>Ga0209347_1001887_pt1 | contig 30413 bp, 37 predicted proteins | sample AutmiccommuBRH23_FD_187382 | JGI IMG/M metagenome (GOLD analysis project Ga0209347, IMG submission 187382) | Deep subsurface microbial communities from Mt. Terri, Switzerland - Autotrophic microbial communities BRH/23 (SPAdes) (version 2) | ecosystem: Environmental > Aquatic > Deep subsurface >...
TTCTTCTTTAACTATGTCTTCTTCTTTAACTATGTCTTCTTCTTTAACTATGTCTTCTTCTTTAACTATGTCTTCTTCTTTAACTATGTCTTCTTCTTTAACTATGTCTTCTTCTGATTTTTTGATATCTAAAGCCAATTCTTTGTGGATTAACCTATTCTTATCTCTTTGTATTTTTGGCCATAATGAACTTGCAAGAATCAAAATTACCACAGACAAAATCCAACAAAGTGTCCAACCTGACCGCAGAGTCCAAGGAAACATCAAGACAGCATAACACAACAAAATAGCCATCAAAAATGCTCTTCTCTGAGATATTCCAAATATGTTAGCTTTCCAAGTCAAAAAAGCAACAAATGGAATACTTCCTAAAATAACCGTTATTTCATACAGAACACGGGTCCCCCTTCATATCGAACAGTCTTACTTTGTAAAATTCGACAGAAGTCTTATTTCTCCTTCTTCTTACTCTTCTGATTCGCAGTCTTTTTCTTTACTTTCCTTAAACCAACTTTCTTCAAAAAAAAAGTATTATTTACAAAGGATTATTAAATATAAACGAGAATATAATAAATAGTTCTGTCCGTATTCAATGTGATCCGCTCATTTTATTCGGCTTAGATTTTGGGTTTAGGGGGCATAGCTATGTCAATTGATCAAAGAACTGACTCAGTAGACATTTCCAGTTTGCTAAAAAGAATACAAGTTTTAGAAAGCCAGCTGGAAGAAATACATTTACAGACGAACGTTCTGTTAGACATTGCACGCGCGCTTAATGCTTCGCTTAATCCCAGAGTGATTGCTGCCAATATTATTAGCGCTATCGCTTGTCTTATTAGTATTGATCAAGCAAGCGTTTGTCTTTACAATGAGAAAACGCAAGAATTTGAGATTATTGGGGTTTTTGACTCACGTACGATTTCACCCCAGATTCCTCCAAATCTTGATTGGTCATTTCTATCTCAAGTATTAACTGATGGTGTTACGTATTATTGTTCTCCTAGGAGTAGTACACAGGATTGGGAATGGATTTGTTGTCTACCTCTCCAAAATGCCCAACACAAAACTGGCACCATTAACATTCACGCCATTCGACAAGCGGAAATCACTCCTGAACAAATGCGGTTCTTGGAAACTGTAGCAGGTCATGCCACATCCGCACTGGAAAATGCCCTTCTTTATGCCATTGTAGAACGCGAATCTATTACTGACGGGTTAACTGGTGTATTTAATCATCGTTACTTTCAAAAACGCTTATGTGAATACATTTCACTCTGTCAACGTCGTAAGCGTTCGATTACTTTTGGTCTTCTTATGATTGATGTTGACAACTTTAAGCAGTTTAATGACCGCTACGGCCATCAATTTGGAGATACGGTGCTACAAACGATTGTGAGAGAGCTACGAAACAATTTAAGAGAAGAGGACCTCATTGCCCGTTATGGAGGGGAAGAATTTGTCATTCTTATACCAGAAGCTACCGAAAAAATTGTTTTGCTTATCAGTGAAAAAATCCGAGAGGTTGTGGAAAATACCAAAGTTTATTGTTCAAAAGCTGGTATTCATGTATCCGTTACCGTAAGTATCGGGGTAACGCTTTGGCACCCTTCAGATTCGCCTGCTTCAGTGATTTATAGAGCAGATCATGCTCTATATCAAGCAAAAACAACAGGCCGTAATCAAAGTGTTTTTAAGTAATAATCTCCTTAAAGACATGCTTAACATTAGAAACTTGGCTGGCGCCCCCACAAAGACACTGTCTTCGCACGTATTAGTCCTTCTTGCAGACACTGTCTTCGCACGTGTTAGCTTAGCGGAGAAGCCTTCTGCGAAGCAGCAGCCAAGTTTCACATATACTTCAGAAAGTATTAATGATATGATAAGTTATACATTATGCACTGGTAATAGCGATTTTCATTCATCAGTAGTTCCGCGTAGCGACATGAAAGCTTAACTAGTATTAGAAAACTTGGCTAGCGCCCGAAGACACTGTCTTCGCACGTATTAGCTTTCTTGCAGTATGTAACGAAAAGTTATACTTTCTGATTAGTACAAAAAAACACGCCTTCAATAAAATTATGAAGGCGTGTTTTTTTGCTATATGAATGAATAGGTTCACTAACATTTACTTACTTCCTACTACTACAACTTACTATGCTTCAATAGCTCTATGCATTGATCCACTGTTTTTCGGTAAATTGACAGTCAATTTAATAAGCTGAAAACATGAAGCGGTAATAACCACTGCACATCCCCCAAGAAATCCCACAATTAATGCAAATGGTATAAAAGCTAACATAAAAACATCCCCTAACATAAAATTTTTTAGTACTCCTTTTCACTATCATCGTATGTACATAAATAATCACTTGTTTTTATTTTCACAATTATATTAACAGATTAAGATTAAAAAAGAAAGTGATTGTATTCACTTTCTTAATGTTTAAATATTAAAAATTATTCGAATATTCTTATGAATTTAATCTATTTCCAAACATTGCCTTGATCTTCATAGTTTACTTGTTTTCTGGTGAAATTATCAATCCATTTTTTAAATAACTCAGCCTCTTTTCCAGGTACATAAACAAGCAGCCGAATCACTTCACTAAAATCCTCGTTTTGAATTAACCAGTTATGCTGGTCAAATTGATACTTAAGCATTTCAAACCATTCGTAAGGTACTCTCAAAACGAACATCTGATAAATAGCTAATTTCTCTAATTCAGTCTTATCAATAACTTGCCGTGCAGTTCCACCATATGCTCTAGACAGCCCCCCTGTTCCCAGCAATATACCACCAAAATACCTGACCACAACTAATAATACGTTCCAGATATTTCGGTGTTGTAGAATATCCAGTATTGGGCGACCGCCGGTCCCTTGAGGTTCACCATCGTCGGAAGATTTCTCAATGAATCCACCGTGCAATCGATAAGCATAGACGTAATGACGCGCATTTGGGTATTCTTCGCGAATCTTCAGCATAGCTTTTTCTATTTGTTCAAGCGTTGTCAAAGGAACTGCAATACCAATAAAGCGAGATTTATCAATTACTTGTTCCTCAATTATCATCTTAGATAAAGTATTGAATCCTTCCACGTTACATCACCTGTTTGCGATTTTGAGTTTTGGCAAGGAAAGGTTCAACATCAATTATAAAACGGTCATGTTTTCCTATACCGATCTGTCCTGCTTCATCGCGTACTTCCACTGAAAATACTAGCCGACGACGCTCTATTTCAACCAGAACAGCAGTTGCAAAGACCTCACCACCTAATGGAGTCGCAGCAGTATGTTTAATATTCAAGGCAGTCCCCACACTTGATTGCCCCACAGGTAATTCTAGAGAATTTACTGCAGCTTGTTCCATGAGCGCCACCATTGCAGGCGTCGCAAAGATTTCAAGTAGTCCACTGCCCATTGCTTTGGCTGTATTTAAGGCTGTTACAGAGGTTTGAGCCTGACCTTTCATTCCGACATAAAAATTCAAAAACGAACACATCCTTCTCTATGTAATAGATGATATTAATATTAGTCTATCACAAAACAGATAATAGCGTTGTGAATTTTCCACAACGCTATTATCTGCTAAAGAGTCATTTACATCCTGGCTATCCAATAGCCAATATATCCAACCACAATTATTCCTACAATATGAAGGATCCACCATCCCGTGCGAAACAAACCCCAAGTTCCTAAGTCGATACGATCTCGTAAATCAGCCATTTATCCACCTCTATTTTGATTTAATGATGTGCACCTTGTGAAATATCGCTAAGTGCATCTCCCGCTTCATTAATATGAATTTTCTCGATGGCTAAATCACCTAACGCTAAAATCCCAACTATGTTACCCTGTTCCAGTACTGGCAATCTTCGGATTTGATATTTTGACATTAAATTAGCAGCCTCATGAACATCTTGGTCAGCACTCACGGTAATAACTTCAGAATTCATAATATCCTTCGCCGATCTGCCTTCAACATTTATACCATCCGCTACAACCTTAAGAACTATATCTCTGTCAGTAATGATTCCAATTATTTTCTTGTCTTCACAAACAGGAATTGAACCTACATCATTGTTCTTCATCAACCGTGCGATTTCTACAACTGAAGTATTCGGGGTAACCGAATCTACCCGACTAGTCATAACGTCACGAACTTTCATGCTTATCCCTTCCTTTATATTATTTTTCATATGTAACATCGATAGTATGGACATCTTGGCGTAGAATCATACATAATATTCCTTAGATACAAACCTCATCCTCTTTATTACAGCAAACAACTTTCAAATCAGAAAGATCGACACACAAATATTGTTAGCTTAAAGATTACAGTTACTCTCGTGATTTTGTTCCTGAAACAATGGCAACGACACCACCAGCCAAATTATCGAAACGTGCTTCCTGCAGCCCACACGCTGCAAAGATACGGACTAGCTCTTCCTGCGCCGGAAACTCTCGAGCCGAGTCGTGTAGGTATTGATAGGCACTAGCCTTTCTGGCCCAAACCTTGCCCATTAAGGGAACGAGCTTTTCGAAATATAACCAATAGGCTTGTTTAAAACCTAGAAGCGATGGTTTGGCCATATCCAGCGAAACAACCTTCCCACCTGGCTTAACCGTTCGTACCATTTCTCGTAATCCCTGACGCAAGTCTGGTAAATTTCGCAATCCCCAGCCAACAGTTACTCCGTCAAACGAATGATCCGGAAAAGGGAGCTTCATCGCATTCCCTTGGACAAACCGAATATGACCTGGATTTGAGACCTGAAGTAATGTTTTTTCGGCTACTTCTAGCATTTTTTGCGAAAAATCCAATCCTATTACATTTCCTTCTGAGCCGACGACATGTCCTAATTCCATAGAAAGTTGACCTGTTCCACAGCAAACATCAAGAATATTCATGCCGGGCTTTGCACCAACCTTTTGAACTGCCAAACGCCGCCATCTCTTATCCATTCCTAGGCTCATTAAGCTATTCATCAAATCATAGCGCCCTGCAATAGCATTAAATGTCTCTCTCACGTACGTGGCCTTGTCTTTCCCTGCAAAATCCATCGTAATCTCCCTATCTATTGGTTTGTCATTTAAAATAGTATTGACATTTTCTTAAATACTACCCTTAGATTATCTTTTTGTCTAGAGATTGATGAAGTTACCCCAGTATATAGGCAGAACTACCATATTAGTCAAGCCAATCTAGAATTTTTCTTATGCACTATTTTCAATTAGATTATAATAATTTATAGTATATCCGAAAGGGGCCTAACATGAATCCAACACAACCTATTAAGTATTCAACGATCGGTGTACTATCCTTAGCTCACATGGTTAACGATATGTACAGTAACTATCTACCTCAAATGCTTCCGTTTCTTGTAGCCGCAACAGCCCTTAGTGCCACAAGGGCAGCCATATTAGTATCGGCGTTTACTATTAGTTCTTCCTTCATTCAGCCTATCTTTGGCTATTTCCTTGACCGGCAAGGAAAACGCTGGCTTGTCCATGTGGGTACCCTTTGGATGGCGATTATGCTTGGTTTAACTGGTCTTGTTAATAACTATCTCCTCCTTGTTCTGTTAGCCAGCCTGGCTGGTCTTGGAACTGCCGCCTTTCATCCCCAAGCTTCAACAATGATTACTATTGTCAGCGGTGATCGAAAAGCAGTTCTTTTGTCTACATTTATTGCTTTTGGGAACATAGGCTTTGCTCTCAGCCCCCTTTTACTCGTTCCCTTGTTTCTAACTTACGGTCTTGGCGCTACTATTTACACAATTATTCCAGGTATATTCGTTGCTTTGTTACTCTTTTTCTTTGCTCCTAAAGATAATGGTCTTGGTGGAAACGCCCCAACTTTAGGCGAAGTATTGCATTCTTTGCATAATGCACGTACCGAACTCCTAGCAATTACCAGTGTTATTGGGATTCGTGCTTTAGCCTTTACCGGATTGTTAACGATCCTTCCCCTATATTTTCAAGCTCAAAACCTTACTTCCCTTGCCTCAAGTCATATAGTCTTCATTATGCTGTTCTCCGGAGCAATTGGGGGAATCCTAGGTGGATATATTTCAGATCGTTTTGGTCGTAAACCCTTAATTGTTAGTTCACTGGTCCTAGCTACTCCTCTCTTCTATGGTTTCTCACACACTCAGGGCACATTAAGTATTTTTTTCTTAGCCCTCGCCGGTGCTTCCCTACTTTCGAGTTTTTCTGTGACAGTTGTTGCAGCACAAGAAGCCATTCCCAATAATAAGTCTTTAGCAGCCGGATTAACAATGGGGTTTGCCGGAGGAGTCGGTGGTCTACTTGTCATTATAATCGGTCGAATAGCAGATCTTTATGGTTTATCAACAGCAATTTCAGTATTGTTCTTTCTCCCCCTTGTGGCAGGAATCACCGCTCTATTCATGAAAAATCGACCTTCAGCAAAAGCACAACGAATAGCCGCACGTTGAGTATGGTATAAACTTTAAAAAAGCTCCTCCTTGTGGTAGACAGTTTTTATTATTTAAACTGTCTACCACAAGGGGAGCATATCAAAGTGGAAGGCTATTTAATACTAATTATTTAAAAGAGATTTATAATCCCTACAAGATCATTATAGGGATTCCTTTAGTGTCATTGCTTGAATCTAAAAGCTCCGCGTATTAAATCGTACACTAAGTCTTCTTTCCCCTCTAAAGGACGTGGTCTTTTAGAACTCACCCAATCGCTGATGACAGCATCTAGCGTTCCGAAGAACATCTGTCGGCCTACTTTTACATCTGCTAAAACAATCTCTTCTTTTTGAATACCGTCTGCAAGAACATGTTCAATTAAATGAAAATACTCTCGTAGAGGCCCGGATATAGCCTCCCTAATTTTAGGGTCAGACTGTCTAAGTTCAATCTGAGTGACTATGGCTAGAGAACGATTTTCTTGCATGTATCTGAAGTGAGTACGAATTATACAAAATAATCGTTCTTGCGTTGTCTGACACTGCACAATTGACTGACGAATCTCTTGAATAAAGTTACCCATTCGATCCGAAAAAAGACTGACCAAAATATCTTCCTTATTTTTAAAATACAGATAAATAGTTCCATCTGCGACTCCGGCTAATTTAGCAATTTTAGATACTTGGCAAGTAAAATATCCATATTCTGCAAAAGCCTCCGTGGCCGCATCTAAAATAGCCTGATATTTTTCCTCACGGGGCTTACTCATTTGGTTACGAGCTCCCTTCTATACACTTTCATAGCATACTCATATACTCATATACTCAATGTAACTTTACCATAATACCATAGTTTTATTATTTAACATCATTTACTGAGGTTTGACCCACCATTATTTGTCCCTTCTCCGTAAGCACCCAAAATCTAAACGCTTTAGATGAAAGAAACCCACACTCTTCACAATGACCACTGCCTCGATTTATTTCACAGCTCGGGCTACAGGCTTGCTCGAAGAACTCACGACGAACATATCCCATATGCTCCAGTTGTTCTAAGGCGCTTTCAAGTTCTCTTACCGAATAGCCCACCATTCCAGATAGCTGTGTCATTGATAACGATTCCTTACGTGATAGTACTTCCATAATGCTTGTAAGCACACCGGTTCACCCCCAAAGGGTTTTTCCTCACTGAAAACCAAGAACCTGTCCTCCATGAAAAACAATCCATCCTAAGGTAAAACTAAGCATCAGGTTATAAGCAATCCCAAAGCTCGTCCATCCTAAGCTCCTTGACTCCTTATAGGTTGTAACAACGGATGCGAGGCAAGGGATATAAAGCATATAAACTACCAGAAAAGTGTATGCTCCCAAAGGAGTCATCGCCCCAGTCATAGCCTGAGCGATGGACTGCGAAGCATCAGCGGCAACACCATACAAAATACCTAGGGTTGATAGTGTCGTTTCTTTTGCAGTAAACCCAAAAACAATCGCAACCATAATCCGCCAGTCAAATCCTAAGGGCTGCCCAATAAAATCTAACCAACCGCCCATTTTTCCTGCCCACGTTGCATTCATCGGGACCCCTTGCGGATAAGAGCTCAAGACCCAAACTACAATCGAAGCCACTAAAATGAACGTCCAAGCCCTTTTTAAAAAAGAATATGTTTTTTGCCATGTAGGCAACATTACATTGCGCAATGAAGGGATATGGTAAAGAGGAAGTTCCATGACAAAGGCTGAACGTTCTTTTTGCTTGACCACTCTTCTTAAAAAGAGTGCGGAGAACATCACAAGAAGCATACTTAAAAACAGTAAGCTTATCATGATGACGGCTCCTCGAGAACCAGGAAAAAATGCTGCCACAACAGCACTCATAACCCCTAAACGCGGAACACAGGGAATCAACGGATTAATAAGCATGGTAATCAAACGGTCTTTAGGATCTTCCAGTGTACGTGTAGCCATAATGCCCGGAACGTTACAGCCAAATCCGGATACCAAGGAGAAGAAGGACTTTCCATGCAACCCCATCAGTTGCATAAACCTATCCCCTAAAAATGCCGCACGTGCTAGATATCCACTGTCTTGCATAAGGGAAAAAAAGGCAAAAAAAATCGCAATTTGAGGAACAAAGGCCAACACGGCACCTACCCCCGCAAAGATTCCGTCTCGTACTAAGCTTTGCACAGCTTCAGGCACATGACCCAGTTGCAACAAACCCACAATGGCATCTGCCGCCCAAGCCATTCCTTGGGATACGGCACCACCTAGAGGTGCACTAGCAACAAAAGAAAACCAAAATACTACGGATAAAATTACGAACATAATGGGATAACCCCATAATGGAGAAAGAATCCATGCATCTAATACATCTGTCCATGTTGGTTTAACAGGAATCTCATGCGTTCTAAACTCTGGAAGTATTTTAGAAATATAGTGGTATTTAGCATCCGCAACAGCCATCTCGAAATGTTCCTGGCTCCACCCTTCTACTTCATAAGCCTGGAGCAATTCATCTCCAGGCAAAGTTTCCGTTTCTTGAAGTTCATATTTGATCCGATCCCCAGGATTACAGCAGGAATCTTGGCTCTTAACCTTTTGTGACTGTTGAATACTCTTCCAAGCTTGCCCGATTTCTGGATCTCTTTCTAAACGTTTAATAGCTAACCAACGCAATGGATACTTTTTCGCCCAAATGGTATCTACCAATAGCCCTTCCATTGCCTGAATCCTTTGTTCAAGTTCCTCCGGATAAGGGACTTCATCTGCCAAGGAATCATTTTCTAATTTTCCTACCCGAATGGCCTCTGTTAAAAATTCCTCGACCCCTTTTCCTTTAGCTGCAACAATTTCAACTACAGGTACATTTAAAGCCAAGGCTAACTTGTTGGTATGAATCGTTATTCCAGCAGACTTTGCTAAATCCATCATGTTCAAGCCAATCACTACACGGGGAGCTAGTTCAAGAATCTGTAGAACTAGATAGAGGTTTCGTTCAATATTTGAAGCGTCCACCATTGCCATTACGACGTCCGGCTTTTCGCGGAGAATGTATTCTCGTGTGACAATCTCTTCTTGAGAGTATGCGGTCAAACTATAGGTTCCCGGAAGATCAATTAGTACTATTTCCTCATTGGCTCTTTGGATAACTCCCGACTTTCTTTCAACTGTTTTTCCAGCCCAATTTCCAACTTGTTGGTTTGAACCCGTTAAAACATTAAAAACCGTACTCTTGCCAACATTAGGATTGCCCATAAGAGCTATTTTCATGTCCTTACCGCCTCCTCCTAATAAGCTCTTAATTATGTCCTAGCGGCAACTCAGTGAACTCGTTCAACTAAAGTTGAACATCGAGTCTTCGGTGGGGGACTCTACCCCCACCGAAGCAGAGCCGGGGGTAAGACTCCCACTTTTAGAAGTGGGAGTCTTACCATTAGATAAATAATGTATAGTTTAACGACTGGCTAATAAATGTTCATGTTCTATGTGTCCTTCATTTGTCTCACAAACCAAAATCTTAGCACATTCCCCTCGGCGCATTGCTAAATAATACCCCTTCAGTCGGATCTGAAGTGGACCACCTAATGGAGCACGACGGACAACTTCTAACTCTACCCCTGGGACGATACCCATATCCATCATCCGACGACGCAAGGCCCCTCCGCCTTCAATACGCTCAACACGGGCCCCTTCTCCAGGTTTTAAGTCCTGTAAAAATCGTGCCATCGGTCATTCCTCCTATCAAAATGATAATCATTCTCAAGCAAAGGTCAAATATAACTGAGAATATATCTCATTTAATTATAGAATACTATTCTTTTCTGACCCTGTCAATAGAAATTATTCATCACAGTAGAAGCTACACTATTATTCATACGCTCTTCCGCGTTAATCGAAATGGAGATATTTTGTTTGCACTAACTCCATGCGTCATGATATAATATTAATTAGAAGAATATGGTAACAGGGGAGCTGGCGTTGCTAGCTGAGAGGGACAATTGTCCGACCCTTAACCTGATCTGGGTAATGCCAGCGTAGGGAGGAGAGAAACAAGAATCACGCCGCATTATTTGCGGTATTTTTTTATGCCCAGAGTTCTCTACCCAAATAACATCTTACAAGGGAGGAATTATATTTTGACAAAGATTATTATGGCTTTGCAGGTTATTCCCAAGGTAGAAGAATCCCGCATTTATGAAGTTGTGGACGAGGCTATCAAAGTCATTGCAGCCAGTGGGGTTCCCTATGAAGTCGGTCCAATGGAAACAACTATGGAAGGCGACCCTGATCAACTTTGGGCAATTATCAAAGAAGCCCAGGAGGCTTGCATTCGTGCCGGCGCATCTAGAGCCATGGCAAATATAAAAATGGATTATGTCCCGACAGGCTCTACAATTGGCGAGAAAATCGATAAGTATCGAAACAGATAATGGGCTGGATAAAGTGGAAAGAAAGAATCCCGTCGCTTCTACTTTTTCTCTTTCTCCTCGGGGCTTGGCAAATTGTAACTACGGCCACTCAAATCCCCCTCTGGATTCTTCCTACTCCTTCTCAAATTGGTAAAGCCTTATGGGAGACTCGCCAACTTTTATGGATGCATACCTTAACGACTTTAGTGGAAACAACCGTTGGTTTCTTCCTCGCCATCATGCTTAGTCTGATAACTGCTGGGATTATGGTTCTATCTCCTTGGATGAAACGACTGCTTTATCCGTTTTTGATTATATCACAGACTGTTCCACTCATTGCTATTGCTCCTCTACTGATCCTCTGGTTGGGTTATGGGCTGATGCCTAAAATCTTGATCATCATTATTGTTTGTTTTTTTCCCATTACCATTAGTCTTATAGAAGGGCTTGAATTGACCGACCCTGACCTCCTTAACCTATTAAAAAGCATGGGGGCCACACGATGGCAGATGTTCTATATTGTTCGTTGGCCACACGCCCTGCCTTCACTCTTTGCAGGGCTTAAAATAGCCGCAACTTACAGTGTGATGGGGGCTGTGATTGGTGAATGGCTTGGTGCCAGCTCAGGGCTAGGGGTATATTTGACGCGTTCGTCCCATTCTTTTTTAACGGATCGTGTATTTGCAGTGATTTTTGTGATTACCTCCTTAAGTTTTGTCTACTTCGCCCTAATCTCGAGCCTTGAACGAATCGCATTACCTTGGTCTTCTACCAAGCAACACGATAAGCTATGAAGAAACTTTTTCAGTGAAGCTTCAAACTGCCCCTTAATCAGTCGAAACATATTCCAGGACAAAATGTATGAATGCGAAAGGAGATCATTTTATGAAAAAGTTGCTTTCTATATTATTTATTCCGCTTTTCCTGTTGGGTTGTAGCGCGGGATCTTCATCACCACTTGATTCATCGACATCCAAGCCTCTGACCTCCGTAACTCTAATGCTCGATTGGACCCCCAATACAAATCATTCCGGTCTTTATGTTGCCAAGGAAAAGGAGTATTTCTCTTCGGAGGGTTTGGATGTTAATTTCGTACAGCCTTCCAGTTCTGGAAATGTTGAGCAACTTGTAGCAGCGGGAAAATCGGACTTTGGAATTAGTCATCAAGAACAAGTCACAACGGCACGGGCCAATGATGTTCCGATTATCTCCTTGGCAGCCATAATACAACATAACACATCTGGTTTTGCTTCACCGACAACAAACAATATTCACACTGCCAAAGACTTTGAAGGAAAAACTTACGGTGGTTGGGGCCTGCCCTCAGAAGATGCAATCCTCAAAGCACTCATGCAAAAGGAAAAGGTTGATTTCTCCAAGATTAAAGTTGTTAATATTGGAGAAGCAGATCAGCTTACTTCTTTAACGAAGGATATTGACTTGACTTGGATTTTTTATGGTTGGACTGGTATAGAGGCCGAATTACGTCAACAATCGTTAAACATGATTTGGCTGAAAGACGTTGACCCTGCTTTAGACTTTTATACTCCTGTCATAATTACTAACGAGAAAATGACTCGATCCCAACCGAAACTTATTCGCCAGTTTATGAGAGCTGTTAGCAATGGGTATCAATATGCAATTAAGTACCCAAATGAATCGGCAGAGATTTTAATTAAGAATGCACCCGAAGCAAATCCCGAACTAATTCGCAGTAGCCAAATTTGGCTCAGCCCTCAATATCAGGCAGATGCTCCACGCTGGGGAGAACAGAAGACCGTTGTTTGGGAACGTTATGCCAAATGGCTCGTCGATCGGAACCTTTTGCCTAAGATGATTGACCCTTCCAAGGCCTTTACGAACGATTTCTTACCAGATTCTAAAGGAGAAAATGATGGGACTCTCTCTTAAAGACCTTTCTAAATCATACGTAAACCCACAGTTAAACCAACCAATGGACATTTTGAATTCCCTTAATTTAGAGGTGGAGACAGGTTCATTTGTTTCCCTGATAGGCCCCTCAGGGTGTGGAAAAAGTACGATCTGCAATCTCGTAGCAGGAATTGAAGTCCCAGATTCAGGGGAAATTTTACTGGATGCTAAAAAAATTCATGGCTTTCCTGGTCATATCGGTTATATGCCTCAAAAGGATTTACTTCTACCCTGGCGTACCCTGCTAGATAATGTACTCTTGGGGTGCGAGATTCAGCATACGGACAAGCATACTGCTCGAGAAGAAGCCAAGAAATGGCTAGACCAATTTGGCCTCGCACCTTTCTCTAGGCATTACCCTCACCAATTATCGGGTGGTATGCGACAACGTGGGGCTTTGCTGAGAACCATTCTTTTTGGCAAGAATACTTTGCTTCTCGACGAGCCTTTTGGTGCTTTGGATGCTTTAACCCGTCAAGAAATGCAACGCTGGCTTATAAACATTTGGTATCAAACACGGCATACCGTCTTATTCATTACTCATGATATTGACGAAGCAGTTCTTCTTTCCGATAAAGTGGTCGTTTTGAGTCAGCGGCCAGCTCAAGTTCTCCAACAATTCACAGTACCCTTTTCCCATCCACGGGATCCTGTTCTGTTGCTCACGAATGCATCAATAGAGCTCAAAAGACAATTATTGCATCTTCTCTTACATTAGGCAACAAGACAGAAGCGCAAGCAAACAGGCACTTAGTTCATCTGACTAAGTGCCTGTCGATTCTTGATTTGGATAAAATAATTCATTGTTAAGTTGCAACAGTTTACACAATAACTAAAATCTTTATTTTAAAGAGATATTAGAAATTTTCCTTTTAAACATCTTTTCTCTTATAATCTTTAGATCTTCATTAATGAACCTATGTTCGATATTGTTTACGTTAAATTTGAAAAGTTTAAATGCGAATTGAATAATATATCCAAGTGCTACAGACATGATTAAGGTTCCTAATCCTACGAATCCGCCTAACAAATATCCTATAAAAAGTGCGCTAATTTCAATTGAATTTCTGACAAATCGCACTGATTTATGAGTCTTTTTCGTTAAGGCGATCATTAGCCCATCTCGTGGACCGGAACCTAGACCCGCACCTATATAAAAATAACTAGCGATTCCGATGATAAACATCCCTAAAAACATTATGATTACGCCTGAGATAACTTCATTAAAAATCGGGAGCAAATGATTAAGCATTATGATATCCATAAATAATCCAATAAACAACATATTGCATAAGGTTCCCCATCCGAGCCGTTCTCCTAAGACGGCATTAATCATTACTAAAATAATCCCCACTCCAATACTTGCCTGTCCCATAGTTATGCCGGTAAAATAGGTAATTCCCTGATGAAAGACATCCCAGGGTGATAGACCAAGGTTAGCATTTATCGTCAATACAATACCTACAGCATACAGGAAAATACCAATAAATAGCCTGATAAGCCTTTGAACCATTTGTATCACAAATAATCACCATTAACCTTCCACTTACATAACCAAATAAAACAATATCAATCACCAGAATAATCGTTGGCAGTTATTCAATAGGTTTTCTGTTTATAATATGACTCATAAATAGAATACATATTTCTTCTACAATATAATCATACTTATTATGATTAAGAATTTGATTCCTACAAGTTTTTTCGCCATGACCATACCACTAAAAGGAGGAACTTACAATGCCATATCAAAGAAATAAGGCCACTAAACAGGTCGAAGATCAGTCCTCTACGCTTAATCCTAAGAACTCACCTATACCCAAAACTACGGGGAAAATTAAAGACGACGTGATTTTTGCTAAGGATAAAAGTCCCGATGATATGGAAATCATTGATTAAGAACTTTTTCCTTTTACCCATTACAGTATATTTGAAAAGAGATTGAAGTTCCAAGTCACTTGTTCATAGTAAACTCAATGGTAACAAGTCCATTTGGAGTCCAGAAAATTGAAAAAGGTAAGTCCCCAGTTCTTCGGAAAGAAAAAGATCCCTCTTTTAACAATTTGCAGATACGCTAGACATGTTTACAAAATATAATATCCAATTATCTTATCCCATAAGTTGTGCATCTGGCTTATTTAATTAGTTTGGAAAGTTTCCTGAACAGGGGTGTATCTGCTTCCTTCATCAAATCGAAGAATACTGTTTCTGTGTTAGTAACTACTGCTCCCATAGCGGACATAAGGGATAACCCATTTAGGTAATTTTCCTTGGTTCGTGAACACACCGCATCACCCACGACAAAAACCTGGTAGCCATAAGCAATTAAATCCCTTACTGTTTGAAAAACGCAAACATGGGTTTCCATTCCGGTAATAATGATCTTCTTTCTTCCTAGTTCCTTTAGTGCTACAGTTACTTCGCTGGTGCAGCCAGAAAAGGTAATCTTTTCGTAGGTTAATGATTCCTTGAGATTGTCGCTTAAGTCTGAAATGGTCTTCCCTAAGCCTTTAGGATATTGTTCTGTGACGATTATGGGAATCCCTAAATTTTTGGCAAAGGAAATTATTGTATTGGTGTTTCGAATAACTTGCTCTTTGTATTTCATAGCAGGAACTAATCTATCTTGAATATCTATTATCAATAGAATGGCTTCTTCCTGTGTTAAAACGTATTTGTTCAATTTGACGCTCCTCTGTAAAAAGCATTTTGCCAAGTAAGTAACTCTGAGTTACTAACTAAAACCTATATGTGACAGCTGCTAGAGTAGTGAACTCGTTCAACTAAAGTTGAACATCGAGTCTTCGGTGACGTAAGTCTCCAGTGGAAACTTATGCCGAAGGCGCAGATCCACAGACGAATACATTCGCGCCGTAGGATGGACTCTACCTCCACCGAAGCAGAATAAGGTGTACCACTCCCACTTGTAGAAGTGGGAGTCTTACGATTTGGATAAACGACTCACCTTCATCTTAAGTAAAATAGGACAGTTTTCGCCGTAACGATACATATACTACAAATAAAGGCCAGGGGTTCCCCCCTAGCCTTTTGTTAATTAACTTTTAGTAACGACGCATTGATTGGAAGCAATCGCGACAATACACGGGTTTTTCGCCAGAAGGTTGGAAAGGAACCTCTGTTTGTACTCCGCAGCTTGCGCAGACTGCCGGAAACATTTGACGTTGTGGGCGATTATCAAAACCGCCGTAATTACTTCGACCACCGCCTGATTGTTGCTTGCGAGCATGACGACAAGCTGGGCAGCGAGTAGGATCATTTTCAAACCCTTTTTCAATATAAAAGTCCTGTTCACCAGCCGAAAATACAAATTCCTGACCACAATCGCGGCATGTAAGTTGTTTGTCTTGAGCCATGATAACTCCTCCTTATTTGGTATTCTTGTAGCGTTGGATCCTCACAAATTATCATCCGTTGCACCAAATAAGGTCAAAATTTGGATTCCAATTTTAGATAGGCCCAAGTCTTAACAAGCACACGGTCAGTATAGCAGAGGGTATGCTCATTAGCAACCAAAATTTTCTACAAAGTTATCTCATTTTTAAGATAACTTTAAAAACACAACTAAATCAATCTATTCGAGCAATAGATATATTACTTAGCAAGCCCTTCTTTTGTATAATGTATTCCCAAGTCCTCTAAGGCCTTCTTCAGTCTGTCCATATGAAAAGGTTTCATTATGTCTTCTCTATACCAATGACAATCTAAGATGTCAGCATCCTTTACAATTTCCTCAAGTGGTATTCCGATCTCATCCTTCTTAGAATGGTTTATTACCGCTTGAACAATCTGTTCTTTTGCTTCCTGCGTACCCTTTTTCTCGGCCAAGAAACGCCGAACCGGGTCTTCCCCTTTTGGCGCGTGCTCATATTGTCGTCCTGAGATCCAACGGCCAATGTCATGTAAGGCACAGGCTAAAGCTGCCTGTTCCCCATCTACACCCCTCTTTTCCGCCAACATTCGACCGATTTGGGCACAGCTTGTGGCATGAATTCTTTCCCAAATGATAGGATAATCCCGATCAATAGTCTGCTCCTCTAAATTATCCAATATAGTATAAATTTTTTGCAAATCATTGATAAACTCCCAGTTCATGACCGCTCCTCCATTTTACTTATTTTACCACAATAAAAAGGAAAATTAATTCTCTTTCTCCTCATATCTTATCCTAAGCGTATTTGCTACACGAGGAGGAGGTCTATTTGAATTCAAGTTGGATACCTTCAGTACGACGTCTTTTAGACAAACGATTATGGATTCTCGGCTACTTTTCCGAAGATTTCCAGGGTGATTTTCGCGCGATTGATACCCTTCGGCAACAGGGCTCCCGCATTGATGTTTATGCCGACTTTGCCTTTCAGCTTAAGCCTGATGGTCAGTTTAACGGTCAAGTGCATACGTTAGCCCTCCAAGAGGCTGTAGAAAGAGGCACCGCGCCCCTTATTCTGTTCCACAATTTTAACGGGAAAATCTTTGATCCTTTACCCTTGCGCTCTGTTTTATCTTCAAGTGCCTCGCAACGAAATTGCATACGTCAAATGATAAACTTGCTTCCTTCTACAGTAGCTGGTGTCCATGTGGATTTTGAAGGGATAGAAGCTCCTTACCGTATTCCTTTTCTGGCCTTTCTGGAATCCCTAAGAGCAACATTACATGATCGTGGTTTACTATTAACCATTGCCATTCCAGCCAAGCGTTCGGAGTGGGAAGCACCGGGCTATGACTTTGCTGGCATTGGGCGTTTATGTGATTCCATTACTATAATGACCTATGACGAACACTACTCAGGCGGTTCACCAGGTCCCATAGCAAGTTTGCCTTGGATGACACAAGCACTCGATTATGCCATCCGCTATATTCCAAATGAAAAACTATTATTAGGTATTCCTGTCTATGGGTACGACTGGTCTAGCGAACCAACCCGTCTTATCCCAATGCGTGATATTCCCAAATTGGTCGCTCAAACCAATGCGCGCACTCTTTGGTCAGACCAAGCTGTAGAACCATACTTTTATTATTGGAAGGGTAGGGTTAAACATACTGTTTGGTATGAAAATGAACTTTCTGCCAAGATTCGTTTCGGTTTTGTCAAGAGTTACCGATTGAGGGGCATTGCCATTTGGCGCCTAGGTTATGAAACAAGCCGATTCTGGCAAGAGGTAACAAGTAAAATCAAAAAATAAGCATACCCTCTCATTAGAAAACTTGGCTAGCGCCAAGCCTTCAGGCGCAAGCGATTGCCATAGTTGCACTTATGCTTCAGAAAGTATGTAACGAAAAGTTATACTTTCTGATTAGTATTAGAAAACTTGGCTAGCGCCTGAAGACACTGTCTTCGCACGTATTAGCCTTCTTGCATTGCCGTAGGCGAAAGCGGTCGCCATAGTTGCACTTATGCTTAGAAAGTATATAACGCAAGTTTATACTTTCCGATAGTATTATACAACTAAGAGGAGCATCTTCAACATGAGGATGCTCCTCTGCTATAAAGCTCTGTAAAAGCATAGCTTCCAAAAGTTCGATATTTTATAAAATCTATAAACACATCTACTTGTTCTTTAGAGGATTACCCCTTATTATTGGACTTGACTAGAAAATAAAGGAGATGAACAATTAATCATGTATGAGCTAAAAAACCACACAGAAATAGTTGTCCAACAAGCACTACAAGACTATCTCCGTAACAACATTATCACCTGCTCATGCGAACGATGTCAGGCTGACATTATGGCCCTAGCCTTAAATCGTTTACCAGCACGTTATTATGTTTCTTCACGTGGTGAGATAATGACTCAATGGGAATCCCAGGCACTTCCAGACCAAGCGCGGATTATGGCAGATGTTGTCCGTGCTGCCCAACAAGTCAGTGCTACCCCCTCACATCCATCAGACCAACCTTAACATATTTTAGTGGCGATTGTAAGATTAGTCTGGATTTATTAGGATGATTACAGCCAGAACTGAGACTACAAATAAAGCGAATACTCGAAAAGGATCGTTGATGACTGATTGTATCCGTACTGGGGTCCATTCAATGTCCAGCATATCCTATTCCTCCTCATTATTACTTTCTAGTGTATTGCACTTTATGTAGAATTGTGAAATATGGAGGTTATTAACATATTACAACTTATTTTTTGATTATCTAAAAAATTGACTTAAGAAAACTTAAATTCACGATGAGGTGGAATTTGTGCTTAACTCTGAAGACCTTCTCCGATTTTCACTGTTTTCATCCTTAAGCTCTAGTGACGTCACCCCCCTTCTTCCTCATTTTATCGAACGTCGTTACCGTCGTGGGCAACTGCTATTTGTCGAAGGAGAGATTGGTTCGTCTGTATATTTTGTCCTTACTGGGCAAATTAAACTCAGTAAATCTACCCTAGGTGGTGAAAAGCAAATTCTTGATTGGTATGGTCCCTATGATTCTCTTTCTGAGGTTATGCTTCTTGAAGTAGGTTCATATTCTGCTACCGCTGAAGTGGTCAAAGACAGTACACTTTTAGTTCTTAATAATGAAGTAATGCCCCAAATTTTAGAAGCTAATTCTGCACTGTCAGTCGCTCTCATTCGTACCTTGAGTCGACGATTAAGGCTAGCCCAAGAGTTCATTCGAATCTTAACAAACCGTTCTACTGCAGGAATTCTTGCAGCTCTTTTTCTTCGTCTAGCGGAACCAGCCACAACTCCAGGACAACCAATCTTCATAGATGCCTCTCTCACGAACCGGGATTTAGCCAATATGATTGGGACATCTCGAGAATATGTCAACCGTACTATCAATAGTTGGAAACGATCAGGGATTTTGAAGCTGGCAGATGATAGGTTAGAAATAATCAAACCCCATGAACTTGCTGACTGGCCTTAATTGAACACCATCGTACTCGTACTACTTGGTCGTTCTAGTTGGTTGATAATTCGCCAACATTCTTCCCAGCTTATATTCGACTGACGGCGCCAAAATATCATTGCAGTGCGCGTTTTTTCACACTCACGATCATTAAGCAAACTTTGGCTTGGCATTTTACCACCCCATGCATTGACCCATTCTTGATAACAATGGATCGACTCCATAGATTGGCTTTTCAAATATCGCATAGTGTAAATGCTAGTTATCCAATGGACGACCTTATCTTCACCAACCCTTGTATATACTTGCCCATCTAAGTCTGCTCCAGCAATTAGAAGGAGCAAAAATAAGAAATGAACCCGGACAGCCTGCCGCAATGTTTCTGGATTAATCTCAAAAAGTTCTGCAAACCGTCCTAAGGGCTTGAGAAATATTTTAACCGAGGGGTCCCTGTAAGTACATATTCCAAACGCTGCAAGTGGGATCGGATAAACATCTTCCAACCCGCTTTCTTGTAATTGACCTACTAATTCCCGTTCAGCTTGAACTAAACGCTGTTCTCTTATTAAAAGTTGGTCAGCCGTTTCTTTCAAGAATGATTCCGCTTCTTTGGGACGTTCCGGAAGGGAATCCGCCCACTCGCGTAAGCGAGATCGCCGAGGCATCAGAATTTCAATCATCGACCCCGTTTCTTGGTGCAATAGTTTGAAACCTTGGCGAACGCGATCAGGATCGCGATATAAACCCCGCATAAGCGTTTCAGCTGGTTGGGGAATTTCCACGGATTCCTCAAACCGCACAATCACTTCTCCATTTCGCTCCGGGAACTTGAGTCCCATGGCCTTCTCAATCTCTAATCTCATTGAAGACACATCCGATCCCCCCTAGCCTTGTCTCTTCTTTCATCCTATGGATTTTAGGGATAATTCAGACCATGCCGACCTAAATTTGACCATTTTTGATTGCTTTGTTAAAATTAGTAAAATGATATCAGAAACGAGCTGACTACTATGTCTAAGCGCACCTATCACGAAATGACCCTAGATCCTTTTCAGGAACAGGCACTTGATGCAATCGATGCCGGGAAATCTGTCATTGTAGCAGCACCCACTGGCACAGGGAAGACTCTTGTTGCGGATTATTTAATTGAGAAGGCCATGATGAATCACTTAAGAGTAATCTACACAGCACCCATCAAGGCCCTTAGCAACCAGAAATTTCGGGACTTCAAAAAACAGTTTGGAGAAGATGCTGTAGGCATAATGACTGGAGATGTTGTCCTCAACCCAACCGCTCCCCTGCTTATCATGACAACTGAAGTTTTTCGCAACCAAGTTATCACCGAAGACCCTAACCTAGAGTTTGTGTCACACATTGTTTTTGATGAGATTCACTGGTTAAACGACGAGGAACGTGGGACAGTATGGGAAGAATCCATCATTTTAGCGCCACCGAAAATGAAACTTCTCGGTTTGAGCGCCACAATCGCTAATGCTCAACATTTAGTGGATTGGATCGAATCCATCCGACATGAAGAAGTTGCCTTAATCGAAGAACATAATCGAGTTGTCCCTTTAGAATACTTTTACTATACCAAAGACACGGGTCTTGTCGACTACGATCAACTTTGGCGTTATTATCGGCGAAAACTCAAAGACCGGATCAACGACGAAAACCCCTTTGGCCCAACGACTCACTTAGACCTCATTCGTACGATTCAGCGTAATCACCTCCCCGCGCTTTTTTTTGTTTTTAGTAGGAAACAATGCGCCTTAAAAGCCATGGAATTAGCAAACATTGCAAATTATTTAAGACCAACTGAGCGACGAGTGGTGGAAGAAAAATTCATTCTACTCTTTGGTCCTGAATTTGACTGGTCGTCTTCAACACGTCAGCTCAAGCGTTTGTGTTCAAAGGGGATTGCATACCATCATGCCGGATTACTACCCTCTCAAAAAGTCATTGTCGAAGAACTCTTTCTAGAAAGATTAATTAAGGTGCTTTACTGCACAGAAACTTTTAGTGTTGGAATTAACTATCCTGTCAAAGCGGTTTGCTTTGATTCGCTAAATAAATATGATGGACGAAATTTTCGCCCCCTCGCTAATCATGAATTTTTCCAAATGTCCGGTAGGGCAGGACGGCGCGGCCTTGATGAAAAAGGGTTTTCTTTTGCCCTCGTTGACTTGGGATATATGGAGAAAAGCCCTCCACCCAAATTCCAGTTAAATCGGCTTGAACCCCTGACCAGTCAATTTAGGTTGACTTACAATACAGTCCTTAATCTTACAGCGACATTATCTCAATCACAAATTGAAACTTATTTTCAAAAAAGCTTTTCAGCTTATAGTTACCGACTTAGTTCTGAGCGACTTCATTCCGAATTAACTCAAATCCAGCATAAGCTAGAAGGAGCACATCAATATCTCTGCGAAGAGGTCGGATCCTTTAACTGTCCTTTAAAACACCATCCCAAACGAAAAGAACTTGAAAAACTTAAAAAGACATATATGTCTTTGGGACCACGCAAGCAATCCCGCGTGTACGGACGAGAGATGGCCCGTAAAATTCGCGCCTGGGAAAAGCTACTATCCCAAACTCCAAAAAGTTGCTTTCCAGAACAACAAGAAAACTGTCATGTTCAAGGTAAGACCTACTTAACAATAAAACAACAGCAACAAGAAATTCAAAATGCTTTAGATGCCCTTCCTGAAGAACATGCCTTTCTTCAGGAATTTGAGTATAAAAAAAATCACCTCCGACAAATAGGTTATTTGCGTGAAGATGAATTATTGCCCCGTGGGACATGCGCTAGCCGTATTTATGTTCAAGAACTCCTAGTTACCGAACTGATTTACTCAGATGTTTTCCCGCAATTGGATGACGATCAACTTAATGCCTTAATTTCCAGCATCGACTTTGAAGCAAGGAAAAATGATATGTTTCAAAGAACTAATGTCTTTGATTCAACCCCCGTCAAAAACATAGCGGAGTACATCCAAAGTATTTGTGGACAAGATGCTGTAAAATACGACCCACGCGTTGCAGGAATTACCCATGCATGGAGTCAAGGCATTACGTTTGTCGAAGTACAGGCATTGTGCAACCTTGACGAAGGAGATATAATCAGCGTTTTTCGGCGAACTATCGATCTTATGCGCCAAATGAAGGAGGCCGTAAGCGATTCCGCCCTACGTAATCGCTTAAAAATATGTATGGAAAAACTTGACAGAGATGAAGCTGCGATCATGGAACTATAAAGAAAACTTGGCTAGTGCCCACGAAGACACTGTCTTCGCACGAATTAGCCTTCTTGCAGACACTGTCTTCGCACGTATTAGACTGCTTGTTAGCCGCAGGTGCCGACCCATGACTCGAACAAGGATGTTCGAGGTTAGTAACACCGCCATGGCGATAAGCGGACGAGCTTATCGCCACACTACAACTCATTACGCATACTCCTGCAGTGTGGATTGGCAAGGTATTGTGATGGCCCAGTGTCCTTGTAGCCATGGACGGGGATTCCAGAAATATTAAGCCAAGTTATACTTTCTGGCTAGTATAGATGAACGCTCAAAGGGAAAAGCTTTATTGCTTTTCCCTTTTTATTGGTAACATATCAGAGATCCACTTCAAGGAAACTAAATGCGTACAACTATTACTCAGAAACCTCAAACATATCTTTGCCTACACCGCAGATTGGACAAACCCAATCTTCTGGGATATCCTCAAAAGCGGTACCTGGAGCAACTCCAGAATCAGGATCTCCAGCTTCAGGATCATAAATATAACCGCAAGCTGTGCAAACATACTTTTTCATAAAACTACCTCCATTCAATATTTTAAATACTGCATGTCTTATTCTAACATTATCTAGTTGGTTTTGCCAATTCTTGCCTTAGAGATATAAGTTAGCCTAACGTTGTCTTAAGGAACCTGTATCGAAAGGTATATCGTATTTGTTCAATACATATCCACGAAAATTCTCAGCACATTGACAGGGTTCTCGATGATCACAAAAACCAACCTCTAACTTACCAATAAAATGATGGTACAGAATATTAACATTAACATATAAATGACTCGCTTGCTCGTTTAATTCAATATATTTCCTTGTTGCAAAATAAAATAGAGTGAGCATGGCAAAACTTACGGTCATCCTATTATTCGGAAAAACCCACGGAATGATTAAGGCTAATAAGCCTAGCACTAAGACAATAATCAATCCGATCGTTTCTTGACGCCTAGCAAGTTTCCAGTCGTTATAGCGGCCTAAAAATTCATAAAATAACTGAGCCATACGTGCTGACGGAAACGGCGGATTTGGACTCTCGCCCGTCTTATCAACTACGTATTGGCAAAGTATTCCCACTTTTATACTTCCTTTCTTATTAAGCTCTTTACAGACTCCCCTGACTAATAAGCCGGGATAGATCATCAAGTTGGCCTGCATAATCCGTCTGAACCTCAGATCCTAAATTCCCTACAAAAAATATCTTCATTCCCAATTCATTACAGATCATATCATTCAAATGTTTAGTAACCAATAAGCAACTTTGGGGTTTTACCCCAAGTTTTTCTGCCACTTCTTTGAAAAAACCAAGATGTGGTTTATAGTAATGAAAGTTATCAAATGACGCAATTACTTTAAAATGCTCAGGAGTGAGACCAACCCAACGAACCTGTTCCTGAATCGCGGTTAACGGCATTAGCGAATTTGTAACTATAGCCGTTAAAAAGCCCTGTTGAATAGCAGACTCTACTACTTTAACACCTTGGAGATTAGCCTGCACTAGGCAATGCAACGTAGGGAAATCGGATGTATAAAACTTATCAAAAATTGGTCTCAGGGTCTGTACTGACTGTCCAGTGGCTTTAGAAAAGTCTTCAAAAAATGTTTGCATAATTGTTTGCTCAGGTCTTGATTCAATTTGAACAGTTTCTATAGATTTTAATAATTGTTTAGAAAACTTATCAGGAGAGATAAGATGGGCAAAACGAGGTGCCAAGATTCCAAGGTAATTTTGTATGAACTTTGCCATATCTAGATTTGTCAATGTCCCTTCTATATCAAAGAGAATAGCTTGGATCACGATTGTTTTCCTCCTATTGAGGTCTCAAACACAGAACGATTTGATGTTCTGGTTCTGTACAATGTATTATTCTCCTTTTTCTTCTAAATTCCTTCTAGTGTTTGAGATGTTTACAAGTAACTATTAATATTCCCACCTCTACGAACTTAATTCCCAAACCTTCTTGACATTCAAATTCTAAGAATTGCAGGAATCCCTAAGAATGCTTGGCTAGCGTCAATCGCCATCCGTGTTCATTTGAGAGACTAGTATTAGAAAACTTTGCTAGCGACAAGCCTCTGGCGAAGGCGATGGCCTTAGTTGCACTTATGCTCAGAAAGTATAATAACGTAAGTTTTATACTTTCTGATAGTATAAAAAAGCCCCTGGGAGTTCTCCCTTGGGGCTCTTAGCAATCTCAGTTCTTACAACGACCCACTCTTTTTCAGAGGTGCAATCCCTGAGGTAGCCCTCCCTAGTATGCTGCAGGCACATTGGGAGGGCCATTTTGATTTTGAGGTCTCAGCATAAGGAAGTTCCCCATCTATGTCATATAAACGCATAATTTAGACGTTTAAAAAGGTAAGACTATTCTACGATTCGTTCCTATTACTTAAGCTTCACTATAGTTTCGAACCCTTCCCTTTCAAAGTCTAAAATTAAAGAACGTCATTTCTAAAAATGGTTAACCCTTTTCCTGCCCTCTCCTCTCTCGCCAACAACCTTTCTCCTCTAATGCGATTTCGCTCGCTTTCGTGGCAACACATTGCCTACTCTTATGGATAAAATGGTTGTCTGCTTCCTTTAACTTACTTCTTGGTAACACCTGGAAATCCCTTGGCAGAAAAAAGGAATTTTAACACAAATATTGTAGAATTAAGCTATTTATCTAAATCGTAAGACTCCCACTTCTATAAGTGGGAGTGATACACCTTATTCTGCTTCGGTGGGGGTAGAGTCCCCCACCGAAGACTCGATGTTCAACTTTAGTTGAACGAGTTCACTCACCTGTTTTCTTATGTTTAACAGAAGTTCAGCCGTGTGTACAACCTTGACTTCTAGATTTCGCTTGTCACTTCCACCTGAAATCTGCATCAAACTCCTGGACAATCGATAACTACGATATCTGCGCCCGGCTGTTCAATGGTCACACATTAAGACAGTATGCACATCGAATACACTGAAAGGTCTTTTTATACTTTTCATCGTTATTCATCTTCCGTCGTCCATTGTCAAAACGATGTGGAATGTGTATTAATCAAATCTTATTACTTCTTAATGGTCAGCCATCACCAAATTACTAAATTATAAATTATAATTTGTAATTATAATAACAACTATAAATTTAACCTGTATCATTTTATATTTTTTGGAGATTGTAACTCTAATATAAATATAAAAGGAGGATTGCGATATGGCTGAACATGATGCACCCGCAGAATTAAGAGCAATAGGTGGGGAATGCTCGTATTTTAAATCTAGCTATCCTGAAGAACGGGCTAATGACCTTATGGGAGCAACAATCATTAGTTGCGATATGTGTCAACGCTGGGATAATGGATATTGTGATATTTATCTTCGGGAACGTTTTGGAGAGTCTATTGATGAAGATTCACTTACAAGATAAACTTAGACATACTTGAAAAAATAAAGTTAAACTTTTGATCTCCTATAATTTACACATTGATTTTCGACAAAGTTTGCGTTATGTTTTAATCAGTAAAGTCTAGTAGTTAATCTTCTAGGTTTTGCGCAAAAGAGGATTTCCGGACGCGGAAATCCTTAAAACTATAATATTTAAGAAAATGTTCTTTTATTCTTAAGAAGTGTTCTGAGTAAATACTTGTAATTTTAGATCGTTAGATTTACAATACACATATTGGGGGTATAGCTCAGCTGGGAGAGCGCTAGATTCGCATTTTAGAGGCCAGCGGTTCGATTCCGCTTACCTCCACCAACTATACTAACATTAATATTGAGGTAGATAATGAGTGTTCCGATATTGGAACACTCATTTTGCAGTGTAAATACTGCTGCTTTTAAGCCTTAATATCAAGAACAGTGTTCTAATACTCTTCTGTCTATCGTACTATGAATGGAGGATGGATCGTGGGAGACAATATCAAGCGAGACATAATATTTTACTGGATAATCCCTATGCTTTAGAAGATACTCTTCTGCTGGCGACTTTGGCATCGTTGACCACTAGTCGTATTGATTCAACAAAAAACCACAAAAATACTAATTAGTTCTTCATTCTTTTTCCTTTTACTTCCAACCAATATTCCCTATTCCAACAGGTTTTTCGTAGACAATTCTCTATAATAAGAATAAAGCTTATTCAATATTGCAAAATCGGATAAGAATGACTCAAAGTTCTGAAATGGAGGGTGAAAAATGCTGTCAACTCATGCTGAAGAGGTTCTAGGATTTATTCGTGATTTTGAAGCATCCTCTCGTGTTTATCTCCTCTCTAAAGGCTTGAGTGAATACGAGATGACAAACGCCTATCTAGACTTTCAATGGAATTTTCTTCATACGATTCTCGAAAAAAATATGCCCCATTAAATAGTGAACTCGTTCAACTAAAGTTGAACATCGAGTCTTCGGTGGGGGACTCTACCCCCACCGAAGCAGAATAAGGTGTACCACTCCCACTTGTAGAAGTGGGAGTCTTACGATTTGGATAAAATTTTCATACTTTTCTATTAGTGGTACATAAACCAAAACAAGGGCCTTTCAAAGCTGGAAGGCTCTTAGAATTTTATATTATTCATGGATAATGGACGAACGATTTATTTAAAAAAGGACGCTTTGTACAATCGTTGATAGCGCTGTAAGGCACGAATAGCTGTCAGTGCCGTTGTTAGCGGTTCTTCATAATTCCATCCCTTAGCATAGATACCCTGATAGGAAGGTTCAAATGAACCATTGTTGTTCTGTGCAGTGATGAGGTTTTTTATCCCATTAGCCAAGACTCCTTTTGGAACAATTTTCGTATAACGCCATAACCCTGCAATCGCTAAGCTAGTTTCGACAACAGAACCCCAGCCTCCATCACTATTCTGAGCCTTTATTAGAAACTCCTGTCCTTTCTTTCTTGCTCCTAGAATGTGACGAGCAGTGTTCCATCGTTCCCAACTAAACCTCCACTTACTGAACAATTCAAGGGCCTGTGCTGTGCTATAAACTGACCCCTCGAACCAAGATGCCGGGAAAGCACCTTGATCATCCTGCTGAGCCAAAATCCAATTTAGCCCGCGCCATATTTTTTCATCTTGCGAACGTGAACTTCGCCATAATGCTTCTAGGACGTGAATACTGACGTCAACACTCGGAATATATACTGGGAACTCTGAAGATACATTAGGGGGTATCCCTTGAAAACTAGGAAACGTACTCCAGCTTCCGTCGTTATTTTGTAATCGCTTAAGAAGGTTGACTCCTAGCTGATTTCGTTCCCCACGCGCCTGATGCAAACCAATCAAAGCAACTGCGGTGTCGTCCAAGTCAGGGTGGGTGTACGGGGGGGTACTACCATAGCTACCATCGCAATTTTGTGCTCTTTTCAGCCAATCTATTGCCTGCTCTAGCCACGGGATATCTGAGGGATTCTGGGTTGTCTCTCCAAAAACACTAACTGCCCAACCAATCGCCCATATTTTGAGTTGGTCAAAAGCAGACCACCCACCACTTGGATATTGCTTCTGTACTAGCCACCGCCCAGCTCTTTGAATTTGTTCAGTACGAATTCCCTTGCTCATTAGCGCAAGAATGGACATACTCGTAGCAATAATATCCTCTGCCCAAGAACCGTCCGTCATTTGTGTTTTCAAAAGATATTGAATGCCTTTTTGAATTCCTTCTTCAGAATTTGAGGCCAGGAGGGACGCCGCCACCACGACTGACCTACCATAAAGTGGCAACTTGGCTAATATCCTATCTTCGAGAATAGTGGGAAGCAAAATCTCTTCCTGGGTGGGTCCCTCCAAGCCAGGTACAACTCTTTGCCCCAACGATAAAATCACATGAGAAAATCGTTGGGCCTGAGTTAAAAGTTTAATTTTAGCCTTCCATCCGCTTTGACTTCCTTGAATAACCATTTCAACGATCTGTGATATCTCTTCATCTGGTTTGTCACCAGGAAACTTTCCCCATCCTCCTTGATATTGCTGCCTTAGCCATTGTATTCCTCGCTGTTGTGCACTCTCATACCCTCTCCCAACTGCGAGGAGAGCAAGAGCTGCAAGTGCCGTTGCCCCCGGGCTAGGAGATACACTGTGCAATTCGTCGACTCTTCCTGACAGGATCTGCTCAACGCCCTCAGACACATAAAACCTTGCTTGGTCTAGACACTCTTTAACTTCTTTATTAAGCTCCATAGAACTCTCTCCGTCTTCATATTTAGCGCATGCCATAATATTAACTATGTAATTAGGCGGAAATAGTTCCATAAACATAAAGTTGCCGAACCTTAAGGTTCGACAACTTTATCTTATTTGCTGAATAACAAAAGCAATCTGTGTTCAATAACTCTTACTAGACCCTTAAAGAGTTCGACTGACGGCAATCTCATCACAATTTGGAAACTTGATACAATTAATACACTCAGACCAAACTTTTTGCGGCATTTGGTCTTTACTGACCTCTTCATACCCACAGTATTTAAAAAACTCGGGCTGATAAGTCAAAGCAAAAACTTTAGAACAGCCAAGTTCCCTCGCTTCTTCTTCAAGTGTTTTAACGATCTGGGTTCCAATCCCTCTTCTTTTATATTCAGTTGCAACTGCTAACGCTCTTATCTCAGCTAAGTCACTCCAAAGAATATGAAGCGAAGCAACCCCCACTAATTGTTTATCGACTTCAGCCAGCAGGAACTCGCGAATGTTTTCATAAAGCATATTTCTAGATCGGGGAAGCATGAGTCCTTGTTCCGCATTACTATTGATCAATAACATCATCGCTTCGACATCCGCTATTCGTGCCTTACGCAATTTCATCTTCCAATTCTCCTTTTATAGTTTTGCATAATTATACACTAAATTTTATATTTTTGCATATCCTTTTTTTTAGAATTTTACTAAAGCGCGTTCTATTCCATTAAGAAATTATAAATATATAATGTCCTGAATCTTTTGTCGGATTTTGATGTATTATTTTCGTCTATAATATTTAAAAAATGGTTTAAATCCGCCACTTTAGGGTCATCTTCCAAATTTCATAATCTCCTTTTTTTTACAATTTATTACGCCTTTTTATGATACACTATGTCAGTGTGTTATTCATAGAAGTTTTTGGAAGGAGATTATAATTGTGGTTCCCCTAAAAATACGATTACGTACTTTCCATCGAAAAAGTGCTTTTATCTTTTTGTCGCTTAGCCTTATTATCACCATAGTTTTAAGTGATTTTTTCCTAATTTCAAACTCCCTAAGTATCGCTTTGAAATTCTTCCTGTTCATTATCGTCATAATATGGTTTGAGCTCTGGTTCAGCGCTTGGGGCAAAGTTTGGATCCTATCAGCCACTCTGCTTATAGTTGGTACACAAGTAAATCCTATCTTTCCTTCAGGCCCGTTACTTATAGTTCATATCCTATTTCTACTTGTGATGATGTTTCTCTTTGATCGTAAAGAAACACAAGAACGCATACATCATCAACGTCACCTCAAAACAATGCATGCCCTTCT
>Ga0209347_1001888_pt1 | contig 30386 bp, 17 predicted proteins | sample AutmiccommuBRH23_FD_187382 | JGI IMG/M metagenome (GOLD analysis project Ga0209347, IMG submission 187382) | Deep subsurface microbial communities from Mt. Terri, Switzerland - Autotrophic microbial communities BRH/23 (SPAdes) (version 2) | ecosystem: Environmental > Aquatic > Deep subsurface >...
AAGGTGGTTATAGCGTTGGGGTTCCACCTCTTCCCATTCCGAACAGAGAAGTTAAGCCCAATTGCGCCGATGGTACTGCACATAAAGTGGGAGAGTAGGTAGCCGCCGTTCTTTACAACGAGCCCCCGGGAGAAATCCCGGGGGCTTTTTGCGTTTATTATTTCCTGACTTTGAGTCTGCCCACCTTACTCGAGATTTGTCTCGATGAGAGGTTTAATAGCCTCCTGTTGATCTCAAACGCGAAATTGTTGATTTTTTAGCGAAAGACAATCATGGATTGAGCATCATAACGGTTTTTGAGGCTATCTTATAAGAAAAGAAAGAATAATAATATTGTAAGCTACCCCTTCATCTACCCGGAGAAAACGGATTAATAGACCTGTTACAAAAAGAAGGATTTACCGTTGAACCACTATAATTATAGACCATTAGTCGTATGCCTGCTCCAGGAGGTGAACAAGAAGACCTGTGAGATGCGAGCGCTTCATCATTTGGGTAAAGCAATCTCACTCTCAATTTACCCGATTTGGTCGACACAATCGGCTTGTTTATCTATTTCATTTGTTTTCGTGGAATCACTGAGTTAAATTTGTTGTGATATTTTATAACGAATTCACAAATTCTGCCGGTCAATTATCAAATCAACAGGCATCAATGCATCAAATGATTTGATATATTTAACAGATCGCTTCTCATCGGTGTTTCAGCTTTTGCTTCAGGCAACGGAAGTATCACCGGCAGGATCGTCGATTAGAATATATATAGAATCAGTTCAAACGGTGGAGTTTTTTTAGTACTGATTACCTTGAACAACGATCAGGACAGCAATAACGGATATTCATCCTGAATAATTAGAACAATAGAGATATTTTTTCAATCTTTCGTTGAAGATGTCTCATAGCGTGATACTTTTGAAAAATTAACGATGAGCATTTCTATACGTTCACTGAATAAGGTTTACCCGAATGGGAACCATGCATTGAAAGATATCAATATGGAGATTCCTACCGGTATGTTCGGCTTGCTGGGGCCCAACGGAGCCGGTAAATCCACCCTGATGCGCATCCTTGTGGCGCTGATGGAACCCACATCGGGGGAGGTGGATATATTCGGACATAACCTACTGAAAGAGAGGAAAGAGGTGCGTGGTATCCTTGGTTATTTACCCCAGGATTTTCGTTTTTTTGCCAAATATAAAACGTATGAGTTTTTAGACTATGCCGCCCGTTTGTCAGGTATGCACAATGGTAATAAGCGTCGGCAAGCTGTGAATGAGATGTTGGAGAGTGTGGGGTTATTTGATGTACGGGAACGGTATGCCGCCCGATTGTCGGGGGGGATGAAACGCCGCTTAGGGATCGCACAGGCGCTGATTCATAATCCGAAACTGATCATCGTTGATGAACCTACAACAGGATTGGATCCGGAAGAAAGGATACGTTTTCGTAACCTGCTCGCAAAAATAAGTGAAGAAGATGTAACAATCATTCTGTCAACACATATTGTAGGAGATATATCCAGTACCTGTAACTGTATGGCTTTAATGAACGATGGTGAGATCGCATTCTTCGGATCACCCGAAGAGATGAGGAAGAAAGCGGAAGGAAAAGTGTGGCGTATGAAAATCAGCGGTGACGAGCTGCCCCTGGTGGATAAAAAATATCCGGTTATTACGACCGTACCTTCAGGAACAGGATGGGAAATTCAGGTTGTTGCCGATGAGATTGTGGGGTATGATGCGGAACCCTACCCACCTAATCTTGAACATGCCTATGTCTATTTTATGGAGAAAAAGCTAAACCGTTGGATTGAGGATTAAACTAATTGAGCGTAAAACATGTTCGCATTATTTAATATCCATTCTGTTGCTAAGTATGAGAGCAAACTGCTGATGCGTAGCTGGTTTTACCGGATCTTTCTGGTATTGGCGGTACTGTTTCTCTGCTTGTTCAATTTTATGGCATTGGTCTCCGAGAATGGTGGCGGTTTTTGGATGATGAAGGCGTTGCCTGCCAATATTCCCTATATCAACCTGATGTTCCTGAATACCGGACAAGCGATCATTGCTGTATTCCTCTCCTCTGAATTTCTGAAAGCGGATAAAAAGCTTGATACTTCGGAGGTATTTTATGTGCATCCCCTGAGTAATGCGGAATATGTGTTTGGTAAGATTTGGGGTAATATGGGCGTTTTCATACGTTTAAACCTCTTTATCATCGTGTTGGTCATTATCTTCAATCTGATTTCCGGTGTCTCCATAGATTGGATGGCTTATCTCGTTTACTTTTTGCTGATCTGCATCCCCACACTGATTTATATTTTCGGCTTGTCTGTAGCTCTTATGCTTGTACTTAAAAGCCAGGCTATTACTTTTGTCCTTTTATTGGGGTATATTGCACTGACGCTGTTTTATATAGGAGACAAGTTTTATTTCCTGTTTGACTATATGCTGTATAACCTGCCCCTGGTAAAATCTACGATCATCGGTTTTTCCAATTGGACGACACTGGTTAACCACCGCATGATCTATCTTTTGCTCGGGTTGGGATTTGTTTGCTTGTCCATTTTCTTGTTCAGACGGCTTCCTAATACAAAAATGGGCAAATATCGCTGGCTTTACCTGTCGTTGCTCTTTGTTACCGCGGGGATATGGGCATCTTACAATCATGTGGCCACCATCCTGGAAGCTGCAAACAGACGTCAACTATTTACCGAAGTGAATAATAAGTATGTGAACAATCCGAAAATGGTAATCGACCATTATGATATCAATCTGGATCAGCACCCGCGAACGATCTCTTCAGAGGTTGAGATGCATGGGACAGCCCTGGAACGAGCATCTGTTTTCACCTTTTGCCTGAATCCCGGTTTGAAAGTGAGAGAGGTGACGGAAAATAATAGTACACGCTCATTTACCCGGGATCATCAGATCCTGCTGATTGATTTTGGTCGTGAGATTGCCTTAGGAGATTCAGTTCGTTTTAAACTGAAGTATGACGGATCAATCGATGAAAACTTTTGTTATTTGGATATACCTGCCGAGATCTTACAGGAGGAGTTTGGAAGTGGAATGTTCAAGATAGATAAGAAATACAGTTTTCAGGATAAGAATTATTTGCTTTTCACGCCTGAGACATATTGGTATCCCCGTCCGGGTACCTCCTACAGCAGTGAGAACCCCGACTGGCAACAGGCATATTTCAGCCATTTCCGTCTGAGAGTGAAGACGATAAACGGATTAAAGGCATTGTCACAAGGAACCATGAAATGGCCGGTCGTCAGGAGAGGCAGGGGAGAACCACAGGATTCCCTACGTGCCGGTAGAAGGCTGCCAGGGAGACCTGATATGAACCAGACAGGTGACTCGGCAGGCACCGGGCGTGTGAGACCCGCCAGAGAGCAATCTTTCGGGGAGAATGGTGGTGCAAGGAGAGCCCGGCCTTCAGGTGGGATGAGGCAGGGAAGAGAACGCTCTGCAGGTGAAATGAGGCCCGGAAGAGAGCGCCCTTCAGGTCAGGAGAGGCCCTCGGGAGCAGGGGCGAGAAACACGCGGGGACGACGGCCCGATAGAGATTCTCTTCGCTTGGCAGCAGGTCGTGATTCACTGCGAAACCGGGATAACCTGTCACAAGAGAAAAGCGTCAGGACAGAGAGCGAGGTTGTCTATGACTCTGTTTTTGTCTATGAAACGGATTTCTCAACCCCATCCATCACCCTGATCATTGGTGATTATGAACAGAAAAGTATCGAGGTGGATGAAACGCTTTACAGCTTATGGCACCTGAAAGGTCACGATTATTTCTCGCAACTGTTCAACCCGATCGTCGATACCATCCCTGCACAAATAAGGGAGAGAAGACGCTCAATTGAGAGCAGCTATTCACTCGATTATTCGTTCAGCCGATTTTCCCTAATTGAAGTGCCCGTACAGTTTTATAGTTACGTACGTACATGGACGCAAGCACAGGAAGTGATGCAACCCGAGATGGTTCTGTTCCCGGAAAAAGGAAGCCTGGTCAATGAGGCGGATGTGGTGAAAGGGGTGCGTGATGAGAAGGTATGGGCACAGCGAAATGGTCAGGAGATCAGTGATGATGAAGCGGCAATGCGTATACTGAACCGATTCACGCGGCTTTTTGAACGAACGGAAAGCAATCTTGACTGGTCGCGCGATCGAGGCTCGGTGAATATCTCCATGAAACCAAATCCTTTTTTCCTGTTTCCACAGCTATACAATTTCAGATATAATATTTTTTCTTCCGAATGGCCTATCTCCAATCGGTTGATAGAGCTCTACCTGCAGGATAAAACGGATGGTAACAATTGGATCAGACAGATGAACGGGATCAGCAACAATGAAAAAGCAAATCTGCTGATGGAACAATCCCCATTCAAAGAACTACTTTCCAGTATGGAGCATCGGGATCTACTGGATAACATCATCTCGTTGAAAGCCAACTACCTGTTTGCATATGCTGAGCGCAATGTGGGGTACAGGGAGTATAGGGATTCGCTACGGGCTGTTTTGCAACGTAATAAATTCACCAACCTGAGGTTCGAGAACCTGCTGGATACGTTGGGGATGATGGCTGATGTCGATCTGCGCACACCCCTTGAAGCCTGGTATCATCCTACTGCGCTTCCAGTATATATCTTGTGGACACCCGAAGTTATTCAGATTTCAAACCGCGATAAAGAGGTGTTTGTTGTAAAACAACAGATAACCAATGACTCGGATCACGATGGGGTCGTCAATGTGGAAATCAATTTTGGAGGTGGACAGGGGGCAATCTATGATCCGCGGGCAAAACGGAAGGTGCCGCTCAAAGCACATGAAACGAAGAACCTGGTCTCCGTATGGGATGAAGCACCACGTAATATCAATATCAATACCCTGATCTCCGCAAATCTGCCCGGCGCAATCAATCTTCCGGTTAACAATATCATTCGTGAACGGAACAAACCCATCGATGAAGAAGGTGATTACGTCGTGGAAAACGCAACGTATGAGATACCGGGGGAGGTGATTGTCGATAACGAAGACTCCACGTTGTTCCTGTTGTCGTCACCTGAGGTGGTCGGTCTGTTGCCACAATGGCTCGATCGGGTGGATGATAACTCCTTCCGGTATTCTGGTGTCTCCAACTGGCGTCCCCCGTTGCAGTGGACACTGACCACCAATGATAAGTATTACGGCACACATATTCGCTCTGCCTACGTAATCAAAAGCGGTAGTGGTAACCAGAGCGCTACATGGAAGATTCCGGTCTCAGATCCCGGTCAGTACGATTTATTTTATTGGGTCTACAAACCGGATGAACTTCGCAGGGGACGGAGAAGAGGTCGCGGCGCTGCCGGAGGAGATGAAGAGTATCACTTTAAGGTTCGATATGACGGGGATGAAGAGAATGCATATATTGATTTACAGCGATCGGAAGAGGGCTGGAGCGAATTAGGAACCTACTTCTTCAATAATGATACGGTGGTCGTTGTTTTAAGCAATGATACCAAATTAAGAACAGTGACGGCCGATGCCGTTAAGATAGTCAGGAGATAACAGCAATAGAGAAAAATGGAATAATTATGGACAGGAATCGTTTAAAGATACATCTATCTTGCTTACTACTATTTATGACGGGAGTATCAACACTTCCTTACACCTATGCCCAGACACCTATGACCATTGAGCAGGCATTGGATATCGCGGAAGAGAAAAATCCCGATCTGAAAGCATCGAAACTCAGCCTTGAACGTTATCAATACAATCTTGTGGCACAACAGGCGTCGTTGAAGTCCCGTTTTTCACTCGATCTCAATCCTATCAACTACAGCAGATCAAGAAGATTTGACAATCGTCTCTCCCAATGGTATACCAATGAAACGCTGAATACAAGCGGTACATTTATGGTATCCCAGCCCATCCTGATGACCGATGGTGAGATCTCGCTGATCAATACATTCGGCTGGCAGGATAATCAGTCGACAGTGGAAGGGATGAATAACAGAAACAGGGCATTTAGTAACGATCTCTATTTGCGGTTGACACAACCGATATTCACCTATAACCGTCGAAAAATGGAACTGCAGCAGATAGAGTTTGATTATGAAAATGCGGGTATCCGCTATGCATTGCAGCGGCTGAACACGGAACGAAGTATTACCAATCAGTTTTATTCCGTCTACATGGCTCAGAATAACCTCTCCATCAGCAAAGAAGAGCTGGAAAATACAAAACAGAGCTTTGAAATCATTCAGAATAAGGTGGAAGCTGACCTCTCGGCAAGAGAAGAGCTCTATCAGGCAGAACTGAATCTGGCCAATGCTCAATCTGCCGTTGAAGAGCGGAGCGTATCACTTGAAAATGCGAAGGATCAGCTGAAGCAAACATTAGGGATGCCGCTGGATGATGAAATGGAAGTGACGGTGGAGATAGAGGTGAGCCCGGTGGCGATCAATCTGGTACAGGCTGTACAGAGTGCTATGAACTCAAGAATGGAACTGCGACAGCGTGAGATTGATATTGAACTGGCGGAGCTCCAGATGATCCAGACCAAAAGTCTCAACGAATTCAAGGGAGATATCTCCCTGTCGATTGGGATCATCGGTGACCATGAAAGGTTAGGCAACGTATATGATAATCCTACCCAGAACCCGCGTGTGGCAATAAGTCTGGCTGTCCCGATCTTTGACTGGGGTGAGAAGAAAGCACGGGTAAAGGCACAAAGAGTAGCGCAAACCCTTGCCAGGCTTGAGCAGGAAAACCTGCGGACAGATATTGAGCTGGATGTGAGACAAACATGGAGAAGACTGGAGAACCTGCGTACCCAGATTGATATTGCAGAGAAAAGTGTACGAAATGCACAGCTTACTTACGATATCAACCTGACAAGGTATCGGGAAGGTGATCTTACAGGGATGGAGATCAATCAGTTCCAAACCCAGTTGTCGAACAGGAAAATTACTTACGCGCAAGCACTGATCAATTATAAGATTGAACTGCTTAACCTGAAAATATTAACGCTGCACGATTTTGAAAATGAACGCCCCATTGTACCTATCAGGGAATGGACCGGCACAGCCAATTGAATTTACTGACATAAACAAAAAGAAATATCCGGATGAACTACAGAAACTTATTGCTTACGGTACTGGTTGCATTGTTGACGGCATGTGGAAATCAACCCCAAGGCGGTCAAAGTGATATCGAAACACCTGTCTCTGTGCAGGAACTGAAGAAAAGTTCGATCAGCAAACTGATCAATACCACAGGAACGGCTCTGGCGACCTATAGCGTGGAGCTGAATGCCGAGATGAGTGGCTTATATAGCCTGCAGAACAATCCTGCCACCGGTAAGCCCTATAAATTGGGCGATGCCGTGAAAAAAGGACAGCTGATCATCCGCTTTGAAGACCAGGAGTATGAGAACGGCATCGCGCTGGAGTCCAGAAAGCTGAGCCTTGAGATTGCGGAACAGGAGCAGAGTAAACAAAAAGCCCTCTATGAAAAAGGAGGGGTCACCCTGAGTGAAATGCGCAATACCGAAGTGCGGGTCACCAACGCCCGCTACGATCTTGAAAATGCAACACTGAATCTTGAGAAAATGAGCGTGAGGGCCCCCTTCAACGGTGTCATAGTCTCACTGCCACACTACACGCCGCAGAGCAGGGTAACACAGGGCAGTCAGATGGTTGGCCTGATGGCCTATTCGCGCATGTATATGGATATCAACCTGCCGGAAAGTGCGATTGAATACGTGCGATCAAACCAACCGGTATACATCACGCATTACACGTTGCCTGACGATACGCTCAGCGGCGTAATAAGTGAACTGTCGCCGGCTATAAGTACAGAAACGCGTACATTCAAGGGGAAGATATTGATTAATAACGACCAGTTGAAACTACGACCTGGTATGTTTGTCAAAGCAGATATTGTGGTTGACAAAGCCGATAGTGCCATTGTTATTCCGAAAGAATTGGTCATCTCACGAAGAAACCGTAAATATGTCTATATCGTAGAGCGAAACAGTGCGATTCTGCGTGATATTCAAACGGGTCTTGAGGATGAAGATAACATTGAGGTAATTGAGGGGCTGAACGAGAATGACAATCTGATCATTCGGGGATACGAGACGTTGCGTGAAAACAGCCGCGTGAAAGTATTGAAATAACCTGATATGAAGGAAATAGCCATACTATTAACATGATATTATAAATGAGGAATATACTCCGATTCGCATTGAAGAATCCCGTTACCATCAGTATGATCGTCTTCGCGATCCTGCTGCTGGGGAAGATCTCCTACGACAGGCTCAGCGTGGATCTGTTGCCGGATATGAACAGACCCCGACTCTTCGTTGAGTTGCAGGCCGGTGAGCGTCCACCGGAAGAGATTGAAAAGATGTTTGTCGAAAGCATGGAGTCGATGGCTATCCGGCAGAGTGATGTGGTGCAGGTCTCTTCTGTGATCAGGGCGGGATCTGCGCAGGTAACAGTTGAATACCTGCAGAATAAAGATATGGACGAAGCTTTCCTCGATCTTCAGAAGGCGATGACTCCCTTTACACAGAATGCAGATATCGAGTCCATCAACATCACCCAACATGATCCCAACACGGCACCGGTCATGCTGATCGCGATGTCACACCAATCGATCACCGACATGGCGGAATTGCGGAAAATGGCGGATAGTTACATACGAAACGAGCTCATCCGCCTGGAAGGAATAGCCGAAGTAACCCTGTCGGGTGAAGAGATGCCGGTGCTGACCATTGAAACCGATCCCTATACATTGAGTGCTTTCGATATAACCATGGAAGAGATCGCCTCGAGAATCGAAGCAAATAATCAAAGTATATCGGGAGGAAGAGTGAGTGAGCTGGGACTGCAGTATCTGGTAAAGAGCTCGTCGCTGTTTAACTCCGAGGAGGATTTCGAAAATCTGATCGTCAGCTACAAACCTACGGAGGCAACCACGGGCGGTTCCGCTACGCAGAATACAGGAGCCAATGTTGAAAGTGCACCCCTGTTTTTACGGGAAGTAGCCACCGTGAAATTTGAGAATGCACAACCCGATAATATAGTGCGTATAAATGGTGAGCGCTGCATAGGCCTGTCGGTTTATAAAGAGACACAATTTAACACGGTAAAGGCCGTTGATCTGATCACCGATCAACTGTCATTGATCGAACAGGCGTTGCCAGGTTACAACTTCCGGGTGATCAGCAATCAGGGTACATTTATTAAACAGGCTATCGGGGAGGTGATGAACAGTGCTCTCTTTGGTATGCTGCTTGCTGTGCTGGTCCTGTTTTTCTTTCTCCGAAGGGTAGGCACGACGCTCATCGTGAGTGTCTCTATACCGATATCTATCATCGCCACCTTTACCATGATGTACTTCAATGGGCTCACGCTCAATGTGATGACGTTGAGTGGACTGGCCCTGGGCGCAGGCATGCTGATCGATAATGTGATCGTGGTGATAGAGAGCATATTCCGAAACAGGGAACAGGGTCTGGAGCGCAGAGAGGCCATCATCAACGGCACCACGGAGGTCTCCGGGGCAGTCATCGCCTCTACCGTAACGACCATCGTTGTGTTTATCCCTATTGTTTACCTGCATGGTGCATCGGGCGAACTGTTCAAGGACCTGGCATGGACGGTCACCTTTTCACTGTTGTCGTCACTCTTTGTAGCCCTGCTGGTGATTCCCATGTTGTATGACAGGCTAACAGGACGGAAAAATATTGAATCCGGGTCAAAAGCGGTGCAGTTCAAAGGGTACAGCAATCATCTTCGCAGACTGCTCACCCATCGTTGGTGGGTGATCGCTGTTTCGGGTGCTGTCCTGGTCGTCTCCATACTCCTCACACCCTTTGTCGGTACCGAGTTTCTACCCCGTGCGGAAGGGAAAGATTTCACAATATCGGTCAAATTGCCTGAAGGTACCCGTCTGGAGCGTACCGATGCCGTGGTGGATAACCTTGAATACCTGCTACACACGATCAGTGGAGACAGCCTGACTGTGATCTATAGCCATATAGGCATAGGCTCGTCGAATAATGAGCTATTTGAAGGGGAACATACAGCAACGATGAAAGTGATCCTGTCGGGGCAGAGCGAGGTGACCCCGGAAGAGCTGATCACACGCTTCACGGAAGCAACCGATAATATTGATGGTTTGGAACTTTCCTTCAAGCAGGATGACAATTCGTTGGGTGAGTTCCTGGGAGAGGAAGAGGCTCCCATTGTGGTGGAAGTAAAAGGGGATGATCTCGGGGAGATAGCCTTCCTTACGGACGATGTGTTGTCGCGCATGGCATCCGTGGATGGGATATATAACGTGAAATCATCCATGGCCGACGGAGCACCCGAACTAAATATCAATATCAACCGCACCATCGCGGGGATCCATAACATATCTGTGGCTAATGTGATCCAGCAGATCGGACAGCAACTGCAGGGACACGATGTGGGGAAAATGGATTACAGGGGTGAGATGCGGGATATCGTGATCAAGGTGCCCGATATGACCAGCAGAGACCTGGGAGAGCTGACAATCAGAAGCGGGAACCAGGAGTTCCGGTTGAGCGAGATCGCAACCATCACCCACTCGCAGGCACCCAAAGAGATCTATCGCCGCAACCAAAGCCGTCTCAACAAAATTGTTTCCGATATGGATGCTGATAAATCACTCGACAAGGTCGCCCGCGAAATCCGATCGGCTGTCGCAGATATCGAACTACCTGTCAGCTATTCCATCACGGTAACAGGTGAGGAAGAGAAACGCAAAGAATCGATGCAGAGCCTTCTGTTCGCGCTGTTGCTTTCAGTGGTCCTGGTATATATGGTGCTGGCCTCTCAGTATGAGTCACTGTTGCACCCCTTTACGATATTGTTGACCACACCGTTTGGTCTGGTGGGGGCAATCATGTTTTTCCTGATCACCCGGACCCCGCTGAATATCATGGGTGCAATGGGTATCATCATGCTGGCAGGGATAGCCATCAATAACTCTATCCTCCTGGTGGGGCGCATCAACCAGCTGAAGAGAACGATGGCACTGACAGAGGCGATCGTCCTGGCAGGTCAACAGCGTATACGGCCTATCATCATGACCAGCCTCACCACTATTCTGGTGCTGTTGCCTATGACATTCAGTTTTGGTGAAGGTGCCGCGATGCGATCCTCCATGGCTGTGGCAGTCATCGGTGGACTGGTTACTTCCACGTTGATGAGCCTGGCGGTGATCCCCTGTGTCTATTACCTGTTTGAGCAATTGAAGCGAAGGATGACTAAAAGAGAAAGTGAAGAAGATTTACCGTTTGACAATTAAAGCATGGACTTTCTTTTAAACAAAAGAGTAACAATCAGCATGTTGTTTATCGCAACTACCCTTTTGGGGTATGTGTCGTATAAACAGTTACCGGTTGAGTTGCTTCCCAATGCGGAATTGCCTATGCTGGTCGTTTCAGTTAACTCGCAGCAGGATATGGATCCTGCCTTCGTGGAGTCGGAAGTGATTATTCCCCTTGAAGGAGCCATCAGCTCCGTGGGCGGGGTGGACAAGATACAATCGGAGATCAGCAGCCGGCAATCATCCATACGCATCGATTTTAAGAGCAATGTGAATTTTAAAACCACATCGCTGAGACTGGAAGAGAAGATGAAGGAAGTATCAGCTTCGCTGCCTGCTGGTTTTAACGTGCGCGTGCAAAAGATGGATGTCTCAATGGCGAGCAACACTTTTATCTCACTACAGGTACGTGGCTCCGGTGGGGTCGACCGCCTGCGCAATGTGGTGGAAGAGGAGGTGCTGTCCGAATTGGAGAATATTGACGGGATCGCTGCTGTTCGGGTATTTGGCGGACGTGAGCGGGCCATTGAGATACAACTGAATAAGGAGGCCAGCAAAGCCCTGAATATCACCCCTTCCAGGGTGAGTAACTTGCTGAGCAGCAATGCACGTGATAAAGTCTTCGTCGGCACCGTGAAAGAAAAGGAGAGCCAGTATTTCGTGCATGTTCACTCCTCCTATACCAAAGTGTCAGATCTGGAGAACATTGTGGTGGCCCCGGGGCCTGTCTTACTGAAAGATATTGCCACAATATTTTTCGATCTGAAAGAAGAAACCTCCTATAGCCGTGTCAATGGTAAAGAAGCAATCTCTGTTTCACTGGTCAACGATGCGCAAGCCAACCTGATTGATCTCTCCCATCGTACCTTAGAGGCTGTTGAACAGCTGAACGAACGGTTGGCGTTCCATGACGTCGAGATCGTGGTAGACTCCAATGCCGCAGAGATTATGGAGAACAATATCAACCAGATCATCAACCTGGCATTGATGGGAGGGCTACTCGCGATCATGGTACTCTGGTTTTTCCTGAAGAATGTGCGGTTGGTATTTTTTATTGCACTTTCCATCCCAATTTCTGTCTTTTCTGCTTTTAACTTTTTCTATTACGCGGGTATTTCCATCAATAGTCTTACACTGGTAGGAATGGCCCTGGCGGTAGGGATGCTGCTGGATAACAGTATTGTCGTCCTGGAGAATATCTATCGTCTGTCAGGCACGGGGCTCACTGCCGGTGATTCTGTTAGCCGGGGAACAAAAGAGGTCTGGCGTTCCATTGTGGCAGCAACCTTTACCACGGTCATTATCTTCCTGCCCTTTCTCTTCTCCGATAACTTCCTGCTGAAGCTGATGGGTAACCATATAGGCGTATCGATTATCTCTACCCTGTTGGTCTCACTTGCCGTAGCCTTGCTATTCGTCCCGATGGCGGCCCATTTGATTCTACGCAGTAAAAAAAGTAAAACGGTCTTTTATGAAAAAGTATCCGTGTTGCAACGCCCGATACAGGTATACTTTGTCCTGTTGAAGACATGTCTGCGAAATCCGGGAAGGACCATTTTCGGGTCTCTCCTCCTGCTTTTTGCTGTCCTGATCTTATCGCTTTCCACAGCTGTGCGGCAAAACAGGGAGGTGGATTCAGACCGCTTCAATATTTATGTTACGATGCCTGCAGGAAGCACATTGGAGAGTACGGATAATGTAGTGAAGGTTTTAGAAGAACGCCTGGAAGAGATCCCCGAAAAGAACGATCTGGTAAGTAGGGTAAATGAGGAAGAGGCTATGCTGACGCTTATCCTGCAGGAGGACTTTCAAAAAATAGGGAAGCGTACAATCTCCGAGATCAAAGCGGATGTGCAGTCCCGGATCCCGGAAGTAGGTGGGGCAGAGATTATTGTGGCTGATGCTACGGGCGGCAGACAGAACAATGCTGGCGGAATGAGCGGCATGGTCGGTTTTATGAGCCTGCTCGGGATCGGTGATAACCAGGAACGGATCATAGTGAAAGGATCTGATTATGAGATGATGCAGTTGGTTGCCGAAGATATCCGATACCAGGTAGAGCAACAGGATTTCATACAAAACACCCGTCTCTCTTTTATGCGGCGTCAGCCTGAGATAAGGCTTGATTTCGATCAGATCTTGCTCACCTCTTACGGCATTACGCGCGCCAACATCCTCACCGGTCTATCGGAATTGGACAGTGAGTTTTCATCAGGAACCACATTCAAGGTGGGTGATGAATCGTATGATATAATCATTCGTGATGAGACGATCGAAGAAGAGGAGGAGCAGCGGAATAGACAAAAAACGACCGATGATCTCGAAGCGGTGCAGATCATGAACAGTAGCGGCGGGTTGCACAACCTGAAGGATATCGCAACGGTCAACAAGGGCTACGGGCGTTCGCGTATCATACGTGTCAATCAGGACAAGCAGCTGGAGGTGAGTTACGGATTCCTGCGGAGTATCGAACAATCCAAAACGTTGCTTGAAGGGTATCGCGGCGATATTGACCAACTGATAGCCAACTATAATCTGCCGGCAGGTGTAGCCATCGAAGTGATCCATGAGGAAGATCAGTTTGCTGATTTTAAATTTCTTATCCTCGCCGCCTTTTTGTTGATATTTATGATCCTGGCAATGGTATTTGAGTCGGTTACCACCCCTTTGGTCATTCTCTTTTCCATTCCCCTGGCGGCAATCGGTTCGCTGATCGCACTTTTCATTACAGGGAACAGTCTCCTCAGTGCGAATACTTTAATGGGATTCCTTATCCTGCTGGGTGTGGTCGTAAACAACGGCATCATCCTGATCGACTATTCACAATTACTGCGGAAGGGAGGATTTCGGCGTGAACGGGCATTGATGACAGCCGGAATGTCACGTATCAGACCCATCCTTATCACAGCCATCACAACCATCATAGCCATGATGCCGCTGGCTATGGGTGACACAGAATATGCGGGAGCGATCGGCGCACCCTTCGCCATCACCGTCATCGGGGGGCTCGCATTTTCGACCTTGTTGACACTACTGATTATCCCAACACTGTATATGGGACTGGAGAATACACTGGAATGGTATCGGACGCTGACGGTAAAAACACAGATAATCCATCTCCTCCTCTTGGTGACAGGTGTGGCATTTATCTACCTCTATGCCGACGGGCTGTTGTATCAGGTATTATACTTCACGCTGCTTGCATTCCTTATCCCGGGGGTCACCTTTTTTGTGCAGACCAGTCTGCGGCGCGCCAAAGCGGATGTGGTTGATCCGGATCAGGAGATCCATATTATTGTACGCAGCCTGGTGAAGATCTATGACCGTTCCGGCCGTTTTATGCGTGAATGGAACAGCGGCCTGGAGATACGTCGTCGTCTGGGACTGAGCGGTGAATACCGTTCGCTGAAAGATTTTATCAATATAGGCTGGCAGTTTATCCTTTGGGGGTTTGGCATCTACTTCACCTACTTTTATATCGAAAGCAAATCATGGGGTTTCCTCTTCTCTTTTGTGATCTATGCCGCGACACTTAACTTATGGCATAAGATACGTACATACCTTTTCTATCGGTTCGAAGGCAGCAGGGGGGTGAGATATGCGAATCGCATCCTGTTCTGGAGTATACCCCCATTGATCTTGTGGGGTCTTTACAGAAAACTGGATAACCTCCCGATGGTGTTGATTATCGGCGCTTTGTGGGGATTGGGTATCGCCATCTACGTTTCGTCACAATATCTCTATAGGAAGAATGTCAATATCGAAAGAATAACAGGCCGCTATGCCGGATTGAGACGTTCCTATTTCCGCCTGGTGATGAGCATCCCGCTGATCGGTAAGCGACGGCGTCCCTTTAAAGCATTGCGTAGTGTGTCGTTCGAAATTAAAACAGGCATGTTCGGATTGCTTGGACCCAACGGTGCCGGCAAATCGACGCTGATGCGTATCATCACCGGTATTCTGGAACAGAGCTATGGGAGCATCTGGATCAACGGACTGGATACCCGTCTTTATCGTGAAGAACTGCAGAGCCTGATCGGCTTCCTGCCACAGGAGTTCGGGATGTATGAGAACATGACCGCATGGGAGTTCCTCGATTATCAGGCTATACTGAAAGGTTTAACCGACAGTGAAGTGCGTGATGAGCGTATCGGCTATGTATTGAAGTCGGTACATATGTACGAACGCAAGGATGATAAGATAGGTTCATTCTCCGGCGGAATGAAGCAACGTATAGGTATTGCATTGATACTCCTGAACCTGCCGCGTATACTTGTTGTGGATGAGCCTACTGCCGGGCTTGATCCGCGTGAGCGTATCCGATTCCGTAATCTGCTGGTGGAGTTGAGTAAAGGTCGCATTGTCATCTTTTCTACCCATATTATTGAAGATATCTCCAGCTCCTGTAACCAGGTAGTGGTGGTGGACAAAGGGGAGTTGAAGTATTTCGGGTTACCTGAGAGTATGGTGGATATGGCTGTGGGTAAAGTATGGCAGTTCCTGATCGATAAGGAGTCGTTTGAGGAGAAACTTGATAAATCACTGGTGGTGAATAATATACAGGACGGAGACCGGATACAGGTACGCTATATCTCTGTGAAAGAGCCTTATCCGGGTGCTACTCAGGTAGAAGCCAACCTGGAAGATGCTTACCTCTGCTTATTAAAAAATATCTGATGTTATGAGCCTGAAAAAATATATCAACTTAACAACCGGGATTGTGCGGTACAACCTGAAGATTATATTTGCCGGTAAATTCTTCTGGTTTCTGTTGGCTGCCTTTGCCTTTTTTGCCTTTTTCATGTTTCAGCAGGCATGGAACAGGGCTGAAATCAATGAAGGGTCGATCTATAATTTGTTGTTGTTCCCCTGTTTGCTACTCATTTTCTATCCGGTCGTTTTCGGTATTCAGAATGATGAGGACAACCGGATACTGGAAATAATTTTCGGAATACCTAATTACCGTTATAAGGTGTGGGGCGTGCGCATGCTGATGATATATATCGCAAACTATTTTATCCTGGTTGTTTTTGCATATGTAGCCCGTCTGCTTCTATATCCGGTCAACATATTTGAGATCTCCTTTCATCTGCTTTTCCCGATGCTTTTTTTCGGCAATCTGGCTTTTATGTTTTCGACAACCACAAGGAGCGGTAACGGTACTGCAGTGATCATGATTGTTTTCGGTCTTCTTTTTTTTATTTTCATGAATGCCAACAGACAGATTGCTCACTCCTATTGGAATGTATTCCTGAATCCGTTTTCTATTCCTTCCAACATCCATCCCGTGATCTGGCAGAACACCATCCTCAAAAATCGTCTTTTCCTGCTGATCGGCGCTGTTGTATGGTTGCTGATCGGCTTCCTTAACCTTCAGAAACGAGAGAAATTCGTGTAGGGTAACACATCAAAGAGTCCTCAACAGGTGTGGCAGTTGAAAAATAGTTTCACGTAACATTTAAGTTATTTTTAATTGAAAGATTACTATTTAGGATTTGCCTTATAATAGGACGATATTATCATCGCTGCCTGACCAAACCCCAGGCTGTGGGTGCAATTGATCAATCGTGTAAATCCCTTTCACGCGAATAATCCAGGAGGTACTGGGGCCTGTCAGTTTGAATGATACGGGCATCCAGGCTATCAATCAGATAACCGTACCCCTTGTCAGGATCTGTCAACGACATGTCATCATCATGTCCACCCGCCATCGTGCTCCACAATGTGTTGTACCAGATGAGTGAACCTCCGTCAAGCATTTCTTTCGCTTCAAATGCCAACCTGTTGGAATCGTTGCTAAACAAGAGTTCAAATGCAACAGGATTCAGCTCTTCCATGAAAAGTACCAGTTGTTCTTTCGCTCCCTCTTTGTCCAGGTTTACAATTGGCATGTAGATCAAATCAGAAAGATATGGCCCATACATTTTTTTTACATCATCAACGCTCTTGCTTCCTTTCATGATGATTTGATGGGTTGTACCTGTCTTTTCCGTGAGTTGATAGACCTGGTCGAAGTAACGATCCGCTTTATCCAGGTTAAGCATGATCTTGCCTTTTGCATGAAGCAGTGCTTCTTCGAGTGTCGGCACCTTATGGATGGTGCGGATATTACAACCGTTACGCAAGTTTAAATCTCTTATTGAATCATAAGGTATGTCGGAGACTCTCCCTTTGCCAGTTGTGGTGCGATTTAACGTGGCATCATGCATCAAAATCAAGACGCTGTCTCGAGTGCGCTGGATGTCAATCTCAACAATGTCAACCCCCATTTTTATGGCACTTTCGATCGCTTCCAGAGAGTTCTCCGGGAAGTTTCGCCAATCTCCTCGATGAGCAACCACGATCACTGATTGTTTGTCCCGACTTTGAAGTTTCTCAAGGATCTTGGTTACCTTATTGTTTGAAAATGTTGACTTTGCAGATTGATTGGGGGTGCAACCACCCAATGCAATTAATAGCAAAACAATTGAAAGCAGATTTTTCATGAACTCTGTTTAAATAATTATTGCAATTTAGTAAAAATTCCTCATAAAGATAGATGAGAGCGTTTATGATAACAGCATGAGTGATTCCTCACAGAGCGTGATCTTCTCCAGCCCGTTCTCATGGACGATATAAGTGTTCTCGATACCCACGGGGCCGATGCCGGGGAGCACGAACTTGGGTTCCACGGCAATCGCCATGCCCGATTCCAGGATCTCCTTTGAGCGGGGTGTCAGCACTGGCGGCTCGTTGATCTCCAGCCCCACGCCGTGGCCGATAAATTTCGCCTGCTGGCTGGTGCCCATGAAATAGCGTTGCATTCCCTTCGCCTGCACCATCTTCTCTGCCAGGAGGTAGAGGTCGGCACAGGGTGTCCCGGCTTTGGTTGTTTTCTCTATGGCCTGAATGATGTCGATAGATAGCTGATGGGCCTCCCGGGCTAGATCGGGTGCTTCTTCGATGGCATAGGTGCGGCTCATGTCGTCCATCCAGGGGCGGTAGTTGCCCGCCATATCCACCATCAGCGTCATCCCCGGCTGCAACTTCGTACCATTGGCTCCTAACGGCAGCAATGGCGAGATGCCGGCACCCCCCAGTGCGTAGTCGAAAGGAGAGGCTGCCTGGGCATTGTCGCCCGCAAGCATGCTGCCCATAAAGATATCCATGTTCTCACCGAATGAACGGAAGATGCCCACTGAGCCGTGCAGGCGCATCTCCCGTTCGATCTCAATCTGCAGCTCCAGGTCGGTCATCCCCCTGCGGTACAATGAGGGGATCAGCTCATACACTTTGGTATGAATTAGGGCGCTTTCACGTATATGATTCAGTTCATATTCCGATTTCACCGAGCGTAATCTCCGCATCTCTCCCGAGACATTGATCACTTCAGGCATCTCCAGTGCTGCCTGCAGGCGTAAGGCACTGCTGTAGGTGAGCAGGTCACTCTCAATCAAAACACGTTTAGGTAAAGGCAGATCTGCATCACGAAGCATATCAGGAATCTGTTCCGGTTTACGGATCTGCTTTACTCTCTCATCCGTTATGCCGGCAGGACGTTTCACAAAAAGGAGCGGATCACCTTCCGGAAACAGCATCATGTATCCGTCAAAAATAAATCCGCAAAGCCAGAACTGGTTGACAGGTGATGTGATGATGCATGCGTCGGCATTCGCGTTTGTAATTGTTTGTTGCAGCTTTCTCAGCCTTGAGGCACTCTCTTGCCCGGGAAGATTGTTCATAGTGTAAATGTTTACCCCAAATATACTACATTCTCCGCACCTACATGGATATAGGATATCGATTTAAGCAGGTGAACCGCTAAAAAATCTTAATCCGCTAAATAAAATGTTACCTTTCATCAAACTGATAGAAGGTTTTTTTGGATAAAAAATAAAAAAGCTATCTTTACGCCATCTCAATTTTCTATCAGGTGAACGAGAGAATATTAATAGTGGAAGATGATCGTTCTTTCGGTGCCATGCTTCAGAAGTGGTTCGAGAGGAATGGTTTTTCTGTAACATTATCTGCCGGTATGGTTGCTGCTCAGGAGGAACTGGCCAATACATCATACAGGGTCATCCTGTCTGATCTGCGTCTGCCCGATGGTGACGGTATCATGCTGCTGACCTGGCTGAATGAAAGAGGTTTGTCTATACCGGTCATCATCATGACGGGCTACGGGGAGGTGCAGACAGCTGTATCGGCTATCAAGCTGGGTGCTTTTGATTTCCTGGAAAAACCGATCAACCCCTCACTCCTCACGCAGAAGATTGAAGCAGCTTTTGAATCGGCAAAAGAGACATTACCTCCCCGGAAAAAACCATCAGCAGAAGACAGGCAGAGCCTCGGTGAGGAAACGATTGTTTTTGGGCGCACTCCCCTTTCAACCCAGATGTATTCGTTTATTGACCTGGTTGCGCCCACTCAGCTGGCTGTGATGATTGCGGGAGAAAGCGGTACAGGCAAGGAGCATGTAGCGCAATTGATTCATAACAGAAGTACGCGTGCCGACGGCCCTTTCGTGGCTGTTGATTGTGGCAGCCTATCGATGGAGCTCGCCCCGAGTGAACTTTTCGGTCATAAGAAAGGATCTTTCACCACTGCCATAGAGAATAAAACAGGATTTTTCTCTGCTGCCAGCGGTGGGACACTGTTCCTCGATGAAGTGGGTAATCTGCCCTATGGCGTGCAGATGCAGATGTTGCGTGCTCTGCAGGAGAAAAAAATAAGACCCGTGGGCACCTCCTCCGATATCGCGGTGGATGTGAGGATCATTACTGCTACGAATGAAGATCTGGAGAAAGCCATTGAAGAAGGACGGTTCAGAGAAGATCTGTATCACCGGCTGAATGAGTTTATGATCAGTGTGCCACCATTACGAGCCTGCCGCGAGGATATCCCGTTGTATGCGGATCATTTCAGGGAAGAGGCAAACAGAGAGCTGGATAGAATGGTGCGATCTGTTTCTCCCGAAGCGCTCGTGCAGTTACAGAGCTACACATGGCCGGGTAATCTGAGAGAGTTTCGCAACGTGATCAGGCGTGCAGTACTCTTTTCTGCAGGAGAATCCATTACGTTGGACAGCCTGCCCTTGTTGCCCGGTAAGAAGGAGAAGCAGGAGAATGTGATCGAAGAACCACTTTTCCCGGAACCGGAGAGAGAGAAGGATAAAATTATCAGAGCACTGGAGAGGGTGAACGGTAACAAGACAAAAGCTGCCCGGTTGCTTCACATAGACCGCAAAACGCTCTACAACAAGATTCATCTCTACAACATCAGTTTATAGGGTGCTTCTTTCCCGGTATCCCCACAAAAAAAACAGGACAATTTACAGCTACAGAAGGGTTTATAAACAGTCTCTCCTGATGTGCTCTGCAAACTCTCTGATTTGTGCTACCGTTTCTTTTAATTCTTCTTTCCATTCTGGGTATGAATCCTCCTCCCATCCTCTCAGGCTATCCATCTTGCGTAGTGGTCCGCAAAGATGATCTGCATCGAGCTGACTGAAAAACGGATATATCCTGTGGCAGAGCTCTTGTGCTTCTTTAAATTCGTTTCTGTTGATCAGTTCTGTCAATACCTCCCTGTCTCTTTCAGACGTCTCAACGAATGTTGTCAAAATATCCCTGATTACCCGCTCGTCGTTGTGAAATAAGGTGGTCAGTCTGGGAAATCTCCCATTGAATAGCTCTCCCTTATCACCCTGCTCCTCAGAGCCTGAAAGGATCTCAATGAGCCTGCTCATCCTGATGGGTTTGGTGATCAGGCCCCTGAATCCTTCCTCCAGCGCCTTCTCCGTCGTATACTCATCGCAGGCTGTCATGAGCCAGACAGGAATAGCATCATCACTTTTTCTTATCTCACGGAGTATATCGACCCCGGTGATATGCATCATCTGCATATCGGTAAACACAATATCGAAGGAGGAGATTAGTCGCAGGAAACCTTTCACATCACGCGTATTGTTACACAGTTTCACCTTATAACCTTTGTGAACAAGGAATTCTTTCAGCATATTCCCCAGTGAGGCGTCGTCCTCAAACAGAAGTATCCTGGTGAAGAGGCTGCTGTTTTCCTTAAGTGACGCTTCACTGCCCACAGGTTCGTGACTGTCAAGTTGTGTCAGCGGCAGCTTGATTGTCACGCTGGTACCTTTTCCTTTTTCCGAGGTAAGCATAATCTCACCCTTCAGTGAGTCTACCAGTCCCCTGGTTACATACAACCCGAAACCGTTTCCTTCCGCTTTCAACGGGTTTTTGATACGTGAGAATGGCCTGAATATTTTCTCCTGATCCTCCCGGTCAATTCCTATCCCGGTGTCGGTGACAGTGAAGATGAACTGCTGTGCGTACTCCAGCCGAATAGATATGCTTCCCTGAAGTGTGTATTTCACCGCGTTGGATATCACGTTGACAAGTATCTGCTTGAGAAGGGTATAGTCTGTCTCAACGAATAACGGCGATGAAGTCATGTTCTCCAATTCCAAACGTAACTCTTTCTCCTCCGTGAAGGGCCTGAACATATTGATCACATCATTGATCAGTTCCATCAGATCGAACCGGCTGTAATGCATCTCACCCTTGTTACGCTCCAGACGCGAGAACTCAAGCAGGTTGGTCAGCATGCTCAGGATATGCCTCCCTGAGTTCCGTGCCGACCTGAGCTGTCGTTGTCTCTCTTCGGGAACATCGTCCGTATCCCACATCTCCATATAACCCATGATGGAACTGAGTGGTGTTTTGATGTCATGCGATACAGACAACAACAGTTTATGACGACTCTCAATCAGCTCTTCGGTGAGTTGTTTCTCTTTTGCCAGCTCGATGCGTGCTTTTTGTCCCTTGTTAAGATCATCAATGATCAGAAAGATAATAACCAGGATCAGCAGCAGTGAGACTGCTCCCACGGTGAGCGCAAAAGAAAAGATCCGCTGTGTAAGTGATTCGCTGTTTTCGGTACCCTCCCTTGACGTTTCTATTGCCTCATTGTAGAACCGGGTGATGAGGCGGGATATACCCAGGGAGATATTTTGTTCTGCGAGTATCAGTTCACGCACTTGTCGCTCTATTCTCTCTATCTGCGTGGAATAGGTTTTGGATGCTTCCTGGGAGATGTTCCTCAGATCGGCATACATCATCGTATCAACCCTTGATGTGGACCTTGCCTCCTGCTCCGTGTGTGATATGGTTAACGTCGTGTCGGGTGCATATTTCGGATCAAAAAGATTCTTCAGACGGCTCCAGAAACCCTTCCGCTGTTTTGGCACCAGCGTGGTATCCTTGCTGGTGGTCACCACGATCGAGTCCCGGATGATATGATCGTAGGTCTCAAATTTCCTGTCGAGTTCACTCAATGGATTTTGCGACCGGAACTGCCTTACAAGCTTATTCACTATTCTGTTCTTCTCCCGGAGCAGTGAATCGATCTCTTCGAGCAAAATATCCTGCTCTTTTTCTTTTGAGACATGCTTGATATGCTCTATTTGCCGTGATATATCGGTCCGGATAGAATCATATTGCTGCTGAAATATTTTTTGCGGTGAGACCAGGTAATTGTTCAGCATATCCTGTGCCTGCTGTACTGATACTATCAGCTGATTGCTGTAGGATAAGACATTGTTGGCACTCACCATCTCCTGTTTCTGCTTGTCAATGTGCTGCTTGAAAATATAAGAGTAGATGAAGAGTCCCGCAAAATAGAGAATGATGACAAGCAGTATCAACCCTATCTTAATCCTTATCCGCTGTTCAGGTGTTTTTTTTGATCCCATATATATATGATTGAACTTTCACACGTTTATAATAGGGTATATACAGCTACGAAATTGTCCTGCTCTTTTAGTGAACGAGGTCAACCATGGGTCACAAAACATTGTTAGTCGAGAATTTAGCTGTATACGTAGCATGCGAAACTTGAATGTATCATTGACGTTTCAAATATACAGGATATAATTGAATTATGTAAACGATCTTTTGTTGGTAGGGTACATAGAAAGTGTGGAATGGCGGGGCCGGTTGTGGAAAAATTCTACAAAATCCACATCTGTTCCACGGTTCAGTCACCCGGGACATTGCCTCTTGTGTTGCTGTATGATGCAGATATACAGAGATATAATATGTTGGTGTTGGTTGTTGTATGCGCTTTTGCACGGTGTTTGATATAGAGATGGTGTACAGTGAAATTTAAAATTGGAATAAAATTCGATGTGTAACATTTTTAAAATTTTATCATTATGAAAAAAGTTATTTTTACAATTGCGCTTTTAGCAAGTATGATCGCAATGAGCAATGTGCAGGAGATGAATGCAATGGACCTTCAACCGGCTGCAACTATTATAACAGGAGACATCACAGGTGATGATGGTTTTGTAGAAGTCAAACTGGAAGAGCTCAGTCCCGCAGTACAGGCTGCAGTCAACGCATTGACACAGGAGTATGATGTGAAAGCATTGAAATATAATGCTGAGAAACAACTTACAAAGGTTAAGTTGATAAAGAAGGATGATCAGTCTAAAAAGACACTCTTTTTTGATGCAGAAGGTAAGGAGGTAAAGAAGGACCCGGCTCTGAAAGCTAAAAAAGAAGCAGCAAAAGAAGTAGAAGAGATGGAGATGGAGAAGCCATCTGCTGCGTTATCTTATGGGATGCAGGACGACGGTTATACCGATATCCAACTTGCTGCGTTAAACGAAAAAGTGAAGGAGGCTGTTCGTAAGATCGCTGAGAAGTATGAAATTACAGCTCTGAAAAGTAATGCTGAGAAACAACTTACCAAGGTGGTAGGCACCAGCAAAGAAGACAAATCAGAAAAAACATTCATCCTAGATGAGAAGGGTGAAGAGGTAAAACCTGAAACTGCACCAGCAGAGAAAGAGGTAACTGAAGTTCCGAAGCTGTTGTAAAGAGACAAACTACACTCTCGCACCTCTATATATATTTTCTTAGTTAACACATTCTTCATGAAATAGCTAAGGAATCCCATCGCCCTCTTAATGTGATATGTAAGAGGGCGATATTCTTTATTGTCCCGACCATTCCTATTTGCACGAAGAGGTTTTATTGGTTTGATCCATTCCATATCTCCCATGCCGCCAAAGCCTGCCTCCGGAGCATCTCCTGCCCGTTTTTGGTTGTGGCACCTGCTGCTTTTCCTTTTTGCAGGAACAGTGTCTCCTCCGGGTTATAAATCAGGTCATACAGCAGATGAGCCGGTGTGAGATATTGATAGGGTATGGCGGGAGATTCATTCACGTTTGGAAAAGTACCCACAGGTGATGCGTTCACGATGACAGTGTGGTCGGTGATGATCTCCTGTGATAAATCATCATAACTGTACCTGTCCACTCCCGGTGAGCGGGAAACATATCTCCACTCAATACCCAGATCAGTCAAAGATTGTGCAACAGCCTTCGATGCACCGCCTGTGCCCAGTATCAGGGCTTTTTTGTGGATTGTTCTGTTCTGCAGGGGAGTGAGAGACTTCTTGAAACCGATATAATCGGTGTTGTACCCGGTCAGCTTGTAGAAATACATATCGCCGGGATTTCGCTCAATCTTTATGACGTTGACAGCACCAATTTTTTCTGCTACCGGCGAGATATCATCCAGAAAAGGAATCACTCTCTCTTTGTAGGGAATGGTTACATTCAATCCTCTCAGATGCTGATTGAAGAGAATCACATGACGAATCTCAAGAATATCACCGATTTCAAAGTTCAGATACGCAGCATCTATCTGCTCTTTCACAAATTTCTCAGTGAAGAACTGTGATGAATAGGAATGCTTTAGCGGAAAACCGATGAGCCCGTAGATGTCCATGCCTCTATTTTTCTGCGATATACAAGGTTGCTACCCCCAGGGTGTATCGTCTCAAACGGATGTTTCTGAATCCGTTCTTTTTTAATATCAGCATCATCTCTCTTCCCTGCGGGAACGCGGCGATGGACTCGGGCAGATACCGGTATGCCTGCTGTTCCGTGTCGAAGAGCCCTGAGAGAAAGGGCATCACATACTTTGTGTAGGTACCATACAACTCTTTCACCGGTGTTTTGTCGGGAGTAGTCAGTTCAAGAAAAAGGAAAACACCTCCGGGTTTAAGTACACGGAGCACCTCCTGAAAGCTCTTGTCAATATCCTCAAAATTGCGTACGCCAAAGGAGACTGTAGCTGCATCGAAGCTATTGTCGGCAAAGGTCATCTCAGCACAGTCCTGATACTCAAATCGGATAATATCATCAATCCCTTTTTTTGCGACTTTCTTTCTGCCCACCGCCATCATACCTTCTGAAATATCGACGGCTGTGATCGTTTCCGGTTGTAGTATCTTTTGTGCCAGAATGGCGAAATCACCCGTGCCGGTAGCAATATCCAGCATATGTTTGGGCTTGTATTTTCTCAGTTCCTTCAGTGAGTCGCTGCGCCAGTAATCATCAATTCCCAATGAGAGAGCACCGTTCAGTTGATCATACCTGGGTGCAATATCGTTGAACATCCGGGTCACCTGCTCATTTTTCCTTTGCTCTGAATTATAGGGATTTACCTTTTCAACCTTGTAGCTCATCCTTTTAGGTATTCATTTACATTCTTCTCAATGCGTGCTTCCAGATCACCGGCGTCCGCTTTCACAAATTTTTCCCCTACAATTTTCTCGTACAGTTCAATGTATCGTTCCGATACACTCTGGCAATAATCCTCGGTCATCTCAGGAACCTGTTGCCCGTGCTGACCCTGAAATCCGTTATCCATCAGCCATATGCGGACAAACTCCTTCGACAACTGTTTTTGTTCTGCTCCCTTCTCTAAACGATCTTCGTAGCCTTCACTGTAAAAATAACGGGATGAGTCGGGCGTGTGGATCTCATCAATCAGATAGATCTGTCCATCTTTCTTCCCAAACTCATATTTCGTATCCACCAGGATCAATCCTTTCTCTGCAGCCATCTCCGTGCCGCGTTTGAAAAGCGCGTATGTATACTGTTCCAGTTGATCGTATTCATCTCTGCTCACCAATCCCTGGGCAATGATCTCCTCTTTTGATATGTTCTCATCGTGACCCTCATCGGCTTTCGTGGTAGGTGTGATGAGGGGTGTTTCGAACTTCTGGTTTTCACGCAGATCATCCGGAAGAGGCAGTCCGCACAGCGTGCGGGCACCCTTCTTGTATTCACGCCATGCACTGCCGGTGATATAACCGCGAATCACCATCTCCACCTTGTAGGGTTCGCAACGTATGCCCACCGTCACCATCGGGTCGGGGGAGGCTTGCTTCCAGTTGGGTACGATGTCTGAAGTGGCATCCAGAAATTTCGAGGCAATCTGGTTCAATACCTGCCCTTTGTAGGGTATTCCTTTGGGTAGTACAACATCAAAAGCGGATATTCTGTCGGTGGCGATCATTACCAATGTGTCGTCGCCGATGCTGTATACATCGCGCACTTTTCCGTTATATACGTTGGTCTGTCCAGGGAAGTGGTAATTTGTTCTTGTGAGCGTATCCATATGCTGTAAATTTTATTGGTTTTATGAGTTTATATTTCGTGGCACACTCATCACGATTCTGATCTATCCTGTGTGACGGTGCTCTCCTTTTCATATGCTTCCACAATGCGTTGCACCAGCTTGTGACGGACGATGTCATTCTTGTTGAACTCTACCGTTGCAATGCCGTTGATTTGTCGTAGTAGTCTCATTGAGTGTATAAGCCCTGACTGCTGGTAGTGAGGTAAATCTATCTGCGTGATATCACCTGTGATGATCATCTTCCCGTTGATACCCAATCGGGTGAGGAACATTTTTATCTGCGGCTTCGTGGTGTTCTGTGCTTCGTCAAGAATGATGACCGCATCATTGAGTGTACGTCCGCGCATAAAGGCGAGTGGTGCAATCTGGATTATATTACTTTCAATGTACTCTTTCAGCTTCATGGGTGGAATCATATCCTCCAGTGCATCATACAGCGGTTGCAGGTAAGGATCGATCTTCTCTTTCATGTCACCGGGCAGAAACCCCAGCTTCTCACCTGCTTCCACCGCTGGACGGCTGAGTATGATCTTGCGCACCTGCTTTGTTTTCAGCGCACGGACAGCCAGGGCGATGGCTGTATATGTCTTACCCGAACCGGCAGGGCCGATGGCGAAAACCATGTCATTCACATCAAACGCCTCCATCAGTTTCTTCTGATTGGCGGTACGTGCCAGGATGGGTTTGCCGTTCATGCCGTGAATGATCAGATTATCAACGTTGATGATTGTGGGTGCTTTGCCTTTTACGATACTTAGGATATCTTCTTCCTTTAGTACATTCATCTCTATGCTGAACTTTTCCAGTTCATGTATCTTCTCCTCAAATGTGGCCAGCCCCTCTTCATCTCCAATCACCTTGATCACGTTACCCCTTGCTACAATACGCAGCTTTGGATACAATGTTTTAAGTAACTCTGTATTGCTGTTGTTGATGCCGAAGAAAACCAGCGGGTCAACATTCTCCAGGATGATAATACGTTCAATCATGCTGTGTTCTGTTGAAATTCAATAGGTATTGTCGCGGGATATTCTCCTCTCCCTCAATGTAATTGATAAATGCGTTGTTCACCAGCCTGTTGCCCCCGGGAGTGGGATAGTTGCCTGAGAAATACCAGTCACCATTGTTGTGGGGGCATGCTTTGTGCAGGTCTTCAATGCTTTGGAACACGATTTGTACTTTTGCTTTTATATCCTTCGAGGTGAGCATCTGTGCAATTTTTAGTGAGACCTCTTCGTCGGTAAAAGGGGCGTATATCTCTTTCACATGATTGATAATCTCCTCTTTTCTTTTATTTTTTTGCGCCACCGATTTTTTGTATGCCTCCTCGATAATATGCTGCTTGCCCCGCTCTTTCAGTAACTCTATTGCTGCCTTGAAAGCAATGAATTCACTCATTCGCGACATGTCTATGCCGTAACAGTCGGGGTATCGTATTTGTGGAGAGGAGGAGACGATGACAATTTTCTTCGGGTCAAGCCGGTCAAGTATCTTGATGATACTCTGTTTGAGCGTGGTACCGCGGACGATGCTGTCGTCGATAATCACCAGATTATCCACATCCCTCCTTAATGATCCGTAGGTCACATCATAGACGTGAGCGGCGAGGTCGTTTCTGGTATTACCCTGCGCAATGAAGGTGCGCAGTTTGATATCTTTGATTGCCACTTTTTCAGACCGTACACGCTTTGAAAGAATAGCGTCAATCTCCTCTTTGCTTAGGCTGTCTCTTTTCTCAAGAATGGTCTGTGCTTTTTTGTGATTGAAATGATCCTCCAGCCCCTGTTGCATGCCGTAATAGGCTACCTCTGCAGTGTTGGGGATAAATGAGAAGACCGTATTGTCGAAGTCATCATCAATCGTTTCAATGATTTTCGGTACGAGCAGCTCTCCCAGCTTCTTCCGTTCACGATAAATATCGTAGTCCGACCCTCGTGAGAAATAGATCCGCTCAAAAGAGCAGGGAGTAATTTTCTCTTTCTTCTCCTGAATCTGGTGCAGTGTGATTGACCCGTCGCGTTTCACCACAAAAGCTTCTCCCGGCTGCAGTTCATGCACCTCTTCTTTTTTCAGATTAAACGCTGTTTGAATTACAGGGCGTTCCGATGCCACTACGGCCACTTCATCGTCGTAGTAATAAAATGCTGAACGTATGCCCCAGGGGTCACGCAGGGCAAAAGCGTCGCCGCTGCCAATTAACCCACAGAGGGCGTAACCACCATCCCAGATCCTGGAAGCCCGTTTTAAGAGGAAAGGTATATCCAGCTTCTCCTCAATCTGATGACTCACCTGTTGTCCGCTCAGATTGCTGTTTTGAAGATGATCATACTGGTATTGTACCTCCCTGTCAAGGTAATGCCCGATCGATTCCAGCATGACAAACGTATCGGCAAATTCGCGCGGGTGTTGTCCCTCCTCGATAAGCTGGTGGAACATCTCATCCACGTTGGTCATATTGAAATTTCCTGCCAGGGCCAGGCTTCGTGAAGCCCAGTTATTTCGTCGCAGCAGCGGATGCACATAGGTCAACCCGCTTTTCCCGGTGGTGCTGTATCGCAGGTGTCCGATAAAGAGTTCAGAGGCAAAGGGTACCGATTGTTTTACAAAATCAATATCGTTTAACTGCTCTCCGGTAAATTGCCGGAAGGAGGAGTGTACTCTGGAGAATATATCAGCAATAGCGCCCGAGCCTACAGCCCTCTCCCTGAAAATGTACTCATTTCCGGGAGATGCTTCCAGCTTCACCGCACCCAATCCGGCGCCTTCCTGCCCTCGGTTGTGTTGTTTTTCCATGAGCAGGTAGAGCTTGTCCAGCCCATATTGCCATGATCCATACTTTTGATAATAGTAGTCGAGGGGTTTAAGGAGGCGGATTACTGCTATACCGCACTCATGCTTGATGATGTCAGTCATTGATGAACCTTTCTGAAATTTTGATACAAATTTACGTTTATTTGTGGAGATTCTATCAGTTTTGCGTCTATAATCTTTCCAAAAAATATCGATCATCAAATTTGTTGCTGTTCTCCGGAGTGAGATAAGTAGTTGGGAGTTTTAGAAAAGTTTGTTCTATCTTTGTTGTACTAAGAAAGATTGAAAATGAATTGGGAGCAGTTATTATCAGCAAAGAGGTTCGGCATGGAGCATTATGACGATGTGAAGAAGCATGAACGAACAGAGTATCAGCGCGATTACGACAGACTGATTTTTTCATCACCCTTCCGTCGGTTGCAGAACAAGACGCAGGTGTTTCCTCTCCCTGGGAGTGTGTTTGTGCATAACCGTCTGACACATAGTCTGGAGGTCTCTAGTGTGGGTCGTTCCCTGGGTGAGAATGTTGCACGTAAGCTGCGCGGTAAATACCCGACTGCTCAGGCACATTTCGAAGAGATAGGGGCGATAGTCTCAGCAGCATGTCTGGCACACGATCTTGGAAACCCTCCTTTTGGTCATTCAGGGGAGAAAGCGATCTCCACTTTTTTCTCTGAAGGTAAAGGTGCCTGTTTAAGAAAAGTGGTAGAGGAAGAGGG
>Ga0209347_1001889_pt1 | contig 30369 bp, 30 predicted proteins | sample AutmiccommuBRH23_FD_187382 | JGI IMG/M metagenome (GOLD analysis project Ga0209347, IMG submission 187382) | Deep subsurface microbial communities from Mt. Terri, Switzerland - Autotrophic microbial communities BRH/23 (SPAdes) (version 2) | ecosystem: Environmental > Aquatic > Deep subsurface >...
GACGTCGTACGTGCGCTCGATCTCGTCCTGCTGCGAACCGCTCATACCCCTCATGTTCCCTCAGCGCCGCCGCTCAATCGGGAGTGCGCCGAACGGACGGGGCACTGACTGACGCGGGGCCCAACACCCCGAAGGGCGGCGCCAGCCGGAGCTGGCACCGCCCTCCTGCTCACCCGCGGCCGGCGGGTGGGCGCTCAATCCCGGATCAGACCGTTGCGGCCGGAGCCCGGTCGTGGACGACGTCCCGCCGGCTGAGGCTCATGAGCGCCCAACCGATGAGGAGCATCAACAGTCCGATCCCCATGGCCATCGCGGCGACACCGAAGGCGACGACCGAGGTGAAGAGGGAGGCTCGCAGGAAGGAGGCCGACATCGCCGTCTGGCGCAGCGGGTCCTCCCGGTCGAGCTCCGCGTAGGTCTTGCCACCGGTGGCGTCGAGCGCGTGCTTGTCGATGATCTCTGCTTCCGCATAGGCGGAGAAGGGGCCGTCGACCTCGTCGCCGGCGAGCATGGACGCGTCCTTTGCCACGGTGATCTTCGCGGCCTTGAGCTCGGTGTGAACCATGTAGTACGTGACGCCGCCGGCGACGATCATGAGAATGCCGACGATGGCGACGATCAGGCCGAGAGTCCTTGCGGTACGGCTGGCCATTCGAGTTCCTCTCTAGATGAGCTGGTGCGGTTCAGTATGGCCCTCAACGGGACTCGCTCGGTGGATTACCCAACGCCATACTCCGCCGTGTCCCCGGTCTGGGACGGCGCGCCGTGACTCAGGTGAGCTTGAGCGTGGCGAGGCAGGTCGCCGCTTCCTTGTCGGTGGAGATCGCCGACGTGGCCGTCCGTCCCGCCTGCGTCACGGTGATGGTGCCCTTGATGTCGCGCGGCAGCCAGAAGCCGACGAAGCCGTTGGCGTAGATCTTCTGCGGACCCTCCACCAGGGTCTTGCCGGCCGAGTCGACGATCTTGACGTCGACGTCCTGTCCAGCGAGCTCGCCGGTGCAGGTGGTCAGGCTGTGGTAGAAGCAGTCGTGCGTCTGGTTCACGTAGGGCGCGACGGAGAGGTAGAACTTGTCGCCGGGAAGGGCGACCTCGGTCTCGGTCCCACCGTCCTTGAGGACGAGCTTGTCGTAGCGGACCGACGCGAAGATGTCCTTGTTGCGGTCGGTCGCCTGGTCGAGGCCGGTCACGACGTCCGTGGCGCTGCGCCCGGACATCCCGAGCTTGGCGAGGATCGCGTCCGCTTCGGAGCCGGCAACCGCTGCGGCAGCGGGTGCGCCCGGAGCCGCGGTGCCCGGGTCGTCAGCGGCGCTGGCACAGCCGGCGACGAGCACGAGCGAGGCCATTCCTGCGGCGACCCAGGCGAGGGGGCGACGGGATCGGGTCGGACGGTGGGCTGAGAGCTGGTGCGGGTTCACGGCACCACTCTCGCCGACGAGGTTCACCGTTCGACGAAGGGTCCATGAAGGTCTGGTGAAGCCGCCGGCGTGGGCAGTGGCAGACGCCGGAGCAGCAGGGCGTTCACCGCGACGATGAGGCTGGACCCCGACATCGACAGGGCCGCGACCTCAGGACGCAACGTCAGCCCCCACCCTGCGAAGACTCCCGCCGCAATCGGGAGGGCGATCGCGTTGTAGCCGACCGCCCAGCCGAGGTTCTGCCGCATCTTGCGCAGCGTCCCGCGTCCGACCCGGAGCGCGGTCGGCACGTCCAGGGGATCCGAGCGCATCAGCACCACGTCAGCCGTCTCGATGGCGACGTCGGTGCCGGCTCCGATCGCGATGCCGACATCCGCCTGCGCCAGGGCCGGCGCGTCGTTGACGCCGTCACCGACCATGGCCACGGAGAGGCCCTCCTGCTGGAGCTCGGCGATCCTGGCCGCCTTGTCACCCGGGAGCACCTCTGCGATGACGGTGTCGATGCCGAGCTGGCCGGCGATGCGCTCAGCGGTGGCCCGGTTGTCCCCCGAGAGCATCACGACGCGCACGCCCAGCTCGTGCAGGGAGCGGACCGCCTCGGCGGAGGTCTCCCGCGCGGCGTCCGCGAGGCCGATCACCGCCACCCCGACGCCGTCCACGCCCACGAGCACCGCCGTGTGCCCGGCGGAGGCGAGCTCGTCACGCCGAGCCAGCAGCCCGCCGAGCTCCACGCCCTCGGCCGCCATGAGCTTTCGGTTGCCGACCACGACGCGACGCCCGTCGACGTCCGCGACGGCACCGTGGCCGGGGACGTTGCGGAAGCCTGAGGCGACCTGGTCTGCGAGACCGCGCTCAGCGGCATACGACACGACGGCCGCAGCGAGCGGGTGCTCGGACTCCTTCTCCACGGCGGCCACGAGCGGCAGCACCTCGGCCTCCGAGACGCCCTCCGTCACCACTCCGGTCACCTCGGGCTCACCCTTGGTGAGGGTTCCGGTCTTGTCCATGACGACGGTGTCGATGCGCGCCGAGCTCTCGAGCGCCGTGGCGTTCTTGAAGAGGACTCCCCGCTTCGCGCCGAGGCCGGTCCCGACCATGATCGCGGTCGGCGTCGCGAGGCCCAGTGCGTCGGGGCAGGTGATCACGACGACGGTGATCGCGAAGAGCAACGCCACCTGCACGTCGGCGCCGATCCCCAGCCAGGTGAGGAAGGTGACGAGTCCACCGACCAGGGCGACGAGGACGAGCCAGAAGGCCGCCTTGTCCGCGAGTCGCTGACCGGGAGCCTTGGAGTTCTGCGCCTCCTGGACGAGGGCGACGATCTGGGCGAGAGCCGTCTCCGAGCCGACCTTCGTCGCGCGCACCCGAAGCGTCCCCGTCGTGTTCATCGAGGCGCCGATCACCTGGGACCCGACGGACTTCGCCACCGGAAGGCTCTCGCCCGTGACCATCGACTCGTCCACGTCGGACTGCCCGTCCTCGACGACACCGTCGACCGGCACCTTGCTGCCGGGGCGAACGAGGACGAGGTCGCCGACGACGACCTCGGCGGTCGGCACGTCGATCGGCCCGCCGTCGCGCAGCACCGTCGCCATCGGCGGGGCCAGGTCGATGAGGGTGCGGATCGCGTCGTTCGCGCCGCCGCGGGCGCGCATCTCGAACCAGTGGCCGAGCAGGACGAACGTGGTCAGCATCGCCGCCGCCTCGTAGAACACCTCTCCCCCGCCGGTCACGGTGACGTAGAGGCTGTAGAGCCAGCCCGCGGCGATCGCGACCGCCACGAGGACCATCATGTCGAGCGTGCGGTTGCGCAGGGCCCTCACGGCGCCGTCGAAGAAGATCCAGCCGGAGTAGAAGACGACGGGCAGACTGAGGACGAGGGCCCACACGTCGTCGCGCAGGCCGACCGGCGCGGGCACGCCGAACCCGAGCATGTCCCGCCCCATCGGCGACCACAGCATGATGCCCACGGACAGCACGGCAGCGACGACGAAGCGGTTGCGCATGTCGCGGACCATGTCGTCCATCGACATTCCGGCGTGGCCGCCGTGACCCATCATCTCGTGCGGCGAGGCCAGCGCGGACCCGCCACTCTCGTGGCCCTCGTGGGCATCGTGGCCCTCGTGGGCATCGTGGCCCTCGTGGCCGGCGGGCCCGGCTGCCGTATGCCGCTGGGCTGGCTCGCGTCCGGGAGCCCGGGTCGCTTCGGGGGCCGGGCACACGTGCGACGGGACCGACTCCCCTGAGCAGTGGTAACCGCACTCACGCACCCAACCGGCGAGCTGCTCGACGCTCGTTCTGCTGGGGTCGAACTCGACGGACGCTGTCTGGGAGAGGGCGTTCGCCCGTACGGCCGTGACGCCGGGTCGCTGCCGCAGCGTCTTCTCGATCGCGGGCTCCGAGGTGGCCCAGTGCAGCCCACCGACGTGCAGCACGGTCTGCGTCGTCATGACGTCTCCTGAGGGTCGGTCCATCCTTGGCGCCAGTTCGCTCCAAGGTACCCTGGGGGGGTATTCATGGCAACGGTCAGGGCCGCCCACCCATTCCCGGGAGGCGGCGGACGCCGCTCAGTGGGCGTTGCGGAGGACGTTCCTCGTGCGCTGGTACTCCTCGATGTCGATCTCGCCGCGCGCGAGTCGCTCGTCGAGCAGCCGGAGCGGCTCGACGGTTCGCGGTGCCGAGGTGTCACCCTCGGGCCGTCGACCCAGGATCACGGCGCGCACGACGTAGGCCACGAGCAGCCAGAAGCCGATGGTGCCCACGAGCATGAGGCCCCACATCCACCACTCGGCGCCGTAGCCCCATCCGTGTCCCCACATGGGGTTGCCTCCTCTCGATGAGGGAATGTCTCCTGAGTCACATCCTCGCCCCGGCTTGTCTGTGCCCCGCGACGATTCCATGAAGGTTTGACGAAGTTCCACGCAGCCGGGGCAGTTGCGGACGCCAGCCGCTCCGGCGCGGCAGACTGACGCCATGCAGTCCCCTCCGGCCGACGCCGCCGCCCCCGCCCGTCGCGTTCTCGTCGTCGATGACGAGCGCGCCCTGGCCCAGATGGTCAGCACCTATCTCGCGCGCGCCGGCTACTCGGTGTCCGAGGCCTACACCGGGCCCGACGCCCTGTCCATGGCACGCGCGCTGGACCCCGACGTCATCGTCCTCGACCTGGGACTCCCCGGCCTCGACGGGGTCGAGGTGTGCCGCCAGATCCGCACCTTCTCCGACTGCTACGTGCTCATGCTGACGGCACGGGGCGACGAGATGGACCGGATCATCGGCCTCTCGGTCGGGGCCGACGACTACATCACGAAGCCCTTCAGCGCCCGGGAGCTCGTCGCGCGGGTCCAGGCCGTCCTGCGCAGGCCGCGCCAACGCGGCACCGGGTCGTCGCGCGACCAGGCCCACCGCGAGGAGCCGGCCCGCGTCTTCGGGGACCTGACGATCGACCCAGCGGGGCGCAGCGTCTCGGTGGCCGGAAGCGCCGTTCCGCTGACCCGGACCGAGTTCGACATCCTCGACGTGCTCTCCGCCCGCCCGAAGTACGCCTTCTCCCGGCGGCAGCTCATCGACGAGGTCTGGGACATCGCGTGGGTCGGTGACGAGCACATCGTCGACGTCCACGTCGGCCACATCCGACGCAAGCTCGGCGACGACCCCACCACGCCCCGGTACATCGACACGGTTCGCGGCGTGGGATACCGGATGGGTCAGGGCGCGGCGACGTGAGCACCGACCGCCAGACTTCGTTGGGGCGTGGCCTCGCGCCGCGCCTCATGCTCGCCCAGGTCCTCGTTCTCGGCGCCAGCGTCCTCACAGCCAGCCTGGTCGCCGCGTTCGTCGGACCGCCACTGTTCCACCAGCACATGCTCGAAGCCGGCCACGTCCCCAACTCCCCCGAGCTCGCCCACATCGAGGAGGCCTACCGGGACTCGGCGTTCGTGTCCCTCGGCGTCGCCCTCGCCTTCGCCCTCGTCTGTGCGGCCGCGGTGACGTGGTACGTGACCCGGCGGCTCCAGGCCCCCCTCGGGGCGCTCGCCAAGGCCGCGCGCGAGGTGTCCCGGGGCCACCTGGGCGCCCGGGTCGGCGACTTCGGCTCCGGCGTCGAGTTCGACGAGCTGGGCCGGGCGTTCAACCTCATGGCGAGCCAGCTCGAGCAGACCGAGGACACCCGGCGCAGACTCCTCTCCGACCTCGCGCACGAGCTCCGGACCCCGATCGCCACGCTCACCGTCTACTGCGAGGGCCTTCGTGACGGCGTCACGACGTGGAGCTCCGACACCGAGCGGGTCATGACGGAGCAGACCGAGCGCCTGGCCCGCTTGGCCGCCGACCTCGACGACGTGTCCCGGGCCGAGGAGGGCCGGCTCGGCCTCGAGCGCTCGGTGCGGCCCGTCCGCGACCTCCTCTGGTCCGCGTTCCAGGCCAAGCGGGAGGCCTTCGCCCGGCGCGGCGTCGAGCTCCTCGCCGACGTCGACGACGCACCCGACGTCGACGTGGACGTCGACCCCCGACGGCTCGGGCAGGTGCTCGACAACCTGCTGGCCAACGCCCTGCGACACTCCCATGCGGGCGGCACGGTCCGTCTCTCGGCCCGAACCTCGGACGGCACGGTCGAGATCTCCGTCGCCGACACCGGCGACGGCATGAGCGCCGACCAGCTGCCGCACGTCTTCGAGCGCTTCTACCGCGGCGACACCGCACGGGACCGCGACCGCGCCGGATCCGGCCTCGGCCTCACGATCAGCCGCGCCATCGCCGACGCCCACCAGGGCAGCCTCGAGGCCGACAGCCCCGGGCCCGGCCGCGGGTCCACCTTCACCCTCACCCTGCCGACCTTCACCCGGCTGCCCCACTGACGTCCTCTCGCACCGGATGGACGGCAGACCGCTCCCCAGCCCCGTCGTTCACTTGAACCCGCCTTCGGGACGAAGCCCAGCGGCATACGGCCGGAGAGAGCTCACCGACCAGCCGGCTCGACGGTGTGGCAGTGACCGGCCGAACGGGTAGGACCCCAAGGGACCGCAACGCTGACGAGCACGGCGCGGCAGGCGCCGGGAAGAGGTGAGTGATGGGCACTCCACACACGTCGACGCAGCACACTTCGCGGGGCGCCGCGCCGCGGCCCTCGCCGTCGCAGCACTGGGAGTGGGCGCGGCGGTGCAGCGCGCACGCACCCGCAACTGCATCGACGCGGTCGGGATGGAGGCGCACACCGACTTCACCCCGGTCGCGCTCTACGACAAGGGCAAGCAGCTGCTGCGGCTGCAGACCGAGCGCCCCACCGCGCTGCGCGAGGCCATCCTCGCCTGCGCCAACGGGGGGACCGTCTCCATCATGGGCGCGTACGGCGGCTTCGCGGACAAGTTCCCCATCGGCTCGATCATGAACCGCTCGCTGACGATCAAGAGCGGCCAGTGCCACGTCCACCGCTACCTGCGGCCCCTGCTCGACCGCATCCGCAGTGGCGAGATAGACCCGACCTACATCATCAGCCACCGGATGTCCCTGGAGGAGGCCCCGAAGGGCTACGACCTGTTCAAGACGAAGGAGCAGGACTGCACCAAGGTCGTGCTCACCCCCTGACGGGTGCGGGTGGACCAGCGGTCTCTCGACCGCGGGCTCGACCCCCGCCACGGAGTGCGTCTGGCCGCAAACCCGGGTGCAGTCGCCCTCGGATCCCTAGGCTCGGCGTGTGACGGTTACCTCCGGGCCCGCGGGGTGGTGGCGCGCGCTGACGGGCGAGCGCGCCCGCTGGTCCGTCGCCGTCGCGGTGACCTACTTCCTCGGGGCGCACCTGGGTCTCAGCCTCTCGCTCGTCGGCGAGAACGTCACGCCCCTGTGGCCGCCGACGGGTATCGCCGTGGCCGCCTTCGTCGTCGTCGGTCGCTGGCTCTGGCCGGCGGTCGCTGTCGCGGCACTCGCCGTCAACCTCCCGCTCAGCGCCGGAGCCCTCGCCGCCGTGGCCACCGCCGCCGGCAACACGCTCGCACCGCTCGTGGCGGTCCTCGTCCTCGAGGCCATCGGCTTTCGCCGACAGCTCGACCGGCAGCGGGACGCCCTCGGCATCGTGCTCGCGGCTCTCGCCAGCACCCTCATCAGCGCGCTGATCGGCTCCCTCGCCCTCGCGTGGTCCGACGCCATCTCCTACGCAGAGCTGCCCGCGACCTGGGCGGTCTGGTGGACCGGCGACGCCATGGGCGTGCTCATCGTGACGCCCTTCCTGCTGAGCCTGCCCCTCCTGCGGGACCTGCCGTCCTGGCCGCTGCGGCAGTCAGCCGAGATGGTGGCGATCCTCGTCACCGTCGTCGTCGCCACGGCGTGGGCCGCCCGGACCTTGCAGGTCCTCTTCCTCGCCCTCCCCGTCGTCGGCTGGGCCGCGTGGCGCTACCAGCTGCGCGCCGCAGCACCTGCCGCCCTCATCGCCTCAGCCATCACGACGTGGTCGGCCGCCCGCGGCCTCGGCACCTTCCGAGGCAGGCCGCTGATCGACCAGATGCTCGCCCTCCAGGCGTTCAACGCCTCCATCGCCCTCGCGTCGTTCGTCCTGGCGGCCGTGGTCAGCGAACGCAACTCCGCGACCCGGGCGCTCGAGGCGGCGGCCGCCGACCTCGAGGCGCGGGTGGCGGTGCGCACGGCTGAGCTCTCGGCGCTCAACGACCAGCTCGAGACCGAGATCCGCGAACGGTTCGAGGCGCAGGAACAGCTGAGCCACGAGGAGGCCCGGGCCCAACGGGAGCACGACATCGCCGAGACCCTGCAGCGCAGCCTGCTCCCGGCCCGACTCCCGGACGTCCCAGGTGTGGCGGTTGCCGCCCGCTACGTGCCGGCGACGAGCGACGTCCAGATCGGCGGCGACTGGTACGACGTGCTGCAACTCCCGGATGGCCAGGTCGGGCTCGCGATCGGCGACGTGGCCGGTCACGGCGTCTCAGCCGCCGCGACCATGGCCCAGGTGCGGATGGCGCTGCGCGTCTACGCCCTCCAGGACGCCTCACCCGCGACCGTGCTCCGCAGCGTCCACCGCCTCGTGTCACAGCTGCCGATGCCGGAGATGGTCACGCTCCTCTACGCCGTGCTCGACCCGCGCACCCGCCGGCTGCGCGTCGCGAGCGCCGGCCACCCGCCCGTGCTCGCCTTCTCCGCGACCGGCGCGAGCTACCTCAAGGTCGGACTCGCACCGCCGGTCGGTGTCACGGCCGAAGCCATCTACGAGGAGTCGGTCCACCGGCTCGAGCCCGGCGCGACGCTCCTGTTGTACACGGACGGTCTCGTGGAGCGGCGCGGCGCCTCGATCACCGAGGGTCTCGACCGGCTGTGCACCGCCGCCGCAGCGATGGCGGGCGAGGACCTGGAGCGCCTCTGCGACCACCTGCTGACCACGATGATCGAGCCGCACCACCTCGCCGACGACGTGGCCCTGATCGCCGTCCGGCCCCTGCCGGTCGTCGCCGGACCGTGGCGTCTCACCGTCCCCGCCGAAGCCCGGATGCTGTCCCTGGCGCGCGGCTCGCTCCGGCAGTGGCTGCGCGACGCCGGGGTGACCAAGGACGACGAGAACGACATTCTGGTGGCCTGCGGCGAGGCGTGCGCCAACGTCGTCCAGCACGCCTACGCCGCGGCTCCCGGCGACCTCGAGCTCGAGGCTCGGCTCGACGAGGATCTGCTGGAGATGTGGGTGCGTGACCGCGGCCAGTGGCGAGCGCCCTCAGATCGCGGTGGCGGGTGGGGACTCCAGCTGATGCAGGCGCTGACCGACGCCGTCGACGTCGACCGCACCGGCGACGGGACCGTGGTGCACCTGCGCCGCCGCGTCACCATCGGCCCGGGGAAGAGCGGGTGACCCGCGTGGCCCACATCACCTCACACGAACACTCCGGCCGCGTGCGCCACGTCCAGGTCAGTGGCGAGATCGACCTCGCCAACGTCGACGAGGTGAGGCAGGCCATCACCACGGAACTCGCGGACGACCCGGCCCGAGTGATCCTCGACCTGCGCGGCACGACGTATCTCGACAGCGCCGCCATCGCGATGCTCTTCCGCCTCGCCCAGCGGCTCGGGCACCGACGCCAGGACCTGGCCCTCGTCGTTCCCCGCGACGCTCCGATCCGCGCCGTGCTCGAGCTGACCAGCATCCAGACGGTGATCCCGCTCCACGACACCCTCGACGCCGCGTCCGGCGAACCCAGCCGGCGCGGAGGGCCCTGACCCGAGAACCGAGCCCAGCGGCATACGGACCTGCGGGATACGGACCTGTCACCGGCGCGCCCTACGGTCACGACATGGTCGAGGCCCCGCATCCGACGGAGACGTGCCCCCACGTCTTCACCACGGGGACCGCGGCGCGCCTGCTGGCGAGCCTCGAGGAGTGGCCGTCGCGGCCTGCGCACGGCAGGTGTGCCTGGTGCGGCGCCCTCGTCGACCTCCGCCCGTGGCTCGCTGTTGGCCGGCCGACCATCGGGCGGAGTCAGACGCCCTCGGTCACGACCCCGCGAAGCAACGCGAGGTAGTCCTCCACGGAGCGCGCCCCCGAGGTCGCCGCGTGGCCGTTCGCGAGGAGGAACGGCACACTCGTCACACCCATGGAGCGGGCGAGCTCCTCGTCCTCGCGGACCCGGGCCGCGTAGTCGTCACCCGCCAGGACCGCGGCGACCCGGCGTTCGTCGAGTCCCGCCTCGGCGGCGAGCCGCTGGAGGACCCCGTGGTCGTCGATGGGCAGTCCCTCGCGGAAGTGCGCGGAGTGGAAGCGCTCGTAGGCGGCGGACTGCAACGCCGGCCCGCCCAGCTCGAGGGCCAGCGCACACAGGCGGTGCCCGTCGAACGTGTTGGCGCGCACGGCCCGATGCCAGTCGAAGCTCAGCCCGTCATCGACGGCGACGTCGCTGACGTGGGCATTCATCAACCGGCCACCCTCGACACCTCCGCCGTACTTCCGCCCCAGGTGCTCGGCGACGCCCATGCTCTCGCCGACCGGCAGGAGAGGGTCGAGCTCGTAGGAACGCATGCGCAAGGTCACGTCGTGCGGCCGCTCGAACGCAGCGACCGCCGCCTCGACGCGCCGCTTGGAGATCCAGCACCACGGGCAGACCAGATCCGACCAGAGCTCGAGGATGACGGGGGTCGTGGACTCGGCAGCGGACTGGTCGGTCATCAGTTCAGTCTCCCACGTCGGGCGGTTCGTCAGCCGGTTCGTCAGCCGGTTCGGCGGGGGACGGGCGGACGTGACGAGCCCCCCACCGCGACGGTGGGGGGCTCGGGACGTGCCGGGGTGCCCTTGGGGCTGGGGCTCAGTAGCGGCCGTAGCCCCACGGGGTGGTCCAGATCGAGTGGTAGCCGACGACCGTCCCGGGACGCTGCGCGTCCACCATCCGGCCGGGGCTGACGTAGATGCCGACGTGGTATGCCGGGTAGCCGAAGAAGACGAGGTCACCGGGCTGCGGCGTGCTCACGCGGGTCGCCGAGGCCTGCTGCTGCGAGGCCGTGCGCGGGATCGAGATGCCGGCCTGACGGTAGACCCAGGAGGTGAACCCGGAGCAGTCGAAACCGCTCGGGCTGCTGCCGCCGTAGACGTACGGCACGCCGATCATGGACTGGGCGATGCCGACGATTCCTGAGGCGGACGGCGCCGGGTCGGCGATCGGGGTTCGCTCGGTGGTCGTGCGGGAGGCCCGGTCCTGCGCGTCGCTACGGGCCGCTGCGGCGCGCTCGGCCGCCTGCGCAGCCTCCCTCGCGGCGCGTTCCTTCTCGACGACGACGTCCTTGATGACGATCGGCTTGACGGTCTGCGCCTTCGTCGTGGCCTTCTCGGCGAAGCCGATGGCGTTGAGCGCACTGGCCGCCTTGATCGTGGCCGCCTGGGGGCCGACGACGGCCGCGCTGCTCGGCGCGGCGTTGACCGGTGCGGCGGCCTGGCCATCGGCGGCAGCCGGCTGCGCGAACGTCGCGACGAGACCACCGGAGGCCGCCACGATCGCGGCACCCTTCACGGCTGGCTGCGCGGACTCCTTGGCGATGAGCTTGAGCTCTGACAACGGGTTGTAGCGACCCGGGGCGCGGTGACGCCCGGCAACGTTAAGAGCCACGTGCTACCTCTCGACGCCTGCGAGGTGAGCTGTCGGGTTCGGGTGGGAGGTACTACCCGGCCCTCGCTCGGACCCGAAGGTCCTCGGGAGGACTTGACCCCAAGGGCGTCTCACGACGCCCGGAGAATGGTTCCCCCGCTCCTGCCATGCGGTGTCAGACGACCCCCGGTCCGGTGGCAGGACTTGGCGATCCGGCCCAGGGCGCTCTCCCCGTGCGGAGCGAGCCCGATCAAACTATCCAAACCCCCAGCGGTTGTCACGTCCTGATCACGAGTTGGGGACAACTTTCTCCGAGGGGGTATCAGGCGGGGTCCGTCCGGCCGGTCGGCATGCTCTCACGCTGGCCGAAGACGTGGACCGCGACGTCCTCGGGGAGCGAGACCCCGGTCGACCGGTCCATCCCCTCGCGACAGGCGAGGATCCGGCCGTCCTCGCGCTGGACGGTGACGCGCTCTCCCGGCATCAGCCCGGCCGACGTCAGCAGGGCCAGCGACTCGGGATCAACCTGGACCGGCTCGCCGATCCGCCGGATCGTCAGGGCCACGGGCTCCTCGCCGGCCGCCTCCGTCAAGGCGACGAGGCCGCTGCGGAAGTCACCGGCGACCTCGAGGCCCAGCTCCTCCAGGCCGGGGATGGGGTTGCCATAGGGCGACTCCAACCCGTCCCCGAGCAGGCTGAGGATCTTGCGCTCGACCTTCTCGGACATGACGTGCTCCCACCGGCACGCCTCGTCATGGGCGTACTCCCACTCGAGCCCGATGACGTCGACGAGGAGTCGCTCGGCCAGGCGGTGCTTGCGCATGACCCGCGTCGCGATGAGCCGCCCCTCGTCCGAGAGGTCCAGGTGCCGGTCCCCCGTCACGCTGACGAGGCCGTCGCGCTCCATGCGCGCGATGGTCTGCGACACCGTGGGCCCGGAGTGCCCCAGCCGCTCGGCGATCCGCGCCCGGAGCGGGATGATCCCCTCCTCCTCCAGCTCGAAGATCGTCCGCAGGTACATCTCGGTGGTGTCGATGAGGTCGGTCACGGTCCTACTCTCTCAAAGAATCCTTCATGGCTCGCGACGCTCGGGTCGGGTCGTGCCGGGGCACCCAGATGCGCAACCACACCGCACCAGCCACCGCACCGACCCCGAGGACGACGGCCGACGCCCCGAGCGTCATGACGGCGCTCAACCCGGACAACGCCAGCGGACCGGCGGCTCTTCCCACATCCGCGCACAGGCGCCATCCTCCGAGGAACTGGGAGCGCCCCTCCACGGGGGAGGCGTCCGCACCCAGCGTCATGATGAGGCCGGCGCCGAGTCCGTTGCCGAGCCCGAGGACCGTGGCCGCCGCGGTGACCGCCACGAGCGTCGTGCTGAGGGGCAGCAGAGCCATACCGAGGCCGAGGACGAGCATGCTGGGCACGGCTGCGGCGACCCGGCCGTGGCGGTCCATCAGCCAGCCCGAGGGATAGAAGAGCAGCATGTCGACGGCTCCGGAGATCCCGAAGACGAGTGCGGTCTGGCTGGGCGACAGGCCCACCGACTCTGCCCACAGCGGCACGAGGGCCTCCCGGACGGTGCGAGCGCCGGAGACCCACATGGCGCCGACGCCCAGCGTCAGCAGCACCCTCCGGTGCTCGAGGAGGACGGAGGCGACCGAACGCTGGCGAGCAGGCCGCGGGCCGAGACCCTGGCGGCGGGTGATGTCCGGGGCGACGAGGACGAGGACGAACGCGGCCAGGCTCGCGACGACCCCGACGACGTAGGCGGCGGCCACGTCCCACCGTGCGACGACGAGCGACCCGGCGAACGGCCCGACGAAGTAGCCGATGCGGTGCACTCCTCCCAGCGTCGACAGTGCGCGCGCCCGCATGGCGACGGGGACGGCTTCGGTGAGGTACGCCTGCCGGGCGAGCCCGAAGAGGGACGCGGCGAGCCCGATGACGACGACCCCGACGAAGAGCATCGCGAGCGACCGAGCCGTCGCCGACACGAGCATGCCACCCGCCTCGACGAGAGCCGCGACGAGCAGCGCCGGACGCTCCCCGATGCGTGCGGCGAGCGCACCTGAGGGCAGGTCGCCGAGCAGGGTGCCCAGTCCGAGCGCCGCGACGAGGAGTGCCGCCACGCCGACCGAGGCCCCCATCTCCCGCCCCGAGACGGCGATGATCGGGGCGATGGCCCCGGTACCGGTCGAGGCCAGGAGGGTCGGACCGTACGCCGACAGCGCGATGGCCCGGAGCGTCCCCCTGGGGCCCGGCTCGTGCGGGCTGGGCACGGTCATCCTTCGCACCCTACGGCTCCGCGGGCACCGTCTCACCATGTGGCCACGACGTGGTCACCCGGCCGAGGACCGCTCGTGCTCAGGGGTCTCGGACGTGGCACGAGGCCCTAACGATTGCGCAACTGCGCTCGCTCGGCACCGGACGGGCCGGAAACGATGACGACGTGTCCCTCCGCCGTCAGCGCCACCCCACCGGCCGGCCGTATGCCGCTGGGCTCGCTGCCCGAGCGACCGCGGGCTGGGCGCCGTGAGCGTTCCGGGCCCCACGGGGCCGGCTCCCCGGGTGGGCCTCCTCTTCGCTTCGCTCCTCGCCGTCGTGACGGGTGCGCTCGTGGTCTCGCTGATGTCGGCGGTCAGCACCGTGGTGCTCGGCGTCCTCCTCCTCGGCGTCCTCCACGCCGTGCTCGAGCTGCGCTACGTCGCGGGGCGATTCTCGGGCCTTGCGCTCGGCCTGGGTCGACCGTTCCTCCGCCTGTTGGCCCTGCTCGTCGTCGGGATCGTCGTCGCCCGACTCCTCGGCGGCCTGGTCGGTCGCCCCGGCAACGTCGTCGAGATCGTCATCGGCTACGCCATCGTCGCCGTGTCGGTACCCCGGGTGCTCGGACGGGGCCAGTGGTCGTCGGCGTGGGTGCTGACCGGCGTCGCGGCCGTCGCGTCGCTGCGCTGGCCCGAGCAGCACTTCCTCGCCGTCGTGCACCTGCACCTCGTCGCGGTCCTCGCCTTCGTCTGGGAGTGGTCGCGCCGGCTGCCGTCGGTCCGGTCCCGGCGGGTCTTCCGCGCCCTGCAGGTCGGCTGGGCCCTGGTCATCCCGGTGCTCATCCTCGTCGGAGCAGCGGACGCGTGGATCGGGACGGACACCACCTTCGTCCGCAGCCTCGTCGGGGACGGGCACGGCGTCATCGCCGGAATCCAGCAGACGGGCGGCGAGGGCGCCATGGGGGGCCACCGCCTGCTCGCCGTCTTCGCCTTCCTGCAGACCATGCACCTGCTCACCTGGGTCGTCTTCTTCCCACGACACGCGCCGGACGCGGCGGCGGACCTCGAGGAGCGCCTCCCCTGGCTGACGGGAGCACGGGTCTGGGCCATCGGCTTCCTCGCGGCCGCGGTGTTCGCGGTGCTGCTCGTCAGCAACTACGCGCTGGGCGTCGGGGTGCAGGACGCACTGACCAGCCCGCACGCCTACGTCGAGATCCCCCTCCTGCTCGCCCTCCTCGGTCGGGGTCGACGGACCGGGGCCGGGTCCGAGCCGCCCGACGGGCGCCGGGTGGGGCGGAGCGAACCGGTTCGGGATAACCCCTTGGCGGCGGCCGCTGCTCCGTCGTACGGTCGGGGGAAGCAACAAGGAAGGAGGTGATCCGAGAAGTGACTTCTTCCGGAACGTGCGAGGTGGCCACGCGATAGTCGCGTCCCCACCCGCACGCAGGATGAGTGCAGGGCAGTCCGACTTGGTCGGGCTGCCCTGTCTCCTTGTCCGGTTCGTGCGCTGCCCGTGCCTCATCCCCCTCCAGTGGTCCGTCCCATGGCCGGGCGGACTCGTCAGGGCTGTCGTCGCGATCGCGCCCAGGAACCGGCATCGGAGAGGGTGCCGTGGCCGGTCCGAGCGAAGACGATGCGGTCGTGGAGACGGTCCCGCCGCCCGGCCCAGAACTCCACCTCGTCGCATCGGACGCGATAGCCGCCCCAGAAGTCGGGAACGGGCACGTCATCGACCCGGCCCCGGTCCGGGAAGCGCGCGAGCGCCGCGACCCACCGCTCCTCGAGCTCCTCCCGATCCCGCGCCGGCCGCGACTGTTCCGAGGCCCACGCGGACAGCCTGGAGCCGTAGGGCCGGGAGCTGAAGTACGCCTCGACCTCGGTGCGGTCGACCGGCTCGGCCACACCCCGGAAGCGGACCGCTCGGAAGAGTGAGGGCCAGGTCAGGGTGGCGGCGATGCGCGGGTTCGCGGCGAGCTCGTCGGCCTTCGTCGACCTGAGGTTGGTGACGAAACCGGGGCCACGCTCGTCGAGGAACCGCATGAGCACCGTGCGGACGTTCGGAGCACCGTCGGGGTCCACCGTCGCCACGGCCATGGCCGACGGCTCCGGGACGTCCTCGCGGGCTGCCGCGGCTGCCAGGGCTGCATCGACCCAGGCCCGCAGCAGGGGGTAAGGGGAGGCCGGCACGTCGGACTCGAGCAGTCCGCCCCCATGGGCGACGTGGCCGGGGTCCTTCGGATCGGGTGTCGACATGGAGCCAGACTAGGGTTTCCCTCAGGACCCGGACCGACGACCGACGAGGAGTCAGCAATGGCAGGCAAGGGCAAGGCGGTCTCGAAGATCGTCAAGGTCGGAGCCAAGTACGGCCCGCAGATCTGGGTGGCGAGCAAGGCCCTGCGGGAGCCGGCGAAGGAAGCCGCCCAGAAGGTGATCGCGAGCGAGAAGGCCCGGAAGAAGGCCTTCGACCATGCCAAGTCGCTCTCGGACGGCAGCATCCTCAAGGTCTACGAAGGCGACCAGTCGCTGTGGATCGTCTTCAGCGGCGACACGGCGATCACCGTCTACCCCGTGTCGGTGACACCGCTCCCCCGGCTGCTCCAGGGCGCGGACCTGACCAAGCGGATCAGCCCGACCGACAAGCTGACGGCGACGGACCGGGCCAAGGACGCCGCCACCTCGGCCCTCCGGCGCGGTCGGCCAGGCGCCATCAACTGACCCGGCCACCCGCGACTCAGTCGGTGACGTGCAGGCCAAGCTCGGCCGCGAGCACGTCCGCCAGGTCGATCAGCTGCAGGCGGCTCAGGGTCGCGCCCTTGAGCGAGGCCAGCCCACGGGGGGACCGCAGCGTTGCCCCCGAGAGGTCGAGAGCGGCATACGACCCCCTGCCGAACTCCGGCTCGACGAGAGTGCACCCCTCGAAGCTGAGCCCGTCCACCGTGGCCTCCGCGAGGTCGAGCTCGGTGACGATGCAGTCGATGAAGCGGACGTTCCTGAGCCGGGCCCCGCGCAGGTTCAGGAAGTCGACCTTGCCGCCCGTCACAGTGACGTCCCGCCACATCGACCCCCAGGCCGAGACCGCCGCCAACCGTGACCCGTCGATGGCGACATCGACCAGGCTGGCCCGCGGCATGAGGACGCCCGCGCCGACGACGCGCTCCCAACGGCACTCGGACCACCGCGACGACTCGAGGTGGACGTCATCGAGGGTGCAGCCCTCCAGCGTGCATTCGAGGAAGCTGCCGCCCTCGAGCTGAGCCCGACTCAGGTCAGTGCCTCGGAAGTGGACGAGGTCGAAGTCCACGCCGTCCCGTCCGGTGAGAAGGGCGCGGGCGAAGGCGGATCGCTCCCCGGGTGACGGCATACGGTGAGTGTCTCAGCCCCGTCGGACAGGGACGGCTGCGATGTGCAGAATGGCTGGTGGCCCACGCCGGGGTGGCAGACCCGCCCGGCGCCAACGACCAGACAAGGAACGTCATGGCAGACCACGCGCCGGACCCGGACTTCAAGCCAGGCCTCGAGGGTGTCATCGCCTTCGAGTCGACGATCGCGGAGCCGGACAGGGAGGGCGGCGCCCTGCGGTATCGCGGCGTCGACATCGAGGACCTCGTCGGTCACGTCTCGTTCGGCAACGTCTGGGGGCTGCTCGTCGACAACAAGTTCAACCCCGGCCTGCCACCCGCAGAGCCCTACCCGCTGCCCGTGCACACCGGGGACGTCCGGGTCGACGTCCAGTCCGCCCTGGCGATGCTCGCCCCCGGGTGGGGCTTCCGGCCCACCCTCGACATCGAGCCGGAGGAGGTCCGGGCGAACCTCGCCCGGGCCGCGGTGATGGCGCTGTCCTTCGTCGGCCAGTCCGCCCGCGGGCTCGACAAGCCGATGGTGCCCCAGGCCGAGGTCGACAAGGCCACCACGATCACCGAACGCTTCATGATCCGCTGGCGCGGTGAGCCCGACCCGAAGCACGTCGAGGCCGTCGACGCCTACTGGGTCTCCGCAGCCGAGCACGGGATGAACGCGTCGACCTTCACCGCCCGGGTCATCACCTCCACCGGAGCCGACGTGGCGGCCGCCCTCTCCGGGGCCGTCGGTGCGATGTCCGGACCCCTGCACGGAGGTGCGCCGTCGCGGGTGCTGCACATGCTGGACGGCGTCGAGCGCGAGGGCGACGCGACGGCATACGTCAAGGGGGTGCTCGACCGGGGTGAGCGACTGATGGGCTTCGGTCACCGGGTCTACCGCGCCGAGGACCCGCGGGCCCGCGTCCTGCGCGCCGCAGCGGAGCGTCTCGGCGCCGCGCGCTTCGAGACGGCCGCCGCGCTCGAGAAGGCCGCGCTCGAGGAGCTGCAGGCCCGCAGGCCCGACCGCGTCCTCGCGACGAACGTCGAGTTCTGGGCGGCGGTGATCCTCGACTTCGCGGAGGTCCCGCCGCAGATGTTCACCCCGATGTTCACCTGCGCGCGCACGGCCGGGTGGTCCGCGCACATCCTCGAGCAGAAGGTGACCGGTCGCCTCATCCGGCCGTCCTCGCGCTACATCGGTGAGGGCCCCCGCACGCCGGAGGCCGTCGAGGGCTGGACCGCGGACCTCGCCCACTGACCGCGCCCACCTCCGGCGCCGGCGCACCACCTCCGGACCTCGCGCGCACCACCTCCGGCCCCGGTGCACTACCTCCGGACCTCGCGCGCACCACCTCCGGACCTCGCGCGCACCACCTCCGGCCCCGGTGCACTACCTCGAGCGTCGGAAGAACCTGGATGCGTCGCCTCAAGGCGACGCAACGAGGTCAGGGCGACGCATGGCAAGGACGCAGCCGCATGGCAAGGACGCAGCCGGGTGGACGCCACGCAGCAGGGTGGACGCCACGCAGCCAGGTCGAGGCGCCGCACCGTGGAGCGCGCGAGTGCTCGGCTCGCCCATCCGGCCAGCGGCGAGTCAGGCCGCTGCGCCCGCGACCTGCTCGTTGACCCGGCGCTCGATGAGTGGCAGGTCGTCGAGCTCGGCCATGACGAGCCGGACCAGCCGCCAGTCCCTGCGGCGGATGGCATCCTCCCGACGCTTCTCACGGAAGAGGGCGTCGGGGCCGTCATCGCCGCGGTACTTGACCTTGCCGTCGACCTCCACCAGCACTCTGGTCCCGACGATCCTGAAGTCGGCGAACACCGCGCCCTCGTCCGTCTCCACGGTGAACTGTGGCTCCACCTGCCATCCGAGCTGGCGCAGCCGATGGCCGGCGATGCTCTCCCCCGGAGACTGGATCCGCCCATCGGCGTGGTCCAGCATCGCCCGCACCGGAGTGATGTTGCGCGACCCGCCGAGCAGGTCGAGAGCCTCATCGAGGTCGGTCCCGTCCACCTTCTCGGCATGCAGCGCGGCATCGGCTGCGATCAGGGCGGTGAGCGGCTCGGCCACCAGACCGGACTGGACGATCGCGACCGCCAGCGGCACCCGGTCGCCCTTCGGCACTCCGGCCACCGAACGGTGCAGCATCAGACCCCGGCGACGGCGCGAGGACCCGGGGACGGTCCGGGTGAGATGAACGGTGCGCAGGCCGGCATACATGACGGGCAGGCTGGCCCAGACCAGTGCGGACTGGTGACTCACCATCGCCCGGCCGCCGAAGTGGAGGAACGCCGCGCGCGACGCGAGTCGGTTCCAGTCGGTGTCGTCCAGCGGTGCGCGCGTCGCGTACCACCCGCGAAGGAGCGGGTGCGCCCGGCCGTCGACCACGGCCCGCGCCACAGCATCCGAGTCGAGTCCGGCCGCCCGTGCCCACGCGGCCGAGAAGACCTCGCGCCGGGCGACGTGTGACAGGTCCATGGCCGCCACGGTCCCCGATCTGCCCGGGTCAGGCGCGACTCCATCTCCCGGACTGTGGACAACCCCTCCCACCGGCCGTGGATGTGGACAGGCACGGCGCTGCCGCACTGAGGAAGCCGACGGGACGACCCGAGGTCACCCATTGACCTGGATGCGTCGGCTCAAGGCGACGCATCGAGGTCTTTCCGACCGCAGAACCCCTCCGCCGCTCACGTCGACGCCGACCCAGCCGACCGTTGAGCCGGCGTGGTCCCGGGGAGGGGCTCAGCGGCGTACGGCATCGGCGCTGTGGGCGTCCACACAGCGGTCGGGCGTGTCCAGCAGGTGGGCACCTACGGTTCAATGGGCCGGTGACAACGGCGTCACCCGTCAGCTCCACGCCCGCCACTGCCACGTCGTGTGGCCCCACCCCAAGGTGAAACCGTGACCGACGCCCCCGCCCCCGCGACCCCCGCGACCACGCCGCCCATCACGATCCCCAGCGAGCTGCTCCCGTCCGACGGCCGGTTCGGCTCCGGTCCGTCCAAGGTGCGCTCCGAGCAGCTCGAGCACCTATCCAGCCTCGGCCGGACCGTCCTCGGCACGTCGCACCGACAGGCCCCGGTCAAGAACCTCGTCGGCTCCGTCCGCTCCGGCCTGCGTGACCTCTTCAGCCTCCCGGAGGGCTACGAGGTCATCCTCGGCAACGGCGGCTCGACGGCGTTCTGGGACATCGCCGCGTTCGGTCTGGTCCGTCAGCGGGCCCAGCACCTGGCGTTCGGCGAGTTCTCGAGCAAGTTCGGCAACGTCACGCAGAACGCGCCCTTCCTCGGGGACTCCACGATCATCAAGGCCGACCCGGGCTCGCTGCCCGCCGCACGCGCCGAGGCCGGCGTCGACGTCTATGCGTGGCCGCACAACGAGACCTCGACCGGCGTCATGGCTCCGGTCCAGCGGGTCGAGGGGGCCGACGATGACGCGCTCGTGCTCATCGACGCGACGTCGGGCGCGGGCGGGCTCCCGGTCGACATCGCGCAGACCGACGTCTACTACTTCGCCCCGCAGAAGTGCTTCGCCTCCGACGGCGGCCTCTGGCTCGCGCTCTTCTCCCCGGCCGCGCTGGCCCGCGTCGAGGAGATCGCGGCGACCGGCCGCTGGGTGCCCGACTTCTTCAGCCTGCCGACGGCGATCGACAACTCGCTGAAGAACCAGACGTACAACACGCCCGCCGTGGCGACGCTGGCGATGCTCGACGCCCAGCTCCAGTGGATCAACGGCAACGGCGGCCTCGACTGGGCGACCGCCCGCACCAAGGACTCGTCGAGCCGCCTCTACGAGTGGGCCGAGGCCACGTCCTACACGACGCCCTACGTCGCGGACCCGGCAGCGCGCTCGCAGGTGGTCGGGACGATCGACTTCGACGACGCGATCGACGCGGCAGCGGTGGCCAAGGTGCTCCGCGCGCACGGCGTCGTCGACGTCGAGCCCTATCGCAAGCTCGGGCGCAACCAGCTGCGGGTCGCGATGTTCCCCGCTGTCGAGCCCGACGACGTCAGCCGGCTGACGCAGGCGATCGCGCACGTGGTCTCCCAGCTCGGCTGAGCCACACCGGGGCGTATGCCGCTGAGCTCCTCCCGCTCGCGACTCGCCTCAGCGTCCTCCCGGGGTCCACAAGGGGGGTGCGACGCGGCACGAACTGCACACTCGAGGGGGTGGGGCTCGACCCGTCGAGTCGAGTGTGCATTTCCTGCCGTGGCAGCGCCTCGGCCGTGACCTCTGCGCCGCTCGGTCGTTGACCAGTGTGGGTCACCGGCGACGGTGGCTCAGCAACCGTCGGCGAGGAAGTGGAGGAGTCACCGTGGTCCGGATCGTCCGCGTCAAGGAGGTCGCCCGGCGCGCCGTGGCCGTCCTGCCCGCCATCGCCCTCGCGACGACCGGTGTGGCGCTCGCCGCCGGGGCGGGCGTCTCGTCGGGAGGGGTGCCGGACGAGGCCCTCAGGGGTGGGGCGAGCCCGCGCTACCCGAGCGCAGGACCACCGCCCGCTCCGATGCAGCTGCCCCCGGTCTACCGCACCTTCACGGACCCGTTCCCCAGCGTGCCCGTCCCCTCCGTTGCCGCTGCGGCCGCCCGGCTCGTCGGCGGTCTCGCCCCGGTCCGGATCGACGGGAACGGCATCCCCGCTCCGGCATTGGCGGCCTATCGACGGGCGGCGGAGCTGCTCGGCTCACTCGACCCCGCGTGTGGCCTCGACTGGGCGCTGCTCGGGGCCATCGGCCGGGTCGAGAGCAACCACGCACGGTTCGGCGGCAACGCGCTCGACCCGGCGGGAGTCGCCCGGCCCGGCATCATCGGCATCCCCCTCGACGGCCGCAGCGGCACGGCACGCATCACCGACACCGACGACGGACGCTGGGACCGGGACGGGGTCTACGACCGCGCGGTCGGGCCGATGCAGTTCATCCCCGGAACCTGGCGGACCGCCGGCCGCGACGGCGACGGCGACGGCGCCACGAACCCGCAGAGCATGGCCGACTCGGCCGCGGCCGCAGGGGTCTATCTCTGCTCGGGCACCGGCGACCTGCGGGACCCGGCCCGGGCACGAGACGCGGTCCTGCGCTACAACCACTCCGACGACTACGCCCGCAGCGTCCTCGCCATCGCGGAGGCGTACCGCTCCGGCGTGACCGTCGTGCCGATGAGCGCCATCCCGGCGGCGCGCCCCGCCGAAGGCTCAGGCACGCAGACGCCCCCGGGCTCGGGCTTCGCCTGGGGCGGCGGTGCCGCGCCGTCGTCCGACCCCTCATCGACTCGGCCGAGCCCGACGGCCACAGCATCGGGGTCCTCCGAGCCGACGGGCACGCCCAGCCCCACATCCTCCTCCCCCACCGCGGACCCGGCCCCCGCTCCGCGACCGAGCACGCCTGCCCCGCGCCTGCCGATCCCGACGGCGCAGCTCCCCACGACCGTGCGGGTGCCCCTGCCCACCCTGCCGGTGGAGACGCCGCTGCCCTCGACGGCCTCGCTCAGCATCGACGACCTGCTCGCACTGCCACACCTCCCGACGCTGCTCGGCGACCCTTCCGGCCTCGTGCGCGTCGTCGACCCGTCGAGCGGAGAGGTGGTCTGCATCCTCGACGAGGCCATCGTCACCTGTCCCTGAGGGAGTCGCCGAGCGGTCGCCGAGCAGTCGCCGAGCGGTCGCCGAGCGGTCGCACGGTATCGGTTCGTCATCAGCGGATCGCCCAATACCCCACTGATACCGGCTGGGCGCAGCCTCGGTGCACGGGTAAGCACCACTGACAGGGAGGGTCCCGAGATGTCAAAGCACATCGCAGTTCGCATCACCGCCACCATGGCAGCGCTCACCGCGTGGGTCGTCTGGAACGCCACTCGCGCGCTCGCCTACGTCGACCCAGGTCTGGGCGAGGGCTCCGGGAGATCCCCGGTTCCGCCGCCGACGCCAGACCCGGGCACCAGCTGGGTCGCCATCGTCACCATCGCGCTCGTCGCGGTCGCGCTGACCGGCCTGACCTACAGCGTCGCGCACCGGCGGCGCGTGGCCAGCGGCCAGCCCGCCTGACCGCTCACCGCTGCTGAGGGACGTGTGCCGCTCCGCTCAGCCCCGCGCCCATGGGAAGGGCGACGCGGGCCGAGCTGAGCGGCATACCCCTGCTCTGACCGGTCAGCTGCCCAGCGCGTTGACCACCGCCGCCACGACGGCGATGGCGATGAAGAGCGCGAGCGCGGCCATGGTCACCCGGTGCCGGGTGCGGAAGTTCACTTCGCCACCTCGGGGGTGGTCGGGCGGTCGAGCCGGATCCGGACGCGCGGCCGACCCTGCGTCTGGAAGGTCACCGCAACATTCTGCCTCCGTGCCACCCAGAGGACCACAGCACCCACGCTCAGCCCGACGGAGATCGTGCCGATGGCGATGGTCCAGCGGGCACCCCAGACGTCACCGATCCAGCCGATCATCGGGGCACCGAACGGGGTTCCCCCCATGAAGATCGCCATGTAGAGCGCCATGACGCGGCCCCGCATCTCCGGGGAGACGCTCATCTGGACCATGGCGTTCGCGGTGGTGAGTGCGGTGAGGGCGGACAGCCCGGTCGGCACGAGGTAGACCGCGAACAGCTCGTAGCTCGGGGCGGTGGCGAGCAGCGCGGTCGAGAGGGTGAAGCCGACGAGGGCGATGACGAGCACCCGCATCCGCGGATGGCGCCGGGCCGACAGCAGCGCTGCGGAGAGCGAGCCGATCGCCATGATCGAGCCGAGCAGTCCGTACTCACCCGGACCCTTGTGGAACACCTGGGTCGACATCAGGGCCGTCGTCACCTGGAAGTTCATCCCGAACGTCCCCAGCACGAAGACGAGGCTCATGATGAGCATGAGGTCGGGGCGGCGCCGCACGTAGCGCAGCCCTTCACGGATCTGCCCCTTCCCGCGGGCCCGCGGCGCCGGGGTCAGGGTCTTCTCGTCCATGCTGAGCAGGGCCACGAGCACGAAGACGAACGTGAAGGCGTTGACGTAGAAGGCCGGTGCGATGCCGAACCAGGCGATGATGAGGCCGGCCACCCCGGGGCCGATGAGGCGACCGAGGTTGAACGAGGCGCTGTTGAGTGCGACCGCGTTGGCGAGGTGGTCGTGGTCGACCATCTCGGAGACGAAGGCCTGGCGCGACGGGTTGTCGATCGCCGTCGCTACTCCTTGGGCGAGCGCAAGCGCGTAGACGTGCCAGAGCTCGACGATCCCGGCACCGGTCAGGAACGCCAGCGCCAACGCGGTGACGAGCAGGGCGCTCTGGGTGACGAGCATGATCTGGCGCTTGGGGAAGCGGTCGGCGATCATCCCACCCCACGGCGCGAGGAGCAGGAAGGGGAGGAACTGGAGGCCGGTGACGATGCCGAGCGCCGAGGCCGAGTGGTCGGTGAGGACGGTCAGGACGAGCCAGTCCTGGGCGACCCGCCCCATCCACGTGCCGATGTTCGACACGAGGGCCCCGGAGGCATACCTGCGGTAGTTCGGCACCCCGAGGGAGTGGAAGGTCGGACTCACTTGCTCGCCACCTTGCCCAGGACCGCACTGGCCCGCTGGAGCAGGTCGAGCTCGGTCTCGGTGAGGGTGGCGAAACGGTCGAGCATCCACTCGTCACGGTGCCGCCGGACGCGCTCGACGGCGGCGCGGCCCTCCTCCGTCAGGGAGAGGATGACCTGGCGCCCGTCCAGGGGGTCGTCGGCGCGTGAGACGTAGCCCGCCTCGACGAGGTGCGTCGTCGTGCGCTTCATGCTCGGGGCGGAGACCCGCTCGATCTCGGCCAGCTCGCTGTTGGTGCGCGGTGCGTCCTCGAGACGGGCGAGGACGGAGAAGTGGTGCGGGGCGAGCTCCTGGTCCGACTCGAAACGCACCCGCCGGGAGATCCGCATGCAGGCGAGCCGGATGTCATTGGCCATGGTGACGAGCTCTGGGTGGGAGGCGGGCTGGGAAGGCTGGGAGGTCATGCGCGGTCCTGGGTCGGGTCGAGTGCTCTACTAATGACCCTAACTTATTAGTTGTGCTAATCATTCCCTTCCTCGGCAACACACCCGCTCATCGACTGCTCGCGTCCGCTGCAGACGGGAGGTGCAGTCGACAAGCGGGTGTGTTGCGGGGGCTGAGCCGCGCCGGCCACGCACGAGGGCCCGCCTCCGTGCGGAAGCGGGCCCAGCGGCATACGGGAAGGGGTTGTCTCAGGTGAGCACGCCCTCCAGCGGCGTCTTGACGAAGTAGATGACGAAGAACGCCGACACGATCCACAGGAGCGGGTGCACCTGGCGGGCATGTCCCCGAGCGATCTTGACGAGCACCCAGGCGATGAACCCCGCCCCGATGCCGACGGTGATGTTGTAGGTGAACGGCATGAGCACGATCGTGAGGAAGGCCGGCAGGGCGACCTCCATGTCGTCCCAGTCGATGTTCTTGACCTGCATCATCATGAGGAAGCCGACGATGACGAGCGCCGGAGCCGCCGCCTCGGACGGCACGATCGCGAAGAGCGGCGCGAGGAACGTCGCGAGCAGGAAGAGCACACCCGTGACGACGGACGCGAGGCCGGTCCGGGCGCCCTCCTCGACACCGGCGGCGGACTCGATGTAGCTCGTGTTCGAGCTGACCCCGCCGGCACCACCGGCGATCGCGGCGATCGAGTCGACGACGAGGATGCGGTCGGTGTGCGGCGGGTTGCCCTCCTCGTCGAGCAGCTCGGCCTCGGTGCCGATGGCGACGACCGTGCCCATCGTGTCGAAGAAGTCGGCGAGCAGCAGGGAGAAGACGAACATGACCGCCGTGACCATGCCGAGCTTCTCGAACGAGCCGAGCAGGCTGAACTGGCCCAGGATGCCGAGGTCGGGGGTGTTGGTGATCGACTCGGGCAAGGCGGGGACGGTCAGCTGCCAGGCCTCGGGGTTCTGGAGGCCCTGGTCGGTGTAGATGCGCGGCCCGATCTTGAAGATCGCCTCGATGAGGATCGCGACGACCGTGGCGGACGCGATGCCGAGCAGGATCGCCCCCTTGACCTTGCGGATGAGCAGCACCGCGATGAGGAAGACGCCGAACACGAAGACGAGCGTCGGCCAGCCGTTGAGGCTGCCCCCGATGCCGAGCTCGCTCGGGACCGACCCGGGCGAGGTCGGGCGGCGCGCGAAGCCGGCGTCGATGACACCGATGAAGGCGATGAACAGGCCGATGCCGACCGAGATGGCGACCTTGAGCGGTGCCGGGATCGCCCGGAAGACCGCCTTGCGGAACCCGGTCAGGACCAGGACGAGGATGATGATGCCCTCGAGGACGACGAGGCCCATGAGGTCGGCGAAGGTGATGCCCTCGGCGGCATGGGTGAAGACCATGCCGGCGATGAGGCCGTTGATGCCGAGGCCGGCGGCGAGCGCGATCGGGAAGTTCGCGACGAGCCCCATGAGGATCGACATGACCCCGGCGATGACGGCGGTGCCGACGGCGACGAGCAGCTTGCTCTGCTCGAGGTCGGCGACGCCGCCGATCATCAGGCCTGAGCCGTCCGTCGCGCCGGAGAGGATGATCGGGTTGAGGACCACGATGTAGACCATCGTGAAGAAGGTGACGAAGCCGCCTCGGACCTCGCGCGCGACGGTCGAGCCGCGCTCCGAGATCTTGAAGAAGCTGTCGAGTCCGGTGGGCGCCGGACGCGTGGTGGTTTGGGTCGACATGGCGCGCACTCTAGCGGCGGGGCCGCGGCTCGCGCGCTTCGACCCGCGCAGGTCGTCGACGCCGAATCACCTAGGCTGGGCCCGTGACCGACCAGACCCCTCCGCGCGGCCCCGGAGAGCCGCTCCAGCCGGTCCACGTGCCGATGCTGAGGATCATCGAGTGGGGCGTCGTCGGGTGGGCGGTGGCCCTCGTCGCCACCCTCGCCGTGCCGGCGCTGCACGCGGGTGACCGGGACTGGTGGCCGTGGGCGTGCGTGGCCGGGATCGTCCTCGGCGGGATCGGCTGGCTCTACGTGCGCCGCGGGCGGGGCAACGCCGAGGACGCCGTCTGACCGCAACCGGCGAGGCCGTATGCCGCTGGGCTCAGTCCCGCTCGTCGGTCCCGTCAGCGTCCGGCTCGGTGGGCTCCAGCTCCGTGGGCTCCAGCTCCGTGGGCTCCAGCTCGGGGGTCTGACCCTCGGGGTCCGGACCTTCGGTGGCCCGGTCCTCCGCGGGCTCCCGCTCGAGCACCTCGAGGTCGACGGCGAGCTCGTCGACGATCGGCTCACCGATGGGCGTGGGCTCCGGGGCTTCGACATCGGTCTCCGAGTGGGCGCCACACCCGTGGTCCAGGGAGACGACCCTGCTGTCCGAAGGGCTCCACTCGTTGGCACAGACTCCGAAGACGGCGCGCAGGGCACCGGCCATCGGCACGAAGTACCCGCACGTCGAACACGGGGCGCTGGCCTTGACCGCGACCTCTGCGGTCGGGCCGCTCGCGCCGGCGTACCAGCGCGTCGCGGCGGCCTCGCGCCCTTCGGCGGAGAGGACGCGCGGCCGTCCGAGGCCGAGCTCGAAGAACGCCATCTGGTCGACGTCCTCGTCGCCGGTCGCTTCGAACCCGGCCACGAGGTAGGGGTCGTCGGCCCGCTTGGGCAGCACGTCCCCCGGGCCGAGGTCGCCGGGAGCGAGCCGCTCGGAGTAGGGCAGCCACTCGGGCGCGAGGATCGCGTCGGGGCCGGGGAGCAGGTTGGTCTCGCAGATCGTGGCCACCTTGGCCCGGGGCACGCGGGCCACGCTGACGCCCCAGCGCCAGCCGTGGTAGCCGGGCGAGGTGCACTCGAACCAGTGCATCGCGAGCCGCTCGCCGAGCATCTCCATGCCGGCGTGGGCGCCGACGGTGCCGGGCTCGGCGATCGAGACGGCCGCGTCGCGGGCGAGGTCGAGGGCGGCGAGGAGCACGGCGTCCGACTTGGCCGTGTCCCGCTTCGGGGTGATCGTGGGGGTCATCGGGTCAGCCCTCGAGCTGGTCGGCAACCTTGCGGAGCGCCTGGGCGACCTTCGTGCCGAACTCGCGGTCGGGGTAGCGGCCCTTGCGCAGGCCGTTGCTCACTTCGTCCAGGACCTGCATGACGTCCTCGATGATGACGACCATCTCCTCGGTGGGCTTGCGGTCGCGCTCACGGCGCTTGGCCACGAGGGAGGGGGCGGGATCGAGCACCCGGACCTGCAGGGCCTGGGCGCCCTTGCGCCCCTCGACGATGCCGAACTCGACGCGGGTCCCCTTCTTCAGGGTCGTCACGCCCTCGGGCAGGGCGTTGGCGTGCAGGAACACGTCCGCGCCGTCGTCCTCGGCGATGAAGCCGAAGCCCTTGTCGGCGTCGAAAAACCTGACCTTGCCAGTCGGCACAGTCCACCTCGTTGCTCGTCTGATGCGCGCGCCGACCACGTGGTCGAGCGCTGCCGCCAAGCCTATCTGCTGGCTGCAAACCCTGACGGCGCGTGCTCAGCCGATCAGGGGCCTGGACGCGCCGGGGTCGTCACGGACGGGTGAGATTCCCCACGTCCCGGTCCACTCCTCACCGGGTCCGAGGGTGACGAGGGACTCGCCCGAGTTGAACGCCTCAGGGGGACAGGTCATCGGCTCGACGGCGATGCCGGGCTCACCCAGCCCCTTCTCCACCACCCCGGTGAAGACCTGCAGCCACGGGAACGCGGCGTCGGCCCAGAGGACGAGCCGGCCCACGGTGTCGGTGACAACCTCGCAGCGCCACATCCCGTCGTCGTCGCGCTGGACATCGGTGAAGGGGGTGTCGAGGGTCGTGCCGCCCAGCGCCCGCCCCTGGCGGAGATCGACCGCAGTCCCCTCGACGCTCTCCGGTCCGACCGGAAGGCCGCGCTCGTCGGTCCGCAACCAGGTGGCAGCGGGCACCTTGACCCACACGTCGTGCAAGGGCGTGGAGCCGATGGCGAGGTAGGGGTGGGCGCCGTAGCCGAACGGCGCGGGCGAGCTGCCGACGTTGCGCGCGGCGGCCGTGACCACGAGCCCGCTCTCGTCGAGCACATAGGTCGTGCGCAGGTCGAGCGGGTGGTCCCAGCCCGGCTGGGGATAGAGCCGGTATCCCACCGTGACGGAGTCGGGCTCGAGCTCGATCAGCTCCCAGATCGCCCAGCGGACCAGTCCGTGGCTGGCGTTGGCCTTGGGGACCTCGGTGAGCGGCAGCTGGTGCGCCTTGCCCTCCCACGTGTAGCGCCCGTCGCGGATCCGGTTGGGCCAGGGCATCAGCTGCTGCCCTCGGCCGGACTGGCAGCGCTCGTCCGGGCCGTAGCCGGCGACGAGCGGTGCCCCGGCGAGCGTGAGGCTGCGCAGGCCCCCGCCCACCTCGACCACGGTTGCCTCGAACGGGCCGCGTCCGATCGTCCACTGCTGGCCGGTCGGCGCGGCGGATGCGGCGGCGAACGACGGCCGCGCGGGCTCTGGGGAGACGGCGCTCATGACGTCCACGCTAGCTGCTGCGTCTAGGTTGGGTGGGTGGCCATCAACAGGCGGGAACCCGCGACGGGCCGGAGCCTGGCCGACGACATCCGGGGCCGCGACGACCGGGAGCTCGCCACGCTGGTGCTGTCGCGCCCGGACCTCGCGAGGCCAGCCCCCGCCGACCTGACCAGCCTCGCCGCGCGGGCCTCGACGCGAGCCAGTGTCCAGCGGGCGATCGACGCATTGGACGAAGGCCATCTCCGGGTGCTCGAGGCGCTCGTCGTCGCTGCCGAGCCGACCCGATCGGAGGACCTGCACCCGGTGCTCGGGCTGCTCGGGGTGAGCGAGGCGGAGGCGCCGACCGTCCGTTCCCTCGTCGACGACCTGTGGGCCCGCGCCCTCCTGTGGCGGGGCAGCGACGGCACCCACGTCGTGCGCACGGTTCCCGAGGTGCTGGGTCCGTCGGTCGCGGGGCTGGGGCCGTCGTACCGCGACCTGCGTCCGGGCGCTCCCGTCCCCACCGAGGCACAGGTCCGCGGCGCCCTCGACGTGGCCCCCGAGGGTGCCCGGACGGTTCTCGACCGGCTCACGTGGGGCCCGGCGACCGGTGTCCTGCCGACCGGACCGGCCGGGACGACCGCGGTGCGCTGGCTCCTCGAGCGGAACCTGCTCGTCTCCGTCGGCAGTGACCGGGTGGCCCTACCCCGCGAGACCGGGCTCGTCCTCCGAGGCGGCCGCCTGCACCGCAACGTGCGGCTCCGGGCGCCCGAGATCACCGCGCGCGACGTCTCCGCCCGCGTCGTCGACGCCGTCGCCGGGGGTGCGGCGAGCGACCTCCTGTCGCGGGTCGACGAGCTGTGCGCCGCATGGGGGGCGGAG
>Ga0209347_1001890_pt1 | contig 30368 bp, 26 predicted proteins | sample AutmiccommuBRH23_FD_187382 | JGI IMG/M metagenome (GOLD analysis project Ga0209347, IMG submission 187382) | Deep subsurface microbial communities from Mt. Terri, Switzerland - Autotrophic microbial communities BRH/23 (SPAdes) (version 2) | ecosystem: Environmental > Aquatic > Deep subsurface >...
GGATGCCGCTCAGCTCGCTCCCAGCCCGACGTGTCCTCCCGTCACGGCCGGCTGAACAGCTCCCGCAGGCACTCGTCGAACATCACGGTGTGCGCGTCCACGTCACCGCGCGTCGTCGACGGAGACATCAGGGCCATGTTGTGGAACGGCGTCAGCAGGATGCCCCGGTTGAGGGCGTAGAGGTGGAGGTACTGCTGCAGCTCGAAGTCGTCGGCGTCGTGCGCCTCCCGGCCGTTGCGGGGCGGCTCGGCTGAGAAGTTGTACTCCGCCCGGGCACCGAGGCGGGTCACGTGCCACGGTGCATCGACGCTGTCGATCCCCGCCTGGACGCCGTCGGCCCAGGCCTGGGCCAGCGGCACCATGTGGTCGAAGGCGTCCTGCGTCATGACCTGCTCGAGCGTCGCCCTCATCGCCGCCATCGACAGACCGTTGCCGGCGAGCGTGCCGCCGATGCCGCCGACGTCGATGTCCTCGAGGTCGACCGAGCGGGCGATCCGGTCGGCGACCTCCGCGGTGAAACCGAAGGTCCCGCACGGGATGCCGCCCCCGATCGACTTTCCGATGACGAGGAAGTCGGGGTGGAGGTCCTCGGCGCGCGTGACACCCCCGGGGCCGGCGCAGATCGTGTGCGTCTCGTCGTTGATGAGCAGCGCACCGTGGCGGGTCGCCAGCTCCCGGACCGCTGCGTGGTAGCCGGCGTGCGGCAGGACGATGCCGATGTTCGTGAGGGCGGGCTCCACGAGGATCGCCGCCACGTCCCCCGCCGAGAGGGCCCGCTCGAGGCCGTCGACGTCGTTGAACTCGACGACGTGCGTGGTCTCGGACGGGTCGACCGGCGGTCCGATGTTGTTGCGGCGGCTCGTCGTCCGGCCGGCGGCGTCGAGCGTCGCGAACGTCTCGTCGACCGAGCCGTGGTAGCAGTAGTCGTGGACGACGACCTTCCGGCGTCCGGTGAGGTGCCGGGCGTAGCGGATCGCGTGACGGTTCGCGTCGGTCGCGGTCAGCGTGAACTGCCAGTAGGGCAGACCGAAGCGCTCGGACAGCTCGGTCGACACGGCGATCGCGTCCTCGGTCGGGAGCATCGTCGTGATGCCCCGGGCGAGCTGGGCCAGGACCGCCTCGACCGTCGGCCCCGGCGAGTGGCCCATCATCGCGCCGGTGTCGCCGAGGCAGAGGTCGATGTGGTCGATGCCGTCCACACAGGTGAAGTGCGCCCCCTGCGCCCGGTCCACGAAGACGGGGAAGTCGCCCGGCCACTTGACCATCCAGCTCATCGGCACGCCGCCCGGCAGGTGGGCCCGGGCCTGCTCAGCGAGGGCGGCCGACCTGGGCCGAGCGGCCCGGAAGGCCCCCAGCTCCCTGGCGTGCAGCGCGGCGAGACGGCTCCGGTCGAGCGGGGCGTGGTCGGTCATGCCGCTCATCGTGCTCCATGGCAGCCGTTCTACGGAAGTGGTTGTCCACAGCAAGTCCCGCCACTGATTCCGAAGGTCGAGGAGGAAACTCGGGGGAGATCGGTGGCAGGACCATCGTCAACGCCTTCGTTTCGCGGCATACTGCCGCCTATGCCCCCGTCCGAGTACCGCAGCCTCAGCCTGTGGCACGACACGCTCGAGGAAGACCTCACCCCGCGGCCGGCCCTCCCCGGCGACACCGACGTCGATGTCGCGATCATCGGCGCCGGCTACACCGGGTTGTGGACGGCCTACCACCTCGCCGTCGCCGACCCGAGCCTTCGGGTCGTGGTCATCGACAAGGAGGTCGCCGGCTACGGGGCCTCCGGACGCAACGGCGGCTGGTGCTCCGCGCTCTTCCCCACGTCGCTGCGGCGGATGGCCGTGGACCGCGGCCGTGAGGGAGCCGTCCGCCTGCAGCGGCTCCTCATCGAGACCGTCCCCGAGGTGGGCCGGGTGGCCGCAGCCGAGGGGATCGACTGCCACTTCGACCAGGGCGGCTCCCTGTCCGTCGCCCGGAACCCGGCCCAGCTGGAGCGGATCCGCATGCAGCTGGCCGACCATGCGGCCTGGGGGTTCGGGGCGGACGACCACCGGCTGCTCGGCGCGGCCGAGGTCCTGCAGATCGCCGCGGTCGACGGCGCGATCGGCGGCTCGTGGACCCCGCACTGCGCGGCGATCCACCCCGCCCGACTCGTCCGCGGGCTCGCCCGGGCCGTCGAGCGGCGGGGTGTGACGATCCACGAGCAGACCGCCGCGACCGACGTGCACAGCCGTCACGTCGTCACCCGCCACGGGACCCTCCGCGCGGAGCACGTCGTCCTCGCCACCGAGGGCTACACCGCCACGGTGGCGGGCCGCCGCCGAAGCCTCGCTCCGGTCTACTCCCTCATGACCGCGACCGAGCCGCTCCCCGACGAGGTCTGGGACCAGATCGGGCTGCGGGACCGGGCCACCTTCGCGGACAACCGTCACCTCGTCATCTACGGCCAGCGCACCCGGGACGGTCGCATCGCGTTCGGGGGCCGCGGGGCGCCCTACCACTACGCGTCCAAGGTGTCGCCGGCCTACGAACGCGACGAACGCGTCCACGCCACGCTCCGCCGGGTCCTCGTCGACCTCTTCCCGGTCCTGCGCGACGTGCGGTTCACCCACTCCTGGGGCGGCAACCTCGGCGTGCCGCGGGACTGGTACCCAGCCGTGCGACACGACCGGCGCACCGGCCTGGCCTTCGCCGGTGGCTACGTCGGGGACGGCGTCGCGACCTCCGCGCTCGCCGGCCGCACGCTCGCCGCGATGATCCGGGAGGACGACCCTGCCGACCTCGGGACCCTCCCCTGGGCGGGGCGGACGTCACGGCCGTGGGAGCCGGAGCCGTTGCGCTGGCTCGGGGTCAACGCCGTGACCGCGCTGATGGGGGCAGCCGACCGGTCGGAGCGCCGGTCGGGGCGACCGTCCAAGGCAGCGGCCGCGTTCTGGAGCGCCATCGGCCAGTGATCGAAGAAGCACCCTCAATCGAAAGAGCAGTTCGTCCCCCCGGCCGCACTCACGGGCCCTCACCCGAAATGGGGACGAACTGCTCTTTCGATGGGGACGAACTGCTCTTTCGATCGTCAGGGGGTGGTGGTGGCGGGGCGGAAGGCGCCGTCCACGAGGACCGGCACCTGGCCGCTCACGTCGACCTCGCTCGCCATCTGCACGTCCTCGGGGTAGCCGTCGTCGACCAGCTCGCGCCCGCTGGCGCACGCCTCGAGCGACGGACCCACCCGGTCCTCGACCCACGACCACGCCGCCAGCGCCACGGCAGCCTCCGCGCTGAGCAGCATCGGGCCCGCCCGGTGCTCGAGCCGGGTGACGATCGCGTCGACGATCGCGCCCGCGCCCCAGAGGTCCTCCGCGGCGGGCCGCAGGCTGCCGTTGGGCCAGCGCTCCCCGGCCGGGACGATGACCACGGCCGGGTCCCCGACGCGGCCCTGGCGTCCAGGGGCAGCGGCCAGCGCGTCGAGCTCCCGGACCGCCCACGCCCCGACCGCCGATCGGTTGCGCAGCGAACCGGCCGCCACCACGGCCCCCGCCCCGTCCAGCAGTGCGGTGACGGTCGACCCGTTCGGAGAGGGCAGCACCAGGCGCTCCACCGACCCCGCTGCATCGCGAATGCTCAACGGCGACAGGCTGATCCCGCCACTGACTTTCGCCGCACCACGTCCCACGGCGAGCTCGGCGTCGTGCTCCCGGGCGAAGGCCGCAGCAGAGTCGTCCTTCCACCGGTACGGCCAGACCGTCACCGCCCCGTCGACGGCCACGGACACCGCTGTCGTGAAGCTCAGCACGTCGACGACGACGGCGACGACGGGACCGCGCTCAGCGGCATACGACACGAGCGACTGAGCCCCGACGGGACCCCACTCGACGCGGATCGTCCCCTCGTCCTGGCTCCAGCTGTCACGCACGGGAATCGAGCTCCTTCACGAGTCGGGCGGGCGCGGTGAGTCGGTAGGACGCGTCGACCAGCTCGGCGACCTCGTCCCAGTCGACCAGGTCCGCCCCGCCGATGAGATGGAAGCTGAGGCCGAGCCAGCCCGCGGCACCGACGTAGGCCGGCACGAAGCAGCGCTCGTCCTCGAGCAGCGCGGCCCGCTCGCTCGGGTCGGGCAGGAAGAGCACCGAGTGGCGGGCGACGGGCGACCGGTGCTCACCCTTGAGGGAGCCGCCGAAGGCCGCGAAGACCTTGCGGGTGAAGAAGTTCGGTCGCCCGTGCGCGATCTTCTCCTGCGCTCCGGGGAGGGCGAGGCAGATCTCCCGGAGCCGGATGCAGTGGGGGTCACTCGCGTCGAACATGACGGGATGCGACATACCTCCACGCTACGCGGGGCCGTATGCCGCTGGGCCCGCCAGGTGCCTCCCGACCGTCCGGCGCGGGCTGGGCTCAGGCGCTGCAGGCGCCGCCGCAGCCTTCGGGTCCGCACCCGCCGCACCCGCCGCCGGACATCGCGGGCTCGCGCTCCTCGTCCTTGGACGTCCAGGCCTGGGCGAGGGCCTGCGCGAACACCTCGACGGGCTGGGCGCCGGACACGCCGTAGCGCCGGTCGAGGACGAAGAAGGGAACTCCCGTGATGCCGAGCATCTTCGCGGTCGCCTCGTCACTGCGGACGTGGTTGCCGAAGTCGTCGGACTCGAGCATCTCGCGGACCTCCCGGGCGTCCAGCCCGAGGTCCGGGGCCAGACCGACGAGCGCCTCCCGGTCGCCCACCGCCAGGCCCTCGGCGAAGTAGGCCCGCATCAGCCGGTCGTGGGCCCGCCCGGCGAGCTGGGGGCCACCGGCCTCGGCGGCGAGGTGCACGAGACGGTGGGCGTCGAAGGTGTTGCCGTGCCGGGCCGTGCGCCAGCTGAGCTCGAGGCCGACCGCGGCCGCCTCGGTCGCCAGACGCTCGTGCTGCGCCACGGCATCCTCACGAGACGTGCCGTACTTCGCGGCGATGAGGCCGGGCAGGTCGTGCTCGGTGACGGGCTCGGCGTTGCGGTCCAGCTCGAAGCTGTGCCACTGGACCTCGACCTCGTCACGGTGCTCGAACTGCTCGAGCGCCAGCTCGAAACGGCGCCGCCCGAGGTAGCAGTACGGGCAGACGATGTCGGTCCAGATGTCGATCTTCACGACTCGACAACCTATCTCCTGTGCACGGACCGGAGAGGACGCGTCCACGGCGGGAAACCGGCAGCGGACGGGTGCCGGCCCTGCCTAGGCTGGGCGCATGCCCTCCACATCGACCTCCGGCCGGGCCTGGCCGAATCCGTGGTGGCACCTGTCGGGGCCCGGGTTGTTCTTCGCCGCGACCTACTTCCTCATCTCCATGTCGCCGAGCCTGCTGCCGCGGACGTGGTACTACCAAGGCGTCATCAGCGGGCTCTGCGCGGCCGCCGGATACGGCCTGGGAGTGGTCCTCGCCTGGGTCGTGCGGCGGATCGCCCGACTCGTCCAGCTGCGCGTGTCCGTGAGCCGCGAGACGGAGCACGTCCTCCGCGTCGTCCTGCCGATTCTCAGCGTCGTCGCGGTCACCGCCCTGACGGTCTCGAACGTCCGCTCGCAGGGCCGCACCGCTGAGTTCCTCGGGCTCAGCCCGCTGCGACCCGTCGACTGGGTTTGGGCCATCGCGGTCGCGGTGGCGCTCGCGGCTCTCCTGCTCGCGATCGCCCGGGGGTTGCGCCGGGCGACCCATCGGCTGGCCGAGGCCGCCGGGCAGGTGCTGCCTCGCACGCTCGCGTCCATCGTCGCGATCGTCGTCGTCGGGACGGCGACCCTGTGGGTGTCCGACAGCGTCGTCTTCCATCGGGGGATGCAGGCGATGGCCGCGAGCGCCGCCCAGGTCAACGCCCGGCAGCCGGCGGGCCGGTCCGTCCCGTCGTCGGCGTTCGTCTCCGGTGGGCCGGGCTCGCTGGAGGCGTATGCCAGCCTCGGCTTCCAGGGGCAGATGTTCGTCACGAGCGTCTCCCGGGCCACCCTGATCCAAGCGGCGACCGGCCGCCCGGCGAAGGAGCCGATCCGCGTCTACGCGGGCCGCGGTGACGACCGGACCATCGAGCAGGTCGCCGACGCAGTGGTGGCCGAGCTGCGTCGCACCCGGGCCTTCCAACGGAAGGTCGTCGCCGTCATCACGACGACGGGCACCGGGTGGGTCGATGACTGGTCCGCGAAGTCCATCGAGTACCTCACCGGCGGTGACAGTGCCATCGCGGCGATGCAGTACAGCTACGTGCCGAGCGCGGTCGCCCTCCTCACCGACCGCGAGACTCCGCGGGAGGCCGGCCGGGTCCTCTTCGACAAGATCCACGCCGAGGTCTTGCGCCTGCCCGAGGGTCGTCGGCCCCGGCTCGTCGTCGGCGGTGAGTCCTTGGGGTCCTACGGCGGGCACGCGGCGTTCGCCGACGCCGACGACATGCTGCGCCGGGCGGACGGCGGCGTCTGGGTGGGCACGCCGAGCTTCACCGAGATCCACGCCGAGCTGACCGGCGCTCGCACCCCAGGCAGTCCGCACGTCGCGCCCGTCGTCGAGGACGGCCGGCACTTCCGCTTCGCGACGAACGCGGCGGAGCTGACCCACGACTACTACGGCCGCGACTACGGCGAGTGGGCCTTTCCCCGGTACGTCTACGCCCAGCACCCGTCCGACCCGGTCGTCTGGTGGAACCCGTCGACCCTGGGGGCCGAGCCGGAGTGGCTGCGCGAGCCGCGGGGTCGGGACGTCAACCCTGACGTCACGTGGATCCCCTTCGTCACCTTCTGGCAGCTGACGACGGACATGGCGGTGGGCCACGACCCGGCGGACGGGTTCGGGCATCGCTACGGCGCCGAGCTCGTCCCGGCGTGGGGTGCGGTGCTCGGCGGCGAGCCGGACGACGACTACTCCCGGATCCTCGCGGGGGTGCAGCAGGCGGTCCACCGCGCCCAGTGACGCCCAGCCCGGATGCCCCTGCAGACCCCGCAACACACCCGCCTACCGCCTGCACCTCCCTGATGCAGGCGGGGGGTGCAGTCGGTAAGCGGGTGTGTTGCGGCAGGGGCGGGTCAGTGCGTGGAGGATGCGAGCTGACGGGAGGGTGCGGACGCGCCGGCGCCTGGGGCCGTGCCGGGGGCCGTGGCCGGCGTTGCTGCCCGGGCTGCCCGGAGGGCGCGGTCGAGGTCTGCGATGAGGTCCGCCGGGTGTTCGAGTCCGATGGAGAGCCTCAGGAGGCCGGCGTTCGGCCGCGCCTCGGGAGCCACCGGGCGGTGGGTCAACGCTGCGGCGTGCTGGATGAGCGTGTCGACACCACCCAGCGACACGGCGTGGGTGATCAGCTGGCAGGCTTCGGTGAACGCAGCGGCCGCGGCGTACCCACCCTCGAGGATGATCGCGAGGATCGAGCCGGGACCGGCCATCTGGGTGCCGACGAGCCCGTCCGGGTCGCCACCTGGCAGCCCGGGATAGGCGACCCGCGCCACGCCGTACTGCCGGTCGAGCCACGACGCGACGACCTGCGCCGTGTCCTGCTGGGCCCTGACCCGCACGGGAAGGGTCTGCAGTCCGCGGTGCAGCTGGTAGGCGGACGTCGGCGCCAGCAGGCCACCGGTCAGGGCGCGCACCTGGCGCAACCGGACGGCCCACTCCTCGTTCGTCGCGACGATGCCCCCGAGCAGGTCGCCGTGGCCACCGAGGAACTTCGTGGCGGAGTGGACGCTCAGGGCGGCGCCGAGCTGCAGCGGCTGCTGGAGGATCGGCGTGGCGAAGGTGTTGTCGACGAGCACCGGGACGTCCCCCGCAGCGGCGACGACGGCCCGGAGGTCCACGAGGTCCAGTGAGGGGTTGGCCGGGGTCTCGACGACGACGAGCCCGGTCTCCGGCCGGATGGCGCTGGCGACCTCGTCCGCGGTGGCCCAGGTGACGGACGTGCCGACGAGGCCGGTTGCGAGGAGATGGTCCGTGCCGCCGTACAGGGGACGGAGCGCGACCACGTGGGGACGACCGGCCGCGACCGTCGCCAGGAGGCACGCCGTGATGGCCGCCATACCCGACGCGAAGGCAACGCCTGCCTCGGCCCCCTCGAGGCTCGCCAGGGCCCGCTCGAAACGGTCGACGTTGGGATTCCAGAGCCGCTGGTAGACGAGGGAGTCGCCGGCGGCGGGTCGGCCGCCCGTGGCCATCCGCTCGTAGGCCGCGCCGCCGGCCTCCACCGAAGGCAACGGATAGGTGCTCGACTGGTCCAGGGGAGGAACGTGGACGCCGAGGGCCGTGCAGTCCTCTCGTCCGGCGTGGACCGCAGTGGTCTCCATGCTCATGAGCACAGATGTTCGCCGATCCGGCCGAAATCCTTCAAGATTCTCGTGAAAACCTCGACAGGATCGGCCTGAATGGGGGATCCTTCCGCTCGTGACTGCTGACGAACGTTCCTCGACGCGGAATCCGCGAGGCCCGTACGCACCCCTGCCGTCACGGCCGCTCGACGACACGGACCGCGCCATCGTCCGGGAGCTCCTCGACGACGGGCGTCTCTCCAACGCGGAGATCGCCCGCCGCGTCGGCCTGCCCGAGTCGACCTGCGCAGGTCGGATCCGGTCGCTGCGCGAGACCGGAGTGGTGCGCGGCATCCATGCGGAGGTGGACCATGCCGCGCTCGGCCGGCCGATGGAGGCGATCATCGCCCTGCGGTTCTCGGTGCACGCACGCGGGTCGATGGACTCGTTCCGGGAACGGATCGCCGCCGTTCCCGGCGTCATCGCGGCCTACCACGTCGCCGGAGCGGACGACTTCCTCGTGCACGTCACCGCGCCGACGAGCGACGACCTGCGTGACATGGTCCTCGACCACCTGACGTCCGTCGAAGGGGTCGCGCACGCCCAGACGAGTCTCGTCTTCGAGCGGATCGTGGGCCGCAGCCAGCTCGGTTGACGTGCGAGGCCGACAACGAGCCGACCGCTCGAGGGCGTCGTACGGGGCGGGGCGGTGGCACCATTGCGAGCAATGCCGACCAACGCCGTCTACCTCGTCGCCGGACTCGCGCTGCTCCTCGCGGCGGTGCTGCCTCCGGTGCTCACCCGCTACGCCGTCTCGGCACCAATGGTGCTCCTCGTCGTCGGGATGGCCATCGGGCTGGCACCCCTCCCCGACGGGCTCAACCTGGACCCGGTCGACACCCGGCCGGTCATCCAACGGGTCACCGAGATCGCGGTCCTCGTCGCGCTGATGGGGGTGGGACTCGCCCTGGACCGGCCGTTCTCGTTCCGCGACCGCTCCTCGTGGGCGGCGTGGAGTGCCACCTGGCGGCTGCTCGCGGTCGCGATGCCCATCACCATCGCCGCGGTGGCGCTCCTCGGGTGGTCGCTCGGGCTCTCCGGCGCCGCGGCGCTGCTCCTCGGGGCAGTCCTCGCGCCGACCGACCCGGTTCTCGCCGGGGACGTGCAGGTCTCGGGGCCCCAGGTCCTCGACGACGCCGACGCCGACGTCGAGAGCGCAGAGGAGATCGACGAGGAGGACGAGGTCCGCTTCGCCCTGACCTCGGAGGCGGGGCTCAACGACGGCCTGGCCTTCCCGTTCGTCTACGCGGGCATCTTCCTCGCGGTCAAGGGGCCGCCGAGCGAGTGGATCCTCCGGTGGGCGGCGTGGGAGCTGGCGGGCAAGATCATCCTCGGGGTGGCCGTCGGCATGCTCGTCGGCTGGGGCCTCGCCAAGGTCGCCTTCCGCGCCCCCCGACGGGCGCTGAGACTGGCCGAGCAGGGTGAGCCGCTGCTCGTCCTCGCCGCCCTCGTCACCACCTACGGACTGAGCGAGGTCGTCGGCGGCTACGGGTTCCTCGCGGTCTTCGCCTGCGGGATGACGCTGCGCACTGCGGAGCGCGGTCACGAGTACCACGCGACGATGCACCAGGTCATCGAGAACTTCGAGCGGCTGCTCGTCCTCGTCGTCCTCCTGCTGCTCGGGACCGCTCTGACGAACGGGCTGCTCGCTCCCCTCGACTGGCGGGGTGTCGTCATCGCCCTCCTGCTCGTCTTCGTCGTCCGCCCGCTCGCCGGCCTGCTCAGCCTGAACGGGTGGCGGCACCGACCCGACGCGTCCAGCGGCATGACGCGGCCGGAGGCGCTCGCGACGGCCTTCTTCGGGGTCCGGGGCGTCGGCTCGCTCTACTACCTGGCCTATGGCGCCGGCCTCTACGCCTTCCCGGAGGAGCGCTGGCTGTGGGCCACCGTTGCCCTCGCCATCGCCCTGTCCGTCTTCGTCCACGGGGCGCTCGCCACACCGGTCATGCGCAGGCTCGAGGTGCGTCGGGAGCGGTTCACAGCCTGATTGGCCCCCGCGGTGAACCGATTGAGGGTATGCCTGATCCATGGACGTTGCGACGAGCCTCGTGCTCGGCCCGATGCTCCGCTACGCCGACGAGACGACGGCCTCGGTGTGGGTGGAGACCGCAGCCCGTGCCGAGGTCACGGTGGAGTCGGGGCCACGGAGGTGGTCCGCCGGGACCTTCGCGGTCGAGGGGCACCACTACGCGCTGGTCCTCGTCGACGGCCTCGAGCCGGCCTCGACGCAGGACTACGTGCTCCGTGTGGACGGCCAGGTCGTCTGGCCGGCGCCGGACAGCCCCTACCCGGCCCCGCGGATCCGGACCATCGACCGGACCCGGCCCACCCGCCTCGCCTACGGCTCCTGCCGCACCTCCGTCCCGCACGACCGGCAGGGCAACGAGACGAACGGCGTGGACGCCCTGCGCGCCCTGGCCCTCGCCGTCGCCAAGGGGGACGCAGACCAGCCCGACCTCATCGCCTTCCTCGGCGACCAGGTGTACGCCGACCTCACCTCGGACGCGATGCGGGAGTGGATCAGCGAGCGGCGCAGCCTCGAGGAACCGCCCGGCGAGGAGATCAAGGACTACGCCGAGTACGCCCACCTCTACCTTCTCGCGTGGACCGACCCGGCCAACCGGTGGCTCCTGTCCACCGTCCCCTCGTGCATGATCTTCGACGACCACGACATCCGCGACGACTGGAACACGTCGTGGACCTGGCACGAGAGGATGAACCAGACGTCGTGGTGGGCGGAGCGGCTCGTCAGCGGGCTCGCGTCGTACTGGGTCTACCAGCACATCGGCAACCTCTCTCCGGAGCAGCTGCGGGCCGACGAGATCTATGCCCGGGTCCTCGACCACGACGGGACCGACGAGCTCGATCTCACCGCTGCCGTGCGGGACCTCGCCCGCCGGGTGGACCGGCACCCCGACGTCTACCGGTGGAGCTACGTCCGGGACTTCGGGGACAGCCGGCTCATCGTCGTTGACTCGCGAGCGGCTCGCGTCCTCGAACCGGACCGCCGCTCGATGCTCGATCCCGACGAGATGGCCTGGCTCGACGACCAGCTCGTCGGCGACGTCGACCACCTCCTCATCGGCACGTCCCTGCCGTTCCTGCTCCCACCGGGCCTGCACGACTTCGAGGCCATCGACGAGGTGCTGGCCACCGGAGCCTTCTCCCGTCCCTGGCTCTCGCGGCCGGTGTCGGTCGCCGCCGAGCGGCTGCGCCAGAAGGTCGACCTCGAGCACTGGGCGGCCTTCAACGACGGCTTCGCCGAGGTGTTCGACCTCGTCATGGCCGTGGCCCGCGGGGAACGCGGGCGCCCGCCGGCGACGATCACCTTCCTGTCCGGGGACGTCCACAACTCCTACGTCGCCCAGGTCGAGGACGGGGCGCGGCACGGCGCCCAGTCCCTCCTCGTCCAGGCGGTCTGCTCGCCGATCCGCAACCCGATGCCTCGTGGGCTGCGCATCTTCATGTCGGCCTTCGCGAAGAGCCTGGTCGGCCCGATGCGCTGGGTCGCGAGCCGCTCCTCCCGGATCCCCGACCCGGCGTATCCGTGGCGGGTCACCGACGGGCCGTGGTTCGACAACTGCATCGGCGAGCTCATCGTGGACGGTCCCGCCCTCGAGCTGACCTGGCGGCGCGGTGAGCTGCCGGACGGTGCGGACGAGCCCGTCCTCGTGCCCGTCGCCACCGTCCGGCTCCAGGGTGCCGGGCAGCCGGGCGTCGTGACCGCCTGACCGGGCGAGCGTCGGTGGCGCTGCTCGGCACGGCGCTGCACGGCGCTGCTCGGCGCTGCACGGCGCCCCACGGCGGGCGCCTCAGTGCAGGATGACGTCGAGCAGCTGGCGGGTGGCGTTCCGGCCGTCGAGGAGGGGGAGCATCGACTCCTGGGTGCGACGCAGCGCAGCGCGTCGCGTGACGGGGTCGCGGAGCGACCAGATGAGGTCCACGGCCTCGTCGACCGTCTCGAAGACCGCCGACGCGGGGAAGAGCCCGGCGGCCCCGTGGTACCTCGCGAAGGCGGGCCAGTCCCGGATGACGGGGACGGCGCCGGCCACGATCCCCTCCATGGCGCCGATGTGGAACGACTCGCGGAGACTGGTGCTGAGGATGAAGGAGCTTCCGGCGAGGGCTCGGGGGACGTCCGTCGTGTGCCCGACGTGGTCGATGGTGCCGGCCAGGTCCGGCTGGGCCGCTCGGCGGCGGAACGCAGTCGTGTAGGCAGAGACGAGACCGCTGTCGCTCGCCGGGAAGTCGGCGCCGATGAGCCGGAGGCGCCACCCCGGTTCCCGTCGCAGGAGCTCGGCAAGGATCTCGAGGGCCATCAGCGGATCCTTGACCTTCTGTCCCCACCCGACCATGGCGATGGTCCGACCGTCGCCCCGCTCCGCCGGGTCCGGGCGGTCCGAGGCGACCGAGGCGACCGATGCGCCCGAGGCGTCCGGATCGGGGGTGAAGTCAGCCAGGATGTTCCCGATGACGTGGATGCGGACGTGGGCGACCCGCTCGCCGAGCAGCGCCCGGAAGACGTGCCGCAGGTGCTCGCTCACGCAGATGACGTCATCGACGCGGGACCAGTCGACGAGGTGGACTCCCGCACTGAGCACGTCGGCGCTGTGGACCCGAACGACGAGCCGCGCGCTCGGGGGGAGCTCGCGAGAGGCCCAGACGGCGCCCTTGTCAGCCCAGTCCGCGACGACGACGTCGGCCTGCGCCAGCGCGGACAGCTGGTCCGGCTCTGCGGGTCGCGGCCCCTCGGGGAAGTCGGGGACGGTCCGGGCCAACAGGTAGGAGACGAAGAACTCGCCGATGCTCATGCTCTGCAGGGTGGTCTGCCTCAGCCTGAGGACGGAGAGGTCGGCTCTGCCGTCGGCACGCAGGGCCGAGAGCGCGCGGGCAGCGTGCCAGGGGTAGGAGCCGGGGAGGTAGACGACCTTGAGCGGGTGGTGGCCCGAGGACCGCGGCTCGACCGCTCCCGTCGTTCGAGCCGGGGCCATGAGCAGCCGGCCGACCCGTGAGTCGTGGAGCGGGGCGGTGAACGCCTCGGGGTCCTCGACCAGGGGAGTGTGCGGCACGTCGGTGTGCACGCGGGGATGGAACAGCAGGTCCATCCCGATCGACGCCCGGCCTGCGGCGTCGCGGAAGGCCCCCGACTCGAGCGCGGCATCGGCCGACGCGAGGACCGCTCTGACGGGCCCCGCCAGGTCCCGCGGAGGAACCGGTTCGTCGTGGAGCCGCAGGTGCATCTCGAGCGCCGCGACGGCGGCGGCCTCCTCGCCGGGTGACACCGTGGTCTCAGCGTCGCGGCACAGGCGCAGCAGCGCGGCCGCACGTTCGAGACGACCCGTGCTCACGAAGCCATGGATGACGCTGCGGGCGAACCGGTGCAGGTCCGGGGGCGGCGGGAACCGCCGGGAGCTGCGGTGCTCGAGCCAGGTGACGGCCTCCATGAGTCCCGTGGTCTTCACCGGCTTGAGGAGGTTGCCTGAGAGCTGGTGCAGGCGCCGGTCGAGGTAGCGCCACCAGAGCTCCTCCTCGAGAACGTCCGCGACCTCGTCGGCGGTCCAGTACCGGGCGGTCGGGTTGTGCTTCGCGAGCGGTCCTCGCGCGGTCACGGCGGCAGCGTCGAGGAGCAGCACGTGGTCCGCACGTCGAACGGTGCCGGCGAGGGCCTCGTCCCGAGCCAGGGCGAGGGTGGTTCGGGGTGCGCGGGGAACGACCAGCTCCACCGCCTTGGCCAGGCGACGAGCCACCTTCGGGACCTGCGACACCGCGGAGATCCGGCGGGGTGCAACCGGAGCGTCCAAGGTGCCGGGGAGGCGGTCGAAGTGCACGAAGTCGACCCTGTGTCCGGCTCGGACGAGCCCGGCGACCTCATCGCGGTGACCGGCCACCACCCGTGGATCGCCAGCGACCAGCAGCCAATGCGCACGGTGCAGGGCCGGGCCCTCCAGGACCGCATGCCTCGGCGGTGGCTGCATCGGTGCCTCTTCCTGATCCCGTGCCAGACTCTGGCAGACCCTATCCAAGGTGGTCACCGGCGACCTCCGGGGGTCCTCCCGGTCTGGCGCCGGAGCGGCGCGCGACCCCCGCCGGCTCATTCGCTGACGGAGGGGGCGTCTGCTGTGGGGGTCGGAGGATCGACAGGTCGCAGCTGGGAGCGGTAGACCACCGGGGTCAGGTAGGGGCGGTCCCGGCGTCGACGCCGGGACGACCGAGCACCGTCAGCCTGCCCGTCCCACCGCACGCGCACGGTGGCGGCCGGTCGGCCGGTCAGCCGGTGGATGAGTCGCTCGACGGCGGTGCGCGTGTCGTCGCCGCGGATGACGGTTCCCAGCGTGCCGTGCACCTGCATCATCCGGGTGTGGGCCTCGCGCACCTTGGCGGGTGAGGCCGCGTCCGGAGGCTCGGCGAGGGCGGACAGGTCGAGCTCGACGCGGTCGCCCCGGTTGAACACGGGCTCGGCCGAACGGTCTGGGGACTCCATGGGCGCCAGTCTGGCAGTCCCGTGGCGGGCGCCTACCCCGGGACGTCGCCCGGCTCGAGGTGCTGAGCCAGGTAGTTGGCAGCGCCGATGCGCTTGATCGCATCGAGCTGGCTCTCGAAGAAGTCGGCGTGCTTCTCCTCGTCCCGGACCATCTCCTCGAAGACGCTGGCCGTGCCGTGGTCCCCGAGGTCGTGGCACTCCTTGGCCGAGGCGTTGAACTGCGCCACAGCCGCCTTCTCGCTGTCGAGGGCCAGGGCGAGCATCTCCTCAGGTGACTCGCCGATGGTGATCGGGTTGAGCCGCTGCACGTTCGGGTGCCCGTCGAACATGAGGATCCGGTTGATCAGCTCGTCGGCGTCGCGCATCTCGTCGATGGACAGGTCGTAGAAGACCTTGCCGAGGCGCGGAAAACCCCAGTTGTCCAACATCCGCGCGTGGAGGAAGTAGGTGTTGGTGACCGTCAGCTCGAAGGTCAGGGCGTCGTTGAGAAGCTGGGTGATCCGAGGACTAGCTGGCTGCACTTTCGACCTCCGGGAGAGTGGCGTGCGGAGAGGCCCCATGCTCGCAGATGAGCCGCCGCAAGGCGAAGACACACGTGCCGCAGTCCTGGCCGGCCCCGGTGCTGCGGCACACCTGCGAGAGTGTCCGAGCGCCCGCGTCGACCGCGCGCGTCACCGTGTCGCCGTTGACGACCCCGCAGTGGCAGATGATCACCGTGCAAAGGTAAGCCTTACCTCACGGCACTGTCGAGCGGGGTCCACCGTCTGTGGCGCACGTCATGGACACCCGTGGCGCAGCATCCCGCGTCGGGCCGTGGAACAAACCGACAGGCGCTAAAGTTGAGTCACGTAGACGCAAGATTTGCGAGCCTGGTTTTGACAAGCCGGAGCCGGACGAGCAGATTGGGCGTCGACACAGACCCAGATCCACCACAGACGAACCCGGCCCGAGCGACACTGAGCCTCCCCGTGGGAGCGAGCCCAGCGGCATACGGCCACCATCTGGAACCCAAGGAGAACACTCATGGCACGTGCGGTCGGAATCGACCTCGGCACCACCAACTCGGCCGTCGCCGTCCTCGAGGGCGGCGAGCCGACCATCATCGCGAACGCTGAGGGCGGCCGCACCACGCCGTCCGTCGTCGCGTTCAGCAAGAGCGGTGAGGTGCTCGTCGGCGAGGTCGCCAAGCGGCAGGCCGTCACCAACGTCGACCGGACGATCCGGTCGGTCAAGCGCCACATGGGCACCGACTGGAAAACGCCGGAGATCGACGGCAAGTCCTACACCGCGCAGGAGATCAGCGCCCGCATCCTCCAGAAGCTCAAGCGCGACGCCGAGGCCTACCTCGGTGAGACGGTGACCGACGCGGTCATCACCGTCCCCGCCTACTTCGAGGACCACCAGCGCCAGGCCACCAAGGAGGCCGGCGAGATCGCGGGCCTCAACGTCCTGCGCATCGTCAACGAGCCCACGGCGGCGGCGCTCGCCTACGGCCTCGACAAGGGCAAGGAGGACGAGCTCATCCTCGTCTTCGACCTCGGCGGCGGCACCTTCGACGTGTCCCTCCTCGAGGTCGGCAAGGACGCCGAGGACGGTTTCGCGACCATCCAGGTCCGCGCCACCAACGGCGACAACCACCTCGGCGGTGACGACTGGGACGAGGTCGTCGTCCAGCACCTCATCACGCAGGTGAAGAACAAGACCGGCCAGGACCTGTCCAAGGACAAGATCGCGATGCAGCGCCTCCGTGACGAGGCCGAGCGCGCCAAGAAGGAGCTCTCGACCGCGACGTCGACGAACATCTCGGCGCAGTACATCTCGATGACGCCCGAGGGGCCCATCCACCTCGACGAGACGCTGACCCGCGCCCAGTTCGAGCAGATGACCAAGCAGCTGCTCGAGCGCACGAAGGCCCCGTTCCACCGGGTCATCGAGGACGCCGGGATCAAGCTCTCCGACATCGACCACGTCGTCCTCGTCGGCGGCTCGACCCGCATGCCCGCGGTGACGAACCTCGTCAAGGAGCTCGCCGGCAAGGAGCCGAACAAGGGCGTCAACCCGGACGAGGTCGTCGCGGTGGGCGCCTCCCTCCAGGCCGGTGTCCTCAAGGGCGAGCGCAAGGACGTCCTCCTCATCGACGTCACCCCGCTCTCGCTCGGCATCGAGACCAAGGGTGGCCTGTTCACCAAGCTGATCGAGCGCAACACCGCGATCCCGACGAAGCGCTCCGAGATCTTCACGACGGCCGACGACAACCAGCCGTCCGTCCTCATCCAGGTCTTCCAGGGTGAGCGTGAGATCGCGCAGCACAACAAGTCGCTCGGCACCTTCGAGCTGACCGGCATCGCGCCGGCGCCCCGGGGCGTGCCGAAGATCGAGGTCACCTTCGACATCGACGCCAACGGCATCGTCAACGTCTCCGCCAAGGACCAGGGCACCGGCAAGGAGCAGAAGATGACCATCACCGGCGGCTCGGCCCTCTCCAAGGAGGAGATCGACCGGATGGTCAAGGACGCCGAGGCGCACGCCGAGGAGGACCGCGTCCGGCGCGAGCAGGCGGAGGTCCGCAACCAGGGCGAGCAGCTCGTCTTCTCGACCGAGACCTTCCTCAAGGAGTCGGGCGACAAGGTGCCGGCCGACGCGAAGACGCCGGTCGAGGAGGCCCTGGCCGACCTCAAGAGCGCGGTCGCCGAGGGGTCCGAGGCCAGCGTGGACGACATCAAGGCCAAGATCGAGACGCTCAACGAGAAGTCGCAGGCCATGGGCCAGGCGGTGTATGCCGCTGAGTCCGCTTCCGCTGCAGCAGCCGGTTCCGCTGGTGCTGACGGCGAGGCCCCCCACGCGGGTGGCTCGGCGGGTGCCGGGGCGGACGACGACGTCGTCGACGCCGAGGTCATCGACGATGACACGGCTGAGGACGTGAAGGACGCGAAGTGACCGACGAGACCAGGCCCGAGGGCGTGGCTCCCGAGACCCCCGAGGGCGCCGGCGACACGGCCGGCGCCCCGGGGGACGCGGCTGAGGCCGCCAGGAAGCACCACACCTACTCCGAGGGTGGTCCGGGCGCCTCGGCCGAGCCGGGGGGCGAGGACGAGTACGACCACGCACCCGAGCCCGCTAGCGCGCCGCAGGACGCGACCCGGACCGGTGCGGAGGAGTCGCCCGAGGGTGACGCCCTCGCGGAGGAGGACTCCATGGCGGCCACGCTGCTCGCGGACCTGCAGCGTCTGCAGGCCGAGTACGTCAACTACAAGAAGCGGGTCGACCGGGACCGCGAGCTGATCCGGCACTCGGCCGTGGGCGGCGTCGTCGAGTCGCTGCTCCCGGTGCTCGACGACATCCACTCGGCGCGCGAGGCGGGCGCCCTCGAGGGTGGCCCCTTCGCCTCGATCGCCGAGAAGCTCGAGGCGATCCTCGGGCGGTTCGGTGTCGAGCGGGTCGGCGCGTCGGGCGAGGAGTTCGACCCCAACGTGCACGAGGCGCTCATGCACGTCGAGGCGGACCTCCCCGAGGGGTCCACGGGCACGACGGTCGTCCAGGTGATCCAGCCCGGGTACCGGATCGGCGACCGGCTCGTGCGGGCAGCCCGCGTGTCGGTGGCCGACCCGTCCTGACGTGGGCGGGCAGGCAGGATGAGAGAGACGGAGGTGCGCCATGGCTAGCCAGGACTGGTTCGACAAGGACTTCTACGCGATCCTCGGCGTGCCCCAGGACGCGGATGCTGCGGCCGTCAAGAAGGCCTACCGCAAGCTCGCCCGCGACCTGCACCCTGACCACAACGTCGGCGACCCGAAGGCCGAGGAGCGGTTCAAGGAGATCGGCGAGGCCTATGCCGTCCTCTCCGACCCGGAGCAGCGCCGCGAGTACGACGCGATCCGGGCCATGTCGCACGGCGGCGCCCGGTTCGCGCCGGGCGGTGCGGGCGGGGGTTTCGAGGACATCTTCGCCAACTTCGGCGGCGCAGGTGGTGGGCAGCGGGTGCGCTTCAACACGGGGGGCGGCGGTGGCCAGCCGAACCTGGAGGACATCCTCGGCCAGATGTTCGGCGGCGGCGCTGCGGGCTTCCCGGGCGGAGCCGGCTATCCCGGGAGCGGCTTCGGCTCGACCGCCGGGCCACGGGCCGGCGCCGACGTCTCGGCCTCGACGCGGATCGGCTTCCGGGACGCCGTCGAGGGCTCCACGGTCACCTTGACGTCACCGGAGCTGGGGCGGGTCACCGCCCGGATCCCCCCGGGCGTCAAGGACGGGCAGCGGATCAAGCTGCGGGGCAAGGGGCGTCACGGCGACCCCGGCGCTCCCGCCGGAGACCTCATCCTCACCGTGTCGGTCGACAAGCACCCGGTCTTCGGCCGCGAGGGCGACCACCTCACCGTCGACCTCCCGGTGACCTTCGCGGAGGCGTCGCTCGGGGCCACGGTCGCGGTGCCCACCCTGGACGGTGGTTCCGTCAAGGTGCGCATCCCGGCCGGCACCCCGAGCGGACGGGTGCTTCGGCTCAAGGGCCGTGGGGTCAAGCGTGGTGACCAGGCGGGCGACCTGCTCGCCAAGGTCCAGGTCATCGTGCCGCAGCGGCTGACCGACGAGGCCCGCGAGGCGATCGAGAAGATGGCCGCCGCCGAGGACGGCCACGACCCGCGGGCGGAGCTGTTCCAGAGGGCACGCAGCTGAACGACGGTTCGAGGTGCGCAGCGACTCCCAGTGGTCGACCAGTACCTCGAACCCCGAGGGCAGACACGAGGACAGACACGAGGAAGGGCAGGTGATGGCGATGCCAGGCACGGCGCGTCACCCCATGGGGCACGACGACGACACCCCGGTGTTCGTCATCTCCGTCGCCGCCCAGCTCGCCGGCATGCACGCGCAGACGCTGCGGCAGTACGACCGGCTCGGTCTCGTCTCGCCCTCCCGGACCCAGGGTGGTGGACGCCGCTACAGCGGACGGGACGTCTCGCTCCTCCGCGAGATCCAGCGACTCTCGCAGGACGGGGTCTCCCTGGCCGGCATCCAGCGGATCCTCGACCTGGAGAACCAGGTGATCGCCCTCCAGTCCCGCGTCGAGGAGCTCCGGGCCGAGCTGTCGGCGACCCAGGCGGCGCTCGCCGGGGCCCGCCCTGGCGAGCGGGTCTTCGCCGCAGGTCCGCGGGGGGAGGTCGTCGCGGTGCGCCCGGGGCAACGGCCACAGCGGACCTTCGCCTCCCAGGCGCTCGTGGTCTGGCGGCCGCACCGCCTGGACTGAGTCAGTCCCGGGCCCCCGCCCGCGTGGTCCCGTGCAGCAGGGCCGCGCCCGAGCAGGTGCCGGCCAGGCGCTTCATCCCCTCCGCCGGGCGGATCGGCACGGGCCACTTCGGCGGCGTGTGGTCGCCGTCGCGGACGCCACGGATCCGGCGCCGCACGAGCGGCACGACCTCGCCGCGGACGAAGCTGACCTCGTCGATCACCGTCATCCGCCAGGACCGTCGCTCCCGGGAACCGAGGTCCTTGAGCCGCAGTGTGTGGTCCCATCCCAGGGCTTCGAGGACCGCCGCCGCCATCCGCTTGTGCCCGGGACGCGACAGGTGGATCCGGTCGGGGGCCCAGAGGCGCGGGTCGTCGTACTCGCGCAGCAGCGCATGGTCCACGAGAAGGGCGCCGTGGGCCGCGGCCAGCTCACGGACGGTGCCGTTGAAGATCTGGAGCCGCCGCCGCAGCGGCTCGAGCATGGCCGACGTGCGGGGGTCGAAGATCGTGAAGACGACGACCACAGGAACCGCGTCCGAGGCGCGGCGAAGCACCTCCGCGTAGCGGCCCATGAGCGCGTCCATGTCAGCGCGGAGCGAGAGGATGTCGTTGCCGCCGGCGTGGAAGGACAGGTGAGTCGGGCGCAACGCGAGGGCCCCGTCCAGCTGCTCGTCCACCACCTCGTCGAGGAGCTTGCTCCGGATGGCGAGGTTCGCGTACTGCCACCTCGGGTCCTGGCGCCCCAGCTGGCGCGCCATCCGGTCGGCCCACCCGCGGTACCCGTTGGGGTAGAGCACGTGGGGGTCACCCACTCCCTCGGAGAACGAGTCCCCGACGACGACGAAACGGCCTGCATCCACCCGACCACCTTCACCGACCGAGTGACCGGACGCCCGCGGCGCGCGCAGACGTTCGCCCAGAGTTCCCCATCTCGTCGTCGAGTCGTTGTCGGAGGCGACCGCGCGGGGCCGGGTCGGCCGCTACCGTGCCTGCGTGGTCCGGTTCGTGGCTCTGGGCGACTCTCTCACGGAGGGGGTCGGTGACCCGCATCCACGGTCGCCCAACGGGCTCCTCGGCTGGGCCGACCGTTTCGCGCGGCAGCTCGCCGAGGCGGATCCGACGACCGAGTACGCCAACCTCGCCCTGCGTGCCAAACGGGCGTGCGACGTCCTCACCGAGCAGGTCGACGTGGCGCTCGCGCTCCGTCCCGACCTCGTCAGCCTGTGGGCCGGCGGCAACGACATCCTCCGACCCGTGCTCGACGTCGACGTCGTGCTCGAGTCGGTGGACGCCGCGACGGCCCGGCTCTCCGCAGCCGGCCCCGAGGTGGTCCTCGTCACCGGGTTCGAGCTGACCGGGTCTCCGGTGCTGGCCCTCCTCCGCCGACGCGTCGCCGCCCTCAACTCGGGCCTGCGCGAGATCGCCCACGGCCACGGCGCCACCTTGGTCGACGTGTCCGACCCCCACTCGTGGGCCGATCGCCGGCTGTGGGCGCCCGACCGGGTCCACCCGTCGCCCCTCGGGCACGCCCGGCTCGCCCACGCGGTCGCCGACGCCGCTCGTATGCCGCTGGGCGCACTCCCAGCCGACCCCCTCGACAGGTGGGGGGCTGGGAGCCGGCCCAGCGGCATACGACCGGGGTGGCGGGACGAGGCTCGGTGGTGGCGTGAGCACGCCCTCCCGCATGTGCGCCGGTGGATGACGCGGGCCTCCGCCCGGGAGGACGTCGCGCCCAAGTGGGCGAACCTCGTCCGCCCGGCCCGCGACTTCGGATGGTGATGGCAGGCCGACGACCCGCGGCCGTTAGGCTGTGGCGCCAGCACGCAGGAGGGATACCGGATGTACCGCGTCATGACCATCTACGGCACGCGACCGGAGGCCATCAAGATGGCCCCGCTCGTCGGAGAGCTTCGCCGGCACGATCAGATCGAGCCCATCGTCGCTGTCACGGGCCAACACCGCGAGATGCTCGACCAGGTCAACTCGCTCTTCGGGATCGAGCCGACCCACGACCTCGACCTGATGACCCCCGGCGCGACGCTCGCGGAGATCACGTCGAAGACCATTCTCGCGACGTCACACCTGCTCCAGGACGTGCGGCCGGACGTCGTCGTCGTCCAGGGCGACACGACGACGGTGCTCGCTGCCGCGCTGTCGGCGTTCTACGAGAAGATCCCGGTCGTGCACCTCGAGGCCGGACTCCGGACGGGCAACATCTACTCCCCGTTCCCGGAAGAGGTGAACCGTCGACTCACGTCCCCGCTCGCCTCGCTCCACCTCGCCCCGACGCCGACCTCGAAGGCGAACCTGCTGCGCGAGGGGATCGACGAGGCGACGATCCCGGTCACGGGCAACACGGTCATCGACGCCCTCCAGTGGACGACCACGCAGCCGGTTGCCTTCACCGACCCGCGCGTCGGCGAGATCGTCGAGGCCGCCACGGACGGACGCAAGCTCCTCCTCGTGACGTCGCACCGGCGGGAGTCCTGGGGGGACCGGATGACCGAGTCGATGGGGGCGATCCGCGACCTGGCCGTCGCCAACCCAGACGTGCTCGTCCTGCTGCCGATGCACCGCAACCCCATCGTCCGAGACGTCATCGAGCCCATGCTCGGGCCGCTGGACAACGTCACGCTGACAGAGCCGCTCGAGTACCACCAGTTCGCCCACGTGCTGGCGGCCTCCAACGTCGTGCTCACCGACTCCGGTGGCGTCCAGGAGGAGGCGCCGAGCCTCGGCAAACCCGTCCTCGTCATGCGGGACACGACGGAGCGTCCCGAGGCCGTGGATGCCGGGACGGTCCGGCTCGTCGGCACCGATGGCGAGGTCATCCGGTCGGCGGTGCAGGAGCTGTTCGACGACCGGGAGGCCTACGACGCGATGGCCAACGCGGTGAACCCGTACGGCGACGGCAGGGCCGCCAAGCGGTGTGTGGCTGCGATTGCCGCGATGCTGGGCATCGGCGAGCGAGAGCCGGACTTCGCCAGCTGACCGGGCAGCCCCGGCGCCTTCCGCAGCCGGCGGACGACGCCGGGCCAGACACCGGATCGCGAGATCCCGCACGGTTCGCTCGTGGTCGCCGGGGGGGCTGCCCAGCGGCAGACGCCCAGCTGTTCGTCTGGCACGCCGCGGACGAAACTCGCACCCTCCGGAGACCCCGGACGTCACACCCACGGTCGAGTCAGCGCGCGAAGCCTGGAAATCATGGGGACTCCGACGCAGCGTTCAGGACCGGTTCGTCTGCACATCTCGGGTCACCGGGAAGCCATCGACGCCGGCGCGCGCGGCATAGATCCCGCCGCTCACCGCGTGCCCGACGAACAAGACCGCCGCGATCACCGCGACCCCTTTGCGCCACTCCGTGTGCCGCGTGCCAGCCAGTTCGGCCGCCGTCACCATGAACACCATGAATGCCGCGGTGTAAGCGCCCCAGAACCAGTTGCCGCTGCCCATCACGCTGCCCGCCTTGGTCTCGGCAAGCAACGCCATCTGCGCCACGGCGACGGCGAGGACCGACCACGCGAGCCAGCGCGCGTCGGCCCACGTCGAGGGCGTGCGCAAAGCGACCGTGGCCACTGCCGGGCCGGCGATCGACAGGACGAGGGACCAGGCGATGTTTGGTGAGTACAGCGACCAAGCCGCGAAGGGCGCGAACGCCAGGCCGTCGCGAGCCAGGCCCGGCGAGGTGCTGGAGAAGACGACGAGGTATTGGCCAAGGAGCGTGACGCTTGGGAGCGCGAAGGCGAGGAGGACGAGCAGGGCGGACTGGGGCAGCCGGATCCCGCGGCGCCGCAGCGTCACGACCAGTACGACGCCCATCACCGGCAGCAGCGCAAGGGCGAAGTTGGGCTTGGCCAGCAGCATCACCGTGGTGACCACGCCGAACACCAGGGCGCGGGATCGACTCGGCTGCCGCAGCAGTGCGATTGCGGTGGTGAACGCAAGGATGGCGAACGGCAGCACGAAGATGTTGGTCGAGTTGTGCCAGACGGTCGGGGACACCTGGCCCAGGTAGATGCTGCGCGGACGCCACGGGTCGATGAGCGGCATGACGAGGAGCAAGAGCGCTGCGACCGCGAACGACCGCGTGCCGCTGCGGGTGACGTGCCAAGCGAAGCGGTAGGTCAAGAGCGAGGTCGCCAGAACGGCAAGGCTGAGGAGGACCACCGAGGCCACCCGCAAGCTGTGGGTGTTGGCGGCGGATCCGCCGGCGGTGACGTACACGAGGGGGTACCAGAGGCTGTAGGTGAACCATTGGCCCGCCTCCATGAGCTTCACCGCGATCTTGGCGTGGACCGCGATGTCGGTCCCTGCGCTCAGCCGGGTGAGGACCGGGACCGACACGGCAAGCGTGAGAGCACTGAGCGCCGTCAGCCAGGGAAGGTGTGTGGACAGGTGTGCCCGGGACGTGATGGACATGTCGGCCCTCTTCGGACTCATGGGCAATACCGAGCACCGGTGCGCACCGCGAGCCTGCCCGGCTTCGGTGCCCGGGTGGGCGCGCGTCCCGCGATTCGGTCTGGTTACGGCCCTTGGTGTTGATGCTGGCAATGGATTGGGTGTCATCGTGGGTGTTCGTGTTGGAGCAGCCATGGTTGCCTCGCGGGCGGATCCGCTTGGAGGGACCGCCTTCTGAAGGTCAGGTCGCCGGTGGCCCCGCGGTCAGTGGTACAGGTCGACCCTGTCAGCGCCAGATGCCGCGGGTGTCGATGACCTTCTTGCCCTCGAGATCGCCCAGGGTGAGGCGCTTGAAGGGCTGGTGATCGACCAGGAGCAGGACCACGTCGGCCTCCCGCACCGCGTGCGACACCTCAGCGAGCGTGACGTTGGCCCTCCCGTCCAAGGACTTGGGCAGGGCCGTCACGTGCGGCTCGACCGCGAGGACCGTGACTCCGGGCAGCTGCGTGGAGAGCTGCTCGGTGATGTGCAGCGCCGGCGACTCGCGCAGGTCGTCGATGTCGGCCTTGAACGCGAGACCGAGGCAGGCGACGGTGGCGCCCTCTCCGTCGGCGCCCTTCCCGAGCTCCTCGAGGGCCGACTTGACCTTGCTGATGACCGTCTGCGGACGGGCGTCGTTGGTCTCTCGTGCGGTCCGGATGAGCCGGGCCTGCTCCGGTGCGGCCGCGACGATGAACCATGGGTCGACGGCGATGCAGTGGCCACCCACACCGGGACCGGGGTTGAGGATGTTGACCCGCGGGTGACGGTTGGCGAGGCGAATGACCTCCCACACGTCGAGGCCGAGCTGCTCACAGATCTCCGCCAGCTCGTTCGCGAAGGCGATGTTGACGTCACGGAAGGAGTTCTCCGTCAGCTTGGCCATCTCGGCCGTGGTCGCGTCGGTGAGCAGGATCTCGCCGGTGACGAAGGTGCGGTACAGCTGGGCTGCCTTCTCGGCACAGGCCGGGGTGAGGCCGCCGACGACCCGGTCGTTGCTGAAGATCTCGACCATGATGCGGCCGGGCAGGACCCGCTCGGGGCAGTGCGCCAAGTGCACGTCCGGAACGTCGTGCTCGTGCGGGAACTTCAGGTCGGGACGCAGCTCGGCGAGCCACCGGCTGATCTGGAGGGTCGTCCCGGGTGGGGACGTGGACTCGAGGATGACGACCTCGCCGCCCCTGAGCTGGGGGGCGATCGACTCGGTGGCCGAGCGAATGTAGGACAGGTCCGGCTCGTGGTCGCCCTTAAACGGCGTGGGCACGGCGATGAGGTAGACCGAGGCCTCCGGCGTCTCGGTGCTGGCACTCAGCAGGCCCTTGCTCACCGCCTCCGCGACGGCCTCGTCGAGGTCCGGCTCGACGATCGGCACCCGGCCCGCATTGATCTCGTCGACCGTGTGCTGGTTGACGTCGACACCCTTGAGGGTGAGGCCTTGCCGAGTGAGCGCGGCGCACGTCGGCAGACCGATGTAGCCGAGGCCGATGACCGCGATTCCGTCATGGAACATGGACTGTCTCTCCGAGGGCTGGGGAAAAGGGCTGGTCAACTGTATCCACCCGGCTGGGTGGGCCCGTCCGTGGTGCCCACCCCGGGGGATCCCGGCTGGGCCTGGGGATCGTCCCCCATGACGGCACGGACGGCGTCGACGAAGGCATCCTGCATACTTCGCCAGTCATGGTGTAGCCGCGCGTAGGCATGCCCGTCAGCCCCCATCCGGGCGGCTCTCTCGGGGTCACGCCACAGTTCGACGACCGCCGCTGCCACGGCCTCGGCGTCGTCGAAGGGCACGACGATGCCCGCGCCCGAGGCAGTGACGAGATCACGGGCCATGGGGAGCGGAGTCGTCACCACGGGGACGCCGTGGGCGAGGTACTCGTAGACCTTGGTCGGGGTCGAGTGCCGGTAGTTCGGCTCGTCGCGCAGGAGCGACAGCCCGGCGAGAGACCCGGACACCATCTCGAGTGCGGCCTGGTTGGACACGAAGCCGTGCAGCCGGAGATCGCCCCGGGCCTCGGCCTCCTCGAGGATGCGACGGCTCTCCTCGTCGCGCGGGGGGCCGATGATCTCCACGGAGACGGCACCGTCCGTGTGCTGGCGGACCAGGCGGCCGGCCTCGGCCATGGTTCGGGCCCCCCGGGCCACGGTGACCGCTCCGAGGTAGACCACGCGTTCCGACCCCGGGGCGGCCACGGTCTCCGGAACGGTCGTCGTGTTGGGGATGACCGGGTGCGTGCGGGAGAAGCGGTCCGTGTAGCCGGGCTCGGCGAGCAGGAGGGCGTGGCGGCGCTCTGCGGCCCTCTCGAGCCAGCGGACGGCGGCAGCAGCAGGTCGGCGAAGGCGGGGCGGGAGCCAGCCCTTGATCTCGATCGCCGCAGCCGTGTCCTCGTGCACGTCCCAGATGAGGTGCTGGAGGCGACGCCCGGTGGCGGCGAGGAGCAGCTCGGGATCGTGGATGATCACGGCGCCATGGGCAGGCGCCAGACGGGCCAGCAGGCGGCGTGACTCCCGGAGGGCCTTGAGTCGTCGTCGGCCGACGGCCCGGGGGAGGTCGATGGTGGTCAGGCCCGCCCGCGGGGCTGGGTCGACACCATAGTCCGCGAACGGCGCGGCGTAGGTCACGGGGTGCCCGGCGTCGAGCAGCGCCTCGATCTCGCGGTAGCGGATGCGGGCGTCATCCGGGTGGTGCACGACGGTGACGACCAGGACCGGCGGTGGCGTGGGGTCGGTCATGAGTCCTTGGCCTTGGGGCCCGGGCTGTCCGTGGCCTTCTTCGGCTTCTGCGGAAACGTCTTCTGGTACTCCGCGACGACGTCGGCGGCGGGGCCGTCGGCGATGAGTTGACCCTTGTCCATCCAGAGCGCTCGCGTGCACATCTCCTTGATGGTGTTGTTCGAGTGGCTGACGACGAAGACGGTGCCCGCCTCATCCCGGATCTGCTTGATGCGCTCCGAGCTGCGGGCCTTGAAGTCGGCGTCGCCGGTCGCGAGGGCCTCGTCCACCATGAGGATGTCGGGGCTCTTGGCCGTGGAGATGGCGAAGCGGAGTCGGGCCCCCATCCCGGAGGAGTAGGCCTTCATCGGCATGTAGACGAAGTCACCGATGCCGGAGAACTCGACGATGTCGTCGAACCGGGACCGGACCTCCTTGGGGGAGAGGCCGAGCGCCTGACCACCGATCATGATGTTGCGTTCACCGGTGAGGTCCCCGAGGAGGATGGCGTTGACGCCGAGGAGGGAGGGCTCGCCGGACAGCCAGACCGACCCCGACGTCGGGGGGATGAGGCCGGCAATGGCGCGCAGCAGGGTGCTCTTGCCTGACCCGTTGCGCCCGATGATGCCGATGGACTCACCGACATTCGCGACGAAGGAGACGTCCCGGACGGCGTGCACCTTCTGGACGTGGCCGAGCTTCTCCTCCCGCTCACCGAGGAACCGCTCGACGATCCTCAGCCCGTTCTCCTCATCGGTCGGCGCTGCCGGGCGGCCGCGCTTGGCTCCGTAGACCTCGTAGACGATGTCGAGGTGGGAGACGACGACGCTCGGCTTCGGCTCCGGACCGGCGTCCTGCCCGGAGGGGGCGGTGGACTCAGGAAGCACGGCCGTACCTCGCCTCTGCGCGCCAGAAGAACAGGAACCCGGCGGTGGGCAGGAAGAGCGCCCAGCCCAACGCGGCGAACCAGGTGCTCGGGGTGATGGAGAACTCCGACAGGAGAGCCTCCCGCGTGATGGTCAGCGGGAGCGCCACGGGCTGGTAGGCCATGATCGCGTGGACCACCGGGTGGCCGGCGTAGCTGTCGATGCTGAAGAACACACCGGAGATGTAGCGGAGCAGTCGCGTGACCACGGGGACCAGGTTGCCGATGTCGCGGGAGATCTCGACGATCCGGGCCAGGAAGAAGGTGACCCCGAGGACGTTGAGGAACAGCAGCAGGATCGCGACCGGAAGCATGAGCCACTCCACCTGGAGCGGCTCCCCGGTGACGAGCATGAGCACGAGAAGGACGCCGAGCGCCGGCAGGGTGTGGATCAGCTGGGTCAGGGCGACGGAGATCGGCAGGACGGCCCGGGGGAACCGGAGGGAGCGCACGAGTCCGATGTTGCTCGTGATGGCCTTCGCGCCGGACGTCATGGAGGACGCGATGAAGGAGAAGAGGAAGATGCCGATCGTCAGGAAGCCGAGGTAGTTCTCCGTCCCTCTCCTGGTGTCGAGGAGCAGCCCGAAGATGACGTAGTACGACGCGACGAGCAGGAGCGGGTTGAGGACGGCCCACACCTGGCCCAGCAGGTATTTCTGGTGGGCGGCGTAGGCCTGCGAGGACGCGAGGGTCCAGATGAAGTGGCGTTTGCGCCAGATCTCGCGCACGTAGGTGGCCAGCGGGGGGCGCACCCCGATCTGCATCAGCTCATGGCGCTCGGCCAGGGCTGCCGCCTCCTCGGCGGACAGGATCGTGGGGGCGAGCTCCGCGGGCACGGACGGGTTCTCGGTCACAGGCGCTCGATCCTCTCGCCCTCGGTGACGACGCCGCGCGTGTCGAAGAACCGCTGGGCCCCACCGGCCAGGGCATCGACGTCGTACTCACGATGGTTCTGCACGAGGATCGTCAAGTCCGCGGCCGCGGCCGCCGCGGCGGGATCATCGACCCGGGTGGCGTGCTGGCTGAGGGAGCGCCACTCGCTCACCTTCGGGTCATGGAACTGGACCGTCGCGCCGTGCGAGATCAGCTGCCGAGCGAGCGGCACTGCCGGGCTCTCTCGTTGGTCGGCGATGTCGGGCTTGTAGGTGACCCCGAGGAGGAGGACGGTGGAGCCGCGAAGGGACTTGGCGTCCTCGTTGAGCGCGTCCTGCGCCCGCCGGACGATGTAGCTCGGCATCGTCGCGTTGATCTCCTGGGCGAGCTCCACGAAGCGGAACGGGTAGCCCAGGCGGGCGCGGACGTTGTGGGACAGGTAGTTCGGGTCGATCGGGATGCAGTGCCCGCCGACTCCGGGGCCGGGATAGAACGCCTGGAACCCGAACGGCTTGGACTTCGCCGCGCTGATCACGTCCCAGAGGTCGATCTCGAGGTCGTGGCAGAAGCGAGCCATCTCGTTGACCAGGGCGATGTTGATGTGGCGGTAGGTGTTCTCGAGCAGCTTGGCCATCTCGGCCTCGCGCGTGCCCTTGGTGCGCACGACGGTGTCCACGAACCTGCCGTAGAAGGAGGCAGCTGCCTCGGTGCAGGCGGGGGTGTGTCCGCCGACGACCTTGGGGGTGTTGGTGGCCCCGAACGAGGCGTTGCCGGGGTCGATGCGCTCGGGCGAGAAGGCGAGATGGAAGTCGGTGCCCGCCCTGAGGCCACCCGCTTCGAGGATGGGCCGGACCACCTCGTCGGTCGTCCCGGGGTAGGTGGTCGACTCGAGGATGACGAGCATCCCGGGGCGGAGCTGCGCAGCCACGGTCGCCACGGCCGCCTCGACGGCGCTGAGGTCCGGGCCGCCGTCCGGCGACAGGGGCGTAGGGACGCTGATCACGATCGTCTCGGCAGCGTTGAGCTCGGTGGGGTCCGTGGTCGCTCGGAAACCTGCATGGAGCATCTGGGAGATGTCGGCTGCCGACAGGTCGTCGATGTGGGAGCAGCCGGAGTTGAGCGACGCGACGACGTCCTCGGCGATGTCGAGACCGACGACCGTCAGGCCGGCCCGCGACGCGGCCTGCGCGAGCGGCAGGCCGACGTAGCCGAGGCCGATCACGGCGGCGTCAACTGCCACGGGTTGCTCCCTCGTCTTGGGCGGGGGCCGTCCCCGTCACGTTCAGAACCCGAGCGTAGAGATCTGCGTACGTGAGGGCGGCAGCATCCCAGGTTCGGTTCTCACGGACCCAGCGCCTCGCGGCTCGACCCATGCGTGTCCTCAGCGCTGGATCATACAGGAGCACCTTCAGGGCCTCTGCCCACGCGACCGGGTCGTCCGGTGCAGCA
>Ga0209347_1001891_pt1 | contig 30331 bp, 22 predicted proteins | sample AutmiccommuBRH23_FD_187382 | JGI IMG/M metagenome (GOLD analysis project Ga0209347, IMG submission 187382) | Deep subsurface microbial communities from Mt. Terri, Switzerland - Autotrophic microbial communities BRH/23 (SPAdes) (version 2) | ecosystem: Environmental > Aquatic > Deep subsurface >...
ATGGGCGGGCCACTGCTGCTGGTGGCCGGGGGGGTGGGCATCGTGCCGCTGATGTCCATGCTGCGCCACCGGGCGGCGGTAGGCGCCGAGGTGCCTGTGCGGCTGCTCTACAGCGCCCGCAGCCTGGACGACGTGGTCTATTATGAGGAATTGGAGCAATTGGCGGCGGCCAGCCCGACCCTGGAAGTCTATTACACCCTCACGCGGGTGCAGCCCCCCGGCTGGCAGGGGTACGCCCGGCGGGTGGATGGCCCCATGCTGCGTGAGATAGCCGAGACGCTGGGGAGCGCACCCAGGGTCTATGTCTGCGGGCCGACGCCGTTCGTCGAGGTGGTGGCGAACGGGTTGGTGGATATTGGCGTCCCGCCGGGCCAGGTGCGCACCGAGCGATTCGGGCCGACGGGCGGGTCGGCTTAAAAGGGGAGGACATGACCGAGAGGGATGAGCAGGCCCATGAGATGATGCTGGATGGCAACGCCGTGGCGGGTCTGCTGCAAGAGGTATTCGGCGTGGAGATGACCACCCAACCGACGCGCTGCGCCCACTGCGGTCAGACGAGCCAAATCGGCGCGTTGCAGGTCTATGGGCAACAGATGGGGAAGGTGCTGCGCTGTCCCTGTTGCGAGCAGGTGGTGATGCGCATCGTCGAGCGCCCCGATGGGGTGCTGTTCGAGATGCGCGGCGTGCAGTATATGCGGCTGGGCCGGAGAGCGTGACCACAGAACACACGGAAAACACAGAAGGTGAACCACGAAAAGCACGAAAGAGCACGAATAAAGTAGCCGCGGCATCCTGCCGCGCGCGCCCCGCCCAGCACTCAAGTGCCGGGCTGATGAAAATAAAGTAGGCTAAAGCCCACTGGAGCAGAAAGAACCCGTTTGAACGGGTTTTGCTACCCCAGCACGCAGCCTGGGACCTTCAGTCCCAGGTGCACCTACCGTCCCAGCACCCGCCCCGGCCTTGCGCCGGTGTGCGCGCCGTCGCGGATCACGAATTGCCCGTTCACCAGCACGTGCGGCATGCCCGCCGGGTATTGGTGCGGCTTCTGGAACGTGGCCCGATCAACCACCGTGGCCGGGTCGAACACCACCATGTCGGCGCGGTAGCCCTCGCGCAGCAGGCCACGGTCCGTCCAGCCCAGCTTATGCGCGGGCAGGCCGGTCATGCGGTGGACAGCCTCTTCCAGCGACAGGACGCCCCGCTCGCGCACATCATGGGCCAGCACCCGCGGGAACGTGCCATAGTTGCGCGGGTGGGGCTTGCCGTGGGATAGCGGCCCCTCCGTCGCACAGCCAAAGGCATCCGTGCCGATCATCATCCAGGGGCGGCGAAGCTGCAACTCGGCGTTCTCCTCGGCCATCATAAAAGTGATCATGGTGATGTGCAGGCCGGTTTCCAGCAGCGTATCGAACACCCAGGTATAGGGGTCCACGCCCGCGCTGGCGGCCAGCTCGCTGACGGAGCGCCCCTCGTAGGCCCGCTGCCGGGGGGAAGAGGCGATCAGGATCTTGTCCCATTCGCCGGTGCGAAACGAGCCGCTCTCCTGCATATCCGGGATCATCCGGCGGCGCGTGTCCTGGTCGGCCAGCCGCGCCAGGGCGGCCTCCATGCCGTCGGCATACGCCCAATCGGGCAAGAGCGCCGCCAGCCCACTGCTTCCAGCCAAATAGGGGTACATATCCGCGCTGACATCCAGCCCCTCGGCCCGCGCCCGGTCGATCAGCTCTAACGCCTGGGGTGCCTTGGGCCAGTTGCGCCATCCCGCCGCCTTAAAGTGGGAAATCTCGACTCTCGCGCCCGTTTCCCGCCCGATGCGGATGGCCTCGCCCAGCGCCTCCAGCAAGGCATCCCCCTCGCTGCGGATATGGGAGAAATACAGGCCGCCCCGCTCGCCGACAGGCCGGGTCAGGGCGATGATCTCTTCCGTGGTAGCATAGGAGCAGGGCGCATAGATCAGCCCCGTGCTGAATCCCACGGCACCCTCGTCCATCGCTTGCGCCACCTCGGCCTGCATGCGGGCCAGTTGTTCGGCGGTGGGCGCGTCGGCAGACATGCCCATCACCGCCTCGCGCACGATCCCCTGCCCCACCAGGGGCACGGTATTGAGCGAGGTGCCCATCTCCCGCAACAGCTCTAAAAAGCTGGCAAAGGTGGAGATGCGCTCCCAGGGGAAGCGGGCGTCGTCCATCGTGCGCCGGGCAGTGGCCGCCGCGCGCGTCTCCGGCAGGAGGGGCGCGGGCGAGTCGCCGCACTGGCCCACGACGGCGGTGGTAATCCCCTGATAGACCAGACTGTCCGCCGTGGGTAGGATGGGCAGGGTGTTGTCGGCGTGCGAGTGCATGTCCACGAACCCCGGTGCGACCACACATCCCGCCACATCGAGGATAGCACCCGCCTGGGCGGCGCGCAAATCGCCCACCGCCACGATAGTATCCCGCGTGATGGCTACATCCGCCCGCTTCAGCGGGGCGCCGCTGCCATCGGCCACCTGTCCGTTCTGTAGGATGATGTCGAACATGCTGCCTCCTCCCCGTCTAGCCTTGGATGCGATACCAATAGCGATAGACCTCCGCGAACCCCAGCCCGGCGTACAGCCGCAGCGCCGGGAGATTGTTCAACATGACCTGGAGATAGACTGTGTGCGCGCCCTGTCCCTGACCCCAGGCCAGTAGGTTCGCCATCAATTGCCGCCCATAGCCCTGCCGCCGATGCCCCTCCGCCACGACAATGTCGAACAGCCCCACGAACCCCCGCTCGCTCACCGCCATGCCGCAGGCGATGACCTCATCCCCGACGCGCAGGGAGGCGAAACAGACGGCGGGCACCAGGTTCGCCAGCATATGGCCCAACGTTTGCTGATGGCGCGCGTCCACCCGGCCCAAAGAGCAAAAGGCAGTCTGCCATTCCGGCGAGGGGTGGTCTTCCCACCGCACGTTGGGAGTTGCCGGGGCGACGCATCCCTCCAGGCTGCAAGTCTGCACGCTGGTGAGCGAGTCGAGCCGATACCCGCGCGCGGCCAGGGCTGCGTCCAGCTCGGCGGGGTGGCTGGCGGGGGTCATCTTGAACACGACCTGCTGCCCCCGCGCCCGGTAGATGGCTTCGCAGGCTGCGAGTTGGGTTTCCAGCGATTGCCGGGGCGGGTCCAGGGGGTGCACGGAATTGGCGCGCTTGGTGTAGCCGTTCGCCAGGCGCAGCACCCAGCCATCGACTAGCAGGGTTTGCAGGGCGGGCCAGGCGTTCATCGCCAGTTCTTCCAGGGTGCGAATCATCAGCAGGGACTCCTTCGGGCGTGGCCCAGCGGGTGGGCAGAGTGGGATGGGCACGGGATGGCCGGAACCCAGCCGCGCAGCCAATGTGTGATGCTGGCCCCATTGTAACACAAAATGGACTGCCCGATGAACGCCTCTTGACACTCACACCGCGCCAAAGGATAATACCGCGGTGAGCGGTTTCCGCTCAGGAGATGCTGGCGGCTCGTTACGCGCCCCCATCTGTCCCCGCATCATTCCCCCCTTCCCGATGAGCCAGCTACAAATGACGAGAGATATCCGCGCGCCATGTTGCGTATCCATCGTGGTGCGTTATGTGTGTATGGAAAGGGGTAGAGATGGTCGCAGTGATTTTTGCCCTGGTGGGAGCGCTGCAAAACACCCTGGCGATGTTTCTCACAGCAGCGTTCGTGCTGTTGTTGGGTATCGAGAATAGAGGTTTTGCGTTCAGCGCGACGGGCATCGTGCTGGATGCGATTCTGGGTGCGTTTATGTTGGGCGGCCTGACGGCCAGCCTGGTGGCTGGCCGCTGGTGGGGCGTAATCACCGGCTTATTGATGGCGGTGGTGACGCTGTTGCTGGTCTCCGGCCAGATTGCCACGTATACCACCATCGCGCCCGGCGGCATTCTGCTCATCGCTGCCCTCATCGGCGCGGTGGGGGGCTTGCTTCTGTTCCTCGCGCTGCGCGTCTATAATGCGCGGATGGGGCGGGAGGAATAAATACCCTATACCCGGCGCACCACCTCGTCGAACGCCTTGCGCGGCCTGGCCGCCGGGCTTTCGTTCGGGTAGCCGAACGAGATGGCGGCTACCAACTGGCCCGGCTCCCCCAGCCACTCGATCAGTTCGTCGTAGGCGAACAGCACGTCGCAAATCCACAGCGAGCCAAGCCCCAGGTCCAGCGCCGCCAACAACATATTCTGGATGGCCGCGCCGATGGACTGCACGTCCACCAACTCTTGAAAGCTCTGCTCGATCGAGTGGACCAACCAGGGGGGTAGGCCGTGCGGGTTCAAGATGAACACGGTGACCGGCGCTTGCTCCATGATGCGGGCCGAGTTCTCGGCGCTGCCTGTGCGCTCCCCCTGGGCTTGTACTTTGGCGATCCCCGCTCGCATCCGGCGCACCATCTCGGCGCGCTGGACCTCGTCCTGTACGACCAGAAACCGCCACGGCTGGCGGTTCTTGCCCGATGGGGCCTGGATGCCCGCCATCAGGATAGCCTGTAGGTCCTCGTCCGCAATGGGCCTGTCCTGAAACTGGCGGATACTCCGGCGCATGGCAATGGCTTCCCTCGTGTTCATTCCCACCCCTTTCCTTTGGTTCGCTGCTCAGTGCTTTCTGTCGGACACCTGACGCGATTGTAACGCATTGCCCCCTGGTGGGCAACTTCCAGCACGTGGGCGGGTAGGGGGATGTGTAAAGGATGTGCTGATACAAGTCCAGGGCTGCGTCCAAGTCACAACAAGCGTTGTTCTGCGGTGTGAACATACCAGGCACAAGAACTCGTTTGCCGTGTTGTGCCAGCAAGGGTGCTCAATGGCGCTAACATTTGGTGGTCACGGAAAGAGATGCAACTCCACGATAGAAACGGCTTTCAGCCCATTTATCGGTTAGGGAGCGTTGGCGAAGAGAGGCCGTATTGCCCGCTACACCTGGGACTGAAGGTCCCAGGCTGCGGAAAGAAGAAACCCGTTGAAACGGGTTAAAGAGCTTTTAGTGCACTTGAGTGCACTTTTTAATCACTAGTCCAGCACTTGAGTGCTGGGTGGGGCGCGGCCTACATACCGAGCGGCGAGCATTAGCCGTTACGGAACCCAGCCCTTTCATCGGTAGTACGTACACGAACCCATAATCCGCGAAAAGTTAGCGCCATTGAGCAAGGGTGCTGCGGCATACATGCCGAGCGCTCCAACTTGGACGCAGCCCTGGATGCATGTCTGAGGATTTCCTGACCAAGTCCTGACGCCCACGTTGCGTTCGTATCGGGCAGATGGTATAATATGTTTCAGGTTGCTATCTAGCAAGGAACGAGATGGACAAGCCGCTCGCGCTCGACCTGCCAAGGCACTTGTTTGGCAGGCTAACCCAACACTTGCAGGCCAAGAGTGCTCCTGTTCTGGCTTCCTATCTGCCCGCTCGCTATTACGCGGTCTATCGCCAGCAGATGGCCCTGCATGCCGCCGAGCTACCTCCCTTTGCGGACCTGCCGCGCACCACCCTGGAGACAGGCTATGCTCCGCTGCTCATTCGCCCTGTGGAAGGAGTCGAGCCGCCCGGTACGGTGCTGCATGCGCTGACCAAATCGTCGCGCCTGCTCGTGCTGGGCGTGGCGGGCGCGGGCAAAAGCACTCTGCTGCGTTACCTCGCCTGGTACTTTACGCGGCATCAGGATGCCTCTTTCGTGCAACACCTGACGTTCCGGCTTTTCGGGCAGGCGATGGATGAACTCATGCCTTTGCTGCTCGATCTCGGTGCGTGGGCTGGCAGCAGCACCGATCTGGAACAGGCCCTGCTGTCCACGCTGGCAACCCACGGGTTCCCCGCCTCGGTAGCCTATCTGCGGCATCGCCTGGAGGCAGGCCAGTGCCTGCTGCTGCTGGATGACCTGGACCATCTCCACACGTCCGCCCAGCGGGCGCAAATCGCCCACCTGGCCGCCATCTATCCGCACAATATCTGGGTCGTCACGTCGCGCCCGCTGCGCCCTCTGCCCGATTTGCCCGGCTTTGGCACCTACCAGTTGCAAGGGATGGATGCCGCCCAGTTGCCCGAGTTTGTTCGGCATAATCTGGGGCGGGCCTCGCCGGAATCCGCGGGCCTCCTGGCTGCGTGCGAGCGCCATGAGGGGCTGGCCCGGCTGGCCCAAATCCCCCTGTTGAACGCCAGCATGTGCCATGCCCTGCAGCACCAGATGGTGCAAACTGTCACGATTCCCCCGCTGCTCGATGCCTGTCTGATGGCTCTGCTCGACAGGCACGGCACGCTCAACGACGACGGGAATGGCGACCACAGGGACGGCAACCTCGACGGGGTGCGGCTCTTGCAGCGCATTGCCTACCAGATGCAGGCCCAGGAGCGCAGCCAGACCGACTATAATGAGATCATCCGCCTCGCCAGGGAGCAGTATCCAGACGCCGAGCTTCCGGCGCTCGTCTCCCTGGGGGACGAACTGATCTGGCAGGCGGGCATCTTGCAGCCTTGCGAGTCGGGAGAGGCATACCGCTTTGCCATGCCCGGCTTGCAGAGCTATCTCGTTGCCTCGTGGATCGTCGCCGAAGGGCAGGTTGCTTTCCTAATTCCGCTGGCCGACGCTCTCTGGTGGCGGGAGGTCATCACCTTTACCGCCGGTCTGCTGCCCGACGCAACCGCGTTTGTGCATGAGCTGTCAGCCCAAGCCCGGCAGGAGCCGGACAAATGGTTCCTGCTGGCCGATTGCGTCGCCGAAGCGCGGGCCTGCGATCCGTCCTTGCGGCGGGACATCAGCCGACAACTCATGGCGCTGCTCCAGGAGGAATCCTCGGCGTGCTGGCAACCGGCGATCCGGGCGCTGGCGGGGATGGCTGGCAGGCGCGTGCAGGAGCATTTGGGCCTGCTGCTGCGTGATGGACAGACAGAGACGCGCCGCCTGGCGGCATTGACGTTGGGCAGGTTGCAGCGGGAATGGGCCATCCCCGCGCTGGATGCGGCTCTCACCGACCCGCAGATCGTTGTCCGGCAGCAGGCGGTCTGGGCGTTGGGGCGCATCCCATCCGTTCAGGCGGTCAGGGTGTTGACGCGCGCGCTGCATAGCTCGTTCGACGGCGTGCCACAAGGAGCTGTCCAGGCGTTGGCCGCGCTGGGGCGAACGCCCGGCCTGCTCCCCGCCCTGATGCAGCAACTGGTGCCCCTGCTCGCTCCGTGCGATTGCCAGCCGACGCACGGGACCGTGACCAACCTGGCCGAAGAGGTGCTGTCCGAGATCGGGCGCTCGGCGCTGGCCGAACTAATCGCCGGGATGAATGACCGGCGGTTGGAGCCACAGCAACGCTTCCGGCTGGCGCGTGTGGTGGGGCAGTTGGGGGACGAGCGCGCGTTGAGCACGCTGATCGATGCCCTGCTGCACGCAGATACCGGCGACCTGGAGGGCTACCTGAAGGCCACCGCCTGCCTCGGGGCCAGGGGAGTGCCCGCGCTGGTGGCCGCTCTGGAAGGACGCAACGCCACTACCGGCGCGACGCTGATGATGGCCCTTGCGCGCATCGGCAGCCCGGCGGTGGAATCGCTGGTCGATGCCCTGGCCGAGGATTCTGGTATGCGCGAGATCGCCGTCTGCACGCTGGAGCAGATCGGGGCGCCCGCCGTGGAGCCGCTTGTGCGGGTGCTACTGCACGATGCGCGGGCGGACGTGCGTAAAAGGGCGCTGGCGATTCTCAAGCGCGTGGAAGACATGGGCAGCATTCAACTGTTGGCGGACGCTGCCATGCAAAGCGGGGACCCGGACATTAGCCTGAGCGCCATTCGCTATCTGGGAGAGCTGGGCCAGGCCGAGGCCCTTCAGTCCTTGGTTGGCCTGTTGGGAACCGGCGGAGAGGTGCGCCTGCGGCGGGCGGCACTGACCAGCCTGGGCACGCTGGGAGATGCCCAGGCCATCCCCTCCCTGCTGGCCGCGTTGCACGACTCTTCGCTGCGCGAGACGGCGGTAGATGTGCTGGCCGGGTTCGGCGAAATGGCGGTGGAGCCGCTGATCCACCAGTTGCACGCGCCCGATGTGGGCGCGGAGGTGCGCCAGGCCGCGTGGGATGCGCTGAATAAAATCGGCGCCCGCTCCCCGAGCGCCCGCTCCCCGGCAAGCGGGGGGCGACTGCTGGCGCTGGCCACTACGTACGCCAAACTGCGCGACGAGCCGTTGGATACGGCCGAGATGCTGGCCTGGACTCGCAGGCTCAGTTGGTGGAAGCATGGCGCGGAATTGCACTACTCCCTCAGTTCCGCCCAGGCCCTGGCCGCGGCTACGGACATGGAAGCGATTGCCGAAAGCGATAGCTACCTGGACTGGCTGGCCGGTCAGGAGGAATGGTTGCGGCCCCAAATCAAGGATATCCTGTGGGGCCTGGCCGACATCATCGCGAATGTCCAGTTCTGCCGCAAAATGTCCCGCCGGGACAGCCAGCGCGAGGCGCTCCTGACTTGCCTGGAACGCCTGCAAAGCCTGGAGCAACACTTGCAAACCTGCCTGCCCTTTGAGCGTGCCCTGCTGGGCCAGGTGGTGCGCCAGTGGCGGGCGGCGTTGACCCAGGCGCTGGATCAGTTGCGCGGGCAGGCCTCCTTGCTCATCGAACTCTTGACGCCTACCCTGCCCCTGCGCGATTCGCAGCATATCGCCACCGCCGTTTTCCAGCTCTTTAACGAGGGCGACAGCCCCGCCCGCAACCTGTCGGTAGTCGTCCGACCGGGAACCCTGTCCGGTGTGCAGGTGCTCGGTGGAGAGCAGCGCGAGCTGGACCCCCTGGGCGTGGGCGAGGAGCGGCACCTGGAGGTGAACATTGCCCCCAACGGCACAGAGCGGGCCGAAGTGCTGTTCGAGGCCCGCTACGACGACGAGGAGCGCAAGGGGGTAATCCACCGATTCAGTTGCCAGTTGGCGTTCGTGGATGTGCCGGACGCGTACTTGCCCATTGAGAGCAGCCCGTACATCGCCGGGACGCCGGTGAAAACGCCCGAGATGTTCTTTGGGCGGCAAGAGGTATTCGATTGGGTGCGGGAGAGCATACAGGGCAAGCAGCAGAATGCGCTGGTGTTGTACGGCGAGCGGAGAATGGGCAAAACCTCGCTGCTCTACCAGCTCCAGCAGAAACCCCCGACGCCCCAACATTTGCCATTGTTGTTCGATTTGCAGCTTTTTAGCTATATTCATACCCTACAGGAGCTACTCTGGGAGTTGGGGCAGGCCATCCTTGCCCGGCTTGCCAGGGCGGGCATTGCGCTGGAGGGGCCAGACCGGCAGGCCTATGAGGAAAATCCTTTCCAGACCTTTTTGGGCCTCTGCGACCTGTTGAACAGCCGCCTGGGCGACCAGCGCCTCGTGGTGATGATGGACGAATTCGGGGCACTGTTGGCCCAAATCCGCGATGGGGTGCTGGATGCGAGCATTCTGGATTTCATTCGGGGGATCATCCAGCGCACCAACCGGCTTACCTTCCTGTTCACCGGCGCGGTGGAGATGCGCCGCTTGCAGCAAGAACTGCGGTCCACGCTGTTCAACACGGCCAAGGTGTATCGCATCAGCTACCTGAGTCCGGGGGAGGCCACCGAGTTGATTACCAGACCGGTGGAGGGGCTACTCACTTTTCACCCGCTGGTGATCCACCGCATCTGTGAGGTAACGGCCTGCCATCCCTACTTCATCCAGTATATTTGCGACGATCTGGTGCAGTTGGCGCGCGCCGAGCACAAGAATTACCTGGAGCCGGGCGACCTGGATTACGTGCTGCGGGAGGTAGTTCAGGACGCGACCGGCAACATCGAGGGGAACATCTATCATTTCCTGAACGGTGCCGAGCGAGCGGCGCTGGCCGCGCTGGCCGCGATCACCGATGAGGTGCGGGTATTCGTTCCTCTGGAAGACATCGCCGCCATGCTGGAGCGACGCCACCTGAGCCTGCCCAGGAGTCGGCTGATGCGCGCCTTGCAGGGCCTTCAGGAGCGGGAACTGGTGGCCGAGCGGCGCATCGGGCAACAGTTATATTACGCGTTCCGCATGGGCCTGGTGCGCATGTGGTTACGCCAAAACGAGATTCTGCTGAGATTGAGCCAGGAGCAACAACAGTGAGTCATCCTAGCATGCCTTCAAACCCCTATCGCTTTTCTGGCCCGATCCGCGAAGCGGCTGATTTCTATGGACGCGCGCGCGAATTGCGGCATATTTTCGAGCGCATCCGCAAGCGGGAGAGCGTAAACGTCATCGGCGAACGGCGGAGTGGCAAGACGTCGTTGCTACTACACCTGCTGCACCCCTCTGTGCAGCAGCAGTATATCCCCGATGAGCAGGAAGAGCTGCTGTACGTTTATCTGGATGCCGAGACGGTCCCCCAGACACCGGAGGGCTTTTTCCACGACCTGCTCGCCCGAACCAGGGCGCGTTACCCTGACCTGCCAGCCCTTCCGCCCGATCAGACCGCGTCCGAGCAAGGCGTGCGGGCCTTTTTGGAGGCGTTGGCGCCGCGCCGCCTGGTGTTGCTCCTGGACGAGTTCGAGGGCATCTCTTCTTGTACTGGGTTCCCTCCGCGCTTTTTCATGTTCCTGCGCGGCCTGAACATCGGCTATAATCTGAGCTTTGTGGTGGCGACCTGCAATCGCCTGTCGGAATGTTGCCCCATCGAAATTGCCACCTCCCCCTTCCCGAACATTTTCAAAGGGATCGAGCTGGGGCCGTTTGCCCCGGAAGAGATGGCGGATTTCCTCGCCAGGACGTCGGCCAGCGGCGGCGCGCCCATCGCCGAGGTGCCAAGCTTCATCGAGGGGCTGGCCGGGCATCACCCTTATCTGGCGCAGATGGCCTGTTGGCATTATTTCGAGACCTGGGTGGAACGCGGGCAGTGGGACCAGGAGGCCCACGAGACGGTCCGGCGGCGGTTTACTGAGGAAGCAGGGCCGCACTTTAAGGCGGTATGGGAACGCTATCTGCCTGCGGACGAAAAGCAGGCCCTCCGCGCGCTGGTTGCGGGAGAATCCATCGACCCGCAGTTGCTCTGGCGGCTGGAGCGCCGGGGGCATGTGCGCGAGGGGCAAATCGCTTCCCAGGTGTTGGCCGACGTGATCGCGCGGCAATCCGACGTGCCCGCCGGATCTGGCGAGGATTTACCCCGCCCCCCCGCCCTGCCCCCAGCGCAAGGACTGTGGGTGGACGAAGAATCCGGTCAAGCGTATCTGGATGGGGATCTGCTGGACCCCCCCCTGCCGGACCATCAATACCAACTGTTAAAGCTGCTGTGTCAAAACGAGGGCAAGATTTGTACGCCTTATATGATCATCCAGGCGGTATGGTCTGAGGACTATATCGATGAGGTGGACGACCAGCGAATCGCGCAATTGACCAGCCGCCTGCGCAAACGGATCGAACCCGACGGCAAGCCGTGGCGGTATATCCTCACCGTGCACGGGCGCGGCCTGACGCTGGGGTCCGGCAGCCCCGCTCAGGAGGATGCGGACGCGGAGATGTAACCACGAAACACACGAACTAGCGACTCGTAGGCGCGGTTGCCATGATGTTGTTGGCGAATGATATGTATAGGAGCGCGAATCCCCTCACCCTCGGCCACTACGTGGCCGCTCCCTCTCCCCAAGGCTCACCATTATACGTAAGTCATACCCTCACCTCGGCATACATGCCGCGCCCTCTCCCAAAGGGCGCGGGTTTTGGCCCGCTCTGATCCCTTCTCCCCCTGGGAGAAGGCTAGGATGAGGGGTCTTTCGCAGCCAATTTCCCATCCGTAGCCGGGCCGGGGCCAAGTCAAAGGATACGTATAAGGACGAGTCCCAAGAAGAGGGAACCAATCGACAATCGGGCGCTTCTGCCGCCTTCTCCCGCAGGAGAAGGTGCGCCATACATGGCGTGCCCAGAAGGGGCGGTTGAGGGGACCTCTCTGGCACATACTAGAGCAGGATGAGTTTACCAAAAGATTCGCCAACAACATCTTCCATACCGCGGGCAGGATTACCTACCGAACATACGGAACAGTGTACTGGTCAAGGGGATCATGCACAGCCCCACCTGGGAGTTCATTTCTGGGCGTGGCTGTGCATGAAACGGTTCCTACGAAGCATCCCACATTTTGCTCCTCCCTCATGTATTTCCTGGCTCACCTCCCCCTCCTGAGTATCGCCGACAACCTTGCGCTTGCACTTGATTTTCCTATAGTATAGGCTATAGAATGGGAACGTAACAGGATGGCACGTTTGCAGGGATGGTACCCGCCTCCAATCATTCGATCAATCCTGCCAACTGCCGAGATACAATTCTCCGAAACTAGACCGGGTAGCTGAGGGTTATACTATCGGCACGGAAGAAGAGCGCGACCAGACAAATAACGCATCGTGCACTACCTCGTAGCCTCTCCTATCCAGGATGATTCCCGTAGCAAGTGAATAAGCTGATAGGTTGTGTTGAGATAGATACCTGATTTCGTTTATCGTTTTGCGGCCTTGGCCAAGTGAGAATCTGTCTTGCAATCGAACAATGATTGAAAGCTGGAGCATGGGTTCAGCGCGAGGGCAATCTGGCCACCGTGTTGCAGCCTCGCCGAAACGAGGTTATCCATCCACTGAAGGCTTGGGTGTCGTACCCAGGAGAAAGGAGGCAATCAGTTACCAGGCATAGCCCACTTGGCCGGGTTACGCTTCTTGTTGGATAGTGTCTCATATTGGGAGAGGAAAGAGGATGTTTAGAGGTGGACCTAGTCTGGAGTCCCTAACACACTTTTTGGAGGTAGCAGGCCGCCACTATACACACATAACGCTCGAGTCATCGCAGGTTGAACAGAATCCGAACAATCACGAGTCGGACGTCCCCTCAGGACAACCCTATATTTCGCCGCTTAGCTTTTCCGAAGCGGACACAGCTTGGGAGAAGGCTGCCAGCATCCTCGGTAATGGACAGATAGTCCACGGGATCGTTACGGGCTGGAACCGGGGAGGCCTCCTGGTGAGGTGGGACAAGTTGCAGGGTTTCGTCCCCGCTTCGCAGCTCAAAGAGGTGCCATTGGTCGAGGACAGCGAAAGCCGCGATGAGGAGCTTGCCCGCTGGGTCGGAGAAGAGCTCCAGTTGAAGGTGATCGAGTTGGACCGCAGCCGCAACCGCCTGGTGTTCTCAGAACGCGCTACCATCTGGGGACCAAGGGATGGGGAGCGGGTGCTGAGTGAGATCAAGGCGGGGGAAATTCGCGAAGGTCAGGTGAGCAACCTGTGCGAATTCGGTGCTTTTGTGGATCTGGGCGGAGTGGATGGGTTGATCCACATTTCGGAACTATCCTGGGGCCGGGTCAATCACCCCCGCGAGCTGCTTGATGTAGGCCAGCCAGTGCGGGTGTACGTCATCAGCGTGGACAAGAGCGGCCAACGGATTGCCCTCAGCCTGAAACGCTTGCATCCCGATCCCTGGACCATCGTGGACAAGAAATACCACGTGGGTCAGGTGATAGATGCAGTAATAACCAATGTGGTGGATTTTGGGGCATTTGCCCGTATTGAGGAGGGGCTGGAAGGGCTTATTCACATCTCCGAGTTCCCCGATGCCAAGCTGATGCACCTGACTGATCTGGTGCAACCAGGACAACAGGTGCGCGTCTGCGTGCTGCGCATTGACAGCCCCAACCATCGGCTGGGCCTCGGCATCTACGTAGACACTGAGGAAAACCCCATGCAGTCAGACTCGCAGGATGCTCCGCTAGAGAACAACTGGAACGCCAGCGCGGACCTGTTATACTAGCATTTCCTGTCAAGTTTGACGCATTTCTCCATACGTGACATCATAGCAGTGGCGTTTTGATTGTATCGAAACGCCACTGTATTCCACCCTTTTTGCATGACAGCACTCGTCCCTTCTTGACGTTAGGCCTGAGACCGGGTATGATCTATCTATGACCAAACGCGCTCCATCCAAACGCAGAGGCAAGAGTTCGGCTCCTGCGGCGCAGCCCCAGTCTTTTGAGGACATTCTCAAGACGCTGCTGCAGCCGGAGGTGGCCGGATTGATACTGCTTGCCATCGGCATTGTGACCGGGGTCGCTCTAGTATCCCAGACGCAGGGCAAGCTGAGCGAAGCCTGGTCTCTCTTCTTGCGGCAGGTCTTTGGCGTGGGCGCTTACCCGGTGTCCTTGCTGATGATCGCTGGGGGCATCATGCTCCTGCTGCGCGATTCGCTGAAGGGTAAAATCTCCCCTCATTGGCAGACCATTGTCTGGCTTGAAGTGCTCTTTTTTACCGGGTTGGGGCTGTTACACGTGCTGGCCCCCGGGGACCCGCTGATTCTGGCTCAGACCGGCCAGTATGGGGGGCATATCGGCTGGACGATCTCGCAGATGCTGGTGCCGCTGTTCGGGCGCACCGTCGCCATTATTTTCATCTCTGCAATCGTTCTGGCTAGCTTGCTGCTCGCCACCGGCACCTCGCTCCGCGGCGTGGCCTGGCGTATCCGCTGGCTCTGGGCGCAAGTCGCCCTGCCCGTGCGAAACTGGCTGCAGGTTCAGGAGAGCCGCCCTGCCAGCAAGCCCACGCTCCCCCAGGCTGCTCCCAACGGGACCGCGCCCAAGTCCGCGCCTCGCCGCGTGGCTACGCCCAAATCCAACGCTGCGCCGCCTGCGGTAACACCTGCCGCCGCGCAAACCCCGCCCGCTTCCCGGCGGATGACCAAGGAGGCGCCCAAACCCAAGCCATTGGGGGCGGCTTTGCTCCCCTCGCTGGACCTGCTGACCCCTGACGTGGCGGACAAGACGGACGAGTCCGATGTGCGCATGCGTGCCCAGATCATCGAGGAGACGCTGGATGCTTTTGGCATTCCTGCCGAGGTGGTCGAGTGGAACCGGGGGCCGGTGGTGACCCAGTTTGGGGTGGAACCCGGCTATATCGAGAAGCAGGACAAAGACGGCAACACGCGCCGATACAAAATCCGGGTGAGCAAAATCCTCTCGCTCACGAACGACCTGGCGCTGGCCCTGGCGGCTTCCCCGATTCGCCTGGAGGCGCCGGTCCCTGGCCGTTCCATGATCGGCATCGAAGTGCCCAACGGGACGAAAACGATGGTGGGGATGCGGGGCGTGCTCGAGTCGGATGTTTTTCGCAAGATGCGCTCCTCTCTGCGGATCGCTCTGGGGCGCGACGTTTCCGGCGAGGCGGTGGTCGGCGACCTGGAGTCCATGCCCCACCTGCTGATCGCCGGGGCCACCGGCTCTGGCAAGAGCGTCTGCTTGAACGCCTGTATCGCCTCGCTGCTCTACCAGAACACGCCGGACGAACTCAAGCTGATTATGGTCGACCCAAAGCGGGTCGAACTGACTAACTATAATGGCATCCCCCACCTGATTGCGCCCGTGGTGGTGGACCTCGAAAAAGTGATCGTCGCCCTGCGCTGGCTGATCCGCGAGATGGATCGCCGCTACGAGCAATTCGCGCAGATCGGGGTGCGCAACTTGGGCGGATACAACAAGGCGGCCAAGAGCAAGGGGCTGGACCCGCTGCCCATGATCGTGGTGTTCATTGACGAGCTGGCCGACTTGATGCTGGCCGCCGCCGACGACGTGGAGCGCACCCTTTGCCGCCTGGCGCAGATGGCCCGCGCCACGGGTATTCACCTGGTGCTCGCCACCCAGCGCCCTTCGGTGGACGTGGTGACTGGCCTGATCAAGGCCAATTTCCCCGCCCGAATCAGCTTTGCCGTCACGTCGCAGATCGACTCGCGGGTCATTCTCGATGTCCCTGGGGCAGAAAAGCTGCTGGGGCGCGGCGATATGCTGTTCATGGCCCCTGACTCGCCGGGGTTGCAGCGCATCCAGGGGTGCTTTGTTTCCGACAAAGAGCTGGATGCCCTGGCCTCCTTTTGGCGTACTACCGTTCTCCCAGAGGAAGAGGAGCAAGAGGCTCCGTGGGAGGATATGGCCGAAGAAGATGACGCTGATGATGACATCCTGAATGAGGCGGTTGAACTGGTGCGCCAACATAACCAGGCTTCGGCCTCTTTTCTCCAACGACACATGCGGATTGGATACCCTCGGGCGGCGCGTCTCATCGACCAGTTGGAAAAGCTGGGAGTAGTTGGCCCGCAGGAGAGCGGGGGGCGGTCACGAACCGTCCTGGACGAGTCTGCTGCAGAGGGAAATGAGATGGAGGAGACCTATGGAGATGTGGGCGAAGCATAACGCTATCCCTCCACCGATTCAGACTATATGCGCCTATTGCGCGCGCGACCATGTGCCGTTATGTTGTGTAACTGTTCATACTGAGTTGGCTATTCTGCTCTACTGATGGTATAATGTAGGCATAATGACAAGATGTCTTTTTCTTACAGGGAATAGCCTCCAGCACCATCCGGAGGCTTGTGTTCTTTAAAATTCCCCGTAGTTAATGGCCTACGGAATACCAGACCCTTTTGATCAATCTACGGAATTGTTTCGTCATATAGGAGGTGGACGATGTCTGGACATAGTAAATGGGCCACCATCAGACGCTCCAAGGGAGCTAACGACGCCAAGCGCGGCCAGTTGTTCACCAAGCTGGGACATGAAATCGCCGTTGCCGTCAAAGAAGGTGGCACCGATTCGGATGCCAATTTTCGTTTGCGCCTTGTTCTAGATAAAGCCCGACAGGCCAATATGCCCAAGGACAACATCGAACGGGCAATCAAGCGCGGTTCGGGCGATCTGCGTGGGGGCGAAGAGCTGCAGGAGTCGACCTACGAGGGCTATGGGCCACACGGCACGGCTATCCTGGTCGAGACCCTCAGCGACAACAAGAACCGCACCGTGTCCGAGGTGCGCCGCGCCTTTACCCGGCACGGTGGCAACCTGGGCTCGGATGGCTGCGTGGCCTGGATGTTCTCGCGCAAGGGATATATCGCCATTGATCCCGGCGATAGCGACCCGGAGGAAATCGCGTTGGTCGCCATCGATTCGGGTGCGGACGATGTGGAAATCGACGAGCATCTGGTGCAGGTTTATACCCAGCCAGAGAATCTGAAAAAAGTGCAGAGTGCGCTGATCGAAGCCGCGCTCAAGCCCACGGAGGCTGAGCTTTCGTGGATCCCGCAGAGCACCATGACGCTCGATGAGAAAGCTGCGATGCAGACGATGAAGCTCATCGAAGCGCTGGAAGAGTTGGAGGATGTCCAGGAGGTGTTCTCTAACCTGGATATCACCGATGAGTTGATGGCCAAGTACGAAACGGCAGCGTAAGGCAGCCGGATGTTGGTTTTGGGCCTCGACCCAGGGCTGGCCATTACCGGCTACGGTCTCGTAGAGGGTGATGGCCAGCATCTTCACCCCGTTACCTACGGTGTGCTGCGCACACCGGCAGGGGTCCCCATTGCCGAACGCCTGGTGATGTTGCATCAGGCGTTGGCCGAGTTGCTGGCCGAGTATCGGCCCCCTGTGGCCGCGGTGGAAGAGCTGTTTTTCGCCACCAACGCGCGCACAGCGATCATGGTGGGGGAGGCCCGTGGGGTGTTGCTGCTGACCCTGGCAGAAGCCGGGATCAGTATTGCAGAGTACACCCCGTTACAAATAAAACAGGCGATTACCGGGTACGGACAGGCGGAAAAGCTGCAAGTGCAGCAGATGGTCCGCCTGTTGCTGAATCTGGCCGAGTTGCCGAAACCGGACGATGCCGCCGATGCCTTGGCCGTTTCTATCTGCCATCATAATTCGTTCCGGATGGCGCAGTTGCTAGATAGGTAAGGCAAAGCAGTGATTGCATCTGTTAAAGGAAAACTCCAGGCGGTTGGAGATCATTACGTCGTCGTGGACGTGGGGGGCGTCGGGTTCCGCGTGCGCACCACCCAAACCCTGGTGGACCACGCTACGCCCGGCAAGACCATCGAACTGCATACGCACATGGTAGTGCGTGAAAACGAAATATCCCTGTATGGGTTCGAGTCCACCGAAGAGGTGGACCTTTTTGGTGTCCTGCTTGGCGTCACTGGCATCGGCCCGCGCACGGCCCTGAACATCCTGTCGGCATTTTCGCCAGAGACGCTGCGCGGGGTGATCGGCCAGGGGGATGTGGCGGCGCTGGCTCGCGTCCCCGGCATTGGCCGTAAGACGGCCCAGCGCCTGGCGCTGGACCTGAAGGATCGGCTGGGAGCGGGCGGCCCAGGGGCGGCTATGCCCAGCCTGAGCGCCGCCGACGCGGACGCGCTCAACGCGCTCACGGCGTTGGGCTATAGCCTGAGCGAGGCGCAAGAGGCGCTGAGCGCGGTGCCACCCGATGTGCAGGGGCTGGACGAACGCATTCTTGCCGCCCTGCGCGCCCTGGGCAGTTGATCGCACAGCAGCCCCCGCCGAAACCCATATGATACAAAATAACTCGCCGGGAAGGCGAGTTATTTTTGTATCCAGGGAGCGGGTGAGGGTATCCCCGCCGGTCCTCCCTGGTGTTTGCCGCCGCCCCCCGGTTATGCTAGACTGGCCCCAACGCATAGAACGATGTACTCCAATATGACATAATCCTTGCAGAAGGGAAGTGGTAGACATGACGGATAGGATGCGAGCCTCCTTGTGGATGGGGCCCGAGCGGGTCGAGTTCACCGAGATCGCGCGGCCCACCGTTGGCCCCGGCCAGGCGCTGATCCATGTGGCCTATGGCGGGATTTGCGGCACCGATTTGATGATTTACCTGGGCAAACACCCCCGCGCCAAGGCGCCGTTGGTGATGTGCCACGAGTTCGCGGGCACGCTGATCGAGGCGGACGGCGACGCCTTCCCGCCGGGTATGCCGGTGACGATCAACCCTCTGCTGACCTGCGGCGAGTGCTACGCCTGCCGCAACGGCATCCCCCATATATGTGCCAAGCTGGGGCTGGTGGGCATCGACAGCGACGGCGGGTTCGCGGAATATGCGCTCGTCCCGCTGCATACGGTGCGCCCGCTCCCCGCGACGCTCCCCATGATCGAGGCGGCGCTGATCGAGCCGCTGGCCGTGGCCGTGCACGCCGTGCGCGTGTCGGACCTGAAGGTGGGCGACGTGACGGCGGTGTTGGGCGCTGGCCCCATCGGCATGTTGACGGCCCAGGTGGCGCGGCTGGCCGGGGCGCGGCGCGTGTTGGTGGCCGAGCAGAGCCCCACGCGCATCGGCATCGCCCGCGAGCTGGGCTTTGAGGTGATCGACGTGCGCGAGCGCAACTCGGTGGACGCGGTGATGGAGGCCACGGACGGCGTGGGCCTGCCGGTGGTGTTCGAGACGGCGGGGGTGCAGGCGACGATTACCGACGCGGGCAAGTGCGTGCGCCCCGGCGGCCAAATCCTGCAGGTGGGCATGCCCAAGAACCCGCCCACGGTGGATATGACGCTGCTGCTGTTCCGCGAAATCCGCCGGACGCCCATCCGGGTGTACCGCGAGGAGGATTTCGATCAGGCGATTGCCATTGCGGCCACCGGGCAGCTTGACCTGCGCTTGCCGGTGACGCACACGCTGCCGTTGAGCGAGCTGGACCACGCGCTGCACATCGCTCACGAGGCGGTGGACGCCTGCAAAATCCTGTTGGACCCGACCGCGTAACTGCGGTACTGCGTAACGGCTTAACCGTATAGCGATGAACCCGCCGGGCGTTTCGCGCCCCGCAGAGGATGATGGTCTGTGGGGGTGTGGGACGCCCGGTGGTTTGGGTGATGGGTGAAGTGACGCTTACCCGTTAGCCGATGGTTGTTGCTCTGGCATCTCGACGAAGATGAGTTGTCCGTCTTCCTGTTGGTAGATGCGCTGGCGTGTAGATTGGCTGTAACGGTAGAGTAAATTCCATGCCAGGTCTTTTGCTCGGATAGTACCTCCGTAGGATGGCCTGAATTCACGACTGTCGGATAGCATCGCGCGGATCCTATTGATGTTCGTCGAGTCCAGGCTCTCTAGCGCCGTTCCCTTTCGGCTAGCGATACCCTCAAGCGTTTCAGCAGCAATCCCAGATATCTCTAAAGATCGGTCATCCAAAAGAGCCAACAAAGCGTCGACCACCTGTGACTTGCTCTCCCCTACTTCTGCGAGTGCCGTGGCAGCTCTCCTGCGCACGTAATTTTGGGGATCATGGCCGAGAGTCAGCAGGGCATCAATAACCGACGGGTCGGCCTGCTCGACTCCTATGTCCCCCAATGCCCGAGCAATCGCTCCACGTACGTACTCGTCGGGATCACAGCTGAGGGGCAGTAGAGCCCGCATCACGCATGGTTCATTTTGCCCTAGTTGCCCCAGTGCCCAAGCCGCATTCGCACGTACATCTCCCTCAGGATCATGTAAAAATGTCAGTAGAACACTGATCACCTGTGGCCTTTTGGGCCCTATTTTCGTTAATGCCCGGGCTGCCCGCTCGCACACGCTCCTTTCGGGATCGCGCAAAAGCCCCAGTAGAGCCTCAATCACCTGTGGGTCTTCTCGCCCTATTTCTCCCAAAGCCCAGGTAGCGCTTCCACGTACGTCCACCTCAGTGTCGCGGCTAAGGACCAGCAGTGCCTCGATGACTCGTAGGTTATTCTGCTCTGCTTCCCGTGGTACCCAACCAGCTCCCCGCAGTGCCCAGGCAGAACTCCTGCGCATATTGCCATTGGGGTCGCGGCTGAGGGTTAGCAGTATTTCGATGATCTGCGAGTCCTTTCGCGCCACCTGCCCTAGTACGCAGGCTGCCCGCTCAAACACGTTCCTTTCTTGGTCGCGCAGTAGCGCCAGTAGGGCTTTGGTCACCTGTGGGTTATCCTCTGCTACTTTCTCCAGCGCCCAGACAGCACTCCCACGCACATCTCCATCGGGGTCGTGGCTGAGAGCCAACAATGCATTAGTAACCTGCGCCTCTGCCTGTCTTACGTTCTCCAGCGCCCAGGCAGCTTTCCTGCGCACCTCCGGCTCCAAGTCGCGACTGAGGGTTAGCAAAGTCTCTATTTCCTGCAAGTTCCCTTGATCCATCTGTTCCAATGCCCAGGCAACACTCCCGCGTACCTCCGGCTCTGAGTCACGGCTGAGAGTCACCAGAGCCTCTACTACATGCGAGTTTTCTCTGCGCAACTGCAGTAACGCCTCGGCAACCTTCGCACACACCTCTGTCGAGGGATCACTGAAAAGGATTGCCAGAGGCCCCAACAACCCTGGTCCCTCTCGTTCCATTTGCTCCATGGTTTCGGCAGTCCTACCGCGCATTATCACCTGGCGGCGGATGAGAAAACCCCATAGAATTTCTACCAGTTGCGGATCGTCCTGCCATGTTCGGTCTAGCATTTCGGAGACCTTTCTGTGCGCCTCTGCTTCGGATTCGCGAAGCAAGGACAGCAGGGCAGCAACAACCTGCAGGTCGCCCTGTCCCACCTGCCCTAGCACCTCAGCGGCCATTGCACGCACTTGTGCTTCAGAGTCACGCAATAGGACGAGCAATGCCTCCACAACCCGTGGGCCGCCCTGTCCCAGTTCCCCCAGCGCTGTAGTGGCATTTACGCGCACCTTGGCTTCAGGGTCGCCCATTAGAAGCAGCACGGTCTCGGTCACCTGTGGCTCGTCTTTACCTAATTGTGTCAGTACAAGCACGGCTACCCGGCGTGCCTCTGCTTGGGGATCGCGGCAGAAGGCTAACAAAGATTCCTTGATTTTCGGAGCACTGCGGCTGTGGCCCAGTATGGCCAGGATCTGTTGGACCTCCGTGCGCAGGCCATCAAACGTATCCTCCTGTAGGAGGTATAGTAGCCGCTCCAGAAGGTCATTCTCCAATGCAGGATCCAGTGTCACGACATCAGCCAGACAGTGAGCAGCTAGAAAAAGGTTCGTTCTGAACAGATCATCCGGTGGGTCCAGAATGGCCTGCAGTAACGGAGAAGCATCGGGCAGGAGGCCTGCGTACAGCAGAGTCACCTCGTGCCACCAGGGATCATGCAGGTGCGACAGCAGTTCCTCAAGGCCAGCCTTGCCCCGCCCGGCCAAGTATAGAGCTGTCAGGTATTCCTGGAAGGTGAGGTGAGAGAAACTGAACAGCCCCAAGCCCTTTTCAACCAACAAGCCGCTGCGCTCCCTTACCTCCCGCAGGAACTCGGCTGCCTGCTCGCACCGCCCGCCGACAGTGGGCAGCGCCTCGGCGATAACCTGCTCCATGCGTTCGGCTGAAATTTCTCGCACCCCTTGTTGTTGGAGGCTATAAGCCGCTGATTCTAACACGCGCCGCCTGCATGCCCAGTTCAACTGCCCGGTGATCCCTTTAGCTTGGTCCCAGTAGCCCAGGAGAACTTGGGTGCACTCGTCGTAAAGCTCTACCCTGCGTTGTGGCAATGTAGCTCGGTACCGATGTACGAGGGCCACGATGGTTAGCAGCAGCGGATTAACTGTCAACTGCCCAACTCGTTCGTTGTCTTCGATAGCAGCGAGCAAGGCCTCGGCTTCCTGCTCCCCTCGGCGTCGCGCCAGCGCCTCCTCGGCTTGGCCCCCAGCTCCGCTGGCGGCCAACTCCACGGCCAGGCACCATTGGCGGGTAAAGGCTTCCACATCCTCTTCGTCGAAATCGCGGACATCGAATTGGGCGAACCCGGTCAATGCGCTCCCTGCGTACCCGGCAGGGCGAGAAGTGACTATAAAGCGGTTTCCAGGGTAGGTGTGTACGAAATCCTCAAGCTGGTCAGCCACAGCGCGGCGTTCGCTTTCGGTGGTGACCTCGTCCATGCCATCCAGCAGGATCAAACAGTCGCCATTTTGCATCTCTTTCTTAAAGAACGCCGCCGGGCACTCGGCCTGTAGGTCGGGACAGACGCACAGCTTGGGCAGGTTTTCTGCTGTCAGGCACAAGCCGGTGTGGGGCAGTCCACGGAGGGGGATCAAGATGGGGAGTCGTTTCTCGTCCAGGCCCAGCTTCTCTTTGGCTTGGTCGCGGGCAAAGACAAGGGTCAGGTAACTCAACAGGGTGGTCTTGCCGCTGCCAGGTCCACCGAGGACAGTCAACCGTTGGGGGCAACGTTGCAGGACTTGGGCTACTGACAGCCGTTCGGGATCTGCAGAGCGCGCTGCCATTTGTCGGGAATCGATCTCTGGGGAGCGGTCTGTGCCGGGCTTGATCTCATCCGCTAACCTTTTGGCGGGGTCCAGGCTTTCTCGCAGGGGTTGACCCAAGGACAACGAGATGTAGATTTGATCCAGTTCCACAGATACTGGCGAGGTAGTACGGATACCCCGCACGGGCAAATGGCGGTGTTCGGCGATCAGCCATTCTCGGTAACGTTTCTCAAAGCGGTTGATGCCCACGCGATGACTGATTCGCCCGATAACGTGGTCCCCTTGGCGGGTGAGCCATTTCCAAATCCCTGGGACAATACGCGTCAATACAAGCGTAGATGCCGCAGTGACCACTACCGTGACGAGTGTGGGATACTTCTGCCAGAGTTGATCGAAATCCATCGGCGGCCCTCCTGTCGGCAATGACGTGGGCTAAAGTGTAACCAAGGGCATGTGCATAGTCTGCGGCGCATTTGCTCTAAGGAAAGAGGCCGCCGCAAGTCTGGACCCTTATTCCCTATAATAGCACAGTATGTCAACCCGCGCTAGGGCTTTCGATAGTCTTTTGGCTAACAAAAAAAGGCCGCCAGCTCGGACCGTGGGTCCGCTGGCGGCCTTTCGTTGCCTCGTTCGCTTCTCTCTTACGCCGTTTCGGCCAAATCCGCCGCGTGGCCGCGGAACTGGCTGGTATACAGGTGGTGGTAAAAGCCGCGCTGCTCCAATAGCTCCGTGTGGCGGCCCCGCTCGATGATCTCCCCGCCGTTGATCACCAACACCTGGTCCGCCTCGCGGATCGTGCTCAGCCGGTGGGCGATCACAAAGCTGGTGCGCCCCTGCATCAGCCGCAAGAGGGCATCCTGCAAGTGCTTCTCCGTGCGGGTGTCCACGTTGCTGGTCGCCTCGTCCAGGATCAGGATATCCGGGTCGGCCAGGATGGCGCGGGCAATCGCCAGCAATTGGCGCTGGCCCTGACTGAGGTTGCCCGCCCGCTCGGTCAGCACCGTCTCGTAGCCCTGGGGCAGGCGCTGGATGAACCCGTCCGCGTTCGCCAGGCGAGCCGCCTCCATCACTTCCTCGTCCGTCGCGTCCAGTCGCCCGTAGCGGATGTTCGCCATCACCGTATCACCGAACAAGAAGTTGTCCTGCAACACCAGCCCCAGCTTGCGGCGGAGCACATCCTTCTGGATATTGCGGATGTCCTCCCCGTCGATGCGGATGGTGCCGCTATCGATCTCGTAAAAGCGGGTCAGCAGGTTGACGATGGTCGTCTTGCCCGCGCCCGTCGGCCCCACCAGGGCGATAGTCTGGCCCGGCGTGGCGTGCAGGCTGACCTGCTTGAGCACCGGCACGTTCGGCTCGTAGCAGAAGCAGACATCCTCGAACACCACTTCCCCGGCGATGGCCTGGGGCGCGCTGGCGTTGGGCGCGTCGGCGATCTCGGGCGTCTCGTCCAGTAACTCGAAAATGCGCTCCGCCCCGGCCAGCCCCGACTGGATGGAATTGAACAACTGGGCCAACATGGCGATGGGCCGGGTAAAGCGTCGGGCATAGTTCACAAAGCTGACGATGTCGCCCACAGAGGCCATCTCATTCACGGCCAGCAGACCGCCGGTGGCGGCTACAATCGCCAGGCTCAGGTTGTTGACCATGTTCATCAGCGGCCCCATAAAGCCGGTCAGGATACCGGCCTTGGTGGCGGCCTCGCGCAACTGCTGGTTGGCCACATCGAAATCGGCCAGCACCGTTTCCTCGCGCACATACGCCTTGACCACCCGCTGGCCGGTGACCGTCTCCTCGATGATACCGTTCAGCGTGCCCAGGTGTTGCTGCTGCTCGCGAAAGCCCTGCCGGGTGTGCTTGGCGATCCAGCGGGTCACCAGCACCGAGATGGGCAGCGTAATCAGCGTGGCGATGGTCAGCGGCACGTTGATGATGAACATCATCACCACCACGCCGACGACGGTCACCAGGCTGCCGAACAACTGGGAGGCGCTGGCGCTGAGCACCATGCTGACGTTCTCCACGTCGTTGGTCAGGCGGCTCATCAAGTCGCCGTGGGCGTGCTGATCCAGATAGCGCAGGGGCAGCCCTTGCAGCTTGTCAAACAGGTCGTTGCGCAGATCGCGCACCACCTTTTGCGACATACTGGCCGAGATATACTGCTCCACCCAGACGGCAACGGCGGCCAGCACATAGACGCCGAGCATCAGCAGCAGGATGCGCGCCAGGCCGGGCAGGTTGCTCGTGGCGATAAAGTCGTCGATGGCGACGCCCATCAGGTAAGGGCCGAGCAGGTCCAGGCCGGTCGTCAGCAGCACCAGCGCCATGATGACTACCAGGGCAGTCCCCTGGCGCCGCAGATAGCCCCACAGCCGCAGCAGCGTGCCGCGCGTATTCTTGGGTTTGGCGTGTGCCCCCATCATCATCCCCGGAGGGCCGCCGCCCGGCCTTGGGCCTGGACCCATTGGGGGTGGGGTGGATTGGGTGGATGGGCGGGACCCGTTGGCCCCGCGTCCTGCGTTCGTTCGTTGTTCAGCCATGCGCCTTATCTCCGCTTCCCAATTGTGATTCGCATATTTCGCGGTAGATGGGACTCGATTTCAGCAATTCAGCGTGCGTGCCCTCGGCCACCAACTGGCCGTCGTCCAGCACCAGGATTTTGTCTGCGTGCAGCACGCTGCTGATGCGCTGGGCGATCACAAAGCTGGTGCGCCCGGCCATAAACTCTTTCAACGCCTCCTGGATGAGGGCCTCGGTCTCCATGTCCACCGAGCTGGTGCTGTCGTCCAGGATCAGCACGGAGGGCTGGATCAGCAGGGCGCGGGCCACAGCGAGGCGCTGCTTCTGCCCGCCGGACAGGTTGACCCCGCGCTGCCCCACCATCGTGTCGTACCCGTCGGGGAACGACAGAACAAAATCGTGGGCCTGGGCCATTTTGGCCGCGGCGATCACTTCCTCGTCGGTGGCGTCGGGCCGCCCGTAGCGGATGTTGTCGCGGATCGTGCCGGAGAACAGCACCGTCTCTTGCAGGGCGACGCCAATCCGGCGGCGTAGCTCCTGCTCATCCACGTCGCGCACATCCACCCCGTCGATGGTCACCCGCCCCGCGTTCACATCATAAAAGCGGGGGATCAGGTGCACCAGGCTGGACTTGCCCGAGCCGGTCGTGCCCACCAGGGCCACCGTGGCGCCTGGCTCGGCCACAAACGAGACATCCTTGAGCACAGCGTGCGCCATCTCGCCGCCATCTGGCAGGAGGCTGGCGGCGGCTGGGCCGTGCCCGTTCCCGTTGCCATTGTGGCCGTCCTCGCTGCCATACCCGAACGTGACATGTTCAAAGGCGACGCGCCCTTGCGGGGTAAAGGTAGTCAGCGCATTGGGCTTGTTGCGGATCAGGGGGCGGCTATCCAGCACCTCCTGAATGCGTGTGGCGGAAGCCTGCGCGCGCGCGATCTGGATGACCAACATGCTCACCATCAGCAGGGAGAAGAGGGTGATCATCAGGTAGTTGATAAAGGCAACGATCTGCCCGACCTGCATCTGCCCCTCGGTGATGCGGATGCCGCCGTACCAGAGCACCGCGGCCACGCCCAGGTTCATCACCAGCATCATCATGGGCATGGTCACCGCGGTCATGCGGGCCACACGCACGGTCTGGTCCACCAGGTCGTCGTTGGTGGCCCCAAAGCGGTCCCGCTCGTGCTGGGCGCGCACAAACGCCTTGACGACGCGGGCGCCCGCCAGGTTTTCCTGCATCACCTCGTTGAGTGCGTCCAGGCGTTGCTGCACGCCGGTATACATAGGCGTGGCCCTGGCGATAATCCAGATCACGGCAGCCAGCAGCAGTGGGATCAGGATCAGCGGGATGAACGTCAGTTGCGGGCTGGTGATGACGGCCATGATCAGGCTGCCGACCAGCAACAGCGGCGCGCGGATGAGGATGCGCAGCAGGGTATACAGCGCGTTCTGCACCTGGGTGACGTCGTTGGTCAGCCGGGTGATAAGCTGGCCGGTCTCCAACTCGTCCAGGTTGCCGAAGGAGAGAGCTTGCACCTGGCGAAAGAGGGCCGCGCGCAGGTCCGCGCCAAAGCCCTGCACCGCCTTGACGGCGAACACGCCGTTGGCCATTCCCCCGAACGCGCCCACGATGGCGAGGCCCAGCATCAGCAGGCCGGTTTGGAGGACGATGGGCATGCTCCCCTGGGCGATGCCCTGGTCAATGATGCGCTCCATCATGCGCGGCTGCAGCAGGTCCATTGCGACCTCCAGCAGCATCAAGACGGGCGCCAGCAGCACCCACAGCAAATAAGGTTTGGTGAAAGCAGCTAGTTTGCGGACAGCATACATCTATTAGCCCCCCAGAAGTTGTGTGGATCGGAAAGCCCGGTGAAGGCAATTCGGGTCAGAGGTTGGCTTGCTGCCCAGTAGCGCGGACGAGGTTCTCGCGGATGCGCTCCAACAGGCGGCGCAACTGCTCGCAATCCTCCGGGCTGAGATCGGCCAGCATATCCTCGGCCATTGTGCCGAGCAGGTGATGCATCTGGTCCTGGACCGCCCGGCCCCGCTCGGTGAGGTATACCCGCGAGACGCGCTGGTCTTTGGCGTCTGGCTGGCGGGTGACGAACCCGGCCTTTTCCATGCGGTCGATCATCTTGCTCATGGTGGCGGGCGTGACCTCCATGCGAGCGGCCAGTTCTGAATGGGACAATCCCTCTTGCTCAAACAGCGTCCGCAGGACGGGTGGCTGCCCGCGATACAGGCCGACGGTGTTGAACACGGCCATGGCCCGCGCAAAGTGCAGCCTGCAAACTTGCACCAATAGGAAATCCAGCGCGCGCTTGTCCGGTAACGAGGACATATGGACCCCCGACATTTACTTAGCCGACTAACATTCTACCGTTAGTATATGCCCATCGAAAACGGCTGTCAAAATGTGCGCGTGCATATAGGGGTTTGGAGCGCCGTCACCCTTGGCGGCTTACCTCTTGATATCGCTACGAGAAGCCGCCAAGGGTGGCGCGGCATGCATGCCGAGCGCTCCGTGATCGAACCGCCATTGACGTCCATCCCCGGCCAAACTATACTGATAGCGCCTTGCTCCGGTGTCCGCCCCTATTGCACCGATAAAGGAGTACGCACATGAAAAAGGTCATGGTGATCTATCACAGCCAGGAATTTGGCAACACGGCCGCCTGCGCCCGGCTCATCGCCCAGGGCATTCAGGAGGCGGGCGATCTCCAGGTAGAATTGGTGAACACCAACGAGACCAACCGCGTCGATCTGCAAGCATTGGCCGCCTGCGACGGCGTGGCGATTGGCAGCCCCGACTATGGCAGCTATGTGGCCGGGACCATCAAGCAACTGTTCGACGACCTGTACGTCGCCAAAAAGGGCGGGCTGGTCATCCAGGGCAAGCCCTGCGTGCTGTTCATGACCCACGGCGGCGGCGGGCGTGGAATCAGCGCCTTGCAGCAGATGGCGCGCAATTTCCAGTTGGTGGCCGCCCCCTTTGTCTGCCAGGGCGCGCCGGAGGAGCATTGCGCCGCCGCCGTCGCGTTGGGGCTAAAGCTGGGGCAGGTCGTCCTGGGGTAAGGGGAGGTGATGGATGATGCAACTGATCGAGTCCATGCAACTGGCAGGCCAGAACCTGCTGGACGTGTTGAACCCCGAACGGGATTACGCCCCCACCGGCGGCTGGCTGGTGACCCACGACACGGGGCGTTGGTGGGACGCCATGCTGCGCCTGGAGGCGGCCACGGGGTTTATCATCCCCGCCCATCTGGAAGGGGCCATGCTGGCGAACCTGCAACGCTTCACGGATAACCCCGACGGCCTGCTGTTCGTGCCCCCAGATTTGGGCTGGGCCAAGCCGAATTTCGATCTGCACTCCCTGCGTGAGGGGCTGCTGGCGTTTCATGCCCTGGCGCGCTATCGCCACAGCCGTTGGGCCGCCCAACGCGGCCACCGGATGCTGGAAACGTTGCGGCGCGCGCTGCAACCGGATGGCACCTGGGACATCGCCGCATTCGACTATGCCCGCCACGTGGACCATGCGCCGTCCGGTTCCGGCATGTCGGATATGACCGCATCCAGCGGGCGGTTGATCGAGGCGTTGGTCTGGTTCTACGAGGTCACCGGCGACGCGCTGGCCCTGGAGCTGGCCGACGCGATGGCCAGCTATCACCTCGCCCACACCACCACGCCCGACGGACCCCTGCCCGAGGCCATCTCCAGCCCCGCCAACGTGGGCCACTCTCATTCCTACCTGGGGACGCTGCGCGGCCTGTTGCTCTACGGCCTGCTGACTGGCCAGCGGGTCTATGTGGAGCGGGTGGCCGCAGCCTACAGGCTGGCCGTGCCCCGCGTAGTCAAGGAATCGGGCTGGGCAGCCCACGACCTGGGCCAGACCCGCTTCAAGGACCGGCTGGGCAATCCGGTGCCCGAAGTGGCCTGCGCGGGGGATGCCGCGCAACTGGCGCTCTGGCTGGCGCTGCGGGCTGGCTACGGCGAGTATCTGGACGACGCGCAACGTTGGGTGAACGCCCGGCTGCTCCCCTCGCAGATCACCGCAGCGGACGTGGCCCGCGAGGGCAAGCCCTTCGAGCCGCGCGTGATGGGCGCGTTCGGCGGGGTGCACGGCCTGCCGCATGGCGGCAAGAACAGCACCATTGACGTGACCGCTGCCGTCCTGCACTCGTTGGTGGACATCTATACGCACGTCGCCGTTCGCTCGGAGGTGGGCCTGTCCATCCCTCTGCATTTCGACTATCAGGACGAGTCCGTGCGTGTGGCCGTGCGCCGAGACGCCGAAACAGCCACTGTCACTGTGCAGCCTGTCCGGCGGGAGAATCTGCTGCTGCGCGTGCCCGGCTGGACCCCGCCCGCTTCGGTGAGTGTGACTGTCGGCGGGGAGCCGTATACTCCCAAAATGGTGGGACAGTACGTCCATATTCCGGCGGACATTATGCCCGCACTCATTGTGCTGCGCTATGCGCTCCCCGCGCGCGAGACGGTGGAAACGACGGCCACCGGCGGCGAGTATCATTTCACCTGGCGTGGCGACCAGATCGTCGGCATTTGCCCCAACGACGACTATCGCCCCTTTTATCCCACCGCGTCAATCGGGCAGGGCAATTGCATTTGGGGGAAAGGACGGATAATCTAGGGACTCCATCCCACCTGTGAAGGAGTCCCATGTACGAGCAGCCTCTGTCCACGATTAGCGCGCACTTTGCCAATCTAGCAGACCCCCGCACCGGTCCCGCGGTGCGCCATCAGTTGATGGATGTCCTGGTAATTGCGATCTGTGCGGTCATTTGCGGGGCAGATACGTGGGTAGAGGTAGAGCAGTTTGGGCATTCCAAACAGCAG
>Ga0209347_1001892_pt1 | contig 30301 bp, 21 predicted proteins | sample AutmiccommuBRH23_FD_187382 | JGI IMG/M metagenome (GOLD analysis project Ga0209347, IMG submission 187382) | Deep subsurface microbial communities from Mt. Terri, Switzerland - Autotrophic microbial communities BRH/23 (SPAdes) (version 2) | ecosystem: Environmental > Aquatic > Deep subsurface >...
GGGCCATGGAGCATGCCAAGGACCCGGCCATGGAACAGCTGGCGCGCTTGCGCCTCGGGCGTGTGCTGCTGGCCGAGGGCGATGCCGACGCCGCCCTGGAGCTGATACCCGCCGAGCGCGGGCCCTATGAAGCGGGTTTCGCCGAGTTGCAGGGCGATATCCACGCGGCGCGCGGCGACGCCGGGCAGGCACGGACTGCCTACCAGCGGGCCCTGGCCCTGGCCGACCCGGCCAGCGGCAAGGCGCTGACCTTGCGCATGAAGCTCGACGACGTCGGCGGCGCCGAAGGTGGTATGGGAGAAGCCGGATGATCCGCGGGATCCTGATTGCAGTGACGGCGCTTTCCCTGAGCGGCTGCGCCTGGATCGGGGGTTGGTTCGGCGGCAAGGACAATTCCGAGCCGCCGACGCCGCTCACCGAGATCACCGAAGAGATTCGGCCCCAGGAAATGTGGAGTCGCAGCGCCGGCGCCGGCAGCGGCGAGCGCCGCCTGGCGTTGCGGCCAGCGGTCGCCGGCGAGTTCGTCTACGCCGCCGGGCGCAAAGGCGAGGTGAGCGCCGTTCGCCTCGACAACGGCGAGCAGGTCTGGGAAGTCGACCTCAAGGCGCCGATCTCCGCGGGTCCGGGCTACGGGGACGGGCTGGTGCTGCTCGGGACCACCGATGCGCGGGTGTTCGCACTGCGCGCCGACAACGGCGAACGGCTGTGGGAGGCGAAAGTCTCGACCGAGGTCATGGCCGCGCCCCAGGCCGCCGAGGGGGTGGTGGCGGTGCATACGGTCGACGGGCGCATCACCGGTCTGTCCTCCGGGGACGGGCAGCGGCTGTGGACCTACGACCGCAGCGCCCCGGTGCTGACCCTGCGCGGCACCAGCGCACCGGCCCTGGCCGGCGGGCTGGTGGTGGCCGGCTTCGACAGCGGTCATACCGCCGCCCTGACCGCCCGCGATGGTCGAGTCCTGTGGGAGCGCAGTATCGCCATTCCCAGCGGCCGTTCGGAGCTGGAGCGGCTGGTGGACATCGATGCGAATCCGGTGATCGTCGACGACGTGGTGTACGTGACCACCTTCCAGGGGCGTATCGCCGCCCTGAGCCTCGAGCGCGGCGAGCTGCTCTGGGCGCGGGAGATGTCCTCCTATGCGGCCCTGGACGTGGGTGAGACGCAGGTGTTCGTTACCGACGACATCGGCCAGGTCTGGGCGCTGGATCGGCGCACCGGCGCGACCTTCTGGAAGCAGGATAAGCTGCGCCATCGGGCCGTCAGCGGGCCGGTGGTGATTGGGGACTATGTGGTCGTGGGTGACCTGGAGGGGTACCTGCACTGGTTGTCGCGCGACGACGGCCGATTCGTCGGCCGCACCCGCGCCGACTCCTCCGGGATCGTCTCCCAGCCGGTGGTGGTGGACGGTGCGGTGGTCGCCTTGAGCAACGAGGGCGAGATCTCCGCCTGGCGGCTCCCGCAGAGCACGCCCTGAGCCGCAAACCGCGGCACTCCGGGTTCTGTTATCCTAAACAGCGGCGTCCTGAGCGCCTCCCGGAGCCACCATGCTGCCCGTGATCGCCCTGGTGGGCCGGCCCAACGTCGGCAAATCCACCCTGTTCAACCATCTCACCCGCAGCCGCGACGCGCTGGTCGCGGATCTGCCGGGGCTGACCCGGGACCGCAAGTACGGTCGCGGCCGCGTCGGTGTGCGCCCGTACCTGGTCGTGGATACCGGGGGGTTGTCCGGCCGCGAGGAGGGCATCGACGAGCTCATGGCCCGTCAGACCCGGCTGGCTATCGCCGAATCCGACCTGGTGCTGTTCATGGTCGATGCCCGGGAGGGGCTGAGCGCCACCGACCAGGCGATCGCGGATCTGCTGCGCCGGACGGGAAAGCCCGTCCGCCTGGTCATGAACAAGATCGATGGCAGCGATCCCGATGCCGCGGCGGCCGAGTTCCACCGGATCGGCTTCGGTGCGCCGGCGCCGATGGCGGCTGTACACGGCCGCGGTGTGGCGAGCCTCATGGACTCGGTCCTGGCGCAGCTTCCCGCCTCCGACGAGGAATCCGCTCAGACCGAGTCCGACTCCGTGCGCGTGTCGGTGGTCGGGCGCCCGAACGTCGGCAAATCCACTCTGGTCAATCGGCTCCTGGGCGAGGAGCGGGTACTCGCCTTCGACCTTCCCGGCACCACCCGAGACAGCATCTTCATTCCCTTCGAGCACCAGGGGCGCGCCTATACCCTCATCGACACCGCCGGGGTGCGTCGCCGCGGTCGGATCACCGACACGGTGGAGCGGTTCTCCGTCATCAAAGCGATGCAGGCCATCGAGGCCTCCCACGTGACCATCTTGGTGCTGGATGCCCACCAGGGAGTTGCGGAGCAGGATGCTACGCTCCTGGGTCAGGTGCTGGACGCCGGCCGGGGACTGATCATCGCCGTCAATAAATGGGACGGCCTGGACGGCGACCAGCGCGAGCAGGTGCGCTCGGACCTGGGACGTAAGCTGGCGTTCGTGGACTTCGCCGAGATCCACTTCATCTCGGCCCTGCACGGCACCGGGATCGGCCACCTGTTCGAAGCGGTGGACCGGGCGTATGCATCAGCCTGGCGCGATCTGTCCACCCCCGAACTCACCGATATCCTGGAGCGCGCGGTGGCCGAGCACCAGCCGCCGCTGGTACGCGGGCGGCGTATCAAGTTGCGCTACGCCCACCAGGGCGGTCGCAATCCGCCGCGTATCGTCATCCACGGCAATCAGACCCAGGCAGTGCCCGATTCGTACCGCCGCTATCTGATGAACTTCTTTCGCCGCGCGCTGCGCCTGGACGGCACGCCCTTGCGCGTCGAGTTCAAGGGTGGCGTCAACCCCTACGCCGGGCGGCGCAATGTGCTCACCGAGCGGCAGATCAAGCGCAAGAAGCGGCTGGTGAAGCGCAGCCGCAAGCGCTCCCGCTGACGCGCCGTCAGGCGATGATGCTGGAGACCGCGATCAACCCGAACATCAGCACGACCAACACCAGAACCGTCTTGGCGACACTCAGGGCCATGGTCTTGTCTTCGGTGTGCATGGGTCTTCCTCCGTTGTGGTCGGTCGGAGGATATGCCGTCGCCTGACGGGAGTTTTTGATTCGTCGGCGAGAATAAGCAGATGCTGATATGCACCCCAGGCGGACCGGCAACACCGGTGCAGCGATGGTGCGGCGATTTTCACCGCGGCCGAGGGTCGGCTGATGCCCAAGGCCCAGCGTCGGCAGACGTTCAGTGTCCGCCCGGCGAAGTGAACGGTCGCGCACCGCACATATACTGTACGTATCACAGCCGGCGGCACCGCGGATAATGGGCAGGCTCGAACATCAAGTGGCGGATGTGATCATCGACATCGAGCGGGAGATGCGCCTGCTCGGTCTGTGGGAGCCGATGTCGCCGCCCCTGTCGGCCCTGGGCAGCCCGCACCCGTTCTGCATCGACACCCTGGAGTTTACGCAGTGGTTGCAGTGGGTGTTCATCCCGAAGGTGAAGACCCGGCTGGAGGCCGACGACCCGCTGCCCGCGTACAGCGACATCCGGCCCCTGGCCGAAATGGTGTTGGAGGACTATCCCGAGGACACCGATCGACTCGTGGCGCTGATTCACCGCTTTGATCGGCTGGTCACCGAAGCACCTGCACGGCCGTGACATGCGCCGGACGCAGGAGGGGCTTGCATCGCGCGTTGGCGGGTCGGTGCTGCCGCTCCGGGTGAATAGCGAAGCGATCGCGGCTCAAACCGCTACTGCAGCCCCCAGGCGCCGCCGGCGCGCGGTCCACGCACTTTCGCCGCGGCTTACAGTCGTCCGTCCACCGCGTCGGCGGGCAGCACGTACTTCACGTCGAACAGCACGTGCTGGGGTTTACCAAGGGCGCGGATGCGGTCCACGCCCATATCCTGGAACTGACGATGCCCGACCGCGAGGATGATGGCATCGTAAACGCCGGGCTGGGGGTCTGCGACGGGGGTGATGCCGTATTCGCGTTCGGCCTCCGGCGCGGCCACCCAGGGATCGCACACGTCCACCTCGGCATGGTAACTGCGGAACTCGCCCACCAAGTCCACCACTCGGGTGTTGCGCAGATCCGGGCAGTTCTCCTTGAACGTGAGCCCCAGAATCAGCACCCTCGCGCCGACCACATGGATGCGCCGCTGCGTCATGAGCTTGATTACGCGTTCGGCGACATAGGCGCCCATGTTGTCGTTGATCTGACGTCCGGCCAGGATCATCTCCGGGTGATAGCCGACCTCCTGGGCCTTGTGGGTCAGGTAGTAGGGGTCGACGCCGATGCAGTGGCCGCCGACCAGCCCGGGCCGGAAAGGCAGGAAGTTCCACTTGGTGCCCGCCGCCTCCAGCACCTGCAGGGTGTCGATGCCGAGCCGATTGAACAACATCGCAAGTTCGTTCACGAGGGCGATGTTCACGTCCCGTTGGGTGTTTTCGATCACCTTCGCCGCCTCCGCCACGCGGATGCTGCTGGCGCGGTGGGTGCCGGCCTTGATCACCCTGCGGTAGAGGGCGTCGACGTACTCCGCAACCTCGGGCGTGGATCCGGAGGTCACTTTGAGGATGCTCGTGACGCGGTGCTCCTTGTCACCAGGATTGATGCGCTCGGGACTGTAGCCGGCGTAGAAATCCTCGTTGAATCGCAGGCCCGATTCGCGCTCCAGAATGGGGACACAGACCTCTTCGGTCGCCCCGGGGTAGACCGTCGACTCGTAGATCACCACGTCGCCGCGCTTCAGGACGCGCCCGACGGTCCGGCTCGCGGATTCCAGGGGGGTGAGATCCGGGCGCTTGTGCCCGTCGATCGGCGTGGGAACCGTTACGACGTAGACATTACAGTCCGTGAGATCGGCGATCTCATCCGTGTAGCTGAGAAGCCTGGCCTCCCGCAACAGCTCCGGCTCCACCTCCAGGGTAGTGTCCTTACCCTGCGTGAGTTCTTCGATCCGCACGCTATTGATGTCGAATCCTACGGTCGCAAACTGCTTGCCGAATTCCACGGCCAGGGGCAGTCCCACGTATCCCAGGCCGACTACGCCGATGCGTGTCCTGTCGATTTCAACCATCTTTCTCGTCTCGCTCCTGTTTGCCTGTTCCACGGATCCCTTTAGGCGGCGGGGTCGTGTGATTGGGCGATTATCCATGGCCGACCGGGAATTTAGAATAGTCCGATCGTAGGTATTCGCCCGTGCTAGAGGAGCTTTTCAGGTGCACTATCATAATGGATTTAGCCGGGCCTTCCGGGGAGGTCGGTCGACTACCGCCACGGCTTTCCTGCGCCCGTCATGCAACCGCGGTATGCGGGCACAACCGCGATGGGAGTGAACCGCGGTAGTAACAGGCAGTTGCGTGCCGGGGCGGCGCGCGAGGAGTGGATGCCGCCGGGAAAATGCCGGATGTACGCCACCGTTGGCGGCGGCATGCGCTCAGTTTTTTACCCCGAATGACGCTATGGGATAGTAGCCTGGGCGGCGGGGTAGGGGCGACGCCCGATAACCATTAGAAACCCATGGCTGCGGGCAGGAATGCCGCGCGCGGGTGTGCATTAGGGAGTTCCTGGGAGTTCATGATCCGTCTCTTCCGTCATTACGTCCCCGGTTCCATGATGATGCTGGGCCTGGGCGAGGCGATTTTGCTATTCGCCGCGCTTTTGCTCGGCGTGCAGATCCGCTTCTCGGATATGCCGATCCCGCGAGGCGACGTGCATTCGCAGCTGCTGGCCGCCAAGGGCCTGGTGTTCGCCGCCGTCGTGCTGGCTTCCATGAGCACCATGGGGCTCTACTGGCGTCACCTGCGCGCCGACAGCATGTGGCATGTGCTGCTGCGCCTGGCCGGGGCGTTCCTGCTGGCGGTGCTGGTGCTGTCGCTGCTGTTCTACGTGTTTCCCGGCTTGTCTCTCGGTCGCGGCGCTCTTCTGCTCGCACTCCTGATCGCCTTTTCGGGGGTGCTGTCGGCGCGCCTGTTGCATTACCATTTCGCCGACCACGACGCGCTCAAGGCGCGGGTGCTGGTGGTCGGCGCAGGGCGCAAGGCGAGCCAGTTGGAGAGCCTGCGCCGGCGGGTCGATTGGCATGGCTTCAAGCTCGTGGGCTATGTCCACGTGCGCGGCGAGCACGATGCAGTCGACGGGGGCAAGATCATCCACACCGAGCAGCCCCTCGACCGGCTGGTGGAGGAGTATCGGATCGACGAGATCGTGGTGGCGATCGACGATCGGCGCAAGAGTTTTCCGGTGGACGAGATCCTCGAGTGCAAGATGAAGGGCGTGCAGGTGGTGGATCTGGCGACATTCTTCGAGCGCCAGACCGGCAAGCTCAAGCTCGAGGCCGTTCACCCGAGCAGCCTGATCTTCTGCGACGGATTCTCCCAGGCCGTGTTGCGCAAGTCGAGCAAGCGGTTCTTCGACATCGGTGCAAGTCTGCTGCTGCTGTTTTTCGCCTGGCCCTTGATGCTGGTGACGGCGGCGGCAATTGCGCTGGAATCTCGATTCCGCGGGCCCATACTGTATCGCCAGGTGCGGGTCGGGCGCTTCGGCGAGCCCTTCGAGGTGCTCAAGTTTCGGAGCATGAACGTCGATGCCGAGCGCGACGGCCAAGCCCGTTGGGCGGACGCGAGTGACTCGCGGATCACCCGGGTGGGCGGTTTTATCCGTACGTTCCGCATCGACGAGCTGCCGCAGCTGATCAATGTGCTGCGGGGCGACATGAGCTTCGTGGGCCCGCGGCCCGAGCGGCCCGAGTTCGTCGAACAGCTCAGGCAGGAAATCCCGTTCTACGACCTGCGCCACAAGGTGGCCCCCGGCATCACCGGATGGGCCCAGATCTCCTATCCCTATGGCGCCTCGGTGCGCGACGCCGTCGAGAAACTGCAATACGACCTTTATTACATCAAGAATTACAGTCTACTATTCGATTTTCTGATCCTCCTTCAGACGGCGCACGCGGTGGTATGGGGGAAGGGAGCACGCTGATGGAGCGCGTTGCGCCGGCAGTCAGCGACCCCGACGTCGCGCGGATGCGAGCGGCCCGGATACCGGGTGAGCACTCATGATCGTGGGGGCATTCAGTTACGGCATAGCGGCGGCGGCCTTTGTGGTGCTGGCGCTGCTGTTGCTGACCAGTTGGCGGGGCCGCCTGCAGGGGGCGGCCCTGGTGGTCGCCGTCGCGATCAGTGCGGGCTGGGCTGTGGCGGCGGCGCTGGGCGCCGCCTCCGGCGAGGTGAGCTCGATCGGCTATCGCGCCGCCGAGGTGCTACGCAATATCGCGTGGTTCGTTTTCCTGTTCCGCCTGCTTCACGCCGCGGCCCACGCGGATGGCCAGAGCGCCCGTTACCTGCGTCTCATGGAATGGGGCGCACTCATCCTGGGCGGACTGGTCCTGGCGGTCGATCTCCTGCCTGCCTCGGCGACGCCGTTTCCCGACCAGTATCGTCCAGCCGCCTCTCTGGTAGGACATCTGCTGCTGGCGCTGATCGGGCTGGCGTTGGTGGAACAGCTGTTCCGCAACACGAGCATGTCGGGCCGGTGGGCAGTCAAGTACCTGTTCATCGGCGTTGGCGGAGTGTTCGCCTACGATTTCTTCTTCTACTCCGACGCCGTGCTGTTCAAGCAGCTGGATTCCGACCTGTGGCAGGCCCGGGGGCTGGTCAACGCGTTGGCAGCCCCCCTGATCGCGATCTCCGCGGCACGCAATCCCGCGTGGTCCCTGGACGTGTTCGTCTCCCGCAAGGTGGTGTTCCACACCGTCGCACTCATGGGGGCGGGACTGTATCTGCTGGTCATGGCGGCGGCCGGATACTACATCCGGGTTTACGGCGGCACATGGGGAACGACGGCGCAGACCGCGTTTCTGGCGTTCGCGGTCGTGTTGTTGCTGGTACTGCTGTTTTCCGGCCAGATGCGGGCGCGCCTGAAGGTCTTTCTGAGCAAGCATTTTTTCAACTACCGCTACGACTACCGCGAGGAATGGCTGAAGCTGTCGCGGCAACTGCTCGCCGGAGGCGACGAGCTCAATCCCCGGCAGCGTGCGATCCGCTCCCTGGCAGACATCGTCGACAGCACCGGCGGAATGCTCTGGACCCGCACCGGAGCGGGACGGTTCCAGAGCAGCGAACACTGGAATCTGAACGAGCCTGCGCAGGATTCCGTCCGGGCCGATGACCCGATGATCCGCTTCCTGCAGGGAAACCAGTGGATCATCGATTTGGACGAGCTGCGTACCCAGCCCGAGTTGTACGATGGATTGGACCTGCCCGACGGGCTGCACGGCATGGCGCGTGCATGGCTGATCGTGCCGCTGATGCAGGCGGATGCGCTGATCGCGTTCGTGGTGCTGGGGCGGCCGCGGGCGCCGCGGGGCATTAACTGGGAGGACCGCGACTTGTTGAAGACGGTCGGCCTGCAGATCGCCAGCTATATCGCCCTCATCGAGGCGGGCGAGGCCCTTATGAGTGCCCAGCAGTTCGACGCCTTCAACCGGCTGTCTTCGTACGTGGTGCATGATCTGAAGAATATCAGTGCGCAACTGTCGCTGGTGACCACCAATGCGAAGCGCCACCTGCACAACCCGGCATTTGTGGAGGATGCGATTGCGACGGTTGAGAACGCCACGAACAAGATGAACCGCATGCTGGCCCAGCTGCGCAAGGGTGGTACAGTAGAGGCCAACAAGGCGATCATCGAGCTGAGCACGCTGGTCGAGCAAGCGGTACGCATGTGCTCGGCTCGCGATCCGAAGCCGGAGTTCCGGCCGGCGGTTGCTCCGCTGCTGCTGGTGATCGATGGGGATCGGCTGATCAATGTGCTTGCCCACTTGATTCAGAATGCGCAGGAGGCCACCGGCGGTACGGGGCAGGTGCGGATCCAGGTCCATGCCGACGGGGATGACGCCGTGATCGAGGTCGTGGATACCGGCTGCGGAATGGACGAGGAGTTCATCCGCAACCGCCTGTACCGGCCGTTCGACACGACGAAGGGCAATGCCGGCATGGGGATCGGAATGTACGAGAGCCGGGAATTCGTCTGGTCGCAGGGAGGCGACATCCGCGTGCTGAGCGAGCCGGGGCGCGGCACGACGTTGCGTCTGCGGCTGCCCCTCTACCGGGACGCCCCCGAAGGCGGCCGGGACCACGTTGCCGTAGAGGTTTCAAATTGACCGACAATAGAAAACTCCTGGTGGTCGAGGATGATCCCGGCCTGCAGAGCCAGCTGCAGTGGTGCTTCGAGGGCTACGAGGTGATTGTCGCCGGCGACCGCGACAGTGCCATCGCCGAGCTGCGGCGCCATGAGCCGGCAGTGATCACGCTGGATCTCGGTCTGCCGCCGGACCCCGCCAACGCCAGCGCCGGCCTGGGCACTCTACAGGAGGTGCTCAAGCTCGCGCCGCGTACCAAGGTGATTGTGGTTACCGGGAACGAGGACCGCGAGAATGCGGTACGCTCCATCGGCTTGGGCGCCTACGATTTTTACCAGAAGCCAATCGATCCGGAGATCCTCGGGTTGATCATCGATCGTGCCTATCGCGTGCACGAGCTCGAGGAGGAGAATCAACGGCTGGCGAGCGGACACGGGGAGTCTCCCCTGGAAGGAATCATTGCCTCCAGCCCCGAGATGCTGAAGGTCTGCCGCACCGTCGAAAAGGTTGCCCCTACCGATGCGACCGCCTTGGTGTTGGGCGAGAGCGGCACCGGCAAGGAGCTGATCGCCCGCGCCGTGCACGATCTGAGCAACCGCGCGTCGGGAAGTTTCGTGGCGATCAACTGCGCGGCGATTCCCGAGAATCTTCTCGAAAGCGAGCTGTTCGGCTATGAAAAGGGCGCGTTCACCGGCGCGGCCAAGCAGACCAAGGGTAAGATCGAGTACGCCGATGCCGGCACGCTGTTCCTCGACGAGGTGGGGGATCTACCGCTCTCTTTGCAGGCGAAACTGCTGCGGTTCCTGCAGGAGCGTGTGATCGAACGTGTCGGCGGGCGGGCCGAGATCCCTGTGGACGTGCGCGTGGTCTGCGCCACCCACCGCAACTTGCCACAGCTGATTCAGGACGGCACGTTTCGCGAGGACCTGTACTACCGCATCAGCGAAATCACCATCGCGGTGCCGCCGCTGCGAGAGCGACAAGGCGACGCAGTCGTGCTCGCCAGCGCGCTGCTCAAACGATACGCCGACAAGAATGCCCGCAACCTGCGGGGTTTTGCGCCGGACGCCCTGGCTGCCATTGACGCCTACGGCTGGCCGGGCAATGTGCGGGAGCTGGAAAATCGCATCAAACGTGCGGTGATCATGGCGGAAGGCGGCCAGGTGACGGCGGAGGATCTAGAGCTGTCGAGCACCGACGAGGAGGGCATGCCGTTCAACTTGCGCCAGGTCCGAGACCAGGCCGAGCGTCACGCGCTGACCCGAGCCCTGGCGGTAGTCGACGGCAATCTTTCGCGCGCGGCGGAGTTGCTCGGGATTACCCGACCCACCTTGTACGCGTTGCTGGACAAGTTCAACATGCGATCATGACAGTGCTCCACAGGGGCAGAGCCGGGAGGGAGGCCGTTATGGGGGTGAACGGACACGCGTGCGTGCGCAACTGGATGCGGGCAGCGCTCGTGGCGTTTGGCCTGGGACTGGCCGTGCCGGGAGTGGCGGCGGATGCCGATTCCTACCTGCGCTCGGCAGAAGAGCACATGCAGCGCAACGATCTGCGCAGCGCCGTGATCGAGCTCAAGAACGCCTTGCAGCGGGATCCGGAGCACGCCGACGCGCGGGCGATGCTGGGACAGGTGTACCTGAGGGCCGGCGCACCGATGTCGGCGGAGAAGGAGTTCAGCCGGGCCGCCGAGCTCGGTGCCCCGCGCTCCGACTGGGTGGTCCCCCTGGCCAAGGTGCGCATCGCCACGGGCCGGGCACAGGCCGTGTTGGACGAACTGAAGCCGTTGCCGGACGATGCTGCGGACCTGCAGCGGCGCATCCGCCTGGTGCGCGCGCAGGCGGCCATGGTTCAGAAGAAGCTCGACGTCGCCCGAGGGGAGATCGAGCGTGCCGCCGCGGAGGATCCAGAGGCGGCCGACCTGTTGGTGGCGCGCGCCCAGCTCGCCGCTGTGGAGGGGGACTACGAGCAGGCCAGGAGCCACGTCGAGAGTTCCCTGGAGCGAGACCCGGGCAACGGCGAAGCCCATGTCCTCCATGGGCGTGTGTTGCAGGCCATGGGGATGCACCGCGAGGCGGTGGCAGCGTACGACCGGGCCCTGTCGGCCGATCCGACCGACATTGGCGCCCGGATGGCCAAGGCGGCAACGCTGCTGGGCTTGAGGGACCTGGACGCGGCGGAGGAGGTCCTCGATGGACTGAGCGAGCAGGCCCGCAAGACCGGGCTGGGCCGCTACCTGCAGGCGGCGCTCCTGGCCTACCGCAAGCGCTACGAAGAGAGCCAGACCGAGCTGCGGGAGCTACTTCGGGTGGCGCCGGACTACGCGCCGGCCGAGCTTCTGATCGGCGCCGTCAGCTATGAGCTCGATCAACTGGAGACCGCTGCCGCCCACCTGTCGCGCTACGCGGCCCGTCACCCCGACCACGTCGGCGCGGGAAAACTGCTGGGTGCCGTGCGCCTGAAGCTCGACGATGTGGATGGCGCGCTGCAGGCGCTCGCCCGCGCCGAGCGCAGCGCCCCCGACGACGCCCAACTGCTGGCCCTGCTCGGCACCGCCCATCTCAAGCAGGGCGAGCACGCCAAGGGCACGGCCTACTTGACCCGGGCAGCCGAGCTGGCGCCGGACGTTGCCGCCCTGCGCACCCAGCTCGGGATCGGCCGACTGGGTAGCGGCGAGGCGGACCGGGCGCTGGAGGATCTCCAGGCCGCTGTCGCGTTGGATCCGGACCTGATCCAGGCGGACATCCTGTTGGTTCTGATCCATATCCGCCAGGAGCAGTTCGACGACGCGGTGCAGGCCGCCCAGGCGATGGCGAAGCGCCACCCGGACAGCCCCATGCCCTACAACCTGCTCGGCGCCGCGTACCTCGGTAAAGGCGATCGTGACCAGGCGCGGCACTATCTGGAAAAGGCCGTCGAGGTGGAGCCGACGTTCGATACGGCACGGCTGAACCTCGCCCGGATGCACGAGGTGGACGGCGACCAGGAGGCGGCCGAACGCCTGTACCGGGACGTGCTCCAGCGCGACGCCGGCAATCTGCAGGCGCTGCTCGGGTTGGCGCGGATAGCCAACCAGCGCAGCGATTCCGAAGCGCTTCGCAGCTTGCTCGAGCAGGCCCGCGACGCCCAGCCTGAGGCGATGGAGCCCCGCCTGCTGCTGACGCGTCTTCACCTGAGCCAGGGCGAGACGCTGAAGGCAACGGCCGAAGCGCGTGCATTGATGGAACGCCATCCGAGCCGCGCCGCTGCGGTGGAAAATCTGGCGATGGTGCAGCTGAGCGCCAACGAGCCGGGCGGCGCCGTGCGCTCGCTGCGCCGGCTCAGCGAGCTGCAGCCCGAGTCCGCCCGCGTCTGGCAGATGCTGGCGACGGCTCACCTGCAGAATGGCGACCGGGACGGCGCCTTTGCCGCGGTGGAAAAGGCGTTAGCCCTGGAGCCCGACCACGTGGGTGCGTTAGTGGTGAAGGCGGGCCTGCTGTTGCAGCGCGACGACATCGCAGGTGCGCACGAGCTGGCTGTCGCGTTGCAGGAGCGACATCCCAAAGCCGCCATCGGCTACCAGCTCACGGGTGACATCGAGGCGGCGCAAGGGCGTCATGCCGAGGCGGCAAAGGCGTACGAAAAGGCACAGGCCCTGCAGCCGAGCGGCCCGCGGGCAATGGCGCTGGCGCGGGTACGGGCCCAGCAGGGCGATGCGGACGGAGCCTTGCAGGCGCTGGCCGAGTGGGTCGAGCAGGCGCCTGATGACGCTGCCGTGCGCCTCGCGCTGGCGAGCCGCCTGCAGGCGGCCGGGCGCGGGGACGAGGCCATCAGCCACTATGAGGGTGTGCGTGAGCAGCAGCCGGACAACGTGGTGGCGCTGAACAATCTCGCCTGGCTATATCTCGAACGGGGCGATCGCCGCGCGGCCGAATACGCCGCCCGGGCCCACGAGCTGCAGCCCGAACGGCCCGAGATCGCCGACACCTACGGCTGGGTGCTCGTTCAGCAGGGGAGCGTCACCGAAGGTTTGCGACTGATTCAGCAGGCGGCGGTGCTGGCACCGCATTCGTCCGAGATCCGCTACCACCTTGCGGTCGCGCTGTCCCGCTCCGGCAACGAGCGGGAGGCGACAAAGGAGCTCGAGCGCCTGGTTGGCAGCCGAGCGGAGTTCCCCGGCGCCGAGGATGCTAAGGACCTGTTGCAACAGCTGCGGGCAAAAGCCGAGTCCGGCGACCGGCGCGCAAACTGAAATCGGACTTCGAGGTGTGACTATGAAGGGAATACCTGTACGTATCGGCGCCGTCGCCCTGATTGCCGTCTCGGTGATTGTTGCGGCCGGATGCGGTTCGGCTCAGCGCACTCCCGCTGAGCACGTGCAACGCGCCAAGGACCTGCACGAGCAAGGTGATTTGCGCACCGCCGTGATCGAACTCAAGAATGCGGTGCAGGCCGATCCCCAGAACGCCGAGGCCCGCTGGCTGCTGGGCAACGTGTACGTCGACCTGGCAGACGGTGTCGCTGCCGAGAAGGAGCTGCGTCGGGCGGCAGAGCTCGGGGTCAGCCCGGAAGCCGTACGCGTACCGCTGTCCAAGGCGCTGCTGCTGCAGGCGAAGTTCGATGAAGTGTTGCGGGAGATGCCTCCCGCCACGGGCGCGTCGACGAAGCAGGTGGCCCGCGTCCAAGCAGTTCGTGCCGAGGCGCTGATGGGCCTGGGGAGAGTCCAGGAAGGCTGCGCCGACTTCAAACAGGTGCAGCAGGCCGATCCATCCTATATCCCGGCTTATTGGCATCTCGCCCGTTGCGCGGTAGGCGAGAAGGATCTCGACCAGGCCCAGGCTCACCTGCAGAAGGCCCTGGAGCTCGATGGCGAGAATTTCCGCACTTGGGATTTCATGGGCGATCTGGCCCGCCTGCGCCGCGACTGGCCGGCGGCGACCGATGCCTTTGAGAAGGCGCTCGAGATCCGACCGGACGTGGTGCGCCCACGGCTGCGATTCGCATCCGTGCATCTGGCAGCGGGCAAGTTACCGGAGGCGCGCAAGCAGGTGGAACGCGCCCTGGAGCTGAATTCCCGCGACCCCATGGCCAAATACATGAAGGGCCTCGTGGAATTCCGCGAAGGCGACTTGAAGCAGGCGCGGGAGACACTGCAGGAAGTGGTATCTGCGGTGCCGAACAACCCGCAGGCGCTCTTTCTTTTCGGTGTAGTCAACCATGGTCTCGGATATTACGAGCAGGCGGTGAGTAATCTCATCAAGGTGGTCAATCGCTATCCGGCCAACAGCTATGCCCGCAAGCTGCTCGCCGCCAGTTTGATTCGGGTCGATCTGCCCGACCAGGCGGCGAAGACCCTGGCGCCGCTGCTCACTGCCACGGATCAGGACCCGCAGCTTCTGGCGTTGCAGAGCGAGATCCACATGAGGCGGGGCGATAATGAGAAAGCGGCGCAGTATCTGGAGCAGGCCGCGGAGCTGGACCCCGACAGCGCGCTGGCCCATCTCAACCTCGGCATGGGCCTGCTGCGGGCGGGGGACACGGACAAGGCCCTGGCCGAGCTGAAGACCGCCGCGGAGCTCGGCGCGGACCAGAACCGCGCCGAGTTCCTCATCGTGCGCACGCTCCTTAGCCGGCAGCAATACGATCAGGCGATCGAAACCATCGAGGAACTCGAGGAGAAGATCCCCGAAAGCGGCGCGCTCTACAACCTCAAGGCAGGCGCCTATCTTTCCAAGGGCGAGGAGGCGACAGCGCGCAAGTATCTCGAAAAGGCAATGTCGGTCGAGTCGCCGTCGGTGGGCGCGGCACTGAACCTCGCCCAGCTCGACCTGAAGGGCGGTGATGCGGCCGCCGCGCGCCAGCGCTACGAGACGGTCCTATCCTGGGATGAGACCAACTTGAAGGCGCTGTTGGCACTGGCCCGCCTGGCCGCCATGGAGCGCAACGATCAGGAGTTCAGACGCTGGGCGACACGCGCGATGGAGGCGCACCCGGACGCCGCGGCACCGAGGCAGCTACTTGCGCGCCATCACTTGCGAAGCGGCGAACCGGAGAAGGCGCTGCGCCTTGCGCGTGAGACGCACCAGCGCGACCCCGATGACCCGGGCGCGGTGGATCTGCTGGGGCAAGTGCAGTTGGCCATGGGGGAAGCGCACAATGCCGTCGGTACCTTCCGGCGCCTGACGCAGCTCAGGCCCGACTCCGCGCTGGCCCATTATCGTGTTGGCACCGCCGAGCTCGCCGCCGGCAACGCCGCGGCAGCCGCCGCCGCATTCCGCGAGGCACTGACAATAAAACCCAACTACATGGAGGCCCAGTCCGTCCTGGCGTTGCTGACCGCCAAGCAGGGCAATCCGGATGCGGCGCTGCGCATCGCGAAGCAAATGCAGGAGCAACACCCGGGGTCGCCCAGAGGCTTCATGGTCGAGGGAGACGTCCAGCTCGCGCAACGGCGATTCCAGGACGCGGTGAAGGCCTTCGAGCGGGCTCTCGCGGTCGAACAGAACGGTCCCGCGCTCATCGGGCTGCACCGGGCATTGCTCGGGGCGGGAGATGAAGCCGCTGCGGACCGCAGGCTGCTGCAGTGGCTGGAGTCGCGCGGCGATGACTACGCCGTGCGCAACGAGCTGGCGCAAAGTTATTTGCTGCGGGGCAAGCGGCAAGAGGCGGCGCAGCAATACGAGGCACTGCTGAACACCAGCCCCGACGATGTTCGGGCTCTCAACAATCTCGCTTGGCTGTATCACTACGAGAAGGACGAGCGGGCGCTGCCGCTGGCGCGTAAGGCGCATCAGCTGGCGCCCGAGAACCCTGCCACTCAGGACACCTTGGGATGGTTGCTGGTGGAGTCAGGCGACATTCGGCAAGGTGTCGAGCTTCTGCAGCAAGCCGCGCAAAAGGCGCCGCCGGCATCGGAGGCCCACTATCACTACGCTGCGGCCTTGGCAAAGGCCGGCGACACGGAGCGTGCGCGCAGGCAGCTCGAGGAGATGTTGGCTGGAAAGCAGAAGCACGCCTGGTCCGGACAGGCGCAGGCGCTGCTGGAGCAGCTGCGCAACTGACGAAAAGGGCAGACGCTCGCGCATCGGCGACGATCGAGGTTCGCGACACCGAAGGGGCAACAGTCCGGAGAGCTGGCGCAATCGGCAGCGCGTGTCCGGTGGCGCCTGCCAACCCTCAGACGCAAAGAAAAAGGCCCACGCACCTGGTGCGTGGGCCTCATTTTCGGACTCCTGGGGGTATGCTACGCGCGATTGCGCCGGCGCAGGCTGTGGGCACCCAGTCCGAGCAGACCCAGGCCAAGGAGGCCGAGAACGGCCGGCTCGGGCACCTGAGCCTCGGTCAACCGTGCAGAGCCGTCTTCCTCGGCGCAGTGGCTGGCAAGCGATGCGCCGCAGTCCAGGGCACCATAGGTGGTGTCGATTGTATTGTTATCGTCCGGATCCAGGTCGAAGTTGGAGTCCACGACCATGCCGGTGCCTTCCCGATCCAGATCCTCGCCTTCGGCGTTGATGAGGACGCCCGACAGGGTGTTCTCAGGATTCAGGTCGGCACTGAAATCGTCCTGGCCGTCGAGAGCGGAGGTGTTGATGCTGCCCTCGCCGGTGCCGTCGTCAATGAACTGGGCGAAAAAGATGCCGTCGGTGTAGGTGCCGGCGTCGGCGGTATTCGCCTGCCCGCCATCGGTCAGGTCATCCAGGTAGAAGTCCAGGACCCCGCCTGCGAGGTGCGAGAACTGGATCACGTCGCCTGCGATCCCGGTAATGACTGTCTGGAAATCACCTTCGAAGGTCAATTCCCAGGTGTCGTTCAGCCCGGTGCCGCCGATGATGCCGCCGCCGCCGATCAGGGAGGTGGCGGTACCCAGCACCCGAACGTCGTATGTGGAGCCGACCGCTACCGCATCCGTGTCCGCCTCAACGATGGCGTTGAAAGTGATCTGATCGACGCCGGTGAAGGGTCCGGGGAGCCCCGCATCCGCTGCGCTCGGGTCGATGGTCCAGCCTGAGATGATGAACTCGGCATGGGCGGGGGCCGCGAACATGAACGGCGCTGCCACCGCCATTGCCGCTAGGAGTTGCTTCCGTTTCGTCATTTCTCTTCTCCCTAGGAGTCCAGTTGGTTTTGTGTAAGTCAGCCTCGAGTCGCATGAAGCCGCTACGAGCCTGCCCGGGTATTGCAGTTCCCGTGCCAGCCCCTCCTAGAAAGACCTAAGTGCCTATGACGTCAACAGAAAAAGCGGATGTTGGGCATGCGGCCGGAGTTCGGATCGCTGCGTGGTGTAAAAACCGATGACGATGGTGGCAGGCTCCGGCCGGTGCCTCGGCTGGTTACGGAGCCTGGGTGGGCTGCCTGGTGCACCATTCTCCAGCGTTTGCCCGCGGAAATGCAGCGGATTCCGCGCAAACGCGCGGGCGAGGAGTCGGCGGCAGCGCGGCGGAGGTAGCCGACGCCCTCGGGGACGCTGTCAAGAAAGCCGACAGCGCTTCCTGGCCGCACTGCGGCCGCCCTGGGGCGCCGCGATGTGTGAACCAGTGCCCGGACGAACAGCAATAATCTCATGTAGGCTCAAAGCGTTACGCACACAAGATTGCGCGTGACGCGGCCCACCGACCGCTGGCGCAGCGGGCATGCCAGCGGGGCGGGGACCGATGGGTCGGGTCGGTGGCCGGACCCGGTGCTTTCACGCAATCGCCGTCGGTGGCATATTTCCCAAGACCAGCCACCACTTGCATGCGCGCTGCCTCAGAGTCCGATAATCCCACATGCCAACTGCAGGACCGAGATGATCCCGAACGAGCTCCTCTTGCGGTGCGTGGAGGCGGCAATCCGGGCCCCGTCGGGAGACAACTGTCAGCCCTGGGCCTTTGGCCTCGCCCCACCGGATCGCCTGACTGTCAGCATACGGCCGGATCGCGCGAAGAGCTTCTTCGATTTCCGGCATTGCGGCACCTTTCTCTCGGTCGGCGCAGTGATCGAGAACGTGCGCACGCAGGCAGCGGGCGACGGCTTCGGGACCGCGGTAGAGCGACCCGGCGGTGCCTCATTGGACGAGCCCGCCGCCGTGCTGCGCCTGGTCGCCGATTCGCGGGCGCAGGCGGCCGCGTCCCGGGTGCAGGCCATATACACCCGCACTGTCAACCGCCGGCCCTTCCTGCCGCGGCGCGCTTCAGGGCAGGTGCGCGAGGCGTTGTTGGCGGAGTCGGGATCGGGCGCGACGGTCGAGCTTATCGACGATCGCAAGGCGATCGGGCGTTGGGCGCGGGCGATCTATCTCGCCGATCGAATCCGGTACTCGCACCCCGTGATCCACCAGGAGCTGTTTGCACGTATCCTGTTCGATCGGCAGACGGCGCAGCAGGCGCGTTTGGGCCTGGAAATCGACCGTCTCGGCGCCGGTCCATTTCCCGCGGCGCTGATGCGCTTTTTGCGCCCATGGGATAGGATCTCGCGCTGGAACCGCATTGGACTGGCACGCGTGCTCGCCAACCACTCCCGGCTGCTTGCCCTGTCCAGCGGTTCGCTGGTGCTGATGACCATCTCTGCTACGGCGCCTGAGGACTGGATTCGCGCCGGCGAAACGATGCAGCGCCTGTGGCTCATTGCGGAAGAGCGGGGCCTGTGCGTGCACCCTATGACGATCTGTCTGTACCTGACGCAGCGCTACCGCGCGGAGGGTATGGAGAACTTTCTGCCGGAGCACGAGCCGGTGGTGAAGAAGATGAGCGACGAAGTTGACGAACTGCTCCAGGGGCGCACGGGCGCGATGATTTTCCGACTTGGCCGCGGCGTGGCGATGCGAGATCAGGCGGTCCGTCTCCCACCTGAACAATTCATCCGCGCATGAGTGCCGACGATGCGCAATTCCTCTAGAGGTGAGCCGAAGAAATGAAAGACGAACTGACATACGAACAGCTCGTGATGATCGCAGGCGGACACTCGGCCTTTCAACTGCTCTGGGCCGGGCTGGAGTTGGGGGTCTTTGCGGCGCTTTCGAAGAAGCCGGGCATGTCCCGGCAAGAGATCGCTCGCGCAGCGAACATCGAGTCGCAACCTGCACGCATTCTGATGACCGGACTGACTGCCTTGAAGCTTGTGGTCAAGGATGGCGATTCCTACCGCAACAGCGCCTTGATCGAGCAGTTCGGCGTCCCCGGCAGCCCGCAGAACATGATCGACGTCATGGGCTGGCAGGCCCATGTCGTGTATCCGGGAGAGATGGACTTCGTCGATGCCCTGCGTGAGAACCGCAATGTGGGGCTGGCGCGGTTCCCCGGCGAGGGCGGCACCCTGTATCAGCGGCTGGCACATGATCCGAAGTTGGAGCGAATCTTCCACAAGGCCATGAGCTCGCTGTCCAGGTCGGCCAACGCCATGTTGGTCCAGCTCGGCGAATTCGCCTCCGTACGACACCTGGTGGATCTGGGTGGTGGTGACGGCACCAATGTGATCGCCTTGGCGAAGGCGAATCCCGATCTCGTCGCCAGCGTCTTCGATGCGCCGTCCGTGTGTCAGCAGGCTGCCGCGAACATTGCCCAGCATGGGCTGGAAGAGCGTGTGAAGACCCATCCGGGCAATTTCTTCCTGGACGATTTCCCTGCCGACGTCGAGGGCGTCCTGCTCGCCCACATCATGACCATCTGGTCGGCTGAGAAGAACGTCGCGCTGTTACGGCGTGCCTACGACGCGCTGCCGAGCGGGGGCCGGGTGTTCGTGTTCAACATGATGGGCGCCGATGATGAGAGCGGTCCGTTATCCACGGCTCTGGGCTCGCCGTACTTCCTCACCATCGCGACCGGCGAAGGCATGCTGTACTCATGGAGGGAGTACGAGGAGTTTCTGGGGCAGGCCGGCTTCAGCGACACCCGGCGGATCGAGCTTCCGCGCGAACACGGCCTGCTGATCGCGCAAAAGTGACCGGTTCCCGTCGCACCTGTCCGCCCCGCAAAGGCAGGGGCTCGCGAGATCTTGTGGCCGATGATTTCCGGTTGGTCTTCCGGGGCGCATCTTGCCCCAAACGGAGATTGCGACGCCATGTCTAGCGGAGCTTTCGAATATGGCGACGCGTTCAGTCGCAATCTGGGGCTCGTCGGTCCGGACGAACAGAAGGTCGTTAGTGAAACGACAGTGGCGATCGCAGGCCTGGGGGCGGTGGGCGGCGCTCACCTCGTGACGCTCGCGCGCATGGGCTTCCAGAAATTTCGCATTGCCGATCTGGATACCTATGAGCTCGCCAACTTCAATCGCCAGGTCGGGGCGACGTTGCCGACGCTCGATCAGGCCAAAGTCGACGTGATGCGCCAATTGGTCCTGGAGATCAATCCCGGGGCCGAGGTAGCGTGTTTCCCGCAGGGCGTGACTGCAGACAATGCCACCGAGTTCCTGGAGGGCGTCGATGTCGCCATTGATGGTCTGGACTATTTTGCCGTCGACGCGCGGCTGGTCTTCTATCGCGCGGCGCGGAACGCGCGGATTCCCGTGGTCGCAGCCGGGCCGCTCGGCTGCAGCGTCGCACTGCTGGTGTTCGTTCCCGACGGCATGTCGTGGGAAGAATACTTCGCAATGGATCTCGCCCGAAGCGATCTGGACCGGTACGTGCTTTTCGCGGTGGGTACTGCGCCGAAAGGGTTGCACATTTCCTACATCGATCGCCGTTACGTGGATCTGGAGCGAAAGCGGGGGCCGTCCCTGGCTCCGGCGGTTCAACTGTGCGCCGGGGCGACCGGTGCAGAGGTGATGAAACTGGTGCTGGGCCGGGGACCGGTGTATTCCGCGCCTTACTACCAGCAGTTCGATGCCTATAAGTGTCGATTCACACGCGGCAAGCTGCGTTGGGGCAACCGCGGCCCCATGCAACGGCTCAAACTCTGGTGGGTTCGGCGGTTGGTGGCCTCGATCTAGGGGTAGAATCCGCCGTTACTGGCAACCTCAGCGCGGTGCCATCGTATGACGGATGCTCGGTTCGAGATCGGAACTGATGGTATCCAGCAGCGCACCAATCTCCGGCTTCAATCCCTCGATGAGTCCTTCGCGCGTGATATAAAAGGGCGCGCGCGGTCCGTGGTAATCCATGATCCTGCCAACCTGTTCAAAACGAATGCCGTAGCGGCTGAGATGACGCGCGAGACGCGGCTCCATCATCGCAAATACGCCACGAAGGCCGCTGAGCATGCCCGTGGATGCGGCACACAAATACAATCCGACGGCTATAAACGGGAAGTGCCGCCGCTCAACGAAGCTGAAACCATCCTGGCTCATGGAGTCGCCCTCGGGTGAGAGCCTTTCGCCACCGCGGCGACGAAAATCCTTGATTACCGCCAGTCGGGATATTTCCCCGATTCGGCTGCGGTCTGCGAGGAGGCGACTTACGCATTTTTTGTCTAGACTCTCGCCACAATGCTTCTCAAATGGGAGGGGGGCATCGGGAGTCTCGGCACTCGGGAGGACGAGACGAACGCATCCCGCCGCTCGGCCGCTTGGCTGGTGAATCAGCAGGCAATGTAGCGACTGGGCGTCATATTCGTCGGTCTCCAATGCGTCCGGATGGTCTTCTGGGCGCTCGAAGCCGAATTCTCTGCAGTAAACCTCGTACCTGATGCGCAGCGCCTGCCGCTGCTGTTCGGGCGTGTTTGCCAGCATTGGGACGAAATAGTCGTGAAATGTGGCTGTGGTCGCAGGCGCCGACCCGGCGGGGTCTGTGTTCATGTGCGGTCTCCGCTCCAGGGGCGGCGCGACGTGTTGCTTTCAACGGACCTCTGGTGGGCCGTCGCTGCGCCGCCGATTATCAAGGTTGTCGGCGTCCGGGGGATTCTTGAAAGGGCGGAAGAGCGCAATTGTGACGACGTGCACAGATGCGAGGGAACCCCGGTGCTTGAATAGGCTCCGCGCTCGGGGAGGGATACCAATGACGCGCATTCCTAATAAACCGCGCTCGGCGGGATGCTCTGCCGCCAGGGGGGTGCAATGATTAGCGACCGGTACGAAGTAGTTCTCGCTGATTCCGATGAGGCACGCAAGATCCACTATCAGATGCGCTACCAGGTGTACTGTCTGGAGCAAGGCTGGGAGCCAGCGGACGCATTTCCAGATCGCGAAGAGAAGGATGAATTCGACGTTCGTGCGGCTCACTTCCTCATCAGGAACCGCCACCTTGACCAATGGGCAGGGACTTTGCGGGTGGTCCTACCCGGATCAGGACCGCTTCCCATCGAATCCCTCGATGTTCTGAAACATCCCCGCCATCCTGAAATGCCCGGCGGCTCGGCCGCGGAAATCTCTCGAGTGTGCCGGCCGCGTGCGGCCGCCGACCCGCGCTACGACGCTCAGGACAGCCTGCGCGGCGCATCCGAGGTGCTGATCCGTCTTCTGCGTGGCGCGGGCGAGTATTGTCGCGAGCAGCACATCGATCACCTGTATATGTTCTGTCGCCCGGCGATGGCGCGCCTGCTCCAGCGCCTTTCGGTTCCCGTGGTGCGTGTCGGCATCCCGACAGACCACCACGGCGTGCGGGTCCCCTATCTGGTGGATATTTCGGCTGCGTTCTCCCACGCCAGCCACGCGTGCCCTCTTCTGGCCCGACTGTTCCGCGAGGCGGTCGCCTACCGCCATTATTCAGTGTCGGCCTACGCATCGCGCCAGCGCCAGGCGGTACGTGCCGCCTGCGCGGCTTGAGTTGTCCAGAAGCCATTTGGTCGGATGCGCCGCGGGCGCTGCTCGCTGGCGGACGGTCGCTCCCCTGAGGTAGTATCTGGTTCCAATTTGCCCTACGGAATCAGAGTGGTGTCGGATCGGGTCTCCATTTTCGCGGTATGCGCAAGCTTGGTGGCTGTCCTGCTGTGGGCTCCTGCAGTTGCGGCGGAATCGGGTCGCGAACTCGCGCAACGGGTGTACGATCGACCGGATGGGCGTGATGCCACCACCCAGGGCCGAATGATTCTGGTCGAGAAGGGAAGTCAGCCCCGAATCCGTCACATGTACGTCTATCGGCGCGACAGCGAGGGGGGGCGTGTCGAGTCCCTGATCCGCTTCACCTCCCCGCCCGATATCGAGAACACCGGTCTTCTCACCTTGGATCATCCGGGCGCCGAGAGCGACCAATGGATCTATCTTCCCGCGCTGGACCGTTCCCGCAGGATCGCCTCCTCGCGCAAGGGCGGGCGGTTCGTCGGCTCGGACCTCTATTATGAGGACCTGCGCGACCGTCCAGTGGAGCACGACGATCACCGGCTGTTGGGTACCGAGAGCATTATGGGTGCCGAGGCGCAGGTGCTCGAGAGCGTCCCGGTAGACGACAGCAACTCGGTCTACGGCAAGAGGGTCAGCTGGATTCATCCGCAGACGCTGCTTCCGTTGCGGGTGGATTTTTTTGACAAAGCGGGGAAACTGGTCAAGCGCTCGAGCGTGCACCGAATCGAGAAGATCGATGGCTATTGGACCGTCATGGACAGCACCGTGACGGATCTCGCTTCGGGGCATCAGACGCGCCTGATCGTCGACAAAATCGCCTACGATCGCGACCTTCCGGACGCGCTCTTTTCTCGAGCGGCCCTCGAGGATCCCGAGCGTGAGCGAGCCTACCGACCCTGACAGGAGCCTGACGCCGATGAATCGCAGGAAGCGCAGTCCGACTTCGCGGGGCCTCTCCAGGGCCGCCTGCACCACGCTGATATTAGCCGCCTCGGCGGCCACCGCAGCCCCTGAACGGCCCGCCGACGTTCCCGCTGAGCAGGAGCAGGGTCAAACCCAGGAGCAGGCCCAGGAGGCGCAACGCTTCGAGTTCCTTTCGCGTCCACGCGCCGAACGCAAGGCCCAGGAACTGCGCGAGGCCGGACAAGTGGTCGAGATCCGCAGGCAGCGCGAGAGCGTGGTCTTCCAGACCGTGCAGCTGCGCGTGTTCCAGGACTGGTCGGTCGCCAAGCGGCTGGAAAGTCGATTGCAGGAGCGGGGGGTCGACGCCCTGGTCATCAACGACCGGTTCGAGCGCGGCTATGCCGTGAGCGCCGGCGCATTTCTCACCGAGGCGAACGTGCGCGAGCAGCAGGCGCGACTGCGCGAGCTCGGCTTTCGTCAGTCAAGCGTGATTCCCGCTCGCGGCTCGCTGACCCGATACGTGGTGGTGGCCACGGAGGCCGAGCCGGAGCGCGCGGTAGCCGAAGTCGAAGAGCCGCCGGTGGAGGAGTCCACCGTGTTGGTCTTCGGCGAACCGGCGGAGCCCGTGCCCGGGTACGCCGGCGCCACCGCGCCCCCTGTGGGCGAACCGCCGTTGGAGTTTTCCCTCGATCGGGCACAGTTGGAGGGTGGCTGGCTCACCGACGACGACCAGTCGGTGGATGGCAGTCATTACGGTCATCTGAGCGCCAGTGTGCGCTGGCGACCCGGGCCGCGGTGGGAACTGCAAGCTGCTGGCCGTGTCGATGGCTACCGTCAAGTCGGCGATCCGGACTTCAGTGAAAGCGACACCGACTATGGCGACACGTTCGTGCGTTATCGGCGAGAAGACCTGCGCTTGACCGCCGGTGCGCAGACCATCATCTGGGGGCGAGTGGACGAGATTCCGCCTACCGATCGCATGAGTGTGGTGGACGCCACCCGCCTGATCCTGGACGAGCTGCCCGAGCGCCGTCGTGCCGTGCCCGCGCTGCGGCTGGAGACCTTCCATGGACCCTGGAAGACCGATTGGGTGTGGGTGCCGGAGTTCCGGGCGGCGGAGCTGCCGCCCCAGGAGAGCATCTGGTCGCCGGTGAATACTCGTGAAGGCGCGTTGATGGGCGTCCGGCGCCACGCCATTCTGGATTCCCTGGTGCAGGGCGGCACCTTCGGCGAGGACGAGGACGGTATGGGGGGCGCCGGGGTGCGCGTGAGTCGCACCGGGGCCGGATACGATTACGCCGTTACGGTGCAGCGGGTACGCCAGTCGCTGCCGTACTATGAGCTGAACGGTGCCGCTCGCGCCGCGCTGTTGCTGAATCCCGCTGACCCCGCCGCGGCCCTCAGCGCAGCCACCGGACCGACCTTCGTGGCCCGCCACCCGCTGACGTGGTTGGTGGGGGGCGACGTCGGTCTCGAGGCTCTGGGAGCCACCTGGCGCTTCGAGGCCGCCTACCTGTCTGACGTCCCGGTGACCACCACCGACCTGCGCATGCGCACCGTGGACGGCGTCGACTGGGTCGCGGGGGTGGAATTCTATCCGGGCGATGCCGATGCGCGCATCAACCTGCAGATCGCCGGCCACCACCTCATCGATGCGCCCGCGATTCTCGATCGCGAGAACTATTACACCTTCAACGGCTCGTTGGAGAACCTGTTTGCCCGCAACCGTTGGCGGGCCAAGCTGCGCTTCTCCGTCGGCCTCGACGATCGCGACGTGTACCTGAATCCGGAACTGGCCTACGCCGGTTGGGAACCCTACGAGTTGTATGTGGGCGCCCATTACTTCGATGGCGACGAGGCCACCCTGGGTGGCTTCCACGACGACCACGACCTGATCACGCTCGGCTGGCGGGCGCGCTATTGATGACAGGCAGGGGGCGGGGGTTCGCGGCGCTCCTGCTCGTGGGCGCCATTTTCGTCGCCTCCGCCCTGTCATTGCTGCGCCTGCAGATCGACAACGCCCCCGCGGCCTACTCGCCGCCTGACGCACCGGCCGTGGTCTTCGACCGCGCCCTGCGGGAGCATTTCCCCGACGACCAGGTACTGGTGCTGGTGTTTCGGGCCAAAGACATCCTCAGCCAGAAGCGCCTGCAGGCCCTGCACCGGGTGGCCGACACCCTGCAGCAGCGCAAGGACGTGGACCGTGTCCTGGCGGTCACCACCTTCGATCGCATCGGCGCCACCGAAGACGGCTTCGCGGTGGAACCGTTGATCGACCCCGATGCCCTGGAGGAGACGACAGCGGCACAGCGCAGGGAGCGTGCGTTGGCCGACCGCTTCGCGCCCGGGCTGCTCATCTCGGAAGATGCCGACAGTGTGGCGCTGATCGTTCGACCCCATGAGCTGCAGGACAGCCTGCGGCGTCTCGATCTGTTCCAGGCGGCACACCGCGCGGTGGTGAGCGCCGCCCTGGACGATGCCCTGGTGGCCTCCGCCGGGCAGGTCGCCCTTGATGTGGCGCAGCTGCGCTCAATGGTGCGCGACAGCCTGGTGTTCATTCCCGCCACCAGCGCTGTCGGGCTGCTGCTGATCTGGTGGCTGTACCGCCGGCCCCTGGCCGTGGCGGTGGCCTTCGGGGCCATCGGCACCATGTCTTTGCTGACCGTGGCGGTGGTCGCCGTGTGGGGGCGGTCCTACACCCTGGTCGCGTCCATGATTCCGCCGTTGATGGCGGCGCTCACCGTGGCGCTGCTGATTCACGTGTTCAATGCCATGTATCACGCCTCACGGCGCGGCTTGAGCGGGGCGCCGCGGGTGCGGGCCGCTCTCGCCGAGGTGCGCCGGCCGGCGCTGTACACGGCGCTGACCACCGCCGCCGGGCTCGGTTCTCTGGCGCTCAGCCCGATCCAGCCCATCCAGACCTTCGGCGTCGCCGCCGGAATCGGCGCGCTGCTGCTGTTCCCGGTCATCATGGGCCTGGTGCCGCCGATCCTCGTGGCATGGGACCGCGGCGTATGGCCGCGGCCGCGGGGTTTGGGGCGGGGATTGGACTGGATCGTGGACGTCACCGCCCGCCTGGCAATCCGCCGCGCCGGCTGGGTGATTGCGATTACCGTGCTGGCCGCCGCCGTGGCCACGCCGCTGCTCTACCGGGTGCAGTCGGAGACGGATCTCTATCAGTTCTTTGGCGAGGATCACTGGCTCACCCAGTCGACGCGGGTGGTGGAGCGTGAGCTTTCCGGGGTGTCGCAGCTGGAAGTGGTATTCGACGCCGGTGCTCGGGACGACCTCACGGATCCGCAGCGCCTGGCTGAGCTGCGAAAATTTCAGAAGTGGCTGGACGAGCTGCCGCAGGTCGATCGCACCCTCAGCATGGCCGAGCTGATCGAGGAGATGCACTGGGCCTTCCATGGTGAACAGCCGGAGTACCGTACCCTCCCGACCGACGGCCCGCTGATCAGTCAATACTTGTTCATCTATGACGGACGGGATCTGTACGAGCTGGTGAACCGCGATTTCGTCCGTACTCGGCTGACCATGAACCTCAACGTGCACGGGGCCAACGAGATCCAGGAGGTGATCGACGCGATCACTGCGCGGCTGCGAGCGCAGCCGGTGGCCGACCTGGAATGGCGGCTTGCGGGCGTCTCCAATCTATTCGCCGAGCAGGAGGACCTGCTGGTGCTGGGGCAGATCCGCAGTCTCTGGGGAGCGCTGATCCTGATTTTCCTGCTGATGATCTGGATGTGGCGCTCGGTCCCCGCGGCACTGCTGTGCATGCTGCCCAACATCGCCCCCGTGTGGTTCATCTTCACCGCCATGGGCGCGTTGGGCATCCGCCTGGACATGGCCACCGCAATGATCGCCAGCGTCGCCGTGGGCGTCGCCGTGGACGACACCATCCACATCTACGACGGACTGCGCCGGCGCAGTCGGGCCGGCATGGCGCTCACGGTGGCGCTGTTGCGGACCTACCGCCAGGCAGGGCGGGCGGTGGCGGCCACCACCTTGATCCTGTGCGCCCAGTTTCTGTTACTGACGATGTCGGAATTCGTGCCCACCATGCAATTCGGGCTGCTGACCGCCATCGGTCTGGCGGCGGCGCTCGTGTTCGACTTGCTCCTCCTTCCGGCGGTGCTGGTGGTGTTGGATCGCAGGCGCCGACGGGCCGCCGCAACGGCACTTCCGTGACCCGGTCTCCGCTCCCGCGGCTGAAGGTGTATCACTAAGGTGATATAACTAAAGAACAAATCGTGACGACAAATTGATTTTTCAGTTCTTGTTGCGGACACGTGTGGTACATTCCATAGTTATTATGGATACAGCGTGCGGCCCCCAAGCCGGCTCTGCGGCGCGATTAGACATAAGAATGGCCCGTATCGGCTTCAGTCGTGGGGACACTCAGCCGCCATAGCCGGATGATGCCCAGACGCCCTGCGGGGAGGGGCGGCGGACTCATCCGATGTTTTTCGCGTGACACAATAAACATGTGCCTGCGGGTGCCCTGCGAATCTGGCAGCGCTGCCCGTGGCCGTACTAAGGCGCCTAGGGAGGGCATCTCTGTGCAAGAACGACATCACACCATCTCGTACTGGTTGCGTGCGATCGGCCTCCTCGTGGCGGCGGTCGCCATCGCCGGATGTGCCGGCAAAGGCGCCCGGACTACCGCGGACTCAGACGTCCGGGCGCCCGCCCCTGCATACCTGATCGGGCCTGGCGACACCGTAAACGTCTTTGTCTGGGGCAACCCGGACCTTTCCGCCACCGTCCCGGTGCGCCCTGACGGCCAGGTCACCACGCCACTTGTCGAGGACGTGCCGGCCAGCGGCAAGACGCCCACCGAGCTGGCCCGCGACATGGAGAAGGCCCTCGCCACTTACATCAAGAATCCGGTCGTGACCGTAATCGTCACCAATTACGTCGGCCGGTTCAGTGAGCAGGTACGTGTAGTAGGGCAGGCATCGCAACCCCAGGCCCTGCCTTACCGCGAGCACATGAGCTTGCTCGATGTGATGATCGCAGTGGGGGGGTTGACGGAGTTCGCGGCCGGAAACCGGGCCAGCATCATCCGCACGGAAGGAGACAAGCAGCGCCAGTACGCGGTGCGCCTGGATGATCTGCTCAACGACGGTGACATCACCGCCAACGTCGGCATGCAGCCGGGCGATGTGCTGATCATCCCCGAGGCCTGGTTCTAGTCCTCCTTAGGGTTGGCAGGAGCACAAAGCCCATGAGAGAAATATTCGATCAACTGATCGCGTACGTGCGCGGTATGTGGCGCTACCGCTGGTACGCGATGTTGTTCGCCTGGATCCTGGTTCTGGTCGGTTGGGTGACCGTCGCGCGGCTCCCGGATCAGTACGAGGCTTCGGCGCGGGTGTTCGTCGACACGGACTCGCTGCTGAGACCGCTGATGAAGGGGCTGGCGGTGCAGACCAACGTCCATGACCGCATTCAGGTCATGACCCGCACCCTGTTGAGTCGCCCGAATCTGGAAAAGGTCGCGCGGATGACCGACCTGGACATTCGCGCACGTACCCCCGACGACCTGGATCGCATCGTGAATGAGCTCGGCCGTGACATCAAACTCGCGAGCGCGGGTCGGCGCAATGACAATCTCTATACCATCAGCTATGCGCACGATGACCCGGAGCATGCCAAGCGCATCGTGCAGGCGCTCTTGACCATCTTCGTGGAGACCACGCTGGGCGAGAACCGGCGCGATTCCAGCGCCGCACAGAAGTTTCTTTCGCAGCAGATCCGCGAGTACGAGGCCCGGTTGGTGGAGTCCGAGGAGCGCCTCAAGGAGTTCAAGCGCAAGCATGTCGGCATGATGCCCGGAGACGACCAGGACTATTTCTCGCGGCTGCAGCAGGCCGAGGCCAATCTCGCTCAGGCGCGACTGCTCCTGAAGGAGGAGGAGAACCGGCGCGACGAGCTACAGAGCCAGATTCGGGGCGAGCAGCCGGTATTCGGCTTCGGGGGTCGTGGCGCCGGCGGCCCGGCGTCCGAGTTCGACGAGCGCATAACGCGATTGGAGGCGCGCCTCGATGAGCTGCTGCTGCGCTACACCGACCAGCACCCGGACGTCGTCGCGACGCGCGCCACCATCGAGCTGCTGGAACAACAGCGCGATGACGAGCTCAAGCTCCTCACCGAAACCGGCACCGACGAGGCGTCCGCCGCGGCATCCCCGCTGAATACCAACCCAGTGTATCAGCAGATGAAGATCGGGCTGGGCGAAACAGAGGGGCGCATCGCCACCCTCACGGTTCGCGTCCAGGAATACGAGAAGCGGGTCGATGCCCTACGCCGGATGATCGATACCATTCCCGAGGTGGAGACGGAGCTCAAGCGTCTCAACCGGGACTACGAGGTCACTAAGACGAACTTTCAGGCCCTGCTCAGCCGACGCGAGTCCGCACAGCTGGCCGAGGACGTGGAACAGACGGGCGACAGCGTCAAGTTCCGGGTGATCGACCCCCCCCACGTACCTTCCACGCCGTCGGGCCCCCATCGCGTGCTGCTCAGTACGGGCGTGCTCTTCGGGAGCCTGGCAGCCGGGCTGGTGTTGGCGCTCATC
>Ga0209347_1001893_pt1 | contig 30298 bp, 28 predicted proteins | sample AutmiccommuBRH23_FD_187382 | JGI IMG/M metagenome (GOLD analysis project Ga0209347, IMG submission 187382) | Deep subsurface microbial communities from Mt. Terri, Switzerland - Autotrophic microbial communities BRH/23 (SPAdes) (version 2) | ecosystem: Environmental > Aquatic > Deep subsurface >...
CTTGGGCAACGACCGCCTTGCCGGTGCCGTTGGCGAGTGCCGTGGTGTTGTAGGTCCAGTGCACGCCGGTCGGCGAGCAGGCCTTGCCGGTCAGGTCGGAGGCCGCCGCCGTCGAGTTCAGGTGGACGATGCCCTTCTTGCTGGTGATCTCCTGCACCGCCAGCGCCACCGACGAAGTGCCGACGTCGACGATGGTGTCGACCTGCTCGGTGTCGATCCAGCGGTTGGTGATGCTGGAGCCGACATCAGGCTTGTTCTGGTGGTCGGCGAACACGACCTCGATCTTCTTTCCGAGCACGGTGCCGCCGAAATCCTCGACCGCCATGCGCGCGGCGACCACCGAGCCCATGCCGGCGAGGTCGGCGTAGGTGCCGGATTGGTCGTTGAGAACGCCGAGCTTCACGACGTCGCCCGACACCTGTGCCGCCGCCGGTCCGGCCGACAGCGCGAGTGCCGCGACGCCCGCGAGCAATGCTGTGGTTCTTTTCATGGTTTCCTCCGTAGATTGTCAGACGCCGAGATACGAATGCAGCTTGTCGAGGTTCGCGTCGACCTCGGCATTCGGAATCATGTCGATCACCCGGCCGTGCTCGACCACGTAGTGGCGGTCGGCGACGGTCGAGGCGAAGTGGAAATTCTGCTCGACCAGCAGGATCGTCAGGCCCTTCTCCTTGAGCTTGCGGATCACCGCGCCGATCTGCTGCACGATCACCGGTGCCAGCCCCTCGGTCGGCTCGTCGAGCAGCAGCAGGTTGGCGCCGGTGCGCAGGATCCGGCCGATCGCCAGCATCTGCTGCTCGCCGCCCGACAGCTTGGTGCCCTGGCTGGCCAGCCGGCTCTTCAGGTTCGGGAACAGCTCGAAGATCTCCTCGACCGACATGCCGCCCGGCTTGACCACCGGCGGCAGCAGCAGGTTCTCCTCGACGTTCAGGCTGGCGAAGATGCCGCGCTCCTCGGGGCAGTAGGCGATGCCCAGCCTGGCGATCCGGTTCGACGGCATCGCGATGGTCTCGCTGCCCTCGAAGACGATGGAGCCGCGGCGCTGTGCGACCATGCCCATGATGGCGCGCAACGTGGTGGTCTTGCCGGCGCCGTTGCGCCCGAGCAGCGTCGCCACCTCGCCCGGCCGGATCTCGAAGTCCATGCCGTGCAAGATATGGGACTCGCCATAGAATGCCTGCAGGTCCCTGACCGCGAGCAGCGCGTCAGCCATGACCGGTCCCCAGGTAGGCGCTGATCACCTCGGGCATCCTGGACACCTCCTCGTAGGGGCCCTCGGCCAGGATCTCGCCGCGCTGCAGCACGGTGATCACGTGCGACAGGTTGGCGACCACGCTGAGGTTGTGCTCCACCATGAGCACGGTGCGGTTCTGCGCCACCCGACCGATCAGGTCGGTGATGCGCACAATGTCCTCGTGCGTCATGCCGGCGGTCGGCTCGTCCAGCAGCAGCATCTCCGGATCGAGCGCCAGGGTGGTGGCGATTTCCAGGGCGCGCTTGCGGCCATAGGACAACTCGCCGGCGGTGCTGTCGCGGAACTCGAGCAGCCCGACATCCTCCAGCAGCGCCGTCGCCCGGTCGTTCAGAGAGGCCAGGCTGGCATCGGACCGCCAGAAGTGGAACGAGGTGCCGAGTTCGCGCTGCAGGGCAATGCGCACGTTCTCCAACAACGTCAGGTGCGGGAACACCGCGGAGATCTGGAACGACCGCACCAAGCCCTTGCGGGCGATGTCGGCCGGCCCGGCCCGGGTGATCTCCTCGCCCTTGTAGTGGATACGTCCGGATGTCGGCGTGAGGAATTTGGTCAGCAGGTTGAAAACGGTGGTCTTGCCGGCGCCATTCGGGCCGATCAGCGCGTGCACGGCACCCTTGCGGATCCGCAGGTCGACGTTCCGGACCGCGAAGAAGCCCTTGAACTCCTTGGTCAGCCCTTCGGTCTCCAGGAGATAGTCACCGGATACCATTCACCTCTCCGCTCCTGACCGCGCCGACCCTCGCTCAATGGAGAAAGATCGCCTCGCAAAGCCGGCGGACCCTAGCCAAGCCGGCGCATGCGCACAAGTCGCCGCCGCAACTGTCGCCGGCAGGCGGCGCCCTGCCACAGGACGGGGGCGCTCGATCGCGATGCGCGGCGACGACACGCGTGCTATCAGTACCGCGTCGTCGCCGCTGCGCGGAGGTTCGGACACACCGGTCGACAGCTGAGCGTTCACGCTCGCATCACCGCCCGCTATGGGCGCCGGCCGGCATCCGTTCGTTCGCCCCCATGACCTCGGGAGACCTGAGAGCCGACCGCCGGGTCGAGACGGCGCGTGCGCTGATCGCCGACGGCGATGATGGCGGCGCCCTGTCGGTGCTGGAGCAGACGCTCGAGCTGACGCCGGACTGGCCGGAGTTGCACTTCATGCTCGGCGAAACCGCCGTTGCCGCCGGCCAGCGCGACCGGGCCGTGGCGGCGTTCTCGCGCTACCTGGCGCTAAGCCCGGAAGACCGGCACGGGGCACTGCCGCACCTCGCGCTGCTCGGCGCCACCCCGGCGCCCGACGCTCTGCCGCATGCCTATGTTACGGCGCTGTTCGACGAGTACGCGCCGCGCTTCGAGCGGTCGCTGCTGATCGATCTCGGCTACCAGGGACCCAGGCAGTTGCTGCAGGCGATCGAGGCGGTGCGCGGCTCCGACGCCAGCTTCGGGACCGTTCTCGACCTCGGCTGCGGAACCGGGCTGATGGGTGAGCATCTTCGCGCCAGATCGAGCTGGATCGAAGGCGTCGACCTGTCGCCGGCGATGGTAGCGAGGGCCGGGACGAAGGCCGTATACGATGCACTGCATGTCGGCGAGTTGATCGGCCACATGGCGGGCGGCAAGCGCTGCTTCGACCTGATCAGCGCCGCCGACGTCCTGATCTACTTGGGCGACCTGGAGCCGTTCTTTGCGGCCACCGCCGCCCGGCTGGCGCAGTCCGGGCTGCTGGCCGTCACAGCAGAGGCGGTGGAGGCGGACGGCATCGGCGTGGAGCGCCGGCTGCGGCCGTCGCGCCGCTTCGCCCACGCCGCCGACTATCTCGTCCGCACCGCCGGCGCGGCCGGCCTGGTACTGCGGCATCACGCGCGAGACATGCTGCGCCGCGACGGCGCCGACGCAGTCGACGGCCATGTCATGGTGTTCGAGCGCCCTCCGTCACCGGTCCAAACGGTCACGGCCCCGGCGGCGGGCGTAACGGCGCTCAGCCGCGGAACGTCCAGAATTTGTTCAGCAGGAAATGCCAGACCGTCAGGCCACCGGTCACCAGCACCTGTGCCGGCAGATAGTGTACCCCCAGATGGTCGACCAGCACCGCCATGGCGGCGGCGTTGATGACGAGGCCGCTGGCGGCGACCGCCACGAAGCGCGGGCCGGCGGCCCGGTGTGCGCGGTCCGAGCGGAACACCAGGGCGCGGTTCATCACATAGTTCACGAAGCCCCCGGCGACGAAGCCCGCAACCGAGGCCGCCACCGCGTCGGCGCCCGCCAACTCGACCAAGGCCGTGAGCACCGAGTAGTGCGCCAGCAGCCCGAACACGCCGACGGCAGCGAACCCGGCGAACTGCCGGAACAAAGGCAATGCGGACCGCATCACTCGTCGTCGCCGGTCAGCAGAGCCCAGAGATGGTCCGGTGCCAGCGGCTCGTAGGCGAAGGCGACCGAGTGCCGCCCGGCCGGGACCGGGGCGGCCATGAACAGCACGTTCGCGCGCAGCGGCTCCTGCCGCTCGCCGTCGACGTAGACCACCCAGCCGGGAAACGAGATGTCGTGCAGGATCACGAAGCCGTCGCGCGCCGCATCGACCTCGAGCTCGACGAGATCGCTGCCACGGCCCACGATGCGTACCGATCCGGCCGAGCCGGACTCCGGGTGGGCGAGCAGCGGTGCCGCCGGGTCTCCGGCCGGCGGAATCGGGTCGATCAGCGCTTCGCGCCGCCAGTCCAGGGGTGGCAGCCCGCCATCCTTGATCATGGCCTCGGGATCGTAGGCATGGGCACCTTCGCGGCCGACGTACAAGGCCCGCGGCAGCGCCCGCCGATTCTCGTAGACCCAGGCGTTACCAACGCGCCGCGGCGGCCCGAAGGAGACCACGCTCCAGGGGTCGACCTTATCCATCGGGGCGCCGAGCACGATCAGCCGGACCCCCAGGAGGTCGGCGAAGTCCGATCGGTAGCCGGTCATCAGCGACCCGAACTTGCGGATCAGGAACCAGTGGGAGTTCTGCCCGGCTCCGACCGCGGCGTCGTAGTCGGCCAGGCGCAAAGGGTTATACCCGAGGGTTCCCTCCACCCCGAGCGCCATCGGCGCATTCTGCCATTCTCCGCCGAGCCCGAGCACCTCCACCCTCACGGGACCCTCGCGAGCCTCGATCGCGGCGACCTCGCGCTCGAGCCAGGCGGCCAACGGCACGTCGTCGGGATCGTCGAGCAGCGCGAACGACCCGACCGGCTGCGCGTTGAGCGAGGTGCCGACGTTGAACACCCGCAGATCGGCGACGGTCATCAGCACCAGGACGGCGAGCGCGAGCCTGCGCCAAGCCCGACCTTCGGCCTGCACCGCCCCCGTGATCAGCACCACCGCCACCGCCGAGAGCGCCAGGGACAGGCCGAGAGCGGGCAGCGACTGCAAGAGCCGCTCACGGTCCCAGGCCACCCAGGCCGCGGTCGCGATCAGCGCGGCCACCGCCACCGCCTCGACGGCGCGGCGGCGCGCCGATGCCGACGGCAGGCCCTCGCGCAGCACACGGTCGAGCAACCACCCGGCGGACAGCGCCATCACCGCTCCGAAGGCGTAGGTCGCGTCGGACGGCCGCCGGAACTTGTCGACCCCGGGCAGGTAATCGAACAGCAGCTTGAATGCCGGCGTGTAGTGGCCGACCGCGTACACCGCGTAGAACAGCCCAAGCGCCGCCAGCAGCAGCCCCTCGCCGCGCAGCAGGCGGCCGCGCAGCACCCCGATCCACAGCACCAGGACCACCGGCGCAGCGCCGACGTAGAGCTGGATGAGCGTACGGTCCATCGGAATCCATGGCGTCCAGGGCTCGCTGCCCGGGCCCCAGTAGGTCGCATCCGAGAGCGAGCCGAAGATGTCGGGGATCAGCGCGGTCAGGAAGGCCGCCGGCGGCATGGATTGCCAGGCCCCGACCTCGAAGTTGAAGGCCGGGCGGTTGCTGATGGCGGCGAACTCGATGGTCGCCAGGATCGGGATCGCTGCGATCAGGCCGGCCGCCAGCACCGCCAGAACGCCCGAGATCAAGCGCTCGCGCAGGAAGGCCGGCCGATCAGGTGCCGCCAGCACGCGCGCCGCCACAAAGGCGACCAGCCCGATCAGGCCGAGATAGGCGACCTGGTCGCGACCGACGGCGAGCCCGCCGATGGCGATGCCAGCCAGGATCGATCGCCAGGGCCTTGGGCGATCGAGTGCCGCGTCGAGCGCCAGCAGGGCGACCGGCACGAAGGCGTGGCTCAGCACCAGCAGGGTGTGCTGCAGGCGGCCGGACGCCGAGGCGCCGACCATCATCACCAGGGCTGCGAGCACCGCCGCGGCCGGATGCCAGCCGCGCCGCAGCCCGAACAGCGCGGTCGCCAGGCCGCCAACCAGCAGTGACGTCAGCACCACCGCGTCGCCGGCCCGCGCCGACGGATCGGGATTGAGCGCCGCCATGAGCAGAAAGCCGGGCGACAGCATCATCGACTGCGGATCGCCGAGCGCCGGCCGGCCGCCGAAGCTCTCCGGCATCCACATCGGCCAATCGCCCGCCGCAAGATGGTCGGCGAGCCAACGCAGCACCGCCTGGAAATGCAGCTTGGCGTCCCAGGGGATCGTCAGGCCGCCGACCAGCCAGGGCCAGGCAAGCACGAGCCAAGCCGCCGACACCGCGCCGACCGCCATCAGCCAATCCCGGATCGGTCGGCCAATGGTCATGCTCATCGGCGTGACGGGTCCGGGGCGGTGCCGATCTCCATGACCTCGTCAACGCCGACCGACTGGTTGACGATGTAGAGCGGCCGCCGCTTCACCTCGGTGAACACCCGCCCGAGATACTCGCCGAGCACGCCGAGGGTGATCAACTGCACGCCGCCGAAGAACGCCACCGCGACCATCAGCGACGCGTAGCCGGGCACGTCGACGCCATCGAGCATGGTGCGGAACGCGATGTAGCCGCCATAGCCGAGCGACAGCAGCGAGACCAGCACGCCGAGATACGACCATACGCGAAGCGGCAGGACACTGAAGGAGGTCACGGCGTCGAGGGCGAGCATCCACAGCCGCCAGAACGACCAGCGCGAATGCCCGGCGTGCCGCTCCTCGGGGGTGAACGGCACGGCCTTGCGCCGGAACCCGACCCAGGCATACAGACCCTTGCCGAAGCGCCCGCGCTCGGGCAGCGCGTTCAGCGCCTGCACCACCTTCCGGTCAAACAGCGCGAAATCACCGCCGTCGCGCATCAGCTTGACCTCGCCAACCGCCTCGAACAGCCGGTAGAAACGGCGGGTCAGCCAGCGGCGCAGGCCCGGCAACTCGCCGGTACGATCACGCTGGCCATAGACGATCTGGGCGCCGAGGCGCCATTCCACGATGAAGGTGGCAATTAGCTCAGGCGGATGCTGCAGGTCGGCGTCCATCAGCACCACCGCCGCACCGCGGGCGTGACGCAGGCCGGCGGCGAGCGCGATCTCCTTGCCGAAGTTGCGGCTGAAGCGGATCGCCTTGATGCGGGCGTCCCGCTCGTTCAGCGCGGTCAGTCGCTCGAAGGTCGCGTCGGTGCTACAGTCGTCCACGAACAGGATCTCGAAAGGCAGGCCGATCCTGTCGAGAACCGCCTTCAGCCGGGCGACCAGCGGCGCGAGGTTCTCCGCCTCGTTATAGGCGGGGATCACGATCGAAAGGCCGGACCGTTCGAGCCCCGACACTCCGCAGTCCGAACCCATGATGTCCGATGCCGTATCCATCTGGCCCGCAAACGCGCTATCAGGCGCGATCTTCCCCCGGCATTCCTATCCAACTTCCCGGGCTCGGGCGCAAGCGACATGAATCTTAACCATACTGCGCACAAGCCGCTGATCCTGTGTGCCGACGATTACGGCATCTCGCCCGGCGTCGGCCGCGGCATCCGGGCGCTGGCGGCGGCCGGGCGCTTATCCGCTACCAGCTGCATGACCGTGTTCGCCGACTGGCGCGACGAGGCGCCGCAGCTGGAAGCGGTGGCGGACCGGATCGACATCGGCCTGCATCTCACACTCACCGACCAGGCGCCGCTCGGCGCCATGCCGAGACTGGCGCCGGGCGGGCGGCTGCCGCCGCTCGGCCGGCTGATCCGGCTGGCGCATCTGCGGCGCATCGACCGTGACGAGGTGCGCGGCGAGATCGCCCGCCAGCTCGACGCCTTCGAGGCGGCACTCGGCCGCGCGCCCGACTTCATCGACGGACACCAGCACGCGCATGTGCTGCCGGTGATCCGCGACGCGGTGCTCGACCTGTTCGGCAGACGTCTCGACCTCCGCAACACCTGGCTGCGATCCTGCGTCGAGCCGTTGCCACGGGTGCTGCACCGTCGGATCGACGCGCCGCGCGCACTGGTGATCGCCGGGCTGGCCGGGCCGCTGCACCGGCGCGCGGCGGCGGCCGGCATCGCCACCAACCTGGGCTTCGCCGGGGTGACGTCGTTCCGGCCGGACCGTTCGGTCGCCGCAGACTTCAGCGGCTACCTGTCCGTCACCGGCCGGCGGCCGCTGGTGATGTGCCATCCGGGTGAACCGGACGAAGTGCTGGCGTTACGCGATCCGATCACCGCCGCCCGCGCCGCCGAGCTCGACTATCTCGGCAGCGACGGATTCGCGCGGCTGCTGGAGCAGCGCGGGATTGTGCTGGCCCGCGGGCCGCGGGCGGGCGGCGGGTGACGGCAGTCAGATGCCGAGCAGGCTTCCGTATCCCGTGACCTTGGCGTGAACCCCGGCCAGCCGCAGGCAATGCCAGAGGCTGGCCTGGTTCGCCGAAATCACCGGGCGCTTCAAGTCGCGCTCCAGGGCGTCGAGGATGCCGACGCAGCGGAAGCCGGTGCCGGCGATCAGCACGCCGTCGGCATCCGCCGGGCAGGCAGCGCGGATCTGCGCGTAGAGCGGCTCGATCTGCTGCGCGAACCCCATGCCCTTCGGGTATAGATCGCCGGGTGGCACTTCGCGCCAGCCGCGGCCGGGGTCGTAGCGCAGATGCCCGGCCGGCTCGAAGCCCTGGTCCCGGTAGTAGCCGACGCCGGCGGCCATCGTGCTCTCATCGAACCACGGCGGCAGCACCAGGAACGGACGCCGCACGGCCGACGCCCGCAGCGCCGCCAGGATGTCCAGGCCGTTGGTGGTGACGGCCGTGCCCGGGCCGACGACGCCCGACAGCGCCTGCACGACCGCCTCGTCCCAGCCCTTGCCGCCGACCAGGCTGCTGGAGCTGTGGCCGACCACCACCGCCGCCAGCGGCATGGCCGCGAACTGCCGGCCGCCGCGCAGCAGGTCGTCCTCGAGGTCGACGCCGGAACGGTCGTCGCGCCAGCGCGCCCAGGGGGCGCGGGCGGTGACGCGGGCTGCGTGAACCGAGACGCCCGGCGGCAGCATCGCCCACCACTCGGCCTCCGGCACCGCCTCGCTGCCGACGATGAACATGCCGATCCGGGCCTGCCAGCCCCAATTGTCGATCTGCTGCAAGACGCGATCCTCCCCGTGCCGGCTCGGGCCGAGCCGCCGGGATTGAAGGCGGGTCCGTCAGCGAGCGCAAGGGGAGCGAACGGCCGGCCCAGGGAAGCCGAACGGGCCTATCAGGGAATTTTCTCCGCGGTATCAGGGAGCGCCGCGGCACCCGAACGAGCCCGCTTGCTACGAGCTCAGAACCACCTCGAAGCCCTCGAACTTCGGGTGCCCGAGATACAGGCCGCGATGGTTGCCGGCGTCGCGGTGCGCGGTGCGGAACGCCTCCGACTTCGTCCAGGCCTCGAAGGCTGAGCGCGCCGCCCAGACGGTGTGCGAGGAGTACAGGGTGTGGTCCTCGGCCTCCGGCCCCCGCAGCAGATGGAACGTCTGGAACCCCGGGACCGTCGCGAGCTGGGTGTCGCGCGAACGCCAGATCTCCTCGAACTCCGCCTCGCGGCCACGTGCGACCTGAAACCGGTTCATAGCGATGAACATCGTCCCCTCCTGCGAGCCTGCGGCACCGACGCCAATAGATAGGCGCGCCGAAGATACCCGGCAATTTTTCTATTGCAACTGCGAATGACTCTCATTCTTATCATTGAATCGACGCCGGCTTGACCGACGTCCGTCAGGGGAAGTCTCGGGGGTTCAGCATGCACCGGATTACACGCGCGGCCTTGATGGCGGCGCTTCTCGGCGGGACCACGCTCGGCGCGGCGACCGCCTTCGCCCAATCGGCCTCGCCGGCGCCGCAGCCGCCGCTGGCGCAGGGCATCCTCGACCTGGACGCCGTCAGCGTCACCGCCACCCGCACGCCGTCGCCGGAGTTCACCTATCCCGGCATGGTGACGGTGATCGGCCGCGACGCGATCGACCGCAGCGACCCCTCAAGCGTCGGCGACCTGTTCCGCGGCACCCCCGGCGTGTTCTTCGATGGTGGGCCGCGACGGACCGGCCAGATGCCCAGCATCCGCGGGGCGGAGGGCGAGAACGTCCAGGTGCGCATCGACGGCGCCCGGCAGAACTTCATCTCCGGCCATGATGGCCGGTTCTTCCTGGATCCCGAGATGATCGGCGGCGCCGAGGTGCTGCGCGGCCCGGCGTCGTCGCTGTACGGCAGCGGCGCGATCGGCGGCGTCATGTCGTTCCGCACGCTCGAAGCCGACGACCTGCTGGCGCCGGGGGAGACCGTCGCCGGCCGCGCCAAGGTCGGCTACCAGGACGTCAACGACGAGTTTCTGACCAGCCTCAGCCTCGCCGGCCGGCCGAACAAGGACAGCGAAGTGGTCGCCGGCATCGTGCGGCGGGCTTCGGGCGACATCCGGCTCGGCAACGGCGAGGACCTCGCCTCCGAGGACGACATCCTGTCCGGCCTGGTGAAGGGCAAGGCGCGACTGGCCGAAGGCCTGGAGCTGACGCTGGGCTATCTCGGCTTCAGGAACGACGCCGAGGAGCCGGACAACGGCCAGGACGGCAATGCCGTCGACTCCACGACGCCGCTGGTCGACAAGAAGATCCGCAGCGACACCGTCAGCGCCCGCGTCACCTACGCGCCCGGCTTCGCGTCCTGGGTCGACCTCGATACCGTGGTGTACTTCACCGAGACGTCCGACGACGAGAGCAACCCGGTGACGGGGGTCTCGACAAAGCAGACGGTGCAGACCGTCGGCTTCGATGTCAGCAATCGAAACCGACTGCGAATCGCCGACGGCACCGGCCTGACCCTGGTCTACGGCCTCGACGCCAACCGCGACGAGCAGACCGGCGACGACAGCTCGTCGACCGACGGCACTGCCGACGGCATCCCGAACGCCGCAGCCACCCTGTTCGGCGCGTTCCTGCAGGGAGAGTTCGAGGTCGCCAGCGTGCTGCCCGGCACCCTGCGGATCATCCCCGGCGTGCGCTTCGACTACTTCGAGAACGAGGCCGACGGCGGCAGCGGCAACGACGCCGACGCGATCTCGCCGAAGCTCGGCGTGTCCTACGAGCCCATCCCCGGCCTGGTCGGCTTCGCCAGCGCGGCGCGGGCGTTCCGGGCACCGTCGTTCAGCGAGTTGTACCTGGAGGGCACGCATTTCGCGATTCCGCTCGGCCGCGGGGTGACCGCGGTGAACAGCTTCGTCCCGAACCCCGATCTGGAGCCGGAGACCGCCGACACCATCGAGCTCGGCGCCGGCTACAAGGCCTCCGACCTGCTCGGCAAGGGTGACTCCTTCCGGGTCAAGGGCTCCTGGTTCCATTCCCGGGTCGACAACCTGATCGACATCCAGGTGAACGGTGGCGCCCCGACCCGTGGCTGCTTCGTGCCGGGCGCCGGGTCGTGCAACGCCGGCACCACCACCTCGATCAACCGCAGCGAGGCGGTGCTGAGCGGCGTCGAGCTGGAGGCCGGCTACGACCACCCGCGGTTCTTCGTGACCGCCGGCTTCGATTCGGTTGATGGCGAGGACGAGCAGACCGGCGAGAAGCTCGGCCTGCTAAAAGCCGACACCCTGAACGCCGGCGTCGGCGTCAAGCTGCGCGAGATCGACAGCGTGCTCGGCGCCCGGGGCGAGTTCGCGGCGCGCTTCGACAAGGTCGACGACGATGCCGAGGAGCGCGGCGGCTACTCGGTGTTCGACGTCTACCTGCAATGGGCGCCGAGCCAGCCGATGCTCCAGGGTGTGGTGGTCAACCTCGGCGTCGACAACGTGTTCGACCGCGACTACGAGCGCGTCCACGCCGGCGTCTCCGAGCCGGGCCGCAACTACAAGGTCTCGGTCGGCTACCGGCTGGGGTTCTGATGCGGCCGGCGACCTTCCCCGCAGTCATCAAGCGGCGCAGCCTGATCCTGGCGGCCGCGGCGACCGCGGTCGGCGGCCGCCGGGTGGTCGCAGCCGAGCCGCGGCGGGTGATCTCGATCGGTGGCTCGATCACCGAGACCGTATACGCGCTCGGCTGCGCCGACCGGCTGGTCGCGGTCGACGCCACCAGCCTGCACCCCGCCGCGGCGCGGCGGCTGCCGAATGTCGGCTACATGCGGACCCTGTCGGCCGAGCCGATCCTGGCGCTGGCGCCCGACCTGGTGCTGGCCGACGGCGACGCCGGCCCCGATGCGGTGCTGGCGCAGCTGCGCGACGCCGGAATTGCGGTCGAGAGCATCGTCAAGGCGACCACCGTCGCCGAGGTGCCGGCAAAGATCCGGCAGGTGGCCGCGGCGCTGTCGGTGCCGGCCGCCGGCGAGGCGCTGGTCGAGGCCGTCGGCCCGCCGGCGTTGCGCATCGCGGCGGCGGCCGCCGCATTGCCGGACAAGCCGCGGGTGCTGTTCCTGCTCAGCATCGGCCAGGGCGCACCGATGGCGGCCGGCATCGGCACCGCGGCCGCCGGCATCATCGCCGCCGCCGGCGGGGTCAACGCCATCGACGGCTACCAGGGCTACAAGCCGGTGTCGCCGGAAGCCGCCGTTGCCGCGGCGGCGGACGTGATCCTGGTGACCGACCGCACCGCAGAGCTGCTGGGCGGCACCGAGGCCATCCTGCAACGAGCCGAGGTGATGCCGACCCCGGCCGGGCGGGCACGGCGGCTCGTGGTGATGGATGCCTTGCTGCTGCTCGGCTTCGGCCCGCGCATCGCCGAGGCGGTCGCGACGCTGGCCCGCGCGCTGCACCCGTCCGCGGCGCTGCCCAGAAACGGATAGCCGCGTGACGATCATCGACGCCATGAAGTCGAGTAGCCGCCCGAGGCGCGAGATCCGCGGCCGCGCGGTGGTGACAACCTGCCTGTGCGCGGCCGTCGCGGTGGCGCTGCTGGCGGCCGGATCGGGTGCCGTGGCGATCACGCCGGCGCAGGTCCTGCAACTGCTGCTGGCGCCGCTGGACGTCGACCTCGGGATCGCGACCGACGCCCGGCACGGCCTGGTGTTCTGGTCAATCCGGCTGCCGCGGGTGCTGCTGGCGATCCTGGTCGGCGCCTCGCTCGGGCTGGCCGGCGCGGTGATGCAGGGGCTGTTCCGCAACCCGCTGGCCGATCCCGGCCTGATCGGGGTGTCGAGCAGTGCCGCGCTCGCGGCGGTAGCCACCATCGTGGTCGGCGTGCACGGCGTCGGCTGGATCTCGCCGGAACTGCGACCCTACGCACTTCCGGCCGCAGCCTTCGCCGGCGGCCTGGCAGGCACCCTTGTGGTGTGGCGGATCGGTACTGTCGAAGGCCGGACCATGACCGCGACCACGCTGCTCGCCGGCATCGCCGTCAACGCTGTGGCCCAGGCCGGCATCGGATTCCTGGTCTTCGTCAGCGACGAGCAGCAGTTGCGCGACCTGTCGTTTTGGCTGCTCGGCAGCCTGGCCGGCACCACCTGGGCGACGCTGCTGCCGGCCGCGGCGGTGATGCTGGTGCCGCTGCTGGTGCTGCCGCTGCTGGCGCGGGCGCTGAATGCGCTGCTGCTCGGCGAGCGCGAGGCGCTGCACCTCGGCGTCTCGACCCAGGCGGTCAGTCGGCTGGCGATCACGCTGTGCGCGGTGGCGGTGGGCGGCGCCGTCGCAGTGTCCGGCGTCATCGGCTTCGTCGGGCTGGTGGTGCCGCACATCGTCAGGCTGCTGACCGGCCCGGACCACCGCCACGTGCTGCCGGGCGCGATGGCGCTGGGGGCGGCGCTGCTGCTGGGCGCCGACTTGGTGTCGCGGACCGTCGTGCTGCCCGCCGAACTGCCGATCGGCATCGTCACGGCACTGGCCGGCGGTCCGTTCTTCGTCTGGCTGATCCGGCGCCGCCGCGACTGGGGATGACGACATGCTGACGGCAAGCGATATCGGCGTGCGGATCGGCGAGCGCTGGCTGTTGCGCGAGGTCTCGCTCAACCTTCGGCCCGGCCTACTGACGGTGGTGCTCGGCCCCAATGGTGCGGGCAAGTCGACCCTGCTCGGCGTGCTGGCCGGCGAGCGGCCGCCGACCGTCGGAACGGTGAGCCTCGCCGGCCGGCCGCTGGCGAGCTGGCCGGTGCTCGCGCTGGCCCGGCGGCGCGCGGTGCTGCCGCAGAGTGCCGGCCTGCAATCCGCGTTCACGGTGGAGGAGGTAGTGGCGCTCGGCCGCAACCCGTTCCACGGCACAGCCGATGCGGTGTCCGACCGGGCCGCGATCCGGGCGGCGATGGTGGAGACCGACGTCGCCGGCCTGGGCGGCCGGCTGGTCCCGACGCTGTCGGGCGGCGAACAACAGCGCGTTCACCTCGCGCGCTGCCTGGCACAGCTGGCGGCACCGATCGACGACACCGGCCCGAAGGCGCTGCTGCTGGACGAGCCGACCGCCGGCCTGGATCCCGCCCACCAGCACCGCCTGATGGCGACCGCCCGGCGGTTCGCCCATGACGGCGGGCTGGTGCTCGCCATCGTCCATGACCTGAATCTGGCGGCGCAGTACGCCGACCGCCTGCTGATCCTGCACGATGGCCGGCTGGTGTTCGACGGCACGCCCGTCGCCGGCCTGACCCCGCCGCGATTGGCGGCCGTGTTCGAGATCGAGGTGATGGTGATCCCGCATCCTGCCGACGGCAGCCCGCTGGTCGTGCAGACGGGTATCCGGCCGGGCACGGCGTCTTTGCCGGCCCCCCTGCCCGCGTCGCGCCGGCACGACGGCTGAGAGCGTTCCGATCGGCATTGGACATCCTCGTCGCGCGGGACGATGTTTGGATGGAACTGTCGTCCGGCTTTGATCAACGTCGTATTTCGCGACCGGGTGAGGCGGCTTGGCTACGATCACCGCGTTCCTGCTTGCCAACGAACCACTGGTCCGCCTCGCCGCCTTTACGGGCGTCCTGGCGGCGATGGCCGGCTGGGAGGTTCTGGCGCCGCGCCGGCCGCAAGCGGTCGGCCGGGTGACGCGATGGCCCGGCAACCTCGGCATCGTCGTCCTCGATTCGCTGGCGGTTCGGCTGCTGTTTCCGACCGCCGCGGTCGGCACCGCCCTGCTGGCGGAGAGCCGTGGGTGGGGGCTGCTCCATGCCATCGAGGCGCCGGCGTGGCTGGCGGTGCCAGCAGCGGTGCTGATCCTCGACCTGGTGATCTACCTGCAGCACGTGCTGTTCCACGCGGTCCCGGCGCTGTGGCGGCTGCACCGCATGCACCACGCCGACCTGGAGTTCGACACCACCACCGGCCTGCGCTTCCACCCGGTCGAGATCGTGCTGTCGATGCTGCTCAAGCTCGCCGTGGTCGCGGCACTCGGTGCACCGGCGGTCGCGGTGCTGCTGTTCGAGGTATTGCTGAACGCCAGCTCGATGTTCAACCATGGCAACGTCCGCCTGCCGCTGGCGCTGGACCGGATGCTGCGCTGGCTGGTGGTGACCCCGGACATGCACCGCGTGCATCACTCGGTGCTGCCGCGCGAAACCAACAGCAATTTCGGCTTCAACCTGGCCTGCTGGGACCGGCTGTTCGGCACCTACCGCGACCAGCCGGCGGCCGGCCACGATGCCATGACCATCGGCATCGGCCAGTTCAGGGACGCGCGCGAGCTGCGGCTCGACCGCATGCTGCTGCAGCCGTTCCGCGACGATGACCGCGACTACCCGCTCGGTCGGCGCGAGCCGCAGGACTGAGCGTGTTCTGGCGCCTCGCCGACCCCATATGTGAGCCGGCGCCGCTCAACGAGGCCTTGCGATGACCCAGACCATCACCATCCCCTGCCCGCATTGCGACACCCTGAACCGGATGCCGGCCGACCGCCGTGACCGGCGCGGCACCTGCGGACGCTGCAAGCGGCCGTTGTTCGAGGGTCGGCCGATGACCCTGGACGCGGCCCGCTTCGACCGCCATGCCGGTGCCGCCGACCTGCCGGTGCTGGTCGACTTCTGGGCGCCCTGGTGCGGGCCGTGCCGGGCCATGGCGCCCGCCTTCGACGCGGCGGCCGGCGAGCTTGAGCCGCGGCTGCGGTTGGCCAAGGTCGACACCGAGGCCGAGCCGTCGCTGGCGGCCCGCTTCGGCATCCGCGCCATCCCGACGCTGGCGCTGTTCCAGGGCGGGCGCGAGATCGGCCGGCACAGCGGCGCGATGTCGCAGGCGATGATGCGCGACTGGGTGGCCGGTCAGCTGGCGGGCTGACCGCCGGCCAGCCCCTTGGCGACCTGTCCGAGCGCCAGGGGCATCAGGCTGAGCCCGAGCGCGAGAGCGAGTGCTGCAGGCGGCGGCGGGGCCAGCGCCAGAACCCCGGCCAGCGGCGGGAAGTATACCGCCACGGCGGCCAGTGCGACGCAGAGCCCGAGTGCCCCCCAGACATAGAGGTTGCGGGTGACCTCGTTGACCAGCACATGGCTGCCGCGGTCGCGCATGTTGAAGACGTGCCAGAGCTGCCCGAGTGCCAGCGTGATGAACGACACCGTGACCGCGTCGGCGGCCGGCATCTCCAGCCATCGCTCCGCCAGGATGAAGGCCGAAAGGGTCGCGACGGTCAGCATGGCGGCATAGCCGGCAATCGCGAACCAATGGCGGCTGACAAGGATCGGTTCGCGCGGGGGTCGCGGGGGGCGGGCCATGACGTCGTGCTCGCCTTCGCCGGCGCCGAGCGCGAAGGCCGGAAACACGTCGGTCACCAGGTTGAGGTACAGGATCTGCAGCGGCAGCAGCGGCAACGGCATGTCGGCGAGCGACGCCAGCCCGACCACCAGGATCTCGCTGAGATTGCAGGACAGCAGGTAGACCAGGAACTTGCGGATGTTGGCGAAGATCACCCGACCCTGCGCCACCGCCGCCGCGATGGATGCGAAGGCGTCGTCGCGCAGCACCATGTCGGCGGCCTCGCGGGCGACCTGCGAGCCGCGCAGCCCCATCGCCACGCCGATGTCCGCCTTGCGCAGCGCCGGCGCATCGTTCACGCCGTCGCCGGTCATCGCCACGATCTCGCCGGCCTCCTGGTAGAGCCGGATCAGATCGAGCTTCTGTGCCGGGCTGACGCGGGCGAACACCGCCCGCCGCATCAATTCATGCCGCTCGTGCTCCGGCAGCCCGTCGAGCGGGGCGAGCGAGGCGCCGCCGAGCCCTGGCAGCGACTCGGGATCCGGCAGGCCAACGGCATCGGCGATATGCCCGGCAGTCGCAAGATGGTCGCCGGTAACCATGACCACCCGGATGCCGGCCCGCTTGCAGGTGGCGATGGCGGCGGCGACGTCCAGGCGCGGCGGGTCCTGCAGGCCGACCAGCCCGACCAGGGTGAGGCCGGAATAGGGCGGCTCAGACTGCGACGCGCCGGTCTTGGCGGCGAGCGCCAGGACGCGCAGGCCGGCGGCCGCGAGCGCCTCGGCCCGGGTCCTCCAGGCCTCGCGATCGGCCGGGCTCATGGGCTGGTCGCCGTCCGGGCCGGCAGCGGCGATCGAGGCCGCGAGCACCGGCTCCGGTGCGCCCTTCACCGCGTAGAGATAGTGGCCGTCGGCGCCGTGGACCGTCGCCATCATCTTCTGCTCGGAGTCGAACGCCTCCTCGTGAACCTCCGGCCATTGCACCGCCAGCGCCCGGCGCTCGACACCAAAGCGCGAAGCCAGCCGCAGCAGCGCCAGCTCTGTCGGGTCGCCGCTGGACCCGTCGAGTGCGCCCGCCGCGCCGCCGGGACCGAGACTGGCGTTGTTGCACAACACGGCGATCTCCAGCGCGCGCCTGCCGGCCGAGCCGTCGCGGAACAGGTCCGGCTCGACCGTCTCGTCCATCCGGTGATCGCCGGTCGGCAGGTGCAGGCGGGTGGCGGCCATCCGGTTCTCGGTCAGCGTCCCGGTCTTGTCGGTCAGGATCACCGTGGTGGCGCCGAGCGTCTCGACCGCCGCCAGACGCTCGATCAGGGCGTTGCGCCGCGCCATCCGCCACATGCCGCGCGCCAGCACCAGGGTGGTCACCATCGGCAGGCCTTCCGGCACCGCGGCGACCGCCAGCGCGATCGCGGTCTCCAGCATCAGCAACACCGGCTTGCCGGCGGCGATGCCGGAGCCGGCGATGGCGGCGGCGAGACCGAGCGTCAACCAGACCAGCTGGCGGCTGAGCGCCTCGATGCGGCGCTCCAGCGGCGTGCGTTCCGGTGCGGCCTGCTCGACCAGGGCGGCGATTCGGCCGAGCTCGCTCTGCATGCCGGTGGCGGTCACGATGCCGGCCCCGCTGCCACGGGTGACGGCGGTGCCCTGGAACGCCATGCCGACCCGCTCGGCGAGCGTGGTGCCCGCCGGGACCGGCTCGATCCCCTTGGCGGCCGGCAGCGACTCGCCGGTCATCGCCGATTCGTCGCATTCCAGCTTGGAGGTCTCGACCAGCCGGAGATCGGCCGCGACGACGTCGCCGCCTTCGAGCAGAACCACGTCCCCCGGCACCAGTTCGGCGGACGGCACCTCGACCACGCGACCGTCGCGGCGCACCCGAGCCAAGTGGACGGTCAGGCCACGCAGCGCCTCCATCGACCGAACCGCCCGCCACTCGGTGACGAAGCCGATCGCGGCATTGACGACGATCACCGCAAGGATCGCCGCAGCCTCGGTCCAATGCCCGAACGCGGCCGACAGCGCAGCCGCCGTGCCCAGCAGCAGGGTGATGAGGCTTTCGAACTGGTCAAGGACGATCGCCGCGAGCCGTCGCGGCGGGTTCCGGCGGAGGACATTGGAGCCGTGCCGGAGGCGACGGCTCCCGACCTCGGCGGCGCCCAGTCCGTTGGCCGGGTCGACCGACAGGGCTTCCGCCAGTGCCGATGCCGTGAGCGCGTGCGGGTCGGTCGGCAGCCCGATGGCGTCGCTCGTCACGGCACGAGCACGGCGGCGCCTTGGAAGCCCCCGTGCCGGAGGTCATCGAGTGCCGCATTCGCCTGTTCGAGCGGGTAGGCGACGGTCTCGGACCGGATGCCGATCCCTTCGATCAGCGCGAAGAACTCATGGCCATCGGCCCGTGTCAGGTTCGCCACCGACATCACCTCGCGCTCCTCCCACAGCAGCCGGTAGGGGAAGGTGGGAATGTCGGACATATGGATGCCGGCGCAGACCACCCGCCCGCCCTTGCGCACCGCCCGCAACGCCGCCGGCACCAGGGCGCCGACCGGCGCGAACAGGATGGCGGCGTCCAGCGGCTCCGGCCCCGGCTCGTCCGACCCGCCGGCCCAGACCGCACCGAGGCTGCGCGCGAAGTCCTGCGCGGCGGTGTCTCCGGGCCGGGTGAAGGCGAGAACGCGCTGCCCGCGGGCGACCGCGATCTGCGCGACGAAATGCGCAGCGGCGCCGAAGCCGTAGAGCCCGACGGTCCTCGCCTCCCCGGCCATCCGCCAGGACCGGTAGCCGATCAGCCCGGCGCACAGCAGCGGTGCCGCCTCGACATCGCCGAAACGCTCCGGGATCGGAAAGCAGAACCGGAACGAGGCGCGGGCGTATTCGGCATAGCCGCCGTCGATCTGGTAACCGGTGAAACCCGGAGCGTCGCACAGATTCTCGCGGCCGCCACGGCAGTAGTCGCAGTGCCCGCAGGTGCGCCCGAGCCAGGGAATCCCGACCCGCCGGCCGACCATGCCGTCCGGCACGCCCTCGCCGATGCGTTCAACCATGCCGATGATCTCGTGGCCGGGCACCAGCGGCAGCTTCGGCTCCGGCAGCTCGCCGTCGACCACATGCAGGTCCGTCCGGCACACGCCGCAGGCCAGCACGCGGACCAGCATCTCACCTGGGCTCGGTGACGGTACGGCGATGTCGGCGAGCCGCAGCGGTGCGCCGGCTCGATCCATGACCATCGCCCTCACCTTCGACCTCCGGCGCTCATGGGGCCCCGGAGGCGATCAGTTCAGGAACCGCTCGACATGCTCGAGCACGTCGGGGGTCGAGGCCTTTGCGAGATCGAGGTCGAGTTCACCGACCACCCGGTCGCGGACCTGCCTGGGCAACAGTTCGCGCAGCTCGCCCAGTGCCCGCGGCGGCGCCACGACCACCAGACGGTCGAAGCCGCCATGCGCCAGGGCCTCGGACACCGCCGACGCCACCCCGCCGATGAACTCGCGTCCGGCCTGCTGGTGCGGCGTGCTGCGCGGCTCGACGCCGTGGCTCGGGCCGCCCCGGCTGGCGAAGCCGATGTCGGGCCGGTGCGAGCCAGCCTCGTGGCTGACCGGCAGATGCCCGTCCATCGACAGGTTCTCCACAGGGGCAATGCCGCGGCCCGGTCCGTCATTGGCGAACACGCGGGCGTGCTGGTGGTCGGCGGTCAGGATCCAGGTGACGGTCTTCTTCATGCTGTCCTCCCGAGACGGGACCCGGACGGCGAAGGATCGATCCGACGCCCGCAGGGTCTACGCGACCACCATGCCGCCGTATGGCCCGGACGACATTGATGAGGATCAAGCTGGCGGAGCCGCAACCCGATCCGCGGTTGCCGGCGTCCGCGGCGGGAGCATACTCCGCGACAAGCCATGAGAGGACACTCGATGGACATGACGCTGCAGTTTCTGGGCGGGGCGGGAACGGTCACCGGATCGAAATTCCTGGTCCGCGCCGGACGCCGCCGGGTGCTGGTCGACTGCGGGCTGTTCCAGGGCTTCAAGCAGCTTCGACTGCGCAACTGGGCGCGGATGCCGGTGGCGCCTTCAAGCATCGACGACGTGGTGCTGACCCACGCCCACATCGATCATTCCGGCTACCTGCCGCGACTGGTCGCCGACGGCTTCCGTGGCCGCATCTACGCCACCGAGGCGACCCGCGATCTCTGCGACATCCTGCTGCCGGACGCCGCCCACCTGCAGGAGAAGGACGCCGAGTTCGCCAACCGGCACGGCTTCTCCAGGCATCACCCGGCGCTGCCGCTGTACACCCGTGCCGACGCCTCCGCCGCCCTCGAGCGGATCGTGGCAGTGCCGTTCGAGAGCGAGCAACGGATCTCCGGGCCGTTCTCGATCCGCTTCCAGCCCGCCGGGCACATCCTCGGCGCGGCGATCGTGACCATGACCGGCGGTGGGCGGCGGATCGTGTTCTCCGGCGACCTCGGCCGTTTCGGCAGCCCGACGATGGTCGACCCGACGGCGGTCCGAAGCGCCGACTACCTGCTGGTTGAGTCGACCTACGGCGACCGCCGCCACGATGGCGCCGACCCCGAGGCGGCGCTGGCCGACGCCGTCAATCGTACCGCCGCCCGCGGCGGCACCACGATCATCCCGTCCTTCGCAGTCGGTCGGGCGCAGACGCTGCTCTACCACCTGCATCGCCTGAAGGCCGCCCGGCGCATCCCCGACCTGCCGGTGTTCCTCGACAGCCCGATGAGCATCGACGCCAGCGAGATGTTCTGCCGGCACCACCGCGAGCACCGGCTGAGCGCGGCCGAGGCGCGCGCCGCCTGCGCCGTCGCCCGCTACGTCCAGGAGGTCGAGGAATCGAAGGCGCTGGACGCCAATCCGGTGCCGAAGGTCATCGTGTCGGCGAGCGGCATGGCCACTGGCGGCCGGGTGCTGCACCACATCAAGCACTATGCCCCGGACCCGCGGAACCTGATCCTGTTCACCGGCTTCCAGGCCGGCGGCACGCGCGGCGCCGCCATGACCGCCGGGGCCGAGCAGGTGAAGATCCACGGCCAGTACGTGCCGGTGCGCGCCGAGGTCGCCAACCTGTCGATGCTGTCGTCGCACGCCGACGCCGACGGGATCATGGACTGGCTGCGGCAGTTCCAGGCGCCGCCACGCCTGACCTTCGTGGTGCACGGCGAGCCGTCGGCGGCCGATGCCCTCCGCCATCGGATAGAAGAAGAGCTCGGCTGGCCCTGCCGCGTCCCCGAGCATCTGGAGACAGCTGCGCTGGAATGAACCGCGACCGCTACCGGAGCGTGCGCAGCAGCGGCTCGCGGGTTTCCTCGAACAACTCGCGGCGGCCGGTGGCGATCGCGAGGATCATCGCCCCCTGCAGGCCGGCGACAGCTTGCGCGGCGGACGGCGCACCCGCCGGCGCGCCCTCGAGGGCCCGCGCCACCCAGCCGAGCAGGCGCTCGAAATAGCGCCCGATCGCCGCCGACACCGGCGGGGGCAATTCGAGCGACTGGGCGCCGAGAACGCAGCAAAGGCAGATCAGCCCGGGCTGGATCGCCGCCGTCCGGTAGACCTCGCTCAGCCGGTCGAGCCGCATTGCCGGCGTCTCCGCCGCATTGTCCGGAGGGCCGAGTGCCGTCATGACCCGCTCGACGTAACGCTCGACCACCGCCCGGCCGAGATCGCTCTTCTGCGGAAAGTGGTAGTGGACGCTCGCGCTCTTGATGCCGACGTCCTGGGCAAGATCGCGAAAGCTGACGGCGTCGTAGCCGCCGCGGCGCATGCGCAACTCGGCGGCATCGAGGATCTCGGCGGCCTTGCCGGCGAAGGAACTGGGCATCATCGAATCCTGTCTATCAGAAGATAGGGATTGACACGAGCCGAACGCTGCGAGCATCGTCTACCTATCGTTAGATAGACATCCGCGATCCGCGGATCCAGGAGGCGAAGATGAAGGTCTATGACTGCAAGGGCTTCCCCAATCCCGCACGGGTCCGCATCGCGCTCGCCGAGAAGCGGATGCTGGACCAAGTCGAGTTCGTCCAGGTCGATGTGCCGGGCGGCGAGCACCGGCGGCCGGAGTTCCTGGCGAAGAATCCGTCCGGCGCGGTGCCGGTGCTGGAGCTCGATGACGGCACGCTGATCTCGGAGAGTGCCGCCATCACCGACTACCTCGACCACGCCGACGGCGATCCAATACTGACCGGTCGCGACGCCCGGGAGCGCGCGATCATCCACATGGCGCAGCGCAAGGTCGAGTCCGGCCTGCTCGACGCCGTCGGGGCGTATTTCCACCACGCCACCTCCGGCCTCGGCCCGGCCATCGAGATCTACCAGAATCGCGACTGGGGGCTGCGGCAGCGTGACGTGGCGCTCGCCACGATGCGCCGGCTCGACGGCGTCCTCGCCGGGCAGGACTACATGGCCGGCGACCGCTTCACGGTGGCGGACATCACGGCGATGGCCGGGTTGATCTTCGCCGGCTTCGCGAAGATCGACACGCCGGCCGAATGCGCCCATCTGGAGGCTTGGCGCGCCCGTGTCTGGTCGCGTCCGAGCGCGGCAGCGGCCGCCTGATCCGAGCATTGGAGGGGAGCGACATGCAGCTCAATGCCGACTTCAGCAAGCGCGTTGCCTTGCACGCCGACAAGATCGAATGGCGCTCCTCGCCGACGCCGGGCGTCCACCGGCGCATGCTCGACCGCATCGGCGACGAGGTGGCGCGTGCCACCTCGATCGTCCGCTACGACCCGGACAGCCTGTTCCCCGCACACGTCCACGGCGGCGGCGAGGAGTTCGTGGTGCTCGACGGCGTGTTCCAGGACGAGCACGGCGACTACCCCGCCGGCACCTACGTCCGCAACCCGCCGACCTCGCACCACACCCCTGGTTCGAAGCCGGGCTGCACCATCCTGGTGAAGCTCTGGCAGTTCACGCCGGACGACCGCTGCCACGTCATCATCGACACCGGCCGCATCGGCGCGGTGCCGCATCGCGACCGTCCCGGCGTCGCGGTCACGCCGCTGTTCCGCGACGACCGCGAAGATGTGCGCCTGGAGCGCTGGCAGGCCAGCACGGCGGCCCGGATCGCCTGGCGCGGCGGCGCCGAGCTGTTCGTGCTCGACGGCGGATTCAGCGAGGCCGGCGACCGGTTCCGGCTGCATTCGTGGCTGCGGCTGCCGGACGACGGGGAAACCGTCGCGACGGCCGGCCCGAACGGCGCCGCGGTCTGGATCAAGACCGGTCATTTGCGCTTCGCCGAACCGCCACGGCCCTGACGCCGACCGCCCCGCCCGGCTACTGCACTCCGCTACTGCGCCAGCCCCAGGCCGGCCAAGAACGCCGCAGACCTGCGAATCTTCGTCCGGTCCTTGATCTCGATGATCAGCCGCGGGTTGCTGGTCAGCCCCGACAGCGCCGCAAATACCGCGGGCCAGCGGATCGTGCCCTCGCCCAGGCACCAGTGCCGGTCGGCATAACCATCGGCATCCTGCAGGTGGACATGCTGCAGCCGGTCGCCGGCGGCCTTGACGTAGTAGTCGACCGGCGGCGCGCCGGTGTAGCCGTGGGCGTAGTGGGCATGGCCGGTGTCCAGCGACACGGCGACCGCCGGCGAGCCGAAGCTGTCGGCGAGACCGACGCGGGACAGCGGGTCCTTGTCCTCGATGTTCTCGATGACCAGGACGCAGCCGATGTCCTCGGCGCGCTTCACCGCGTCGCGCAGGGTGTCGTGGCAGTGGCCGAGCAGCTTGTCGCGGGCGTCGCCCTGGTTGTCGAGGTTGTTGTAGCCCCAGGTGGTATAGGGGCTGTGGATCACCATCTGGGTCGCGCCAAGGGCGGCGCAGACGTCGAGGCCCTGGGCGATCCGCTTCTTCACGACGCCCCGGATGTCGGGATCCGGCGAGGCGATGGTGAAGCCCCAGAACGGGCCGTGGATGCCGAGCCGTCCGGCATGGCCGTCGAGCAGCGCCCGCGCGCGCTCGACCAGCGGCTGCCAGTCGCCGTTCAGGACGGCGGCGTCGAAGAAGTCCTGCAATTCGAGGTCGCGCGGCTTCTCCAGCAGCCAGTCGCGGTGCGCCTCGACGGCGGCGAGCGGCATGGCGGCTCCGACGATCGGCAGGTCGGTCACGGGTATCCCTTTCTGTTGGATTGGACGTGGACGACGGCATTCTAGCAGCCGGGCGTGTCACCGCGATTGCAACCCGCCCAGCTGGCGACAAATATCCCGAAACCCGCCCGTCGCCAGCCCGGAGAACCGCCATGCCGCAGCACATCGGAATCGTCGGGTGCTCCGCCGAGGGTGCCGCACTCTGCTACCGCACGATCTGCGCCGAGGGTGCGGCCCTGCTCGGCCCGCACGCGCATCCCGAGATCTCGATGCACACCCCGTCGCTCGCCGACTACGTGACCTGCCTGGAGCGCGGCGACCTCGCGGGCGTCGGCGCGCTCATGCTGGCCTCCGCGGAGAAGCTGGCGCGCGCCGGGGCAGATTTCCTGATCTGCCCCGACAACACGATCCACCAGGCGTTCGGCCACGTCGCGCCGCGCTCGCCGCTGCCCTGGCTGCACATCGCCGACGTTGCCGCCGGCGAGGCCGAGGTCCGCGGATTCCGGCGAGTCGCCCTCACGGGAACGCGCTGGCTGGTCGACAGCGAGGTGTATCCGGAGAAGCTGGCGACCCGCGGCATCGAATGCGTCCGCCCAACCGTCGAGGAACGCTCGGAGATCGACCGGATCATCATGGAGGAGCTGGTCCGCGGCGTGTTCCGGCCGGAGGCGGTCGCCGCCTTCCAGAGGATCATCGGCCGGATGCAGCAGCAGGGCTGCGACGCCGTGGTGCTGGGCTGCACCGAGATCCCGCTGATCATGAGCGACGCGAACTCGCCGCTGCCGACCCTGGACTCCACCCGCCTGCTGGCGCGGGCGGCACTCGGCCGGGCTGTCGCAGGAACGACATCGGCCTGACCGGCACGGCGGAAGAAAAGCATTGACTCGGGTGCGGCAACCAATCTGAAAATGTCGTTCAAAGCTGCGTTTGGCGAAGAGGGCAGCCTGAACATCTGGACACTGGGGGCCTCATGGGAGGGGGCTCAACCGGACGGCAAGTCCGGACCCTGGTGGGGACCCCGGCCGCCAAATCAACAACAATGGGAGACGAGGATGCTCAATCGCATGAAGCGGTCGGCGTTGGGGCTGGCTGTCGCGTTGTCGACGGCCGCGGCCGTGTTCGGGGGCCATCCGGCCCTGGCGCAGGAGAAGGTCCTGCGGGTGGCGATGCACGCCGACGTGCGGACCCTCGACCCGTTCTGGACCACCCAGACCATCGCCGGCATCCACGGCATGATGGTCTACGACACGCTGTTCTCCAGCGACGGCGACCTGAATCCGCAGCCGCAGATGGTCGATAGCTGGGAGGTCAGCGGCGACCGGCTGACCTACACCTTCAAGCTGCGCGACGGCCTGAAATTCCACGACGGCTCGCCGGTGACGTCCAAGGACGTCGTCGCCTCGATGAACCGCTGGGGCAAGCGCGACGGTGCCGGCAAGCAGCTGATGGGCTACACCGCCTCGCTGACCGCCAAGGACGACAAGACCTTCGTGTGGGTCCTGAACGAGCCCTATGGCCTGCTGATCGACATCCTGGCGAAGACCGGCACCAGCATCCCGTTCGTCATGCGCGAGCAGGAGGCCATGGTCGACCCGTTCAAGCAGATCGAGGAGGTGATCGGCTCCGGTCCCTTCATGTTCAAGCGTGACGAGTGGGTGCCCGGCAGCAAGACCGTCTACACCAAGTTCAAGGACTACGCGCCGCGCAAGGAGCCGGCGTCCGGCCATGCCGGCGGCAAGGTGGTCAAGGTCGACCGCGTCGAGTTCGTCTGGCTGTCGGATCCGCAGACCGCGCAGTCGGCGCTGGTCGCCGGCGAGATCGACTACCTGGAGAACCCGGCCCCCGACTTCCTGCCGATCCTGGAAGGCACGCCCGGCATCAAGCTCGACGTGCACCCGGCCGCCGGCACCATGGGCATCGTCCAGCTCAACCACCTGCACCCGCCCTTCAACAACGTGAAGGCGCGGCAGGCGATGTACTACCTGCTGAACAACGCCGACTACCTGAACACCATCGCCGCCGATCCGAAGCTGCAGACCCTGTGCTTCTCCTACTTCGGCTGCGGCGTGGCGATGGAGACCGACGCCGGCAGCGAGCCGTACAAGGGGGCCAAGGACGTCGCCAAGGCCCAGGCGCTGTTCAAGGAGGCCGGCTACAACGGCGAGCCGATCACCATCCTGCACGCCACCGACCACGCCTACATCAACCCGGCCAACCTGGTGATGATCCAGCAGCTGCGGAAGGCCGGCTTCCTGAACCTCGACGTGCAGGCGATGGACTGGGGCTCGGTGGTGTCGCGCCGCGCCAAGAAGGAGAAGCCGGCCGAGGGCGGCTGGAACATCTTCATCACCGGCACCACGGTGCTGAGTTCGTCGACGCCGATCACCCACGTCTCGCTCGGCATGGGCTGCGAGAAGGCCTGGTTCGGCTGGCCGTGCGACGCCCAGTTCGAGGACCTGCGCAAGCAGTGGGCCTTCGCCCCGGACCTCGACACCCGCAAGAAGCTGGCGGTGGAGATCTCCAAGCGCGCCTATGACCAGGTGCCCTACATCTCCTTCGCGCAGTGGCGCAACCCGGTGGCCTACCGCTCGGACGTGATCTCCGGCGTGATCTCGGTGCCGTCGGTTCCGCCGATGTGGAATATCGAGAAGAAGTGATCGCTTCGGACCGACCGGGCCGGCCCAGCGCCGGCCCGGAACGGCTCGCGGCGGACGGCCGGGATGCCGGCCCCAGGGGTCGGATATCCCCGGCTTTCGCCGCATTCTGGAGACGGCCGGCACTGCACAGCGTGCCCGGCCCGGAGATCAGGGTATGACGGCCTACATCATCCGCCGGCTGCTCGCGACGATTCCGGTGATGATCGTCGTCGCGCTGTTCGTCTTCCTGCTGCTGCACCTCACCCCGGGCGACCCGGCGGCGGTGATCGCCGGCGACGACGCCTCGCCGGCCGAGATCGACGGGATCCGCCGCAAGCTCGGCCTCGACCGCCCGATCTGGGAGCAGTTCGTCATCTATGTCGGCAACCTGCTGAACGGCGACCTCGGCACCTCGATCTTCTCCAACCTGCCGGTGCTGACGCTGGTCAAGCAACGGCTGGAGCCGACGCTGGTGCTGGCGGTCTCGACCCTGGTGGTCGCCGTCGCCTTCGCGGTGCCGCTCGGCGTCCTGGCGGCCTGGAAGGCTCGCACGCTGATCGACCGGGTGGTCATGGGCTTCTCGGTGCTCGGCTTCGCGCTGCCGGTGTTCCTGATCGGCTACCTGCTGATCTACGTCTTCGCAATCGAGCTGCGCTGGCTGCCGGTGCAGGGCTACAAGCCGCTGTCCCAGGGCCTCGTCGGCACCGCCCGCTCGGTGGCGCTGCCCGCCTTCGCGCTCGGCATGATCTATATGGCGCTGATCGCGCGCATCACCCGGGCGAGCATGCTGGAGGTCCTCAGCGAGGACTACATCCGCACCGCCCGTGCCAAGGGCGTGGCCACCCCCAGCCTGCTGCTGCGCCATGCCCTGAAGAACGCCGCGGTGCCGATCGTCACGGTGATCGGCATCGGCATGACGCTGCTGATCTCCGGCGTGGTGCTGACCGAGACGGTGTTCAACATTCCCGGCCTCGGGCGCTTGACCGTCGACGCGATCCTGAAGCGCGACTACCCGATCATCCAGGGCCTGATCATCATCTTCGCGGGCGTCAAGGTGCTGGTGAACCTGATGATCGACATCAGCTACACCTTCTTCGACCCGCGCATCCGCTACTGAGGCGACGGCGATGACAGCGATTTCCGAACCCGCCCCCGTCGCCCGCAACCGCCGGCTTGAGTGGATCCGCTACAATCCGACCATCGTCATCGGCTCGGCGATCCTCGCCGCCCTGGCGGTGCTGGCGGTGATCGCCCCCTGGATCGCCGACGATCCCCTGGGCTTTGACCCGCTGAACCGGCTGAAGAAGCCGTCGGCGGAGTTCACCTTCGGCACCGACCAGTTCGGCCGCGACGTCTACAGCCGGGTGATCTACGGCGCCCGGATCTCGCTGGCGGTCGGGGTCTCCGTCGCGGTGGTCGCGACCGCCGCCGGGCTGCTGATCGGCGTGCTCTGCGGCTACTACCGGCGGGTCGACGCCGTGGTCATGCGGGTCATGGACGGGGTCATGGCGATCCCGCCGATCCTGCTGGCGGTGGCGCTGATCACCCTGATGCAGGCGGGCCTGGCGATCGTCATCGTCGCCATCTCGATCCCGGAGATCCCGCGGGTGGTGCGGCTGGTGCGCAGCGTCGTGCTGCAGGTGCGCGGTCTGCCCTATATCGAGGCGGCGATCGCCAGCGGCACCCGCAGCCGGATCATCATGACCCGTCACATCCTGCCGAACACGCTGGCGCCGCTGATCGTGCAGGCGACCTATGTCTGCGCCTCGGCGATCCTGACCGAGGCCGGGCTGTCCTTCCTCGGCATCGGCACGCCGCCGGAAATCCCGAGCTGGGGCAACATCATGTCGACAGGCCGCAGCTTCTTCCAGATCTCGCCCTGGATCATCTTCTTCCCCGGCGTGATGCTGGCGGTGACGGTGCTGGCCATCAACCTGGTGGGCGACGGGCTGCGCGACAGCCTCGACCCGCGCATCGCCCGGCGGCTGTGATGGAAGGGAGCGCCATGGCCCCGACGGCCCCCGCCGCCGCACCGGATGCCGACGTCATCCTGTCGGTGCGCGACCTGAAGACCCGGTTCTTCAGCCGCGACGGCGTGGTGCGCGCCGTCGACGGCGTGTCCTTCGACGTCCGCCGCGGCGAGACGCTGTGCATCGTCGGCGAGTCCGGCTGCGGCAAGAGCGTCACCGCGCTGTCGGCGATGCGGCTGCTGCCGGAGGGGGTCGGCCGCATCGTCGGCGGCTCGATCCACTTCGAGGGCCGCGACCTCGCCACCCTGCCGGAGCGCGAGATGCGGCGGATCCGCGGCAACCGCATGTCGATGATCTTCCAGGAGCCGATGACCTCGCTGAACCCGGTGCTGACGGTCGGCGACCAGATCGCCGAATCCCTGCGCATCCACCAGGGGCTGGGGCGCAAGGCCGGCTGGGACCGGGCGGTGGAGATGCTGTCGCTGGTGCGCATCGCCGACCCAAGGCAGCGCGCCGGCGAGTATCCGCACCAGCTCTCCGGCGGCATGCGGCAGCGGGTGATGATCGCCATCGCGCTGGCCTGCAACCCGAAGCTGCTGATCGCCGACGAGCCGACCACCGCGCTCGACGTCACCATCCAGGCGCAGATCCTGAACCTGATGCTGGAGCTGAAGGAGCGGCTGGGCACGGCGATCGTGCTGATCACCCACGACCTCGGCGTGGTCGCCGAGACCGCGCAGCGCGCGATCGTCATGTATGCCGGCCGCAAGGTCGAGGAGGCCTCGGTGCAGGAGCTGTTCGACAACCCGGTCCACCCCTACACCCGGGGCCTGATGAGCTCGATTCCGCGCCGCTCCGCACTTGGCCGGCGCGCCGCCGTGCGCACCCGCCTCAAGGAGATCGCGGGCATCGTGCCGTCGCTGCGCGAGGACATCCCCGGCTGCGCCTTCGCGCCGCGCTGCGACTTCGCGGTGGAGCGCTGCACGGTCGCCGCCCCGGCGCTGGAGCCGCAGGGCCCCGGCCATATTGCCGCTTGCTGGGAGGCCGCGCGCGTCGCGGCGACGCCGCGATGAGCGTCGACATGAACGCGGATGATGCAGCCGGACGGACGGTCCTCCGGGTCGACGGGCTGAAGAAGCACTTCCCGGTGCATCGCGGCGTGCTGTCGCGGGTGGTCGGGCAGGTCTACGCGGTCGACGGCGTGTCCTTCGAGATCGGGCGCGGCGAGACGCTCTGCCTGGTCGGCGAGTCCGGCTGCGGCAAGTCGACGGTCGCCAAGACGGTGATGCGGCTGCTGGAGCCGACCGCCGGGCGGGTCGAGCTGAACGGCGTCGACATCTCGGCGCTGTCGGAGGGCCAGGTCCGGCCGTACCGCCGCGACATGCAGATCGTGTTCCAGGACCCCA
>Ga0209347_1001894_pt1 | contig 30275 bp, 29 predicted proteins | sample AutmiccommuBRH23_FD_187382 | JGI IMG/M metagenome (GOLD analysis project Ga0209347, IMG submission 187382) | Deep subsurface microbial communities from Mt. Terri, Switzerland - Autotrophic microbial communities BRH/23 (SPAdes) (version 2) | ecosystem: Environmental > Aquatic > Deep subsurface >...
TAGTGATATCATGCAATCTTTGGGGTTGAGCCGTTCGGCGCTGGACAACAGGCTCTTAAGAGGCAGAAAAAGAATCAAGGAGGTTTTATCCTGTGACTGAAAAGCAAATTCAGGCTCTAATGCAAAATCTTGATAATGATTTGTTGGCTAAGGAACTGGATGATTTAATGAGTGACTTAGAAGTCGATCAGGACTCTATTACCCAAAAGGCATTCAATAAGTTGAATAAGGAGCAGTTAAAAGTGAAAAGAAAAAGAAATAGAATTTATCCAATTGTGGCAGCGTGTTTAATTATGTTTATCGGTGTATCAAACGCCTATGCTGGAGAGATCTCAGATTTTGTCAGATCATTTTTCAATCAAAGAGCAATTTATTCAACGGTGATAGACGGAAGTGCCTACTATCTGGAATCCCCCTTGCAGTTGGATAAGGAAAGCAAACTGGAGAACGTTATTTTTTCAAAGGACAAGCTGGAAATGAATTTGAGTTTTTCTTTAACAGAAGATAAACTTCCGGAAATATCAGTTGCTGCGGAAAACGGCGAACTATATAAACCGGGAGGTTACGGTTACAACAATAATCGTCTGTTCCTCAGTTTTTGGAATGAAGCAGAGCGGAACTACGTGTTCTCGCCATCGAAAGAATTGAAATTGATGATCGGAGATAAAAGTTATAGTATTCATTTAGCAGAAGGTGCGTCTGTAGTTGGCAACGGCGAAATTAAACCTGCTGAACAAACGGATATTGGTTGGGTAAATGTTGGTTATCAAAAGACTAACCAGGGTGTGCAGATTTTAACAAGCTTTACAGACAAGGACTTGAAACTGATCGGCATTGGTGAACTGGCTCAAAATACTGTGACGAACATGTTTAAAAATGAAAAGGACATGATAAGCGGCGAGACTTACTCAATGCCCACAATGACCAAGCCCCTCCTTGGGTATGACAAAGATAAAAACGTTTACACCTACAATCAGGCTGAAAATGTTGTGGGAATACCCATCACCGAATTTGAATCCCAGGCTCCTGTCGACAAAGAAATTGAACTGCAAATACCAAGTTTGCTTGTTGGTTATGAAAAGAACTTTGGTGATATTGATGTGGCAATTCCGGGGTTAAATGAAGAAAAAAGAATCGGCCAGGAAATCGACCTGAAATTACAAAAAATCTCCTTGGAAAGTATTAAAAGAACCTCCGCAACAACAGCCGAGTTAAAATTTGCTTTGAACACGGGAGACACAGAAGGGGTTGCTGTTCGAGCGGTTAACCTTTACAGTAAAGATGTGCAAAGAGGTGACAGCACTTGGCAAGGTGACGTATGCACAATGCGTATCAGTTTTGATGAAAAATTAAAAGATGCTAAGTTTAATGTGGGCTGGCCGAAGTTTGTGGTAAAAGGTAATTGGACTCTAAAGATTAAATAATAGTTCATTGTTGAAGCCAGTTGCTTTTTTCAGACGGCAGGGCTGGGTCATGACCCGGAGCCTTGCCGTTGCTTGAAATAGGGAGATAATAGGAGAGGAGTTAATCCAGCGGTCACCTGGTCGTCCTCCCTAGGGAACAGAAGAGTTCATTATGGAGAATATTATTATTGATAGAGAAACTCTCAAATGACCCAACTGAAATCGTCTTCTTTGAAAAGTACAAGGATAAGGAGGCCTTCAAAGCCCATGGGAGTTCAGCTTATTTTCAGGAAGCAGCCCAAAAGTTTGAAGAACTGCTAGTGGGTAAGATCCAGGTTAAATTTCTTGAAGAAGTTTAATGGGTAGGGATCTACTGAAGAAAGCTTAGATTTGTGGCTTAGTGTTGTAGGGTGAAACGGTAAGTTTTTGTATTTCAGTTGATGTGCTGAAGATGGAACCGAGAGAGTTTTAGTTGAGAGGATAATTAATAAAGGGAGCGAAACTAAGGGAATCTTAGGCTTCGCTCCTTTTTCACATAGAATTGTCTGAGCTGAGGGTTATGTTTTAAGCAGATAAAATTCATTTATTTGGTGAGGCACGGTGATATTGGTCTTGGTAACTGTGCTGATCGCCAGGGAAAAGTTTGTTTCTTACTTCACTTACATATGTCCTTAAGCCCTCAGTCATTAGTTCATCCGAATTTGCATATGATTTGACAAATTTGGGAACTCGATTCACACCATAAGTGAGAATGTCATGGTAAACAAGAACTTGTCCGTCGGTATGGACACCTGCCCCGATTCCAATAGTAGGAATTGATAAGGACGTTGATATTTCCTGGGCAAGCTGTTGAGGAATACATTCAAGAACAATTGCAAAAGCTCCTGCTTCCTGGCAGAGTTTTACATCTTCTAACATTTTCCTGGCGGCTTCGGTATCTTTTCCCTGCACTTTAAATCCGCCGAGAACAGCAACGGATTGCGGCGTAAGCCCCAGATGGGATACCACAGGGATACCTGCTTTGACAAGTGATTTTATATGCGGGAGTACTTCATCAGCCCCTTCCACTTTCACTGCATTAGCTCCTGTTTCCTGAATAAGCCTTGCACCGTTTAAGAGAGTATCTCTGACTGAAAGGTGATAGCTCATAAAAGGCATATCTACTACTATGAAAGTATTGGGAGCCCCGCGTCTGACCGCTTTAGCGTGATGAAGCATATCTTCCATTGTTACATAAATTGTTGAGTCATAACCCAGCACAACATTGCCCAGAGAGTCGCCAACAAGAATCACGTCCGCCTGAACTTTCTCAACCTGCTTGGCTGAGGGATAATCGTAGGCTGTAACCATTACAATTTTCTTGCTCTGATTTTTCAGTTCACAGAAGTCTTTGGTTGATTTCATAGTTTTTCCTCCTTTTTTCAGGAGAGGTGACAAAACAATCTTGGCATCCAAAAAAGTCCCTTTAGCCAGAAGGGACTTATCAAACATAGAACTGTTTTATCCCTCTGTCCTGGTCCGCAACGGATACAGGCAGTATACTTAAATGATTCCTATGAAAAGGTGCAGTTCTAATGATACTGCCCAAATAAAGTATATCAGTTCACATCTAAGGCGGCTAGAGTAAGTCTTTCGGATTTGACCTATTACAGGAAATTTTCGTCTCTGCTCGCCTCGCGTTTCGCTCGGCAGGGGACTGGTACTTCCCGCAATTTGTTGAACCCATTAAGGGGTTGGTTGTTATGTGGAGTGGCTTAAAGTTGATCAATAATGCAGTACAATGGATCTGTCCCGCTGTGTATTAACCATCCCGATTAATCTTGAATGCATTGAATAAGAAAAACCGGTTTCAGTACGTATATATAGGATCGTCGAACATCTCTGAGTCAGCTATGACGAGCGGTTTGGAATGGAATATTAAGCTATCCCAATATGACTCAGGGGATATTCTAGAGAAAATCCGGGCTACCTTTGAAGGATATTGAAATAATCTTGAGTTTACACTCTTTTTCGAGGACATTGTTGCTGTACTCAAACTTTTCTGCCTGAGTACCGGGCCTCCGGCGGGGGTGAGCCCAGTCTGGTATACGACAACCAGCGTCGAATTTAAAGGTATCCCAACGACTGCCATCGCCATCCTTTCCTCCGAATTGACAGGCCGCTTGAATTTCGGCTTGTCCGTATAGTCTATGCATTTGCTTGTCCAATGGTTATTGCTTACACTCTGTTTTTGATTTTTCGCATTACCTAGGCCTGTCCGAGAAACGACTACGTAGTCGTTTCTCGGACAGGCTTTTATATAAAAACGATCTTATGTACATTAATATTAAGTTTAACTACTCTGAATGGGAGAGCGATTTACCAAAGCTTTTCAACAGATTGATGTTTTAGAGAAATTTTAGGTTGATTTAGATTTATGGGTAAAAGCTGAATCTGAAGCGACGAAAAGGACTTTTGAAGCCGGCTTCAAAAGTCCTTTTCATAAATAAAACTAAGGGGGGATGTTCCCGATTATCGGGAAGCGAGACGATCGCCAATTCCTGTAAAACCCAACTTTGCAAGTATAGATTTCGGGAACTCAAAGCGGATCGTGATCTCCGGATCAACCACTTGACAGAATTTCAGGTTGCCCACAAGGCTCATCAAACGGCCAGCATCGCCTTGGCTTAAACCAGCGATCCCCGTCAAGAAGTCGAACATATTATCCACTGCCTGTTTGAACGCGTCGTCCGAGGTTTTTGCTGTAGCAATGGTCGCATATAGTTCGTCAGTCTCGACAAAAGGGGTAGGCAACTGCGGCACATCTACTACGGTGACCGAAAGTGTGACGCGGGCCGGCGTTTCGGCTCCGCAGACCAAGACCTCGCCGTCACCCATCAAGGCGTGGACATCGCCACATCCAAAGAGCCCGCCCTCGACAGCGGCGTGCAGGTAGAGCGAGGCACCCTCACCGATTAGGTTGCAATCCATATTGCCGCCATGCTTGCCTGGGGTGCCATTAGGGACGCTTCCTTCCATAGGTGCCAGGCCGATCACGCCAATCATCGGCTTTAACGGCAAATGAAGGTCTCCTTTTACCGTCGATATGGAGAGCACGCCATTGTCGTTGTCCATCACGCGGGTTGAAGCCTCGGTGACGCCGTTAATCGCACCGGCGCCGGGAATCGTGGTCATGACTGATTTGCCGGTCATCTCCAGCTTCTTAATGTCAATACGAACCACATCTCCCGGCTTGACGCCTTCGATCGCGACCGGCCCGGTTGCAGGATTGATCGCATCCCAATTCAGATTATCCAAGGTGTCCGCATCGGAGCGCAGCTGATTGGCAAAGCAATCACGGGTATCCAACGAAAACTGCTCATGCTGGGCCACCGTTAGAAGCGGAGTTAGGGTCGGCGCAAAGGCGTAGAATACCTGATCGTGATTTAGTGATTTCATGCCTTTTCCTCCTGTTTCTAGTTTTTGGGTATATTGTCACTCTTTCCGGAACCGATGCGCAATCTGCGCTTGATGCTTATCCAGGACAGCTCTCTCCCGCCGGTGATACCGTTCGCCTTCCAGATCAAAAAAGCGACCAAAATAACCGCGACCACGATTTCTGCCGAACCCGATGCCTCAAAGCCGCTCCTGCTGAAGAGCATCTCAAGCTGCCGCAGGCCCTGACGGACCAGAGTTACCAAAAGCGCCCCAAAAAAAGCTCCCGAGACAGACATCGAGCCGCCGATTACAAGCATGGAGAGCAGCAGAAAAAGCTCGTTCATATAAAAGGAGGAGGCGGTGATCGACAGGATGTAGTGTGAATATAGACCGCCGGCAAGGCCGCCGATACCTGCGCTTGCCACATAGCCAAAATAGCGCACTGCGACGAAATTGATACCGCTGGAACGGGCGGCATAACGATCCTCACGGGTTGCCCGCAGCTTCAGACCGAGGGAGGATTCCTTGAAATAATAAACTGCGATGATCACAAGCACCGCTACCCCAAGCGCTACCCAGAAGGTGGTCAGACGCGTCCCGCCCAGCGTGAAGGTTCTCGGACCATTGGTTACTTGCGACCACTGAGACAGCAGCACACTGATGACAATGAGCAGCGCAAACTGGGTGATCGCTCCAACCGAATCGGAAAGGCGCATCAAGGGCCACGCGACGATGGCTGCCGCTATCATTGCCACCAATGCCCCGGCTAAGAGCGCCAGGGGGAAGGGTAGATGCAGACTGATCAGAAAAGGATACATCGTAGGGATCTGCAGGGCTTTGAGCGCTGGTGTCATCGAAAAGATCGCCGAGGCAAAAGCGCCAATACCGACATAGCCGATGTAACTCCAGTTCAGGATTCCGGAATTGCCCATAAAGAGCTGAAAACCAAGAGCCATAATCAGCATAATGGTGCCAAAGGTAAATATGTCCTCAATAAACGGTATGTTCAGCCACCAGATAAAGAAGCCGATGACCATAAGGATGACGATCAGGAAAACCACCGTCGAAGACTTGCGGGAAAAGTCAAGGTCCTCAATAAAATCTCTTATATTCATCCTACACGCTCCTCCTGATAGTTGCCGCGCATCAGTCCCTCGGGTTTAAGCACCAGAAATACGATGACGATAGCGAACATAAACGCATCACGGAAGGACAGTAATGAGGTAGGGAGTGTCAGCGAGAGAATGTTGGCGATAAGTGCGTAGACAAATCCGCCAACCACTGCGCCGGGCAGTGAATGCATGCCTCCGATGACCACTGCGATAAAGCCAATCAGCAAGGGCGACATACCCATCAAGGGTTCGACAGATCCTGTGCGCGCAGACCAGAAGATGGCTACTACGCCGGCCAGAAAACCGCTTATAATGAAAGCTACCGAGATTACAAGATTTGCCGGTACGCCCATCAGACGAGCAGTGACAAAGTTCTCGGAGGCACCGCGCATCGCCACACCCAATACGGTATATTTCATGATGATCACCAGGACAATGAGCAGCACAAGCGTGGTGCCAATTATCAAGCAATTGCGCAGCGGTGTGATCACCCCGAGAAGCTCAACGTTCATATTGAAAAAAGCGGGAATAGGTACGGCTTTGGAGCGCGGGCTGATCCCTAATTGAAAGAGGCGTTGCATGATGACGCTGACCGCAAACGAAGTGACCAGCAAGGCGTCAAGTGAACGTCCTCTGAAAGGCCGGAAGGCGACCAATTCACTTAAAAAACCGATGGCTACGCTGGCGAGAATGCCGATCAGAAAAACCAAAGGCCAGGGCAGACTGGTAAAAACACCCAGGAGATACAGGACATAGGCACTTACAGTAATGAATTCGCCATAGGCAAAGTTGATCAATTTGCATATGCCAAAGACAAACACCAGCCCTAAGGCTATGAGCGCGTAGAGACTGCCCATGCTTAACACGTTGATGGCAAATTCGAGTAAGACCTGTGCATTCATCCGACATCGCCTCCTTTTTGGCTGCCGAGATACACCGACGTGATATCCACGTCGCCCGCCATGTCCTGAGGCCGGCCGGCGTATTCGACCCTTCCGTTAGAAAACAGATAAGCACGGTCGGCGATTGCGAGGGCCCGCCCGGCATTCTGCTCGACCAGCAGGATGGTTATGCCGCGGGACTTGAGCTCAATGATGAGGTCGAAGATTTGATCGACTCGGTTGGGTGAAAGACCCAGTGACGGCTCATCCATCATCAGCAGGTCGGGATGTGAAATCAGTCCGCGCGCGATGGCCAGCATCTGTTGCTCGCCGCCGGAAAGCAGGCCGCCGGCCTGATGATAGCGTTCTTTCAGGATGGGAAAGAGGGTGAAGAAATCCTCCAGGTCTGCGGCAAAGCGCTTGGCTTGATAGCGTCCAAAGGCGCCAAGGCGCAGATTCTCTTCCACCGTGAGCGATGGGAAGATATCGCGCCCTTCCGGCACCAAGGCCATGCCAAGTTTATGGAGATGTTCCGGTTTCCAGCCCGTGACATCCTTATCCTTAAATCGAATGCTGCCGGACCGGGGCTTTAGCACACCCGAAATCGCTTTTAAAACAGTTGATTTTCCGGCGCCGTTGACACCGCAGATGCTCACCAATTCACCTTTATGGACTTCCAGGGAAACCCCGTGGAGGGCCAGTATGGAACCATAGGCAACGTAGAGATCTGAGATTTGCAGAATGGGCGCGTTCTCAGTACAATTACTCATGATGCAGCACTCCCTAAATATGCCTTGACTACCTCCGGATTCTTGCGCACATCCTCGGGAAGACCCTCGGCGATAGTTTTGCCATAGTTTAACACATGCAGGCGGTTGCAGAGGCTCATGATTAACCTCATGTCATGATCAACGATGAGGATGCCGATCTTCTTGCTGTCCGGCATCGTTTTCAGCAGAGATAACAGCTCATCTGTTTCCGCTTCGTTTAGGCCGGCCGCCGGTTCGTCGAGCAGCAGGAATTTAGGCTGCGCGGCCAAGGCGCGAGCAATCTCCAGTAAACGCTGATCGCGAAATGTTAAGCCCTGGGCGGGCAGGTCAATCTTATCGCCCAGTCCTAGTTCCTCTAAGAGCTCGGCTGCAAGGCGTGTGGCCTCACGGCGTTTTTTGCCCACACCAATGGCGCCAATCACCGCATTTTCAAGACAGCTGAGGTTTTTAAAAAGCCGGATGGTCTGATAGGTGCGCACCAAACCATAGCGGGGAACCCGATATGCGGGCATTTCGCCAATGTTGTGCTGATCAATCGATACCTGTCCACTGTCCTTGGCAAGCATTCCGGTCATGATATTGATCGTTGTCGTCTTGCCTGAACCATTCGGGCCAATTAAGCCAAGGATCTCGCCGGTCTCAAGGCGCAAGCTCACTTCATCCACAGCTTTCAGACCGGTGAAAGACTTGCACAGCGCTTTCACGGCGAAGGTAGATTTACTTTCCATAACCTCACTCTCCAAACACTGGCAAGCGTGCTCTGTGAATAGAACACGCTTGCCTTTATATCTAACGCTGTATTGCACTCACGGCTTGGGCAGGTTATCGGGGGTTACCCATTCAAGAAAGACAGGCTTACCGTTTACAAGCTTAATCACTGCAGCTGCCTTGTTTGGTTCATGACCACCAGCCGCATCCGACCAATCCAGCTTCCCTGTAAGCAGGTTGAATGTGGTGCTTTCCATATACTTGGCCATTTCATCGCCACCCGTGCCAACTTCGCGCATGGCCGCGGCGAGCACCATTACGACGTCATAACCCGCCATCGACCAGGGGGCGTCAACATCCTTGCCGTATAATTTCTTGTAAGCTTCGTTATATTTGGTAAATCCGGGCACGGCTGCTTCACTGTTAAAACTGTGGGAGTCCCAGATAACGTTGTTGCCAAAGTCCGATCCGAGCAACGCGAAGAACGACGGGTCGTCATAAGCATCGCCGCCATAGATCGGAGAGTCGATACCGGCGGTGCGGAATTCCTTGATGATCGTGCCCAGGTCGGGCATGTAGGAGCTTATATAGATGAAGTCCGGCTTTTGCGGCAGGGATTTGTAGTGTGCAATCAGGGCAGCGGTATCGACTTTGCCTTGGCTGAAAATATCTTCACGCAAAACGGTGCCGCCAAGTTGCTTGAAGCTCTCTACAAAGTAGCGTGAAAGGCTCTTGGTGTAATCGATGAAATCGTCGGTGACGACATAGGCGGTGCGCAAGCCATCCTTCACGTAGGCCTTTTCAGCGATGACCGCGCCCATGGTGGTGTTCCACATGGACAGCGTGAACTGCTTGTCCCCAAGCATAGCGCTGCCGAACAGCGGCGAAGAGGCACACGGACTTATTCCAACGATACCTGCTTCCTGGGCAGCGCGAGCTGCCGGACCGCCGAAGTCATAGTCCGAAGGGGTAATGATAGCTACTGCACCTTGGTCGACGAGCTGCTTGGCTACTTCCGCAGCTGTTGCCGAATTGGATTTGGAGTCCATGTTGCGGAACTCCAACATCTTTCCTTTGATTCCGCCATTGGCATTGATCTCATCGACGGCCACTTTGATGCCTTCAATGGCCGGGGCATCGAGCGGGGCTTGAATGCCTGTCACGCACAAAGCGCCTCCAATGATAATAGTGTCACTGTTTTCCGCCGCTGGCTTGCTGTCTTCCCTGCGGCATCCTGCAGCCATGATCATTGTCGCTAACAAAACAGCGACCATTAGTAGAGAAATAGTCTTTTTTTTCATCCTTACTCCTTCTTTCGTGTTTTTTTTACGCTTCCCGCGCGTTTGATAGGGAAATTTGCACTTTACTATAATACTGTAATGCCTTAATACTATTATATAGGACAGATCTAATGTAATGTCAAGACTTGGTCATCAATAATTAATTATACATTGGAAGCAAACATTTCCACTTTTTTTCCCCTTCAGGTTGACACTTGTAGCAAAAAGCTTGAGTTATTTTTTGAAGAAACAAAAAAAGACACTGATCCAAAAATATGGAAAGCGTCTTTGCTTTTGTTCAACAATATTCTGTGAAAAAATAACATACTAAAATAAAAGTGCAAGACCATTCTGTTATGTATACAATATTAATTTTGGACAACCTGGGGGACAGGTTACTTGATTGACACAGATTTCACGATTAGAGGATATCGAGTGGTTTACCTAGACAGTCAACAGCTGATTGAATGTCTTTCGCTAAGGGGATATCTATAATTACTTCTTTGCCGCTACGGGGATGGGTGAAACGTATCCTGTCAGCGTGCAGAGCTTGTCTTTTTATTAGAGGGAAGCAAATCCGTACAGGAGGTCACCACTTATAGGGTGACCGATGTAACTTAGATGAACGACAGGAACAAATGGCAATCGAACGAAGAAGGGACCCCGTGCCTGACACCAACTTATGCTATCTATCTCTCAATGGTTGAGGCGATGTATCTCATCATTGCATTTGCTACAAAGAAAACATGTAATTATGGTTAAGAGCATGAGGCATCTTCTATCGAAGGTGCTTTTTTCAGTTTGGATGGGAAGTTCGGCCAAGGACCTGCTCCTCCATGGGGAATGGGGCAAGTGTGTCATGGTTAGGCAAGTACCACTATGGTAGAACATAAGGGTGAGGTATGTAATCCAATAAGCTGTGGGTAATCCTTGCCATTAAATTGAGTTGCAAGACCTATGCAAGCATAAACTTTATTAAAACTCGATGAGTAACCTTGCAATACCAGTCCTGCCCAATGCTAACCATGGTTCACTATACCTTATAGGGTAAGGGCTTGGTGATCTGGGCAGTAGGTTTGCTTCAATAGAATATTCGTTTCTAAATCAGTCATCAAATGAACTCCTCCTATGAAGAAGAAACAACCGCCCCTGGCCAGGATTGCAGTTATTTTCTATAGACAATCTTCTGGACTGGCGTGCTTGCAACACCGCAGTTCTTTTATGGTATTATACCCATAGATTGTAAATGCGCGATCAGTTTCGCATATGGGTTCGAAATGCATCAGAAATTTTTTTAAAAACCAGGGAACTTTTTAACCCTCTCATGAATCCTAAGTACTGAAATGCATTTCAAATTGAAATAGTTAAAGTGAGGATCAAAGCGTGAAAAAAGATCTGATTGGGAGAGCTCGGTTGGGTGACCTTGACGCATGGGAAGAGTTAATCCGGAAGATCTATCCCCAGGCTGCCAAGCAGGCTTTCTGCCTACTGAGGGATAAAGATCTGGCCCAGGATGCCGTCCAAAACACGATGCTGAAGGTTTTTAATAACCTGTCAGGCTTAAACGATGAGGTTGCTTTTACCGGTTGGTGGCGGCGGATCTTAACCAACGAAGTCTACCTGGCGCTGCGCTTGAGCAGCAGGGTAATGCCGGGACTACCGGCAGAACTGCTGAACACCGGGGAACTGCCTGTCGAGGAGGCTGTCACGCTGAAGTTGGAATTGGGGCAGGCGATTCAAAGGCTGCCACTGGAACAACAGCAAATCCTGCTGGACGTTGATGTCAGAGGATTGAATTTACAGGAAGCTGCGGAAGAATACAATCTTCCCCTGGGAACGGTCAAGTCACGGTTATTCCGGGCCCGGGCCCGCCTGCAGGAGACCCTGAAGCAGTATAGAAAAAAGCCAAAGGAGCGAGTGGACATGACGCTAGAGCCTTCAGATATAAAGGACCGAATTTGCGACTATTTGGAAGGAACTATGGAGGCAGTGGCCAGAAAGGCCTTTGAAGAAGAACTGTCGCAAAACCCTGCATGGCAACAGGAGCTGAAAAAGCAAAAGGATTTTCTGACCTTCTTGCATTCCCTGACCGGAAAAATAACTCTTTCCGTTGCCGAGATTAAGGATAAGGTGCAGGCGGTGATAGAGAAAACAGAAGATTACGAGGAAATTGTGGATGCTACTTTCTTTGAGCAGGGAAAACCGACGACCATGACCTCCCATATCTGGTTCAAGAAGCCTGATCGCTATCGGACTGATGGGGACAGTGGGCCAACGGGGCCCATAACGGTCATTATGAAAGACGGCATGATGCTGAGTTGGCTTGCCGATAAGCGCCAAGTCAGAAAACTTATCTTAAGCCAGGAATACAGAGAACGTGGAAACTTTAATTTCCCGGACAGCCTCAAGGCCATGGCCGAGAATAAATCCAGCCGGATCTTAGGCACGGAATACCTGCAAGGTCGACCGGTTCTTCATGTCCAATTCAGTGAACAAGTTCCCGGGCTGGGGGAAATGAATACTCATCACTGGATGGACAAAGAAACCTGGATGCCAATGCGAACGGAATATTATAATGTCAAAGAAGAACTGGTAAACCGTCGAGAAGTGAGAGAGCTTCGCCTCAATCAGGGACTGCCTGATTCCCTGTTTGAACTGGATCTACCTGAAGGGGTAACTATTGAAGAGGAAAACAGTCAAGTCCTCCATTTGCCTCAGGATATAACGCTGGCTGAGGCAGCAGAGCGTTTAGATCAAGCACCAATGGGTTGAAGTAAAAGAAGGTAAAGGAGTTCTGCTCAGTACGTATTCCGTCCTGGGTGAGCAAACTCCGTTGTTGATTGTTACCCAAGGGCCGGTGCCGCATACCAATCTGCCTCCAAATGCAAGCACAGAACCCTTAGAATTTGAGTTTGACGGCAGGAAGGTGATAGGAGGACTCATCAAGATCGACTTGGCGGGTGTCAAAGATATGCTCGATTGGCAGGACGATGGTTACTATTATACCTGCGGCGGGCAGCTGGAAAAGGATGAATTGCTTAAAATCCCCGGAAAATTGACGCAGGGAGTAAGTTAAGAAGGCGTTGCAGGTATGAATCTACCCGATAAGTTGGTCGTGATCTGGACTAGTGGGGATAGGAGCCGAAGAAGGCAAAGTGTATTTACATTTCAAAGGCACTATGGTTCGGCGTACTTGAGGCGGCCTGAACCTTGGAATAATCAGGGATAAGTATCATCCTTTTGGTGATTTATATGCCATAATATTCCATATTGTTCTAATTATTTTGAGTAGGTTTATGATATAATATTGTAAATAGTGCTATTGACATAATATGATTCAAAGGAGGTAAGATCAATGTCCGCTAAAAAGGTTACGATAGAAGAAATCAAAGCTATTGTCGAACCGATCGCACGGAAATATGGTGTTGAACGGGTATTTCTATTTGGCTCTTATGCTCGTGGAGATGTTACAGAAAATAGTGATGTGGATTTACGAGTGGATAAGGGGTCTCTTAAAGGGATGTTTGCTTTATGTGGGCTGTATACCGAAATTGAAGAGGCTTTACAGATAAAAGTTGATGTTCTGACAACGGGAAGTCTGGAAGATGATTTTCTGCGTAAAATCCAGAATGAGGAAGTGCTTTTGTATGCAGAATAACCGAAACGCTGATGTACTTACCTAAGGTGACATTATGGAAAGGTTAACATAATAGATGAGATATTCGTGCGTACAGACATCTACAGCCGTTTTCTGAGATGTAATGTGCGCTTTTATTATTTGTTGACGCTTAATTCAATTATTCTTGGCTTCCATTATCATTCACTGCTCTAGAACTGGTGAAAAGCTAAGCATAAATTTGCTTAAATATGGATTTGCATTATAATTTAGCTTAGGTCTTCCCCAAATATTTAGTAATCTTATACTCTGAAAGCCTGAATCAGGAATTGTAATAATGAAAGAGAGACCTCTAAATGAACAAGGGTAATTTTAACGACTTTCAATTAAGTAGTGAATTATTAAAAGCAATTAGCTTACTAAATTTCATCAGTCCCAGCAAAGTCCAGGAGCAAGTGATCCCGGCAGTCTTGGCCCAAAAGGATATCATCGTCAAGTCCCAGACCGGCAGCGGAAAGACGGCGGCCTTTGCTATCCCTATTTGTGAATTAGTGGATTGGGAACAGAATAAACCGCAGGCATTAGTGCTTACCCCCACCAGAGAACTCGCAGTTCAGGTCAAAGAAGATCTGTTTCATATCGGCAGAAAGAGATCCTTCTAAAGGAAAGACCGGAAGAAGCAACGGTGCATGAGTCGAAACAGGATTTTATGGCGAAAAACAATACCTTGCCAGAAATCAAGGAAACAAAAGGCGTGCAGTTGAGCACCGAAATCATGAAGATCCATGTGAATGCCGGGAAGAAAACAAAGATGAGACCCGTCGACATTGTGGGCACGCTTTGCAGTATTGAAGGCATAACCCCGGCAGATATCGGAATCATCAATATCCTGGATGTATCAACCTTTGTTGAAATCTTAAACAATAAGGGTGAGTTAGTGCTGCAGAATCTGCAGAACACTCCGATTAAGGGCCGGCTTCGGAAGGTAAGTAAAGCAGACCGGTAAACCCAAGAACTAGGTGCTTTAATGTAGGTATTTGCCAACACTTCAATCGTATTATCGTATACGAGATCAGATAAGACAGGCTTTCTCAAGGGAATAACGTTTAAAGTTTAAGGAGGGTTTCTTTTATGGCTCATTTACTAGATACATTGCAAGCGGGCTCGTTGACCCTGCATAATCGTCTGATTATGCCACCCATGGCCACTGCCAAGTCCGAAGCGGACGGTGGTGTAAGCAAGGCGGTCCTCGACTATTATCAAGAAAAATCGAACGGCGGCTGTTTCTCGCTCATTATAGTTGAACATAGCTTCGTAAGTCCCGAAGGTAAAGCTAGCAAGAATCAACTCTGTGTCGCTAATGATCATCTGGTGGAAGGATTACGTAGTTTAGCCCAGGTTATTCACAGCAATGGTTCAAAAGCTGTGATGCAAATTAATCACGCTGGAAGCGCCACCACTCAGGAAGTCATCGGAGAGATTCCGGTTGCTCCCTCTCCAGTTCCTCATCCTTGGAATGGAAATACCCCTAGAGAGCTTAGCAAACAGGAAATTACCGATATCGTCCAAGCCTTTCAGGATGCTGCCCGTCGTGTACTGGAAGCAGGCTTTGACGGAGTGGAGATCCATTCTGCCCACGGCTACCTACTCAACCAATTTTTCTCCCCCTTGAGCAACAAGCGAACCGATGAGTATGGTGGAACGATTCATAATCGCCTTCGCCTCCATCTGCAGGTTATCGCAGCAGTCAAAGCTGTTGTAGGCAACGATTTCCCACTACTCTTACGGTTAGGGTCTTGCGATTATAAGGAAGGCGGCATCACGATTGAAGATAGCCAGATAGCGGCTAAAGAATTCGAGAAAGCAGGCATCACCATTCTCGATATTTCCGGTAGTTTCTTAGGTTATAAATCTCCGGGGAGTTCTGAGCAAGGCTATTTCTCCCCTCTGACGGAAGCGATTAAAAAGGTTGTATCCATCCCTGTCATTCTAACTGGCGGCATTACTGAACCCCAAGGGGCTGAGAAATTGCTGGTAGCAGAAAAAGCTGACCTCATCGGCGTCGGTCGCGCGGTACTTCAGGATTCGCAATGGGCGAAACAGGCAATTGAAACATTGCGATGAGGGAATGCCCTAGGTTAAGAACTGCTGTAGGCTATTTTTCTAAATGGCACAATAATCTCGCTCATAATAAGCGGGATTATTGTGCGTTGTCGGAAATCTGCAGACAAACCCTAAGAGTCCACCTTGAAAGGACATAACGACTGGGCAAATGAAGTGAAGGGGAGCAGAAATTTGACAGGTGTCTAAACTCCATTCTGAACATTGAAGGATAGAAACAGTTTAAACAAATCCGGGAAACGGTTCATGACTTACCATTACAATACCTGGCTCGCTCTCGATGATACTTTAGAAATTTTGTCAAAATAAATAGTACCTTGAAACGGGTAGAGTTCTTCATACCTTCAGCACCGTTTATATCGAACATCGCTCTTTGAGGCTCCACTTATGATGTGTTATAATATGGTAATACTTAAAATTATTTGGATAATCGAATAGTTAATATTATGGGGGCGAGTTTTAATGTCAATATTTCCGCATGGTAGTGATAAAAAATATACCTATGCAGATTATCTTACTTGGACTGATGGAGAAAGATGGGAAATAATTGATGGCGTGCCCTATATGCAATCTGCTCCTACATGGCAGCATCAAGCCATATCCAGTGAACTTATGTTGCAATTTGGTGAATACTTACGGAATAAGCCCTGTAGAATTTTTTCTTCGCCCTTCGACTTAAGGATACCCGAATTAAATGAAGAAGACGAAGAAACAACGTTTGTATGTCAGCCTGATCTTATAGTTATTTGTGATAAAGCTGGTTTAAAAGGTACTGGGTATTACGGTACTCCCACCCTGATTATAGAAATATCATCTCCTTCAACGGCAAGAAAAGATAAGCTTTTGAAGTTTAATAAATTTGAAAAGGCCGGGGTTAAAGAGTATTGGATTATTGAACCAGATGGTAAGTTCGTGAGCGTGTTTACTTTACAGAACAATAAGCGATATGGACGGCCAGATGTATATTCAGATGAAGAAAAAATAAGCGTGAGTGCCTTACCAGACTTGATAATTGATCTTAATCCGGTTTTTGCTGTTCTGTAAAATGTGATCACCATAATGCTGAAGGGATTAAGCTAAGAGCTTAGTCCCTTTTCCATCATTCTATATATATAGTAGAAATCCTTCAATATAATAGAAAAATTAGTATAAATTACCTAAGACCTTGTGTCGAATTGTCCTACTTTGCGACTCAATATTCGCACTCAAACACGCATAGTATCCTCAACTAATTAAAGGAATAACTGGCCTACTCGATAAAGCCAGAACGTTTAAATCGTTCTGGAAGTTAGATGGAAGTACAAGAAATTAGAAGGATGTTCAAGCTATAAGAATTATAGCTTGAAAGGGCGCCAAGCAGATCTATTGACTGATATTAAGCAAATTCAGCTGATTTTCAGCAAACCTTCAGATTAAATTCAGAAAATTGTTATATTATACATATTAGTCATCAATTTTATCATTGAAGTAATGCGTCATTAGTTTTCCTATCATTTGAGTTCATGATCAGGTACCTATTGATCGAGCCTTAGTAAAACTGAATATAAATTGCATGGATGCAGTAAGCAGCATTAAATTGCAGGATATTGAGCCTGGGCAATTTAATGTTGTTATCCTTAAGGAAAAGGAGATGGTACAGCAAGCTTTGATTGGAGTGTAACCATAGATGTTTCAAGTCTATTTAGTAGAACCAGACATGCAATTAAATCATCTCCTATCCTTATATCTTCAAAAAGAAGGATTAATAACAACATCCTTTTTGGAAGGAGAGAAAGCAATCAGAAGTATTGATAAGAATCCCCACCTTTGGATCTTGGACAGAGAAACGCCGACGATTGACGGCTTTGCAATATTAAGCGAAGTGAAGAGTAAATATCCTGATATCCCGGTAATTATGATTTCGGAGCAAAATTCGACTATTGACCGGATTGTAGCTTTAGAAATGGGCTGTGATGATTATTTGCCTAAGCCTTTTCTGCCTAAAGAACTGGTGCTGCGTGTCAAAAAAATTCTGGAGCATATCCATGGGAGCGTTAAAAACCTAAATAGAATCATGTTATATGCTGATTACAAAATTGATGAAATAGTGCGTATAGTACAAAAAGATGAAGAGATGATTAATCTTACTTCCAAAGAGTTCGACCTTCTCCTGCTGCTTGTCAAGAATTTGTATAGGACTTTTTCCAGAGAACAAATACTCAAATACGTTTGGAATGATGTACATTTGGGGTCCGAGCGCTCTGTGGATGACTTAGTGAGAAGACTGCGCCGAAAAATGAGAAACCTGCGAATTGAGTCGATCTATTCCTATGGATATAGATTATTGCCCAACCAAGTTCTTAATACAAAAGGGTGTAAGACGGTCACTATCCCAAATGAAGATGCGAAGGGATTATTTCAGTAAAAAACATATAAAAGATGATAAAACCTCTGATAGATGCAAATCTTTCAGAGGTTTTTTGTACTATCAGAGGCTTGGCGTCAGCCAAGTTTTCTTTATTGTACAGGAAAGTATAAAATTTTTGATTTGTGGATAATTGATTTGAGCGCGTGCGACAGCACGCTTTTTTTATTTTGCTCTGGGTATTTAATAATCAGCCTTTAATTTCATAATGTATCACAAAATACCACGATTACCATTAAATATCACGATTATTTGGTATTTAATCATAAATAAACATTATATTTCGATAATTATCCCACAATTCCCTGCTAATATTCGTTAAACCAGCACACTAAAAGCAGGGATGGAGAGAAATTTATGAGTGTAAATTCGATTGCGAACAGTACGAGTTATACAACTTCAACAACAACTTCAAGCAGAAGCACTTCCAGCGAATTAGGTAAAGAGGAATTCCTCAATCTTTTGGTGACTCAGTTAAAATATCAAGATCCTTTAAATCCGGCAGACAGTACAGAATATGTATCACAGCTGGCTCAGTTCAGTGTGCTTGAACAGATGAGCAATCTAAACTCAAGAATGGCTGTTCTGGAGTCAATCGCTATGACAGGAAAATACGCCACAGCCTCAATAACGGATAGCACAGGCACAGTCACTTCAGTGGAGGGAACGGTAGATTCCGTCAATCTGGACGATGGTGAGGCAAGCTTGGTCATTGATGGGACAAGCGTTGAGCTGGACGAGGTTACGTCTGTCTATGACTATGACCGATCGGATCTCTTCAGTATTGCTTCGATGATCGGCAAAACATGTGAAGGCTATATCTATGATGCCGACACGTTAGATGTGATGAGCGTAGAAGGAACCATATCAGGGGTACTCAAAGGGGCCTATGAAGATTATGCCCTGGTCGATGGCGTAACTGCCACCTTGGATTCTATCAGCTCAGACGATTATAGGGATTCAGAAGATGAGTTGGAGTATTTAACTGACCATATCGGCGAGGAGATCAGTGTGAATATAACGGATTCCGGAAAAGTAGTTCCGGTTACAGCGGTGCTGGAATCAGCTGCAGAGGGAGACGACGGCACGATCAGCTTAAGCCTGAACAGTGTCAAAGTCCCCATTGATGGAATCTACAGTGTGAATTGAAGAGGTATCTGACAAAAGAAAGAAGGAATTTCTATGATGAGAGCTCTCTTTGCCGGAGTTTCCGGCTTACAGGCTCACCAAAAAAAGATGGATGTCATTGGCAATAATATCGCCAATGTCAATACGGTGGCCTATAAAGCGTCGAGGGTGACTTTCAGTGATCTTTTAAGCCAAACGCTAAGCATGGCTACGGCAGCGAATTCCGACAGCGGCGTAGGAGGAACCAATCCCAAGCAGATTGGCCTGGGGGTAGGGGTGGCTTCCATAGATATGTTAATGACGGATGGCGGAACGGAGAGCACTGGGAATACAACAGATCTCAGCCTTGAAGGAGATGGTTTTTTTATTGTACGCAATGGGGTTACCGGTTCCTATATGTTTACCAGAGCAGGAAATTTTACTGTTGATGAGACGGGAAATCTTGTCACCAGTGATGGCATGAACGTTTATGGGTGGTCAAGTTATTCAACCAATGCAGAGGGGGATTATGAATTTGATACGGACAACGAGGTTGAACCGATTAATATTTGTGCGGATAACTATAACGGCAATAAGATGATTCTTAAAGCACAAGCTACTGAAAATGTGGTCTTCAGCGGCAGTTTAGATTCATCTGAGGAAGCTGTCGAGGACATTGACGATGATACAGAACCCCAGTACACCACCTCAATGACGGTCTATGACAGTCTGGGCAATGAGCACGAATTAACGGTTAATTATATCAAATCGGATACTAATACCTGGGATTGCTATGTGACCTATGATTCCGGAGAGACGGATACAGAGGGTGACGCCATTCTTACCAGGGTTGATCTCGGACAACTGCAATTCGATGAATATGGAGATATTGTTGAAGACGATACATCCTATCCTACCACCCAAGTTCTGACCATAACTCCGACTACCGGGGCTGCCGACATGGAAATCACTTTGGATTTCTCAAATCTCAGCACAGGGGCTGATGACAGTTCTGTAGCGGCCGGAAAAATAGATGGTTATTCTGCGGGAACCTTAGAGGATATATCCATCGACTCCAATGGGATTATCATGGGAGTTTACTCCAACGGATCTCAGCAGCCCTTAGGGATGATTGGGGTTGCCCAGTTTGCTAATTCTTCCGGAATGCAAAAAACAGGTTCGGGCTATTACATCGCTACAGCAAATTCAGGGGAATTCACCAATGGAGTTTCCGCCAACGGGGGGATTTCTTCCGGGACCCTTGAAATGTCCAATGTGGACCTTTCCTATGAATTCAGCCAAATGATCACTACCCAGAGAGGTTTTCAGGCTAACAGCAAATTGATTACTACAGCTGATGAAATGCTGGAGACTTTGATTAATATGAAGCGTTAGATGAGCCTTAAAGAAAGGGAGGGCGATTAAAGGAGGAGAAAGATGAGTTCAATATTTTTTGGCTTGTCTGTAGCGGCTTCTGGTTTATCAGCGAGCCAAAGGGCTTTGAATACCGTGGGTCACAATATCTCCAATATGGATACAGAAGGTTATGTACGCCAACAAGTTGTCCAGGTAGACCAATCCTATCTGAAAAGCGGGCAATATCAAATCGGGCGGGGAACCAGTGTACAAACTGTACGCCAGATACGAAGTATTTTTCTGGATAACATGTATCGAGAAGAGCAAAGCACTCTCAGCTATTGGCAAATGAAAGCCGGTGTGCTTGAAGATGTCGAAGCAGCAATGAACGATTTGTCAGATGATGAGGGAATCCAAACGGCCATGAACGAGTTTTTTGCGGCTTGGGAAGACCTTGCCAATGACCCGTCCAGTGATACAGCCAGAGCTTCCCTTTTAGGCTATGCCGATTCCCTGACGGCAATGTTTAAGCTCCTTGATGAGCAGCTGGATCAGATCCAAGAAAATCTGGATAGCCAAATCCAGTCAATGACCACGGACATCAATACCATAGCCGGGCAGATTGCAGGACTGAATAAAGAGATCGCCAGGGCTGAGAGCAATGGGGATAATGCCAATGATTACCGAGATCAGGTGAACAGCTTACTGGCTACCTTATCAGAGTACGTGGATACTAAGGTTTCCATAAACAGTCAGGGGATGTATAACGTTTCTATCGGAGGAGTTAGTTTGGTTAATGGTACCCAGGTAAACCAATTAACTTACCAAACAAATAGCTCGCAGGGAACCTTTACTTCGGTAGTTTGGAAAGATACTCATCAGGAATTGAAATTAAAGGATGGAATGCTATTAAGTCTTATTGAGGCCAGAGGGGAAGACAGTTCAGTCGTGGAATCGGGATCGACTGAAGCAGATGTGGATTCGGATGCCGCAAACTATAATTTTAGCGGGGACAGTGCTGACTTAATATCAGAAATACGGACAGGGTTGAATATTCTTGTCAATTTGATGGCGCGAAAGATCAATGGGATTCACAGCAGCGGAGAAGGCTTGGATGGAAGTACAGGTACGGATTTCTTTGTCAAGATCGATGAAAATTTGCCCTTTGAAATAGGGAATATTCAAGTTAATCCTGACTTGGAGGATACGGATCTGATTGCAGCTTCCAGTGTTGGCGGTTCAAATGATGGTGCCATTGCCTCGGAAATTATGAATTTTGCAGATAGTGATTATTTTTCATTTGATGGGCTGACCATGAATATCAGCGATTATTATGCGGAGTTAATAGGCTGGATAGGAACCCAAGGGGAAGAAGCGGATGCCAATGTCTCCAATCAGGAAGCTTTGGTTGAACAGATTCAGTCCAATTGGCAATCTCTGTCCAGTGTCTCCATGGATGAGGAATTAACCAATTTGTTGAAATATCAGCATGCCTATAATGCCAGTGCCCGGGTTATGAGTACTCTGGATGGCATGCTGGAAACCTTGATTCAGCAGATGACAGGGAGGTAAGGCAATGAATTCATTTTTTGGCTTGAATGTCGGTGTTAAATCGCTATTTGCCACCCAGGCTGCCCTGAATACGATTAATCATAATATCAGTAATGCGGATACCGTGGGATATTCCCGGCAGGTGGTCAGCCAAGAGGCCTCCCGGGCCCTTTCCACAAGCAATGGCAGCGGCATGGTGGGGACGGGAGTAAATATCGAATCTATTGTTCAGATTCGCAATGTCTTCTTGGACCAGCGCTATTGGCAGGAAAACGCTCAATATGGGGAATACAGTGTTAAAAGTAATTCTCTGTCAGAACTGGAATCCTTATTGAGCGGTGCTTCTGATGACGGGCTTGATGATGTGTTGAACAGCTTTACCTCCGCCATGGAGGATTTGGCTGATGATCCCAGCGATGACTCTGCCCGGTCAGCCCTGGTGGCTGAAGGTAGCGCTCTATGTGAGTATTTGAACAATATGTACGGAACGTTAGAGGATTTGCTTGATGAGAATAACAGTGCTGTTAAGACCAAAGTGGATGAGATCAATTCCTTAGCCAATCAAATCGGTGCCTTGAACCAACAAATCTATAAAGCAGAATCCATCGGAGATACAGCGAATGATTTAAGGGATCAACGGGCTGTCCTGATCGATCAGCTCTCGGCCATAGCCGATGTTGAGGTCAAAGAGGTGTCGAATGGCACTTTAGCCAATGGACAAAAGGATTTGAGGTTAAGCATCGAAATTAATGGGGTAAGTTTAGTGAATCATTTTGGTGTGAATGAGCTGGAGTGTTATGAAAACAGTGATGGTACCTATGGTGTAAAGTGGGCAGAGACTCATAATGAGGTTTCCTTTTCAGGCGGTGAAATCAAAGGCTATTTGGATATGTGCCAGGGAGATGGTTCCGATGGGGAGTTTAAGGGAATTCCCTATTACATGAATCAGCTGAATAGTTTTGCCCGAAGTTTAGCCGAAGCCTTTAATGAAGGGATTTATGCGGACGGAGAATCCCATTCCTCCGGACATGCCGGCGGTGTTGGCTTGGATGGAAGCACTGGAGTAAGGTTCTTTTCTTACGAAGAAAACTCCACAGCTGAACTGATGAACAGCGGCACGGATATGGAGGGGATCTACGCCAACATTACGGCGGGGAACATCTCTCTCTCAGCCGATGTCCTCAATGATACGGACCAAATTGCTGCCTCATCCACCGCCGATGAAGCGGAGAACAGTGATAATCTCACTGACCTGATAGAGTTGTTTGATGATTCGGAGGTCTTTGACAATGGGACACCGGAGGATTATGTCAATGGGCTTTATGCGACGATAGGCATTGAAACAGCCCTTGCATCAAGGCTTGCAAATATCCACGAAAATGTTGTAGAGCTGATTGACAGTCATAAGACCTCTATCTCCGGGGTATCCCTGAATGAAGAAACGTCCAATCTGATTAAGTATCAGCTGGCCTATACTGCTGCGGCGAAAGTAATCAGTGTAATGGATGAGATTCTGGATGTAACCATCAATTCCCTGGGAGCAGGCTGACAGTGAGGATAAAACTATAGTGGAAACGGGGTGAAAATGTGAGAATTACCAACAATATGATGATCCAAAACACAATCAACAATATTAATAACAACCTTGTCAAGCTTTCCAAACTCCAAGCTCAGGCTTCTTCACAAAAAAAGATAGAGGTTCCTTCTGATGATCCGGTAGCTGCCGTTAAGTCTCTGAAATTGACAAGTTATCTGGCGAACATCCAACAATATCAGGAAAATGCCGAGGCTGCCAATTCATGGATGGGCTATTCGGATTCCGCCCTCAGCCAGATAGGGGATATCCTGGCCACTATTCGAGAAGAAACCGTTGAGGCAGCTAATGGGACTCTTACAGATGATGATCTGGAAAAAATCAGCACGGAAATTATGGAAATGAAAAATTCCATTATCGAAGTTGCTAATACCAGTTATGCCGGCCGCTCTATTTTTGCTGGGTATCAAACCGATGATACTCCCTTTGCAGAGGTTTCCACGACGATAGGAGATCAAGTGACCTATAATGGGAAATATTTATCATTGGGAGGAGTTGCTGCAGTTTCCGTTTCAGACAGCGATCTGATCAGTTTTTATACGGATAATATGGACAAAATCAGTGGGCAGGCCGAACTATCTTCTGCTGCTTTCGAAGAGTTCACGGCAGCCTCCCCCGAGCTTGATTTTACGGTCACTTTGGACGGGGTCAGTAAGACCTTCAGTTTGGTTGACGGTACTGACTATGATATCGATGCAATGGTGGACACACTTCAGAGCCAGCTGGATGCAGAGTTCCCGTCAAGCGGTGAACAGCCGGATTCCTTGATTAAGGTGAGCCAGGACGAAGGTAAAATTGTCCTTACGGTTCAAGACGGAAGCAGTATAGCCATTAACAGTGGGACTCTGGATGTTGGTTATCTGGCTTTTGCCGATGGACAAAACTCGAGTACAGGGGATACACAAAATATTAAATATAGAGTAGGAAGCGACAGCTGTGTCGCTGTAAATGTAGAGGGAAGTGACATTGTCGGCGAAGGGACGGATAGTTTATTTAATACCCTGGCCAAGCTGGAATTGGCGTTGTCGGGGGAAACTCAATATAAGTCAGTCAGCTATGACGCAACTGCCGGAGTAACGGTGGAAACTTATGATTTGGATCTGTCCAGCTTATTAGATGATTTGGATGAAGACATCAATCGAGTGCTCAGTGTCAGAGCGGATTTAGGAGCAAGAACCAGTTATATTGAAAAAACCCAAAACCGGCTGGAAGGCAATGAATTGACCTATACCGATATCTTGTCCCAAAACGATGAGGTGGATCTTGCCGAAGTAAGTATTAACTTATCAAGTGCTCAGGCGGGCTATCAAGCAGCCTTAGCTGCAGGGGCCAAAGTGATTCAAAATAGCTTGCTGGATTATTTGACTTAGTTTCTGCGGGGAAAACAGTCATCAATATTAATGAGAGAAAGGAGGCTTCTCGCATGACTTCAATCAGCAGTTATTCTTCCTCGACGACACGGGTTACCGGTTTAGTAAGCGGATTAGATGTGGACAGCATCGTTGAATCCTTGATGGATGCAGGAGAAGTACCTCTTACTAGACTGGAACAAAAAAAGCAGCTGGCGGAATGGAAACAAGATGCTTATCGTGAAGTGTCCACCAGCCTAAAGGCTTTTGCCGATGAATATTTTAGTTATACTAACGCTTCTTCCAATATGCTGTCCCTATCAACCTACGACCAATTTGCCCTAACCTCCAGTGATGATTCGGTGGTAGAGATTTCAGCGACTTCATCTTCCCAAGCGGGATCTCATACGGTTCTAGTCAGCAATTTAGCGACAGCTGCCACATATAAAAGCTCTACTGTCACTGGGGCAATATCAGCCGCCTCTGCCGCTGATTTCACTCAAGCAGCGGGTAAGGCTTTCGTACTGACTATCGACGGAAGGTCATACACGGTTGACCTGGATGAGAATGTCACAGATCTGGAAAGCTTGCAGGAAGCGGTGGATGAGGCGGTAGGAAGCGGAAAGATTGTGATTTCAGATACCAATGGGGATGGGACGGGGTATCTGACCATGGAAAAAGCGGACGATAGCGGTATCGGAACCATCACCGTCAGCGACCCAGAAAGCGGAGGAGCTTTAGAGGCCTTGGGCTTTTCCGATTCAGCTGCTCTATCAAATTATCTGGATACTTCCGAGACCTTGGGGGACATCGGGGACCAATTAGGTTTCAGCTTTGACTCTAGTGGGAATATCGGGCTGACCATTAATGATGTGGATTTTGAATTCTCCTCAAGCATGACATTGAAGGAGATGATGGAAGAAATCAATGATTCCGAGGCAGGGGTTACCATATCATACAGCTCTACCAGTGACAGCTTTGTCCTGACGGCCAATCAAATGGGTGCCGGCAAAACACTGGAAATCAGTGAAACAGGAAGTACTTTCCTCCAGACTGTGGGACTAACCGACTATACGGCAGGCGAGGATGCAGTAGCCATCATTGATGGGGTAAAGTATACCCGCAGCGAAAATTCATTCACCGTCGACGGCTTAATCTATAGCCTGAAGGCTGAAAGCACGGAAACTCAAAGTGTATCCCTCACTCAAGATACAGAGGCCATCCTGGCCAAAATAACCAGCTTCGTGGAAGATTACAATACATTGATTGACTCCCTTAACAGCACGATTTCTGAAGAATACGACCGGGACTATACGCCCTTAACCGATGCCCAAAAGGAAGAGATGTCGGAGGATGAAATCGAAACTTGGGAAGAGAAGGCCAAGACGGGTATCCTCCAGAATGATGATGCCTTGACGCGTCTTCTGCAGAATTTGCGGACCGCGTTATATGAATCTGTGGCTGGAGTCTCCACGCATTTAACCGAAATTGGGATAACCACCAGCAGCAATTACACAGACAAGGGCAAACTGGTGATTGACACAGATGCCTTGAAAGAAGCCATTGCCACGAACCCGGAGGAAGTTGTGAGTTTGTTTACGCAACAATCGGCAACTTATGGGGGGACAACGACGGTCGTGAATTTAACCTCGGAGCAAAGGCAGGTCAGGAGCAGCGAGGAAGGATTAGCCTACAGAGTTTACGATATCTTGCAGGATAATATTTCTACCTACACCGGGATTGATGGACATAAGGGGATTTTGCTGGAAAAGGCCGGTCAGGAAGGGGATGGGTCGGAATATGATAACACCTTGACCAGTCAAATCAGCAGCTACGATGATGAGATAGAGGAAATGCTCGCTAAATTAGCGGACAAAGAAGATTACTATTATGAAAAGTATTCAGCTATGGAGACTTTTATCAATCAGATGAACACTCAGATCAATTCTTTGCTCTCTTATCTGGAATAGAAACAGGGAGAAGCTGATATGGAAAATGAAAATCTGGCGTTACTCAAGGAGAAAAGAAACCTTGCTCAAGCGCTTTGGCGGGGCACGGTTAATTTAAGCAACGCTGTGGAGAGAGAAGACTATGGGTCAATCAAAAAGCAGCTCATTGTACGGCAGCGGCAAATGGATCAACTTGCAAAATTGGTTGAGAATTATCAGAAAGAGGTTCGGTGTCCGGAAAATGAAGAAACCCTCAGGATTAAGAGGGAGGTCAAGAGTTTGCTGGAGCAGACTGTCACTCAAAACAGGATAATATTGGAAAATATTATTCGACAGAAGGATACCGCAGCCCATAAAATACGATGTTTACAGTTAAACAAAAAGGCCATGAGTGAAGGATATTACAAAAAAATCCCCCAAAGCTATGGGTATTTTATCGATAAAAAGATCGGTGCTTTGCACCCTAAAGAGAGGAAGAGGTGAAACGTCATGCCAAAAACTAAAAATAATTCTCAAAAAGCACTAAAGTTTTCCGCAGTACTGCCGATATATATAGTGTCACAATTAAATACACAGTTTTTCAGGGACGAGTTATTTTTTATGGGTGTTTTGCAGGACGCAAAGCCTCATGAGATTTAGCTTGTTTTTTATTTTTCCTGAACTGATTTGAAAAGTGAAAGCCTCAAGGAGGGATTTGCTGATGCTGGTATTAGGAAGAAAGCCTGGAGAATATGTGATGATTGATGACAATATTAAGATCAAAGTGGTAAAAAGTGCTGAGGGCGATTTACGGTTGGCTATTGATGCACCTAAACAAATGAAAATTCTGCGTGGAGAAGTTTACGAACAACAGAAAGGCCAAGACGGGCGGATCGCCTGAGGTCAAGTCCATATGGAGGGGGGCACTATGAGAGTTAAGAACAAAAGGGCAGCAGGCAAAGGAGAGTTGGCTGCCTGTGCAAAGATGAAGGACCGGCAGTTATGATATCCAAGCAGTATAAAGAAGCCTATCTGGAAAGCATCGTTTTTACCGCAGGTCCCGAGAAGTTGACCTTAATGCTGTATTCGCACTTAGTCATGCTAGTCGGGCAAGCTCAGGTCGGTCTGGAAGAAAAGGACTTAGAAAAGTCCCATAATAACATGGTTAAGGCGAAGAAACTGATTATTAACCTTGAAAATACTCTGGACCGGAAGTACAAAATCGCTGACAACTTGCTGGCTATCTATGAATATATGTATAGGCGGCTGACAGAAGCTAATCTGAAAAAGGACTGGGATATCCTTGAAGAGATCCTCAGCTATGCCAGAGTGCTGAGAGATACTTGGGCAGAGGCCGTAAAAATTGTTAAAGAGCAAAATAAGAAATAATTTTCTCGAAATGTATTACTTTTTGGTTGAATTTTCGATATGAATAGTAAGAAACGAATACAAAGGTTTTCAGGGACGAGTTAATTGTCATGGGTGTTCTGCAGGACGCAAAACCCCATGGGAGTTAGCTCGTTTTTATTTTTCTAACGAAAAATGGGGTATTTAGCTGTCACGGTAAACCTGGGGCCGTAAGTTCTAATAATAAAATCAACCTGGAAGAAAGTTTTCTCAAAACAAGGAGGGGTAATTACTATGAGAGTCAACAGCAATATTGCAGCACTTAACACCTTAAATCAACTTGCCCAAAACGAGAAAAGCACCAATACTTCTTTGGCCAAGCTGTCATCAGGTTTGCGCATTAACAGTGCGTCTGATGATGCAGCAGGGCTGGCCATCAGTGAAAAAATGAAAGGCCAAATTCGTGGTCTGGATAAGGCCAGCAGTAACTCAGAAGATGGAATTTCTATGGTTCAGACGGCAGAGGGGGCTCTGTCGGAGACGGAAAGTATCCTGCAGAGAATGAGGGAACTGGCCGTTCAATCCTCTTCCGATACCATTACGGATGATGACCGGGATAATATCCAAGACGAACTGTCCCAGTTGGTTGATGAAATAGACCGCATCAGCCAAACCACTCAGTTCAACACCAAGAATTTGCTGGACGGCTCGATGAGTGGAGTAGTTGCCAGTGATTCGGCAAATGTCCTAACCAATACCGCGTTGGATTCAGCAACAACCGGTACTACCGTGCTTACAGACTTAGCGGATGATAACGGAGATAGCCTGGGAATCGCAGTTGACGATACGATTAAGGTATCTTGGACAGTGAATGGAGAATTAAATACCGCTTCGCTGACTGTTGGAGCGACAGATGATCTTGATGCTCTTATGGCGACAGTCACCAGTGGCACTGCGGCGGTTGATACAGCAGCAGGAGACACACAAGGAGACGTCGCCGTGACCACTACCGCCTTGGGTTATGACAATGCCATCGGAGCCATAAGCTTTGAAGTAAGCAATGCCGATGGGGAAGTGAACTCAGAAGCATCCGCTGCTCTTTCGGCTTTTTCTGAAACCACAGCGGCCAAGGAGGCTAAAACCAAGGATGGCCGGGCAGTTCTGCAAATCGGAGCCAATTCAGGGCAAATCATGAAGGTCAGCATATCTGATATGGGAGCCAATGCTCTGGGTATTGCGAATATGGATGTATCCACTCAAGAAGGTGCCAGTATTGCTATTTCGGTGATTGATGAGGCTACGGCAAAGGTATCTTCCCAACGGTCTTATCTGGGGGCTGTTCAGAATCGTCTCGATCACACCATCAATAACCTGGACACGTCATCGGAGAACTTGAGTTCAGCTCAATCTCAAATCGCCGATGTGGACATGGCTGCCGAAATGATGGAATATACCAAAAACAATGTTCTGTCTCAGGCAGCCACGGCAATGCTTGCCCAAGCTAACCAACGGCCTCAAAATGTTTTATCGCTCCTTCAATAATATGTTGGCCGCAACCAGGCTAGAGATTGTAAGCTCTGCGGCTGAGTGGCAAAGACAAATTATGATACTGTTGCTGCGGTAGCAAAGTACCTAGGTTGAAAAATTCCTACCTAATTATATAGGGCATAAAACGAAGCAGGTCAGCGATGGCTTGCTTCTCTAATGTTCGAAAAATTGAGGTGTCGCAATCTTGGTTTTGTTAAATACCTTATTTAAGAAGGCTGAAACATTCAGAAAAGCTTCAGCAAACATTCAGGTAAACTTCAGTACAGTTTCAGATTGATATAGCATAATAACAATGTACTCAATCATTCGAGTCGATTGGAATCTCAATATCTCAGGTTTGTTTCCCTACTTAAGCGGGAGCCCTTTCTGACAGCTAGGTTGGTACATAAAGACCCATGGATCTAAAATTTAGGGAGGTTGTACACACAATGAGAAATGTAAAATCAATCGTAATCCTAACGGCAATGGCAACACTTTTATCCACAGCAGGTGCTTATGCAAATCAGACAAGTAGAACTACATTACCCACGCAAAACTACTTATCGCGAGTGCAATCAGGCACAACTCAAGGAGGAATGGTAAACAGTTTAGATAGTCTGGTAACTGCAGGAACCATAACTCAAGCCCAGGCCGATGCGATTCAAACAGCAATGGAAGCAGCAAAACCAACAGGTGGCCCTGGTAACGGCGGTGAACATAAAGGCGGATTTGCAAGTGTCTTAGATAGTCTCGTAACAGAAGGAACCATAACCCAAGCCGAAGAAGATGCCATTCAAACTGCTC
>Ga0209347_1001896_pt1 | contig 30258 bp, 27 predicted proteins | sample AutmiccommuBRH23_FD_187382 | JGI IMG/M metagenome (GOLD analysis project Ga0209347, IMG submission 187382) | Deep subsurface microbial communities from Mt. Terri, Switzerland - Autotrophic microbial communities BRH/23 (SPAdes) (version 2) | ecosystem: Environmental > Aquatic > Deep subsurface >...
ATCGCTTCAACAAGTCGCAGCAGGATGCGTTTTTGCCGCACGTCGAATCCGGGCTGTTCACCTTCATCGGCGCCACCACCGAAAATCCCTCGTTCGAAGTCGTCGGTGCGCTGCTGTCGCGTGCCCAGGTCTATGTGCTGAAATCGCTGACGCCTGACGAACTGGGCCAACTGCTGCAGCGTGCGCTGCAGGAACTGCCGCAGTTGAAGCTGATGGAAGGCGTCGGCCCCATGCTGGCCGCTTACGCCTATGGCGACGCGCGCAAACTGCTCAATCTGCTGGAACAACTCGACACCGCCGCCCGCACGGCACAGGTTGAAGCCATCGACACCGGCTTTGTCGAAAATGCGCTGGCGCAATCGATGCGTCGCTTCGACAAGGGCGGCGAAGCCTTTTACGACCAGATTTCCGCGCTGCACAAAAGCGTGCGCGGCTCCGCGCCCGACGCCGCGCTGTACTGGCTGGTGCGGATGCTAGACGGCGGTGCCGATCCGCGCTATCTCGGCCGCCGCCTCATCCGCATGGCGAGCGAAGACATTGGCCTGGCCGACCCGCGCGCACTCGGCATCACGCTTGATGCGGTCTCAACCTACGAGCGTCTGGGCAGCCCCGAAGGCGAACTGGCGCTGGCCGAAGCCTGTCTGTATCTGGCGTGCGCGCCCAAGAGCAACGCCGCCTATGTGGCCTACAACGCCGCGCGCGCGTTCGTCCAGGCCAATCCCTCCAACGACGTGCCGATTCACCTGCGCAACGCCCCCACCAGGTTGATGAAGGAACTCGGCTACGGCCGCGCCTACCGCTACGCCCATGACGAGCCCGAAGCCTACGCCGCCGGGGAACGTTACTTCCCCGACGACATCCAGCAACAGCACTTTTACCAGCCGACCCCGCGCGGGCTCGAAGCCAAGATCGCCGAGAAGCTGGCGCACCTGCACAAGCTGGATGAGGGGGCCGGGGAGAGCTAAGCGCTGTCGCTGGTGTAACGGGGTTTCACAACAGGCCCACAAGACGCAACGCCTGACCCTCCGATATCGCCGACGGTTCGGCCCGTTCCGAATGTTCCGAATGCCTGGCGACGAATGAGAAATGATTGGTCTGCGTCTGTCAGGACAGATTTTTCAGCCGCAGCCAACAGCCGTTGTGCAGCATACAAGCCTCACCCCAGCGGCAACGTCAACTGCGCGGTCAACCCGCCACCGGGCGTGTCAATCAGATCCAGTTTACCCCCGTGCGCTTGCATCACCGCCTTCACCAGTGCCAGACCCAGTCCGCTTCCCGATTGGCTGCGTGCCGCATCACCACGTGCGAAGCGCTCGATCAAACGCAGGTGTTCGCCGGGCACTATTCCTTGGCCATGATCACGCACTGCAAGCTGCGCATGAGTCGTATTGCGCGTCAGCTGGACTTCCAGTGCCACTTCGGAAGCACTGTACTTGAACGCGTTGTCGAGCAGGTTGGAGAGCGCCTGGGCGAGCAGCGCACGGCTACCCGACACCCGGGTCCCCGCGGCCAGTTCAAGCCGAAACGGGCGTGCCATGTCCTCGGCTTCGTCGGCATAGAGTCCGGCGACATCGCGCGTCAGATCGGCAAGATCGAGGGTCTCACGGTCAGATAATTCGCTCCCCGCTTCAAGCCGTGCGATCGACAGCAGGGCATCGAAGGTCCGCATCAGTTCGTCGGCATCGTTCACTGTCTGTGCCAGCGCCTCCTGATAGGCAACGCTGTCGCGCGGCTTGTTTAGCACGACTTCAGCGCGTGTTTTCAGACGTGAAAGCGGTTTGCGCAAATCATGCGCAACATTGTCTGAAACTTCGCGCATGCCCGCGACGGCATGCTCGATGCGTTCCAGCATGGTATTCAAATGGCCTGCCAGCAAATCGAATTCATCACCGCGTTGCGTGGTCGGGACGCGTTGAGTCAGATCGCCCGCGGCAATCCGACCGGCAGTGCGGTTGATTGCATCGATGCGTTTTAGCCACTGCCAGCCAAGCGCCAGCCCCAACAGAACAGCGAAGCTGGCGGTCAGCGCGAGCACGACGACGGCGGCCATCAGCGCGACTTCGTGCAGGTCTTCCGCCGCGCCCCTGTCCTGTGCAACCAGCAGGCGCCCACCGTCTGCCAGCATTGTTCCGACGGCAGGCAGCACAGTTGATTCGTTATCGTCGGGCGGATCGTCTTGTTCGATGACCGCGAGTTCGCCCTGCCACAGCGTCCCATCGGCGGAAAGCCATTGCGGCCAGTGGCTTATATTTCCCGCCAGCATCTGGCCGCGCGCGTCTTCCAGTCGGTAATGGCGCGCCCCCCGGGTCTGGCTGCGGGTGTCGGCCAGTGCGGCGACCCGGCGGGCGAGTGCTGGCGCCGGTAGACTTTTCAGTGTGGCGAGTTCACTGGTGAGACTCTCCGTAATTTGCAGATCGACGTATCGGTTGACGACCCAGAACAGGGCTGCCAGCGCGATGGCCAGCACGACAATCTGCAGCAAGGCATAGCGCAGCGCCAAGCGGATTGCCGAGGTTCGTGCAAGCTGCTGGAGCCGCCCCAGTCGCGCGCTCACAATTCGTTACCCAGCCGGTAACCAATGCCGCGTAGCGTATGCAGCAGCGCGGGACTGAAGTCGCGGTCAATCTTGGCGCGCAAACGGCTGATCTGGCTGTCCACTACATTGGTTTGCGGGTCAAAATGCAAATCCCATACCTGTTCCAGCAGCATGGTCCGCGTGACGATGCGACCGGCACGCCGCATCAGGTATTCCAGCAACCGAAGCTCCCGCGGCTGGAGTCGGATGAGTTGCCCGGCGCGCGTGACGCGGCGGCGCTCGAGGTCCAGTTCGAGGTCGGCGACTTTCAGGACCCCGGGCGCAACCGTTTCGACAGATGTCGACCGTCGGGCGAGTGCATCGATTCGTGCCAGCAACTCCGCGAAAGCATAGGGTTTGACCAGGTAGTCGTCACCGCCTGCGCGCAGTCCTTCAACGCGCTGGTCGACCTGACCCAGCGCAGACAATACGAGAACCGGGCTGGTCCGCCCGTCCGCACGCAACATGCGGATGAGCGAAAGTCCGTCGCGACGCGGCAGCATCCGGTCGACCAGCAACACGTCGTAGTCATTTTGAAGTGCAAGTTGCAGCCCCACTTCACCGTCATGCGCGCAGTCGACGACATGACCGGACTCAGTCAGTCCACGTCGCAGATACTTGGCGGCTTCAACGTCGTCTTCAATAATCAGCAGTTTCATGGCGCAAGTGTAATGGTAGGGCAGGCAATGCTTCATTACCGGTTTGCAAGGTCCAACCGATGCCGGGGACATTGCGTGTGGCCCACGTTTCGCCTTTGACCCCTGTTCGAATGCTGGGTCATATCAATCAAGTCGCTTTAATGATGGCCTCTGCCGCTGCAGTCGTAATCCCGTCCAGACGCGAAGGCTTTTCGTAGGTGTTCAATGAAGCCATCCTATGCAATTGCAGAGTGCTGGCCATGGATGTGCCCGTTGCAAACGAAGTGCTGCCGAAAGCGTTGATTGTCCAGGTCGATGATGCCCTCGCATTACGAGAAAAACTGCCGGGTTAGCTCGCCGGCATGCGGGGCTGGGAGACGTTGAGGCACTTCCCGCGCCAAACCGTGCGTGCATTGATGCCGCGGCGCGCAATCGGTGTCAACACGCTGGAGGTATACCGAAGCGCGGTTGCGCAGAAGCATTCCCCCCATCCGGAATCGAAGCGCGCTTTGCCTCGATTCGCCAAACCGTAACTTTCACGCCAGCATCAGGGGAGACTGGCTACGTACTCTTACATCACGGCAATAACGCCGCTGTTGATGAAAGGAACCACCATGAAACGCAATGCCAGAATCCTCACCGCCGTCACCCTGGTTGCTTCACTAGCCGCGGGAACCGCCTTCGCCACCGGCGCCCTCAAACTGCCAGACGAAGTCAAGTCGGCCAGTATCAAGCTGCCGCGCGGCGCCGCATCACAGGCCGAGTTTGCCAGGCATGCCAAGGTGAGCCGGCAGCAAGCAGAGGCAGCCGCGCTGGCAGTCCAACCCGGCCAGGTAGTGAAAGCCAAACTCGATGACGAAGAGGGCTACCTGGTCTGGCAGATTGATGTAAAGCACCCCCGGGGCACGACTGAAATTGCCGTCGATGCAGGCAATAGCAAGGTTCTGGCGGCTGAAGACGAAGAAGACGACGACGATCACGGCCGCAACCATGAGGACCGTAAAGCGCACAGCTGACCGCTGGAGCCGGCCGCAAGGCCGGTTTTTTATTGATACGCCGATGCGGGGACCCGCCCGAAATCAACCCGGGTCGATCCGCCGCATCGCTTGTTAAATGCAGCCACTCCCAGGGGAAACACGATGAATGCTGACGTTCAAAACGCGCTAAGCAAAGTTCCAGCCGTTACATTGATGTTCTGGATCGTAAAAATAGCAGCGACCACACTTGGGGAAACGGGTGGCGACGCGGTATCCATGTCGATGCAGCTCGGCTATCTCGCCGCGACCGGCATTTTTGCAATCATGTTTTTGCTGGCAGTTGCGGCTCAGATCGGTGCGAAGCGCTATCACCCCTGGCTTTACTGGACGACCATCATTGCGACCACCACGGTGGGTACCACGCTGGCCGATTTCGCCGATCGCTCGCTGGGCATTGGCTATGCCGGTGGGTCGGCGTTGTTGTTCGCTTTGCTGATGGTATCGTTGGCTGTCTGGTACCGCATGCTTGGAACGGTGTCGGCAGAGAGTGTGCGCACACCGAAATCGGAAGCCTTCTACTGGATCACGATCATGTTTTCGCAAACGCTGGGCACCGCCCTGGGCGACTGGACGGCGAGCACGGCGGGGCTGGGATATACCGGCAGTGCAGCCGTATTCGGCGGGTTGCTTGCGCTCGTCGTCGTGGCGTATTACCGGACCCGCATTTCGCATACGGCCTTGTTCTGGGCCGCATTCATTCTCACCCGGCCATTGGGCGCTGTCGTCGGAGACTTGCTTGATAAACCTCTCGACGCCGGGGGGTTGGCCTTGAGCCGTTATACGGCATCGGCAGTACTGCTCATCTTCATTGCTGCCAGCCTGTGGTTGTTTCCGCAGAAAGCTGCAATAAAATCCCCCTAACTCCCGCTCTTACCCATGAAACATGCCGCCACGCCTGCGATAGGCGCTGGCAGGTGTTTACACTCAGGCCCTGAATGGACCAAAATCCATTGCATCGTAAGGAAGCCCGCCCATTGCAGACCAAGCAGTTGAGCGCTTCGCTATTTTGCGTCCTACTTCCAACAGGAGACCCATCAATGATCAAGCCCATTCTGTTCGCCGTCGCATTGGTTTTGAGCGCCCCCGCTTTTGCCGCATCCAACGCACCCTGGGGCAGCGCCCCGGTCCTGGATACGCAATATTCCAAGCAAAAAGTGGTATACGACACCGCCGTGACCAGCCTCGCCGCGCTGACCAGCGTGCTTGATCGCGCCAGTTACCTGAGCGCACTCAACGGGGCCGACCCGTTCGATAACAAGATTGTGATTGTGTTGCACGGCGACGAAATCAATTATTTCGCGATCAAGAATTTCGCAAAACACAAGGCCCTGATGGAGCGCGCTCAAAGCCTGACCGTCGGCGGCATCATCGAATTCAAGATGTGCAAGATCGCTGCCGAAGGTCATGGCTATAAGCCCGAAGACATTCATGGTTTCGTAAGCATGGTGCCGATGGGCGATGCTGAAATCGTGCGCTTGCAGCATGAAGGCTATAGCTATATGCGCTGATGCCTCCGGGGGTTGACAATGCGCTGCGGGAAGACTGGGTCGCCAGTCTGGCATTGGGCGGGGCGGCGGCGGGTGGATGGCTTCAACCCCTTGCCCCGGTATTGCAAAAAGTCCATAAATGGACTATGTTTGAGGAATCAGTACAAAACGACACTGTCGTGGAGGCCCGATGCCCAACCCAGTCCAAGCCATCAAGACCCAAAACACCCCCAGCAGCCGCGACCTGTCGGCTGCCGGCCTGCGCGCGTTCTTCAACATCGCGCGCGATTGGCAGCTCAACACCGACGAGCAGATGGTGCTGCTGGGCGGGCCGGGGCGTTCCACCTTCTTCAAGTGGAAATCCGCACCTACCAGCGCCGACCTCAAGCGCGACACCCTTGAGCGTTTGTCTTACCTGCTGGGTATCTACAAGGCGCTGCAGATTTTGTTGCCGGCCAGCACAGCGGCCGATGCCTGGGTGAAAAAGCCCAACACCGCGCAGCTGTTTGGCGGCAAAAGCGCGCTCGACCGCATGCTCGGCGGTAACGTCGCCGACCTGTTGGCCGTGCGCCAGTATCTGGATGCCCGGCGTGGTGGTTGGGCCTAAGAAGTGGAATTGAGCCTAGGTGTGATTGAGCCGGATTTAATTGAGTCATGGCGCAATTGAGTCATGGCGCAATTGAACCAAGGTGACATTAAACAGGGTGTCATTAAACATGGCGCGGCTGGCTTGACCTATCCCACCAAAACGCTGAAGTGGAACCCGGCCTACCGCGTCATCCCCAGCCGCTTTCCCTCGGTGGGCCTGTTCGAGCGCGTCGCCAACCCCGAAGACTTCGACGCCCTGTATGCGCTGGAAGCCATGACCAACGACCGCATCCGCGACGAAGTCGGCGAGATCAGCCTGGTCCCTTTAGAGGAGCGGCTGTTTGGCCCCGGTAGCACCTGCATCATGGCTGCCTTCACCCATCTCAACCCGCAGGGCAGCCGCTTTAGCGACGGCAGCTACGGCGTGTTTTATTGCGCCCGCAAGCGCGACACCGCCATCGCCGAAACCCAATACCACTCGGCGCTGTTCATGGCCGCCACCGCCGAGCCACCCATGCGCCTGCAAATGCGCCTCTACACCGTGGCCGCCAATGGCAAGGTCACCGACCTGCGCCCGGCCAGCCAGGCCGAGCCCCACATCGTCGACCCCAACGACTACGCCTATGCCCAGGGCATCGGGCGTGCCCTTAGATCAGAAGGCGTGCACGGCATGCTGTATCCATCGGTGCGCCACCCCGGCGGCGAATGCCTCGCTGCTTTGCGCACCGCGCTATTGAAAAACTGCGCCCACGCCGCCCATCTCGAATACAACTGGAACGGGCAGGGCATCGATGCCGTGTTTGAGGTTGCGCAACTGCAATAACCGCAGCGTGCATACCAACGAAAGTGCGCTACTATATGACCAACAGCATGACCAACTGGAGGCGAACATGAGCACTGTCACCCTGGCAGAAGCCAAGACCTACCTGAGCAGCCTGCTTGACCAGGTCGAGGCGGGGCAAGAAGTCGTTATCACCCGTCGCGGCAAGGCCATTGCCCGTATCACGCCGGTCGAAAGACCCAAGCTGCCCGTCAAATCACTCGCCGAATTTCGCAGCCGCATGCCGCGCTGGCGCAAATCCAGCGCCGAATTGCTGCAAGACATGGGGGACGAGGATCTTTGATGCTGTATTTCGATACCCGCTTTTTGGCGCCCCTCATCCTCGAAGAACCCTCCAGCACAAAAATCGAGGTTTTCTTTTCCAGGCTCAAGGCGGACGAGCTCTACGTTAGCCATTGGACCCGGGTCGAGTTTGCAAGTCTGATCGCTCGCGAAGTCAGGATGGGCGGCCTCGCAGAGTCCGATGCGCTACTGGTCATCGGCCAATTCGATGAGCTGGTGGCCGAGTCATTCCAGGTTCTGGTGCCTGACGTGGCGGACTACGAGTTAGCCAAATCCTACATCCAGCACTTTGCCACCAAGCTGCGGGCCGGCGATGCACTGCACCTGGCCATCGCCAGCAATCACGGCGCAAAAACCCTCTACACCCTGGACGAGGGCTTGCTGAATGCAGCCAAACTGCTGAAGGTTCACGCCAGTCGGGGCATCAAAGCTTGAGCCGATTGCACTAAACAACCAAAACAACCCTACGCCGGCCCGATCAATAACCGCCCGAGCTATGCGCGCCCCCTGACAACAAACATAGGGGCGTCTCGGTTCCGCTGCCCGAACCACAAGCGAGAGGGGAAATTGTTGTGTGGTTGCTTGAGTCATGATATGTCGATTTAATCAACCTTAATCGACACATTTCATTGACGTGTCGATGTCATCGACCTATCCTCAGAACGTGTCGATTTAATGCGAAACGTAAACATGACCCCCTCCAGCTGGAAGCCGGACCTCCCCTACAAGGACTTGCCGCATCTGCCGCCGGCCGTCGAGCTCGACACCAAAACCGTACTCAAGCAGTGCATCAAGTCCAACACCGCGCTGGCGGAGTTGAAGCAGGCCGCCGAATTGATCCCCAATCAGGCCATGCTGATTAATACGCTGCCGCTGCTGGAAGCACGGGCCAGTTCCGAAATCGAAAACATCGTTACCACCACCGACAAGCTGTTTCAGCATATTCAGGCGGACGAAAAGGCCGACTCCGCCACCAAGGAAGCCTTGCGTTATCGCCGAGCCTTGTTTGAAGGTTTTCGATCCCTGCAAGACAGGCCACTTACCACCCGCACCGCCGAAGCCATTTGCAGCCAGATCAAGGGCCGCGAAATGAACGTGCGTAAAGTGCCCGGCACCGCTCTGCAAAACGACCGCACCGGCGAAGTCATCTACACCCCGCCAGCGGGCGAAACGGTCATTCGCGACTTGCTCGCTAACTGGGAACGTTTCATGCACGACGCCACCGATCTCGACCCGCTGATCCGCATGGCTGTTGGGCATTACCAGTTTGAAGCGATTCACCCCTTTGACGATGGCAATGGCCGCAGCGGACGCGTGCTCAACAGCCTGTTTCTCATCCAGGAAGGGCTGCTCAACCTGCCTATCCTTTATCTCAGTCGCTACATCATCCAGCACAAGGCCGACTATTACCGGCTGCTGCATCAGGTCACCGCCGAGCAAAGCTGGGAAGACTGGTTGCTCTATGTGTTGCGCGGCGTGGAAGACACCGCACGCTGGACCACCGCCAAAATCGCTGCCATTCGCGCACTGGCCGATCACACCGCCACGCGGGTGCGCGAACAGCTGCCCAACATCTATAGCCACGAACTGGTCGACACCATTTTCGAGCAGCCTTATTGTCGTATCGACAACCTGGTTGAAAAAGGTATCGCCAAACGCCAGACCGCCTCGGTCTACCTGAAGAAACTGGTGGAGATTGGCATCCTCGTTGAGAAGCAGGTGGGCAGGGAGAAGCTGTTCATTCATCCCAAACTCATGCAGTTGTTGATGCAGGAGCAGAACGCTTTTGAGCCATATCGATAGTTGAACAGCTAGGCTGAACCTCGCATCATCGACCCCGGCGACTATGCCTATGCTCAGGGCATCGGGCGGCAACTCAGGGCAGGCGGCGTGCAAGGCATGCTGTATCCATCGGTACGCCACCCAGGCGGCGAATGCCTGGCCGCCTTGCGCACCGGGCTATTGAAAAACTGCGCCCACGCCGCCTACCTGGAATACCACTGGAACGGGCAGGGCATCGATGCGGTGTTTGAGGTGAATCAGGTGCTGTGATGGCGTGGCGGCAGCACGCTGCCCGGCGCATTGCCGGGCAGCGTGATTCGCGAGTGCAGCGCACTGCACTGCACTACTGCGCGGCGTACCGCGGAACAACAGTCTATCTCGGCACCACGCGTGCAGTTTCGCCGCTGCCCTGGACCATGACGGCCATGCCGTTCCAAAGTCGGCCATCCACCGGCTGCACGATGGTGACCGAGCCGCCCGTACTCATTGATACCGTTACGCGCTGCGCGTCTTGTTTCTTCATCTTGCTTTGGACCACTGTGCCCGCCGCTGCGCCTGCCGCCGCACCCAGCACCGTGGCTATGGTGGAGCCGCTCCCGCCGCCGATCTGTGAGCCGAGCAGGCCGCCGGCTACAGCGCCAACCGCCGTGCCCACGCCGAATTTGTAGTTTTCGTCCACCTGCTCGGTTTCCAGCGCCGTGATCCTGCCGCTGCGTTCGTTTTGGCTAGCCGCCGAACCCGAGGAATCGCCATATGTCGGGCCGCCCCCCAGCTTGGGCATCTCGCTACAGCCCCCTGCCACCATGGCAATCAGGATTGCCGGTACAAGTACGCGTTTGATCATCTTCGCCCCCTCGATTCAGTGTGGGGCCACGACCCGGCGAACCATTCGCCGGCCAACCCAGAGTATTCAATCTAGACACCGGGCTGCCCTTCGACAAGCTCAGGGCGAACGGAGATTTCCCATGCATCAACGGAAATCCCCCTGCGTTAATTGGATTTGGATTGTGACGGCACCGAACACGAGCCCCCGTTTCAGCGGCTCGTACAGCGACCCCTCAAAGGCCGGATTGACCAGCAACACAAAGTCGCCAAAACTTTTTGCGGTGTCGTATTGGGCAGCCGGGTCAGGGTCACATTCTGACTTGTCGGCACGCGAGGTCTTGGTTGCGCGCTCCATCAATGCGTGCGACAGCGCCGAGTAGATGACAAGGCCGCCAAAGCTATGGCCGGTGATCACAAGCTGGGTTTTGTTGGTATCGGTCTTTTCGTTGTTGGTTACCGCAGCCACACCGCTTTGCCGAATGTCCCGATAGTCTTTCAGGCGCGTCAAGAGCTCAAACACGCCCCCGCGACCCACGCGTGCAGCGGTATCCTTGCGGGTCCAGAAAGAGATGTTGTTGAGATTCGTGTCGAAGGGCAGACCTCGCCAGCCCACATAGACCCCAACCACTTTCCGAACTTTGGCATTTTTAAACTCAGCGGCGCGGAAGATTTCATTTGCCTTCTCCCCGAGGTCGGTTCGCTCGAGCAGCCGCGAGAAACACACCACGTTGTTATCGCAGGCGCTCGCGTTGTGCTTCCACCCGTGTGCATAGACCTGGATCAGCGTGTGGCCGTTGGTCGCTTCGTCCTCTTTCTCGAGTTTTTTGAGCAGCACAAAAAGGGCTTCCATTTGCCTGCGGTTGGCAAACCAGCCCTGGTCATCGAACTCGATGAACGACAGGTAGTAATCGCCTTTCACGCCATCCTGGGTTTGATAAAAGCGGTGCTGAATGGCTTGTGACCCCGCAGATTGATGGTCGGGATCTGCTGTCGCGGTATTTTCATCCTCGCAGCGCGCGCGGGTTGCGCTTACGGTGCCGTCATCCACGGCGCACTCAAAGTACTTTGAATCAGAGCCCGGCTCAGCCCTCGCGGCTGTCATCTGCGGTATCACCGTGCGATACGAATTGAGCGGCGCGCAGGCCGACAGCAACACGCTGGCAAACAGAATGGATAGCAGACGTTGGCTGTTCATGTGTTTTTCCCCTGGGTGATCTTTTGGCAATCCATAGCCTGGATTTTTTTATGCGCAGACACGATGGTCGATTTTTTGATGCCTGCCAAACAAAGTGTAGGCGTTGTGCGTGAGGGCGCTAGAAAAAAGGGCTGTAACCCAACACGAACAGTGCGCAGGTGCCGGGTTGCCCGGGGTTTGATCAGCATGGCCGTGCCGGGCGCGCTGCTGGGTTTGGCATCTCCCTTGTTCGCCACTGCTTGGGATGATGCCCGGCCAGATTGGCCGCGCCGGAGAGCGCTACAACTGCGGGCTGTTGGGCAATGGCACCGTGGGCGCCGTGGCATCGCGCACCTTGGTCACGTCCACCACAAAATATTCCGTATCGCCAAAACAGCTGGATGGAATGAACTTGTGCTGCTGGTATTGCAGCACCACCCGTTCGCCCGCCAGTGCGTTAATGCGGGCCGCCGCAGCGTCTTCGGGCACGGTAAAGATGAACTTCTCCGGAATTGCGCCCGGCATCGTCACCAGCGCCAGCTCGCCTTCCCAGGTTTTGCACAGCCAGCCCTTTTTGGAGAGCTTTTGCACATAGCCCGCGCGTTCGCCTTCAGAATAATTCCAGTGCAACGTCAGCCAGGTCCATCCCATCGTCAGCAATATCAAAACGACCAGGGGCAGCACCAAGAAGCGAAGGAGATTGGATGTCATCGAGCAGCACCGGTATGGGAGGGCGGCGCCAGTTTAGCAGGGCGGGGCGGCCGTGCTGTATACCCTGTACCGCTGTGCTGTTCGCCCAAACACCCAGCCCGCTCACTCAAAGCACACCCCATTATTATTAGAATGGCAGGGTGATACTAGGCCCCGAGGGCAGGGCACACCAATCAATTACCCGCATGCCCATTGGGTTGTGCGAAGATTCGGCAGACAAAAAAATAAGGGGGCGTTTTGGCACCACAGCCGGAACAGCAAGCAAGGGGCAATATTGATGTGCTGCTAAAGGCGGCAGGCTGGCACGTCTGCGATGCCGCCGCTGCCAATATCCACGCCGCGCGTGGCGTCGCCATTCGCGAATTCCCGCTTAAATCCGGCCAATACTTCTTTTCTGGCGATCTGCTTTATGTGGATAGCCTCAAGTCGCTGGATCGATTCCCGCATCAACTCCAAACATCATGAAAAACGCTGAATCCATCAAGCAACAGGGCGATGTCATCTGGAACATCGCCAATCTCATACGCGGCCCGTACCGTCCACCGCAATACCGCCGCGTAATGATTCCGCTCACTGTACTGCGCCGCCTCGATTGCGTGCTGGAGGGTAACAAGGACAAAGTCGTCGCACATTACAAAAAGCTCAAGGCTGAAGGCAAATACGATGTTGAAACCATCGAAAAGATGATCAACCGCAAATTCGATCTGCGTTTTCACAACACCAGCGAATTCACTTTCCAGAAGCTGTTGGGTGACCCTGACAAGCTTGCTGCCAATCTGCGCAACTACATGGCGGGGTTTTCCTTACAGGCGCGCAAGATTATCGAGAAGTTCAAGTTCGAAGAAGAGATCGATAAGCTGGACGAGGCCAACCGCCTGTATGAGGTCATCAAGGAAGTAGCCAAAGTCGATTTGCACCCGGACCGGATTCCCAACATCGCCATGGGCTATCTGTTCGAAGACCTGGTGCGGCGCTTTAACGAGCAGGCCAACGAAGAGGCGGGGGATCACTTTACGCCGCGCGAAGTGATCAGCCTCATGGTGAACATCCTGTTTACCTATGACGATCTCGTTTACAAACCTGCCAAGGTCATCAAGATCTACGATCCCACCTGCGGCACGGGTGGCATGTTGTCCGAATCGGAAAAGCTCATAGCCGATTCCGAAACCGGCCTCAACCCCGGCGCGCACCTCAAGCTGTTCGGCCAGGAGTACAACCCCGAGTCCTACGCCATTTGCGGCTCCGACCTGATGATCAAAGGCGAGGAAGCGACCAACATCGTATTCGGCGATACGCTGGGCACCGGCAAGAGCAAGGAAGGATTCGTTGACGGCGACGGCCATCCCAACGAGCACTTCCACTACATGCTGGCGAATCCGCCTTTTGGCGTGGAATGGAAACCGGAAAAGGACAACGTCACCCGCGAGCACAACGAGTTTGGCTTTAAGGGCCGCTTTGGGCCAGGCCTGCCCCGCATCAACGATGGTGCCTTGCTGTTTTTGTTGCACATGATTTCCAAGATGCAGCCCTCTCCGGACGAAGGCGGAGAAGGCTCGCGCATCGCCATCGTATTTAACGGCTCGCCGCTGTTTACCGGCGATGCAGGCAGTGGCGAAAGCAACATCCGCCGCTGGATTATCGAAAACGACATGCTTGAAGCCGTCATCGGCCTGCCCGACCAGCTCTTCTATAACACTGGCATCTACACCTACGTGTGGATCGTTACCAATCGCAAACCCGCGCAACGCAAGGGAAAAGTGCAGCTCATCAATGGCACCGACTTTGCGTGGAAAATGAAAAAGAGCCTGGGCAATAAGCGCAAGCGCATTGGCGACAGTACCGATGGCGCGCCGGATCACATCGCTGTGCTGACCAAACTGTATGGCGATTTCAATCCGAAGAAACCCGAAGTGCGCATGACACTCGGTGAAATTCAGAGCAACATCGACCCCAAACGCGACCAGAAAAAATCGCTGTTCGTCAGCAAAATTTTCGACAACCAGGAATTCGGCTATCTTAAGATAGTCGTCGAACGCCCACTGCGCCTAAACTTCGCAGTGACTGATGAGCGCATTGCGCGGGTCAAGGAAACAAATGCCTTTGCCGGGCTGATGCTCTCGAAAAAGCGTAAGGACAAAAGCAAAATCAAGGAAGAGATACTGCTGGGCGAAGCCGCACAGGCCACTATCCTGGACGTGCTGGCGGGCATGAAACCCGCATTCGCCCAGGGCCAGCTCGTCAAGGATCGTAGCGAATTTGAGCGGAAACTCAGCGCCGCCTTCAATCAAGCGGACATTGACCTTGACGCCAAACTCAAGGACGCACTGCTTGCCCCCGGCAGCCTGGGCGAAAAAGACCCGAGCGCTGAAATCTGCCGCGACAAGAAAGGCCACCCGGAAGCGGATGCCGACCTGCGCGACACCGAAAATGTGCCGCTGCCGCACGGCATCACGCTGCCGTTGCCACTGGACTACGAAGGCAAAAAGAGCAAAGGAAAAGTCGATGTCGAACCTTTGCTGAAACGGGTCAAGCAACACTGCGAAGCCTATTTAAAGGCCGAAGTGCTGCCTTACCGCCCGGATGCCTGGATCGACCACGGCAAAATAAAGGCCGGCTACGAAATCCCCTTCAACCGCCACTTCTACGAATATGAAGCGCCGCGCCCGCTGGAGCAGATCGAGGCCGATATCGAAGCGCTGGAAAAGGACATCATGGCGATGCTCAAGGAAGTGACGGCATGAGTCGTGAGAATCAGCCTGCCACGCCCGGTGGCGAATTCATCCTCTACCAGACCGAGGACGGCCGCACGCGCGTCCAGTGCCGCCTTGAGAACGAGACTCTCTGGCTGACCCAAAAGCTGATGGCCGAACTGTTCCAGAAAGACGTGCGGACGATAAACGAGCACATCCAGAATATCTTTGAAGAGGGTGAGTTATCACCGGATGCAGTTATCCGGAAATTCCGGATAACTGCATCCGACGGCAAAACCTACGAGACGCAACATTACAGCCTGGACGCCATCATCTCCGTGGGCTACCGGGTAAAAAGCCATCGTGGCACCCAGTTCCGCATCTGGGCCACGCAGCGGCTGCGCGAATATCTGGTCAAGGGCTTCGTCATGGACGATGAACGCCTCAAAAACCCACCGGGCAAAGGCCAGCAGGATTATTTCGACGAACTGCTGGAACGCATTCGCGACATCCGTTCCTCCGAGCGGCGCTTCTACCAGAAAGTGCTCGACATCTACGCCACCAGCGTGGACTACGCTTCGGATACCGAGCTGGCCCAGCAATTTTTCGCCACCGTGCAAAACAAAATGCACTGGGCCACCCATGGCCACACCGCCGCCGAGATCATCCACCGGCGCGCGGATGCGGCGCAGCCCTTTATGGGTTTGCAAACCACCCGCCCCGGCGGCATCGTGCGCAAACAGGATGTGGCCGTCGCCAAAAACTACCTGTCGGAAGACGAGCTCCAGGTGCTCAACCGCATTGTCAACCTCTACATCGAATACGCCGAACTGCAAGCGTTGGCGCGCAAGCCCATGGCCATGCAGGACTGGATCGCCAAACTGGACGATTTCCTGAAAATCTCCGGGCGAGAACTGCTGGATCACGCCGGAAAGATTTCCGCCGAAACCGCCAAAGCCAAGGCTGAAGTGGAGTATGCCCGCTACCACGCCTTGCGGGATGCCCAGCCGCGCGCGGTGGATGCGGACTTTGAGAAAGTGGTCAAGCAACTGAAGGCAAAGCCCGCCACGGCAGCGAAGAAGACGAAGCGCAAGGGGGAGGGGAGTTGAGCAAGCAGCAAACTTTACGAACCCGGAGCAACCGTTTTCAGAATTTACCTGAACGCTGGCGAGAAGAGCGAATCAACGATATTGCGGAATTGCGAATGAGCAATGTAGATAAGAAATCGGATGAAGGTGAAAAATCAGTCAAGCTCTGTAACTATGTCGATGTTTATTACAACGACAGCATTACTTCTGTAATTAACTTCATGGAAGCTACGGCAACAGAGGCTCAGATTGAACGCTTTACTTTGAGGGTTGGTGATGTTGTTATCACCAAAGATTCAGAAAGTCCTGATGATATTGGTATTCCGTCGGTTATCACGGAGTCTATTGCTGACCTTGTCTGCGGCTACCATCTCACGATTCTTCGCCCGAATGAAGAATTCGTTTTCGGCAACTACCTGTTTTACGCGTTGGTATCGCGTCACAGCGCATATCAGTTTTACTTGGCGGCAAATGGTGTCACCCGATTTGGCCTCACTTACCAAGGAACGAAGAATATTCGGATTGCGTTTCCACCAATAGTCGAACAACAGCAAATCTCCGCCTTCCTCGACTGGAAGACGGGGCAGATCGACGCGCTGATTGCGAAGAAAAAGGAGCTGCTGGAGAAGCTGAAAGAGAGGCGCCTGGCGGTCATCACCCAGGCCGTCACCAAAGGCCTCAACCCCGCCGCCCCGCTGCGCGATTCCGGCATCCCTTGGCTTGGACAAGTGCCGGGGCATTGGGAGGTGAAACGCCTTCGATTCGCCGTTGGAAGAATTGAGCAGGGTTGGTCTCCGCAATGTGATAACCAGCCCGCAGATGATGAAGCATGGGGTGTAATGAAAGTCGGTTGCGTCAATGGTGATGAATTTGATTCGCTGGAGAATAAAGCACTGCCGCTTGATCTTGAGCCGATGCCTGAGTACGAGTTGCACCCCGAGGACATTTTAATCAGTCGTGCAAACACCAAAGAGTTGCTGGGAAGTGCGGCCATCGTTCCTGATAATGTGCGCACCAAACTTTTGCTGTGCGACAAGCTATTTCGGCTTCGCCCTGCAACAGGAGTAGATGCGGAGTTCCTGACTTGTTATCTGCGGACTCCTGCCGCACGCTATCAATACGAGAGAGAAGCAACGGGGTCGAGTGGTTCGATGCAAAACATCGGGCAAAGCACGATCAAAAACCTTGTAGTGGTCTTGCCGCCCTTGGATGAGCAGAAATCCATCTTTCAACACATTCGCAGCACAGTGGAAAAACTGGATGGGCTTATGCAACGTACAGAAACCGCCGTTGCCCGTCTCACCGAATACCGAGCCGCTCTGATCACCGCCGCAACGACAGGCAAGATTGACGTGCGCCAGGTCGTTATTCCCTCACTAGCCTGAGTCCCCCATGAAAAAACACACCGAAGCCCGGCTCGAAGAGGCCATCGTTGACGATCTGTGTACGCAGGGCGGCTATGTGTTTGTGGATTACAACCACGGCGAGGCGGCGGGGCGATACGACCGGGCGCGGGCACTTGATCCGGCGTTGGTGCTGGGTTTCATCAAGGCTACGCAGGCGAAGTTGTGGCAGAGCCTGCATGCGATCCATGGCGACGAAACCGAAAAGGTAGTGCTGGATCATCTGGTGAAGGAGCTGGATACCAAGGGGATGTTGAAGGTGCTGCGTCAGGGCTTCAAATGCTATGGCAAGAAACTGCGCGTGGCGGTGTTTGCGCCGAGCAACAACATGAACCCGGAGACGCTGGCGCTCTATGGCCAGAATGTGTTGAGCGTGACGCGCCAGCTTTTTTACGGCGAGACGCATACGAAGTCGCTCGATCTGGCGCTGTTCCTCAACGGCTTGCCCATCGCCACGGCGGAGCTGAAAAATGAGCTGTCCGGCCAGACGGTGGCAAATGCGAAGAAGCAATACAAAACGCAGCGCGACCACCGCGAACTGATGTTCGATTTCAAAAAACGCGCGCTGGTGCATTTTGCGGTGGATACGGTCGAGGTGGCGATGACCACGCGCCTTTCCGGCGACAAGACGCATTTTCTGCCGTTCAATCTGGGCAACGCGGGCCATGCGGGCAATCCGCCCGCTGGGGATGGCGGCTATCGCACCGCTTATTTGTGGCGCGAGGTGTGGCAGCGCGACAGCCTGCTCGACATCCTCGGGCGCTTTATGCACCTGCAAGAAGACGAGAAACGCATCCTGACCGACGAGGGCATCAGGAAGATCACCCGCGAGACGATGATTTTTCCGCGCTATCACCAGCTGGATTCGGTGCGGCAGCTGGTGGCGCATGCGCAAGCCAATGGGCCGGGCAGGAATTATCTGGTTCAGCATTCGGCAGGCTCGGGCAAGTCCAATTCCATTGCCTGGCTGGCGCACCGATTGTCCAGCCTGCACGCTGCGGACGACAGGAAAATTTTTGATTCGGTGATCGTGGTGACGGATCGCCGCGTGCTGGATCAGCAGTTGCAGAACACGATTTACCAGTTCGAACATAAACAGGGCGTGGTGCAGAAGATCGACGAGGACACGCGGCAACTGGTGCAGGCGCTGGCCGGCGGCACGCCCATCATCATCACGACTTTGCAGAAATTCCCTTTTATTGCGGAAACGCTGGAGAAGCTGCGCGAGGAAACGGAATACGGTGTTTCCATTTCCACCAAGGACAAACGGTTTGCCGTGATCGTGGACGAGGCGCACAGCTCGCAGTCGGGCGAGACGGCGATGGAGCTGAAGGGCGTGCTGAATGCGCACGGGGTGCAGCAAGCCACGGCGCAATACGTGGCCGAGCACGGGATGGATGAAGATGCGGATGCCGACCAGCTCGCGGGCGTGGTGCGCGAGATGCTGAAGCGCGGCAAGCAGCCGAATCTGAGTTTCTTCGCTTTCACCGCAACGCCGAAATTCAAGACCAAGAAGGTGTTTGACGAGCCGGGGCCAACGGGCGAAGCGCCGTTCCACCTTTACACCATGCGCCAGGCTATCGAGGAAAAATTCATTCTCGACGTGTTGAAGAATTACATCACTTACGAAACCTATTACCGGCTGGTTCAGGTGGGTGACGACGATCCGCATGTGGAGCGCAAGAAGGCGGCACGTGCATTGGCACGCACACTGACCTTGCATGAAGTGAACCTGCGCAACAAGACCGAGGTGATGGTGGAGCATTTTCGCACCCATGTGCGCCACAAGATCGGCGGCCGCGCCAAGGCGATGGTGGTGACCGAAGGGCGCTTGCATGCGGTGCGCTACAAGCAGGCCTTCGATAGCTATATCTCTGAAAAAGGCTACACAGACATCAAATCGCTGGTTGCGTTTTCCGGTGTGGTGGTTGATCCGGATGCACCGGGCAAGAGCTATACCGAAGTGGGCATGAACGGCGGCATCAAGGAAAGCGAGTTGCCGGAGCGCTTCGACAGCCACGAATACCAGGTGCTGCTGGTGGCTGAGAAATACCAGACCGGCTTTGACCAGCCCCTGCTGCACACGATGTATGTGGATCGAAAACTGACCGGCTTGCAGGCGGTGCAGACGTTGTCACGCCTGAACCGAACCTGTGCGGGCAAGGAAGATACGTTCATCCTCGATTTCCGCAACAAGCCGGAAGAAATCTACGAGGCGTTCAAGCCCTATTACGAAGACACACCGACCGAGCCGCTGACCGACGCGCAGCATCTGTATCGTTTGCAGCATCAGATCGAGGAAATGCGGCTGATTTTCGAGGAGGAGGTGAAGGCTTTTTGTGCGGTGTATTTCAAGGGCGTGCGCAAGGAAAGTTTCAAAGATCACGCCGAGATGAACGGTATCCTGGATCAGGCAGTGGAGCGCTTTAAGCAGCGCGACGAAGAGGAATGTGAGGAGGCGAAGGCCTTGCTGGTGAATTTTCGCAACCTGTACGGTTTTCTGTCGCAGGTGATTCCATATCAGGATAGCGATCTGGAACAGCTCTATACCTATCTGCGTTTTTTGCTCACCAAGCTTCCCAGGCGCGAAGGCGGCGGCCCGATGCACCTGGAAGACGAGGTGGAGTTGCAGTATTACCGCTTGCAGAAAATCAGCGAGGGGCAGATTGACCTGAACACAGGGGAGGGCAAGCCGTTAAAAGGACCGGGCGATGTGGGGACCGGGCAGGAGGATGAAAAAATCAGGCTGTCCGAGTTGATCGATATTCTCAACGAGCGTTTCGGCACCGACTTTACCCAGGCCGACCAGCTCTTCTTTGACCAGATTCAGGAAGAGGCAATTGGGAGCGACACGCTCAGGCAAGCTGCCGCCACAAATTCGAAGGAAGATTTCCGGTATGTGTTTGAGAAGGCTTTCGAGGGGCTTGTTATTGACCGCATGGAAGGCAACGAGGAAATTTTCGGCAAGCTCATGGGCGACGGCGAGTTCAGGAAGTTGGCGGTGGAGCATTTGCTACACAAGATTTATGGTGCCTTGAAGACAATCTACCCGAAGTGATGGCTTAGATAGCATGCTCGAATCCGAAAATGTGACGAATAGCTTGTAGTAACGAACCTGGATGAAGATCAACATGGAAGCTGCGCACCCTTTCTCTCTTCGTATCTTTGTTGCTGATGGAGATCCCGATGGCCTGCGTTTGGTGGAACGCACCAACTGGGTGGGCAAGGCGATTGTCTTCCCGCGCGCCTTGCTTCCAAAGATCAAACAGCGCGATGAACTCAGCCAGACTGGTGTTTATCTATTGTTGGGGCCACGTGAGGATGGCGAGGGGGAGATGCTGTATATCGGCGAGGGTGATCCGGTACGGCCACGACTGGAAAGCCATTACGCGCAAAAAGATTTCTGGAACCGGGCAGTCTGTTTCGTTGCCACGCCGGGCCAACTCAACAAAGCGCACGTGCAGTTTCTAGAAGCCAATTTGATCCGTCTGGCCAAAGCCGCCAAACGCCTGCCGCTGGATAACGCCAATCAACCAGCCGAGCCGAGTCTCTCGGAGGCAGACTGCGCCGACATGCAGGTGTTTTTGGAAAACATGCTGGGCATGTTGCCGGTTCTGGGTGTCCATGCCTTTGAGCAGATTGCGGCGTTGGCCACAACCGTGGCAGATACGGTGCTGACCTGTAAGGGTAAAGGCGTAACTGCCAGTGGTTATGAAGCAACCCAGGGGTTTGTGGTCAAAGCCGGTTCCCAGGCCGTGGGCGAATCGGTTCCATCCATGCAGCAGCATGTGCGCGGTATGTACGACTTGCGTGAAGAATTGATTGGGAACGGTGTACTTGTGCGCGAAGGCGATCATTACCGCTTTGCCCAAGACTATGTGTTTAGTTCTCCCTCCACAGCTGCTGCAGTGGTGCTGGGGCGTAGTGCGAATGGCCGGGTCGAATGGAAGGATGCCGGCGGCAGGACGTTGAAGGAACTACAGGCGATGGAGGCAGCTGCGTGATTGCTATGGATATGTTTAAGTTTGCTGCGCGCTCGGCGTATGTGTTTGTAGCCTTGTCACTGTCACCCGCTATGGCTGACCAGTTGATTTTTCGCTGTGTCATAAATGGAGCTATTACCTACAAGGATGAGCCGTGCGATGCACAGGGGCGAGCGGGTGCCGGAAGGCAACCTGCACCAACAGGAAGTGGCGCCGCCGTCCAAGCCAGCAAGTCCGAAAAATCTATTGACCTGAATTATTCGACACCCTATGGAACCTGGCGCGGGCTGGCCCAGTATCAGGTGGCCGTCAAAGGGCAGCCGGTGCGTGAGGCACATGCTGTTGTGCCTTTGGTGATCGAGGTGGAAAAGCAGGGAAGGTTACAAGGCATCAGTCCCGCGAATGGTTGCAAGATGCTTGGTGTTGCAGCGCCTTACGTGGTGCCGAACATGTTGAAGCTGGACGTGACATTGTCCGAATGCCGATACACGGGGCTCAATCAACGCTATACGGGAACACTTGCTTTGTCCCAAGCGAGCAATTCGGCTCAACTTTCTTTGCAATCTATGAATAGCATGGTGACCGTGCTTATGCAGGGCCCGGCCAATAACGACATCAAAGCCACGATGAAGCGTTAGCTGCAGACTGTTACGAGGAAATACAAACATGGCGCGCCGCAGACAGAATCTTTTTGAAGATTTGATCGACATAACCAGCAAGCTACCCTGGTGGGTTGGAGTAGTGCTCGCGATAGTTGCTTATGCCTGGCTGCACGGTGTTGCTGTCAGTGAAGTTACTGCCGTTGTTCAGCCTGGCAGGATGGGCGATTTTGTCGGCCAAACGCTTTTTAAGACACTGGCTTCAGTTGGCCAGTATCTCTTGCCAGTCGCCTTCCTGATTGGCTCTGCCATGTCTGCTTATGGGCGTTACAAGCGCCGCGCATTGCATGAGCAAGTGGCAGCCAGCCCTGACCGGGGTGCACTCAACAATATGAGTTGGCAGCAGTTTGAGGCTTTGGTGGGTGAGGCTTTTCGGCGCAAGGGCTACGCGTTGACCGAGACGGGTGGTGGCGGCGCCGATGGCGGAATTGATCTGGCATTGAAAAAGGAAGGCGAAACCTACTTGGTGCAATGCAAACAGTGGAAGGCCACCAAGGTAGGTGTGACAACAGTACGTGAACTCTATGGGGTGATGGCGGCGAATGGGGCCACAGGTGGTTTTGTGGTGACGTCTGGCGTGTTTACGGATGAGGCTCGGGCATTTGCCATAGGACAAAATATTGAGTTGATGGATGGCAAGGCACTGCATGCGCTGATACGCGGGGTGACTGTGCCCAGCAAGCCCGCACCTGTTTTAAAGGCAGTCTCTACCACCAGCGAACCCGTCTGCCCCGTTTGCCAAAGTGCAATGGCGAAGCGTACGGCCAAGCGTGGCGCCAACGCGGGCAATAACTTTTGGGGCTGCACGCAATACCCGGCCTGTAAAGGTACACGGCCTGCCTAAGCGCAAATAAGGTGCTAAAAGGGTTAGCTCAGACCCCATTTATCCCCGGGGTGTGTGGATTAAGGAGGGGATGACCGCTTTTTCAGACCTTCCTTAGGTGTTTGGTGGCTATCGGTTGATTTGGTTTCAACCGGTGGGTGCAACACACTAGAAGCTTTGCTGCCTACGACGAACAACTGCAGTGTGACGTACCGCCCAGGTTAAAGAATTTCTCTTCCTTCTTTTTGTAATACAGGGCTGCCACCGCTTCGGTTTGTTCACTGTAGGGGTCTGCCAATACATCGTGCAGCTTGTGCACGAGAGTGAAATCACCGCTGTCGGTGGCGCTGCGATAGGCTTCTACCAGCATCCATTCTCTGGGGATGAATTTGGGATTGGTTCGCTTCATGGCTGCCGAGACGTCCGCCGGGTTGCGGCCTTCTTGTTGCAAGGCGATGTGCCGTCGATTACGCAGCCCCTAGCTGAGTTTGATCGGGTTGCAGAACATTGCGTCCACCCTGGCGCACCCACTATTGGGGGAGGGAATTTTGTTGCGGTTGCCAACGACGAGGCAGGGGTTGTACTTCCGATATCGAACCAACGTGCCTCTCTGTCAGCGCAGGTCGTACCAGACGCCTCGACCGCTGCCGTGCTGGTTGAGGGTGCCGCGTTCGACCAGTGTCCGGAAGTGCTGCTTGAGTGTGTTGCGGCTAGCCCCGGTCAGTTTGATGGTCTCGCCGATGGTGACGCGACCATGCTCGCGGGCAAATTCGACAATCTGTAGTTGTAGCTCTGGCATGGCCGCCAGCACGATCTTTTCGCGCTCGACCTTTTTCTCCAGCCGCCGTACCTGTTCGGCCAGTGAGCGTAGGAAGAACACAAGCCACGGCTGCCAGTTGGGTGCCTCGGTGCGGACTGTGCCCTGTGTCTGCCGTAGCGCCAGGTAGTAGGCTTCCTTGTTCTGCTCGATTACGCTTTCCAGCGAACTGTAGGGTACATAGGCATAGCCAGCCTGCAGAAGCAGGAGCGTGGTCAGCACGCGGGAGAGCCGTCCGTTGCCATCCTGGAAGGGGTGGATCTCGAGGAACACGACAATACACAAAGCGATGATTAGCAGCGGATGCAGGCGGGCTGTCTCGCGTTCCTGATTCACCCAAGTGACCAGCTCGGTCATCAGGCGAGGTGTATCGAAGGGTGATGCCGTCTGAAAAACAATACCGACCTGGGCGCCCGTTTCGTCGAAGGCGGCAACGCTATTTGAATGGGTCTTGTAGTTGCCGCGATGTCGGTTGTCTTTCTCGCTGTAGCGCAGGAGGATCTGGTGCAACTGTTTGATGTGGTTCTCGGTGAAGGGGATCTCTTGCCACGATGAGAAAACCAGGTCCATCAGCTTGGCGTAGCCTGTCACTTCCTGCTCGTCGCGGGTGGCAAAAGACTTGATCTCCAGGTTCGACAGCAACTGCTCGACCTCGCGGTCAGACAGTTTGCTGCCTTCGATGCGGGTTGATGAGCCAATGCTCTCGATCGTGGCGACGCGCCGCAGGGCCGAAAGGCGATCGGGCGCGAGTGTGCCCAAGGCGCGCCAGGCGCCCTTGAACTCGTCAATCCGGGCGATAAGGCTCAGGATTTCCGGGGTGATCTGGATGGTATCGGCTTTTAGCATGCACCAATACTACACCCATTTACACCCATTTTGAGAACCTTCTATTACCCTCTATTAAATGACCCATTTGCACCTAATTAGGCGCGGCTTGCTGGGCGGTAGGGCAGACTGAACATCGCACCCATCCTGGCTCCCCCGTAATCGGGGAGCGGGGAAAAAGGGGTGGCTGGGCCAGCCGGTGCCGCTGTGGTACTGGGTGTTGCTGCGGAAGAGGGTCGTGCCCCAGTGTAATCATTAACAACCTCGCCGCTTACGACGAACAACTGCAGTGTGACGTACCGCCCAGGTTAAAGAATTTCTCTTCCTTCTTTTTGTAATACAGGGCTGCCACAGCGTCGGTTTGTTCACTGTAGGGGCCTGCCAATACATCGTGCAGCGTGTGCACAAGACTGAAATCACCGTTGTCTGTGGCGCTGCGATAGGCTTCTACCAGCATCCATTCTCTGGGTATGTATTTGGGATTGGTTTGCTTCATGGCTGCCGAAACATCCATCGGGTTGCGGCCTTCTTGTTGCAAGGCGATGTGCCATTTTTCCAGCCATGCTTGCCAGCGTGCATCCATAGACGCGCTGTTTTGCGCATAGCCTCCGTGTGTTTCATAAAAGCTGGATTGCAGTGCGGCAACTTGCGTGGGCAGGTTTGAGAGCTCGCGCCAGAAGAGGGTGTAGTCCACCGGGGTTTCTGTCATGAGCGTGTGCAGCTCGGTGAAAAGTGCGGCATTAAATTCGGCAAGGCCCATTTTGCTTGCCCACATACGATTCATTTCGCGCTGCATGATATCCGGCAGTTCATTCAGGATTGCTTGCAGTGATTGAATCGCGCTTTCTTCCTGCTTGAGCAGTGGCACAAGGGCAATGCAGTACATTCTGAAATTTTCCATGGCAGCCATGGGCTGGTTCATAAAGGAGAAGTGTTCGCCGCCGCCTGTCCACATTTGAAACGCCGGGTCATACGCTTCGATAAAGCCGAAAGGGCCGTAGTCCAGCGTGCGCCCGCCCAAGGCGCAGTTGTCGCTGTTGAAGTTGCCCTGGCAATAGCCCACGCGTATCCAGTGCGCCATCAGTTGCGCAAGGCGCTGGGCAAACTCACGTGCGACGGCCAGGACTTTGTCGCTCAGGGTGGCGGCGGTTTGGCTGAGTTGTGCGGCGAGGTCCGGGTATTCTCGATCGAGCACATGCAGAAAAATGGCTTCGAGCTCGGCGAGGGCGTTGGGGTGTTCGTTATTTCTGGCGCGGCGGCCAAATAATTCGAGCTGTCCCACGCGCAGGAAAGAGGGGGCGACGCGGGTGGTGATGGCGGCCGGTTCGTCCACCATGCGGTCCGGGTCCTGGGTTTTGGCGTTGGGGGAATACCAGGGGCGGGTGATGGTTTCGCTCTGCGAGACATACAGGCAGAGGGCGCGGGTGGTGGGCACACCCAGTGCGGCCATGGCTTCTGACACGAGAAATTCACGAATGCTGGAGCGCAAGATGGCGCGTCCATCGCCACCGCGACAATACGGCGTGGTGCCGCCGCCCTTGAGCTGAAACTCCCAGCGTTGATCCTTGGCCAGCACTACCTCAAGCACGGAAATGGCGCGGCCGTCGCCGTAACCATTGCCGGTTTTGAATGGGCAGTTTTGAACCATCTCCTGCCCGTAGATGCTCAGCGCGTAGCCGCTCGCCCAGCCGCTTGTTCGAATCGCTTGCGTGTCGATACCCGCATTGGCTCTATCCACTGCAAGCGTGGGGTTGCCAGTGAAAAACTGCATGAAGGCTGCTTCACGGGCGAGGCTATCGGGCAAATTCAGCTCGTTGAAGAAACGTCGGCTATGGATGACGTAATGAGGATTTGGCAGAGGGGTAGGTTCCACCTCGACGTAATGGCCGGATTTGACTTCGCGCATCCTTTTGTTGGGGTGGTGGCGAGCCTGCTCGGGGTCTGCTGTCAGTGAGCGCAGCAGCGAATAGTCTGCGCGCTGCAGAAAAGCGCTAAAGGTGATCGGGGTGGAGGTGGGCATTGTGTGAGGTGCGATAAGTTTACAAGTAAGGGTTTGGATAAGTGCTGCGGCCTTGAAGTTCAAGATGGTAGCGGGGTCCGTACACAAATAGGGGCAGACTTCATATCGCAGGATGGCCCCACCACTAATGCCACTCCGTCGAATCGTCCCGATGCGGGCTTCGCAGTCGACGAGGTTGTAGGTGAGCTGGACAAAATCAATCGGCTGGCTGGTCATGATCTGTTCGAGTTCGTGATGGCGCCGACCGTGCGACGTGGTGATGCCCACATAGCGCAGCCGCTCGGCGGCCTTCATGGCAAACAGCATGGGCAGATGCGCCTCCCACGACAACAGGTTATGCACTTGCAACAGGTCAAACCGTGGCACGCCCCAATCGCGGCGTGATGCTTCGATCTGGGCCGGGTCCGCTGCGCCGTCGGCAATCCACACCTTGTCGGCCGAGAACACGTTTTTGGATTGGCCCAGCTTGTTCAGGCCATAACCGATAACCGCTTGCGAAGACCCATACATCGGCGAGCTGTCGATCATTTTCCCGCCGGCCAGCAAAAAATTACGGATGACTTCGGCACAGGCATCGCGCGCCTGGGTGTCGTTGCCCACATTAAAGGTGCTCCAGCTGCCCAGCCCCACCAGCGGAATCGCCTCGCCGCTGGACGGAATCGCGCGGGTGGCAGGCCGAGCCTGCTGCGCCCACCCCGCGCTGGGCAACAGCAACGGCGCAAGCGTGGTGGCCGCTGCGGCCTGGACAAAACGGCGACGCGTGAAGGGGGAAGGTGTGTTCATCTCAACGCTCCTTGGTCGGGCGTGTTGGGCAAGCCCGGATGGCTGCAGGGAATACGTCGAGGATAGTCTGCCGGTTGGTAGAAGAACAGGGGGTGAGAGGGCGCCTGGTTGGCCTGCGTCACCGGGGTGCTTTTCGACCAGGTGTGTTAAAACTGGGGACAGCGCACATGTTCCGTGCGCGCAGTTTTCGTTCCTATGCAGCTGGACCCGGGAGCCCGAATGCCAGAAACACTTTTTTCCAGCACCGAAGGCAGGTTGCTCGGGGTCGGCCTTGCGCTGACGGGGTTGATGCTGCTGGCGTTTGGCATCGGTGGCTATCTGTTTCCTGACAGCGCGCTCACCTACGCGGCCATTACTGGGCTGAACCTGACGATCGGCCGGGCAGCCGGGATGTCATTCGGGTATGCAAGCGGGTTGGGGCATGCCCAGGTGATACCCCTCAACATGCTGGTCGAGACGATCAAGGTGCTGGTCGAGACGATTCAGGTGTTGATGATGCGCATGACATATGCAACCATGTTTCTTGATGGTTTATTACGGACAAAATGCTCATAAGTGTTTGAATAAAAGCGATTTTGCGCGTTGGCGTTTTCTGGTGGACTTGTTAGAATGATTACATCAGCATCCGCCAAGGCTATTTGTTTCAATCCGGCCCAAAACCGGCGGGTCAATTCTTGGAGGGAAGCGTGAAGACTACAGCCAGTATCAACAGGAAAGTCATCAAGGCCGTTCAAACTTCAATGCGGATCGAAGGCTGCAAGTCTGCTGTATCCGTGAAGACAAAGGCGCAGGCAAAAGTGCTGATGGAACAGCAGCGTGTCCAAGTATCAGTTCCAGGAAAGTGACATCTACCTTCCTGGCACGGATATCCCAAAGAACCGTCTGGGAATAACCGAAGCCGACCTGCTGCACGAAATCGAAGCAGCCCTGCTGCAGCAGGCCTATCAGATTTTCATCGCCGAACTGCAACCTGACACCCGCTTCGACGAGGCCTATTTCAAGTCCCTGCATCAGCGCACCTGGGCAAGTCTGTACGACTGGGCCGGCGAATACCGCAGCATGGACATGAGCAAGGGCGGCTCGCTGTTCTGCCGCGCCGAGTTTCTGGAAAAGGAATCCCAGCACCTGTTTCGGCAACTGGAACAGGAAGATTATCTCAAACAGGCTGCCGACTGGCCGAAGGAAAAGTTTGCCGAACGCATGGCGCACTATCAGTGCGAGCTCATCGCTCTGCACCCGTTTTACGAACTGAATGGACGCATCACCCGCCTGTTCTTCGACCTCATCGCTATTTACAACGGTTACGGCCCCGTCGACTATAGCCAGACCCTCGGTGAAGCAGCGGACGAAACCAACGCCTATATCCAGGCTTCCATCGCCTGTGTCCGCGCCGCAGACAACAGCATGCTGCGGCAAATCATCCTCGACGGCCTGAACAAGGCGGAGGTTCCGTAAGTGTTCCTCCTACTTCCCTGGCAAGAACCGGCTCGAGGCGCCGGCGCAGGAGGACGTATTTGAGGAAGTTCGTTAATTTATGGCAGAGTCTTTGGGACTCAAGTTTTTGATGGAGCAGCCGGCGATGAACTGGCTGGAGGCATGATGAATTTAGAACCGCTCCCTTTGGATGACGAAGAACTCGATTGGATTGACCAATTCTTGCTCGACCGTATCGATGACGAAACCGACACGGAGGGCAAGAACGAGGGGGTATTGAATGTCTCGGAGCTGGATGGTTTTCTGACCGCGCTGGTCAGCGGACCGGCGGTGGTCCCGCCCTCGCGCTGGTTGCCCGTGGTGTGGGGAGATTTCGAGCCCGAGTGGAAGAACGCAAAAGAATTTGAGGCTGTTTTTATGTTGCTGATTCGGCATATGAACGGTATCGCGGCCGCGTTGATGGCGCAGCCGGATGATTTCGAGCCGCTGTTTATGGAGCGCGTTGTGGAGGGCAAGACCTACACCATTGTCGATGAGTGGTGCGAGGGCTATGTACAAGGAGTGAAATTGACGGCTGATCAATGGGGCGCGGGGGGCCTGGAGATGGAGGTTTTGCTCATGCCCATTCGTGCGTTTACGAGCGAGACGGACTGGCGGGCACACGAACTGTCTTCGGATGTTGAAATTGAAAATCTCCACTGCGCAATTACATGCAGTGTGCGCGAGATCCATGCCTATTGGCTGGCGCGCCGCGAGGCTTATGCGTCTTCTTCCGTTCCGGTTAGCCGTACTGAGCCTAGTGTTGGACGCAATGATCCTTGCCCCTGCGGAAGTGGTAAGAAATTCAAGAAATGCTGTCTGCACTGACCTGGCTGACTGTCAGTCGGTCACGCAGATTTTCAGCTGTTAACGGCCTTCGATCAGTGAGCCACCAGCAGGGCACACGCCATGCCTGACCCCTACGCCAGAATCTTCCTGCTGAGTCATATGCGGGCCTTGACCACTCTGGCCGGGCATATTCTCGGCTCGCATCCGCAAATCAATGGCTACTACGAGATGCATCTCAGCTATGAAGATGCATCGGCGCTGGACCAACAGCTGGATACGTACCGGGCAAGCGATGCGCTCAAGCCAAACAGCCGCTATCTGTTCGACAAGCTGTTGCACAACGACTATGTATTGCAGCCCGAGCGGCTGGGGTTGGCCGAACCCAAAATCCTGATCTCGCTGGCAGAGCCGGAGCACACGATCAAAAGCATCGTGCATTTGTTTCGTCAGAAGCCGGACCCGGACTTGTATGCCTCGCCGGCTGAAGCGGTGAAGTATTACGTTGAGCGGGTGCAGGCGCTGGCCGACTTCAGCCAGGCAGCCGCGCAACGCTATTCCTATTTTGATGCGGAGCTGTGGCAGCGAGCGCCAGTGCAGTTGTTGCCTCGGCTCACGCAGTGGCTCGATCTGGATACACCCTTAAGCGAGCGCTATGAGGTGTTCAGCCAAACTGGAAAAGCACGCAGGGGCGATAGCTCAGAGCGCATTCGGAGCGGAAGCATCGCAAAAACCCGGACCGATTACGCGCATGTCGTGATTCCGGAGGCGGTGTTGCGGGTGGCGCGGGAAGCGTATCTTGATTGCCGCGCGCGTTTGATTGCGGGTGCGGCGGATTCGATGACGCTTTAGAGGGGGCCTGGCAGCTGATGGCGCAGACGAATAGCCTGCGCAGCTACACGTTTGCCGACTCGATCCGGTTACGACCGTTCTGTTTGGCCTGATACAACAATTTGTCGACCGCCTCG
>Ga0209347_1001897_pt1 | contig 30220 bp, 26 predicted proteins | sample AutmiccommuBRH23_FD_187382 | JGI IMG/M metagenome (GOLD analysis project Ga0209347, IMG submission 187382) | Deep subsurface microbial communities from Mt. Terri, Switzerland - Autotrophic microbial communities BRH/23 (SPAdes) (version 2) | ecosystem: Environmental > Aquatic > Deep subsurface >...
CCTCTGGGGGCCCGCCCCCTCGTTGCTCTACACATCTCTTTGCTTTGGTTCATCTGCTCATCAATCGTAAGCAGTAACTGGACTTCTGCAAAATGGCCATTTTGCAGAAGTCCAGCAGTAAGTCACAGGCTCCAGCCGTCGCGATAGGGCTCCTGGATGAGCTTGTTGGCCTCGTCGTCGTTGGTGAATCGCATGTTCGGGCCGTCCCAGGCGAGCTTCCTGCCCCGGCGGATGGCGATGTTGCCGAGTTGGACCACCTCGGCCAGCAGGCCGCCGATGTCGAAGTGGCAGCTTGCCTTTTCGCCGCCTCGGCAGGCCCGTATCCACTCGCCCGTGGCGAGGTTGCCAAGACTCACTCGGGGCAGCGTCCTGGGCGGACGCTTGTAGCTCTGCATTTTCGACTCCGGGATGATCCGTCCGCCCTCGGTGTCGCCGAGGATCTTGCCCTTGTCGCCGACATACAGATTTCCCTCGTCCGGCCAGTCCCTGCCTTCCTCCAGCTCGCGCGGCCGGGGCGGCTTGATCCCGCCGTCGTACCAGTAGACCGTCACGGCGGGCAGCCCATCGCGGGCCGGGAATTCCCAGGCGACCGTCGAGGCCAATGGCGTCGCCTCGGGCATTGCTTTGGTCGAGCTGGCAGAGATGCTCGTTGGGTGCCCGAGCTTGAGGGCTCGAAAGAGCGTGTTGAGGTGGTGGCAACCCATGTCGCCGAGAGCGCCGGTGCCGAAGTCCCACCAGCCGCGGAAGTTCCAGGGATGGTACACCGCGTCGAACGGGTACTCGTGCTTGGCCTGCTGCATGACCAGATGATTTCTGCCCCATTTGTCCTTGAACGGCCGCATGGGGGCCGGACCGATCCAGAGATCCCAGTCCAGGTGCGCTGGCACCGGGTCCGAGCCGTCCGGGCGGACCATGCCCTGCGGCCACATCGGGCGGTTCGACCAGCAGTGGACTTCTCGAACGTCGCCGATCGCGCCATCCCAGATCATCTCGCACAGGGCGCAGGCTCTGTCGCTCGTGGAGGAGGCGGCCGTCACCTGGGTCGCGACTCCCGCCTTGCGGGCGGCCTCGGCCAGCGTGCGGGCCTCGTGAATGGTCCGGGTCAGTGGTTTGACGCACAGCAGGTGCTTGCCCCGCCGGATCGCTTCCATCGAGATCACCGCGTGGGTATGGTCCGGCGTCGCCACCAGGACCGCGTCGATCCTGTCACTCTCCTTGTCGAACATCTCGCGATAGTCGCGGTATCGCTTTGCCTGCGGATATTCATCGAAGACCGGCCTGGCATACTGATGGTCCACGTCGCACAGGAAGGCGATGCGCGTATCCGGCTCGGCCGCACAGCCCTCCAGGAAGCCCCGGCCGACCCCGCCGATGCCGATCCCCGCGAGGTTGAGCCGCCCGCTTGGGGCCGCCAGGGCCCGGCCGCCAAGAACGTGACTTGGAACGACGGTGAACGCCGCGACAGCGGCCGCCTGTTGCATAAATCGCCTCCGCGAGGAGTCTGCTTCCTGACGATTGCCTGTCCCGTTCATCGCAGCCATCCTTTCATAGACACAAGACGGTTCTTTCCCGAGCTCTGTTTACCCCATCGCGACCGGATTCTCAAGGCCAAACTCCGAATCGGGCAGGCTCCATGCCTATCGATAATCAATTCCTCATGGCGGAACACGAACTTTCCGGGTATGCTCGTGCGAGAAAGGCTCGAACCAGGACGCAACAGCGCTGTAGGCAGGGGCTATGGCCGTTGGAAGGATCAAACTGGTGGTCTTCGCGGCAGTTCTCATCGGTCTGGCCGCGGCGGTGATCGTTCTGCCCGTTCTCCCCTGGCTGATGAGCCTGTTCGAGTACATCGCGGGTCTTGGGCCCTGGGGCCCGGTGGCCCTGGCCGGCTTCTACGCCCTCTCCTGTGTGCTTCTGCTGCCCGCGTCGATTCCGACGTTTGCGGCCGGCGTTCTCTTTGGTTTGGTCAAGGGCACGATCGTGGCGATGGCCGGCGGCACGGCAGGCGCTTGTGCGGCGTACTGGGTCGGCCGATTGCTGGCGCGCGACTGGGTGGCCCGCCGGGTCGCCCGAAGCCGCCGATTCACGGCGCTCGACAACGCGGTGGACGAGCATGGGCTCACGGTCGTGATCCTCAGCCGCCTGAGCCCGATTTCCCCCTATGCCATCCTGAACTATGCATTCGGCCTGACAAAGGTCTCTTTCTGGAAGTACGTCTTGGGCACAGTGGTCGGGGTGATGCCGGGAATGGTTCTGTATGTGTACGTGGGGGCGGGCCTGCGGTCCCTCGCAGAGGCTGCCGCCTACGCCAGGGGAGAGGGCCAAACCACGCCCATGCACCGCGTGTTCTTCTGGATCGGCCTGGTGGTCACCGTGGTCGCCACAATCCTGCTGATGCGTCTGGCCCGGCGAGTGCTCCGGAACCAGCATTGCCGGGACTTGGACGGTATGGACGAAGTGGACGCGATGGACGGCGCCGGGCTGCCGATGAGTCCACGGCGTCCATGAAGTCCACGCTGTCCATCTGAGCGGCGACTCACCGCACTTGCCGCTTGACACTTCCCGCTTTGCGCTTCATACTTCAAGCCATGGTAGGGGTAATCTCCAAGCCGGACACGCAGCAGAAGTTGGAAATCCTCAGCGATGACGCCAAGTACGATCTGGCCTGCGCCTGCGGCACCAAGGAGGACGAGGGCCGCCGGCGGGGCGGGGACGGGCGATGGATCTACCCTGTGACGCTGCCCAACGGGGGCAAGAGCGTCCTGCTCAAGACGCTGATCTCCAACGTCTGTGCGAACGACTGCCGGTACTGCCCGTTGCGGGAGCAGCAGGACATCCGCCGGTGTACGCTCAGTCCGGAGGAGACCGCCCGCGTGTTCCTGGACTATCACGGTCGGCGGGAGGTCTTCGGGCTGTTCCTGAGCTCGGGCGTGATCGGCACGCCGGATGCGACGATGGACCGGCTCAACACCACCGCTCGACTCCTCCGCAGCAAGCACCGGTTCAAGGGCTACATTCACCTCAAGATCATCCCCGGCGCCAGCGATGCGGCCATCGACGAGGCCGTTTCGCTGGCCAGCGCCGTCTCGCTCAACATCGAGACCCCGGGCGCCAAGCACCTGGCCCGGCTTTCCAGCCGCAAGGACTACCTGCGCGATATCGTCGGGCCGATCAAACGTATCAGCGAACTGACGGCGCGGGGTTCGCGATTCCAGAAGGTCAAGCAGACCACGCAGTTCATCGTCGGTCCGGCCGGCGAGTCGGATGCCGAGATTGTCAAGTACATGTGGGGGCTCTACGACCGGCTCCGGATGCACCGTATTTACTTCAGCGCCTTTCAGCAAGGGCTGGGAGATCCGTTGTTATCGGCCCTGCCGCCCGGCGAGCGTGTTCCTCGTGTCGAGGGCGTCCCGCCCTCGAATCGCGGGCAGGATGCCCGCGACACGGCGGATGCATGCGCCTCGCACCCCGCGGAGCCGTTCATGCGGGAGCACCGGCTCTACCAGGTGGACTTCCTCATGCGCAAGTACGGCTTCACCGACGCCGACATCCCATGCGACGAGCGGGGTTACCTGTCCCTGGAAATCGATCCGAAGGAGGGCTGGGCCGCCCGGCACCCGGAATTCTTCCCGGTTCGGGTGAACCAGGCCAGTCGGCAGGAGCTATTGAGAGTGCCGGGGCTGGGTCCCATCACGGTGGATCGCATTCTCCAGCTTCGGCGGATGCAGCGAATGCGGGATCTCGATCAGATCGGACGGGTCGGCGCAAGGCTTGAAAAGGCCCGGCCATATCTGGCCTTTTGAATATTTTCATTGCGAAAGGCCCGTCGCTGTCTATAATTCGCAGGCTGTACCCGGGCAGGGCAGAGCTTGGTTTTTGGGTGTCAATGCAGATTGCGGGAGGTGAACATGGTAAACCTGGTTCCCACGAAGGTCTTTCTGACCAAAGGCGTTGGTCGGCACAAGTATCAACTCAAGAGCTTCGAGGAAGCGTTGCGCAAGGCCGGCGTGGCCCAGCAGAACCTGGTGCAGGTTTCCTCCATCTTGCCGCCGCGGTGCAAGATCATCAGCCGGGAAAAGGGGCTCAAAGAGCTGACCCCCGGCGGGATCTGCTACTGCGTCATGGCCCGATCCGACACCGACGAGCACGGCCGGCTGGTCGCCTCGTCGGTGGGCATCGCCGTGCCGAAAGATGAGACCAACTGGGGCTACCTCAGCGAGGTGCATGGCCACGGCATGAACGAGAAGGAAGCCGCCGACATGGCCGAAGACCTTGCCGCCGGGATGCTCGGAACCACCCTGGGTCTCGAAGTGGACCCCAACAAGGCTTGGTCGGAGAAAGAGCAAGTCTACCGGTCCAGCGGCCTGATCATTCGCACGTCGAACATCACGCAGACCGCCAAGGGCCAGAGGGATCTTTGGACCACGACGGTGGCCATCGCCATGTTCCTGTTCGACGACAACTCCGCCTCGCCGCGTTAGATCATCTGTCGAGCAGGTCGGCCGTCCGACCCCGGCTCGCATGCGCAGACCAAATTTCATGTACAGCCCGTCCCCGCAAGGGTGCGGGCTGAAGTCTTATTGGAGTCGATACGATGAGTGAGATCGTGAACAACTTCGGCGGCCTGCCGCCGGAACACAGCGAATATGACCATTCCCAAGTCGTCGTGTTGCCCGTGCCGTACGACCTGACGAGCACCTGGATGAAGGGGGCCGACAAGGGGCCCGAGGCGATCATCAAGGCTTCGGGAACCGTGGAATTGTACGATATCGAGACCGATTCGCAGGTCTACCTGCACGGCATTTACACGGATGGACCGGCGGTGGCGGGCGATCTTGCGCCCGAGAAAATGGTTGAGGCCGTCCGGGGCAAGGTGCAGGGCCATCTGGCGAACAACAAATTCGTCGTCCTCGTAGGAGGGGAGCATTCGGTGAGCATCGGGGCGATCCAGGCGCATGCTCAGCGGTTTCCCGGCATGAGCGTCCTGCAACTCGATGCGCATTCGGATCTGAGGGATGAGTATGAGGGTTCCAGGTACAATCATGCGTGCGTGATGGCCAGGGCGCGGGAGCTTTGCCCCATCGTCCAGGTGGGCATCAGGAGCATGGATATCTCCGAGAAGCCGTCGATGAAGCCGGGCCAGGTGTTCTTCGCCGAGGACCTCCACGGCAGTACCACCTGGATCGACGACGTCGTGGCCAGGCTCACCGACCAGGTGTACATCACGATCGATCTGGACGCGTTCGATCCGTCGATCATGCCGTCCACGGGGACGCCGGAGCCGGGCGGATTGCTCTGGTACGACGTCCTGGCCCTCATGAAAGCCGTGTGCCGCCACAGGCAGGTCGTGGGGCTCGACGTGGTCGAGATGTGCCCGGTCAAGACCAACTGGGCCCCCGAGTTCCTGGCGGCCAAATTGATATTCAAGATTCTCACCTACAAACTGGGCGCCCGAACGGGATGATTCGCGTGTCGGGTCCCCTTGCGAGGCAGCGAACATGGATAAGAAAGAGCTTCTTCGAGACCCGATTCAGCACGTTGACATGAAGGCGTTCGATTCGACGCCGATCATCGATTCGATGCGAGAGATGTCGTTTACGGCCAGGGACACCGCCCGGGCGGCGGATATCCTCAACCTGATGCTCGAGGACAAAGACTGCACGATCATCCTGTGCGTCGCCGGCAGTACCAGCGCCGGCGGGTGCATGCAAATCTACATCGACATGGTCCGCCACAACATGGTGGACGCCATCGTCGCCACCGGGGCGACCATCGTGGATATGGATTTTTTCGAGGCTCTGGGCTTTCGGCACTACAGAGGAAGCTCGGCGGCGGACGATAAGAGGCTTAGAGAGCTCTATATCGACAGGATCTACGATACCTACATCGATGAAGAGCAGCTCCAGACTTGCGACAATACGATCAAGGAGATCGCCGACGGCCTGGAGAGACGGCCGTATTCCTCCCGGGAGTTCATCCGGGAAATGGGTAGGTACTTGATGACGCATGGCAAGAAGGAAGATTCGCTGGTCAAGGCCGCGTACGAGCGGGATGTGCCGATTTTCTGTCCGGCGTTTTCCGATTCCAGTGCCGGCTTCGGGCTGGTCAAGCACCAGGTGGAGAATCCGGAGAGCCACGTCTCGATCGACTCGGTGAAGGACTTTCGGGAGCTGACGGAGGTTAAGCTCCGCTCGCCCGCGTCGGGCCTGTTCATGATCGGCGGCGGCGTGCCGAAGAATTTTGCCCAGGATACGGTCGTCTGTGCCGAGGTGCTTGGCTACGAGGTCGATGTACACAAGTACGCCGTACAGATCACCGTCGCCGACGCCCGCGACGGCGCCTGCTCCAGCTCGACGCTGAAGGAAGCCTCGTCCTGGGGCAAGGTGGACACCGCCTACGAGCAGATGGTCTTCGCCGAGGCGACTTCGGTATTGCCTCTGATTGCCAGTTATGTCTATCATAAACGCCTGTGGGAGAGCAGACCCCACAGACGCTGGAGCAGGATCTACGAGCCGGTGCTTGCAGGAGAGCCTACATGAAAGTGACGACGGATTGCAGAGGACGGATGATGGATGACGGAGGACGGACGACGGAGGACAGAGGGTTGCCTCCCCGCCCGCCATCCGTCTTCTGTCTTCTGTCCTCTGTCCTCTGCCTTCTCATCTTTCTCGGCGGCTGTGACAGAAAGGCCCTGGAGCAGGCCCAGCAGGAAGCCAGAGAAGCCAAGACCGCCGTGCAGCAGTTGAAGCACAATCTCGCTCTGGCCCAGAAGGAAATCGCCAGTGCCAAGGCCGAGCTCAACGCGGTTCGGCAGAGCCGGGATGAACTGCAGGAACAAATCGATCAGACCGGCAGGGAGCGGGATCAGGCCCTGGAACTCGCTCAAAAGGCCCAGGAGACAATGACCGCGCAATCCAGCGGACAAGTGAGCGCCACCGCTTCGCTCCAGAAGCGGGTTGCCGAGTTGAACGCCCTGGTGGCCGAGCAGCAGAAACTGATTGAGGACCTCCAGACGGCGGGGGGCGTTGAGCCTGTGCCGCCGGACCCGACGCCTGTGGCCGATCCCAACGAAGGTCCGTAACCGCCGGTTTCGCACCGGCCGAATGCCGTGACATCCCGGTGGTCTTGTTCCGCCCGCGTCGCACACGACCGCACGCAATTCGGGGAATCGCAGAACTGCCGCTGCGATGGTGCGTAGACCCATGCTGACAATCTCATGGGTCGCGGTTAAGGAGAAACCACATGGCAATTCAGGGATCGAAGAAGTCCGTGGCAGCGATTGCAGGGGTCCTGGCGGCGGTGTTGTGCCTGGGACTGCTTGCGGGGGCGGAAAGGCCCGACTCAACAGGTGCGACGGCCGGCGAGCCGTCGGGCAGGGTGACGATCCCCCTGATCGGCGAGGACGCCCCGGCGTTCACAGCGGTGACCACGCAGGGTCCGATCAATTTCCCGCAGGACTACAAGGGCAAATGGGTCATTCTGTTCAGCCATCCGGCGGACTTCACGCCCGTGTGTACGACGGAATTCATGACGTTCGCCTCGATGACGCCGCAGTTCAAGGCCCTCAATTGCGAGCTGATCGGGCTCTCCATCGATAGCAACTACAGCCACATCGCCTGGCTGCGGACGATCAAGGAGAAGATCAAGTTCAGGGATATGCAGGACGTCGATGTAACCTTCCCGGTGATCGAGGATATCCGCATGGACGTGGCGAAGAAGTACGGCATGCTCCAGCCGGCGGCCAGCAACACGCACGCCGTGCGGGCCGTGTTCTTCATCGATCCTACGGCCAAGGTGCGGGCGCTCCTTTACTACCCGCTCTCCAACGGGCGGAACTTCGAGGAGATCAAGCGTCTGCTGATCGCCATGCAGACCTCCGACGCCCACCAGTGCGCCACGCCCGCCGACTGGCAGCCCGGCGACGACGTGATCATCCCTCCGCCCAGCTCGTGCGGCGTGGCCCAGCAGCGAGTCGCCCAGGCGGGGGCGGATTACCAGTGCCTCGACTGGTTCCTGTGCCTCAAGAAACTGCCCAAGGATCAGTTGACGCTGCCGTAGTTGTACAAGCCTCGGGTGGCGATTTGCGCTCCCGATGCAAATGATGGCCAGCACGGACTTCATGGACGAAGTGAACGCGCGAGGTTGGGGATAGGTTCATCCTGTCTACGGAGTCCATGCCGTCCATGATGCTTTTTTTCTTCGCTTTCCTCCCGTCCTGCTGCTACAATCCGGTCTCACGAAAATCAGCCCTGCCCTGTGGTGGTAAAGGAACGATCATGAGGAAAGCTAAACTGATTGCCATTATTGTCATCTCAGTGCTCACGATCATTATCTTCCTTCAGAACACCGAACCGGTGCAGGCCCGCCTTCTCTTCCTGGAGGTCCAGATGTCGCGGGCGCTGCTGCTGATGCTGACCTTCGCCCTGGGCCTGCTAACCGGCATTCTCATCGCGACCAACGTGCTGAGGAAGAAGGGCAAGGCGTGATGGGACCGAGGGTGCGGTAGCCCTGTCGATATGCGGAATGACTGCCGGGTTGGGGTGCGCACTGGTGCGCGATCGTTCTGAATCAGATGGATTCGTTGCAAGGAGAGCCGTGGAATGAACATCCACATCGGAAAGTATGCTGAACTGACCTTGGCGTGGATTACAGAGCATGGTCCCGCCATCGTGATTACCATTATCCTGATGTTCATCGGGATCAAGCTTTCGGGCGTTGTGGCCGCGCGCCTGTTCGCCTTTCTCGGACGCCACAAGACGATGGACGAGGAGTACAGGAAGCGCGCCAATACGCTCAGTGCGGTCATCGGGTATTTCATCACGGCCACGATTATCACACTGGCGGCCCTGATGGTTCTGTCTGAAGTGGGAGTTCAGATCGGCCCGATTCTGGCGGCCGCTGGCGTGGTGGGCGTGGCCGTCGGCTTCGGCGCCCAGCACCTCGTGCAGGACATCATCAGCGGCTTCTTCATCCTGCTGGACGACGAAATTCGCGTGGGCGACGTGGTCGAGATCGCCGGCAAGGGCGGGCTTGTCGAGCGGCTGAACCTGCGAATGGTCGTCCTGCGCGATCTGGCGGGCAACGTACACTACGTCCGCAACGGCAAGATCGACATCGTCACGAACATGACGAAGGACTACTCGCGATACGTCTTCAATATCGGCGTCGCCTATCGGGAGGACGTGGACGAAGTGGTCAAGGTCGTTCAGCAGGTGGATCAGGAACTTCGGAGCGATCCGGCGTTTGCGCTGGACATTCTGGAGCCCATCGAGATCCTCGGGCTCGATCAGTTCGCCGACTCGGCCATCATCATCAAGGCACGGACCAAGACCAGGCCGATCAAGCAGTGGAGCGTCGGGCGCGAGTTCAACCGCCGGCTCAAGAAGCGATTCGACGAACTGGGCATTGAGATTCCGTTCCCGCACTTGACCCTGTACATGGGCCAGGACAAGGCCGGCAACGCGCCGCCGCTCAATATCGCGGCGGATCAGGCGATGGCTGCGAAGCTCGCCTCCCCGATGCCGCTGGACGGCGGGGGCTCCTCTCGCGGAGGCTGATCCCATGGCGAGGAAATCCAAACGCAGGAATGCGGCTCTGAGTCGGCGATCCAGGAAGGCGGGTCTTCCGCCCGGAACCCTCGTCCACATCGGCGAGAAACGCGAGGAGGCCGTCCGCATCACGTACATCGACTACGACGAACGGAACTTCCAGGAGAAGCAGGGCGTCTCCGTCGAGGAATGCTTCGCGTTCAAGGATACCAAGACGATCACGTGGATCAATATCGACGGCATCGACGAGATCCCGATCATCGAAAAGATCGGCAAGGCGTACGACCTGCACCCGCTGATCCTGGAGGATATCGTCACCGCCGGCCAGCGGCCGAAGTTCGACATGTACGAAAAGTACGCGTACATCGTGCTCAAGATGCTCACGTACAACTACGCGAATCACGCCGTGGAGAGCGAGCAGATCAGCATTGTCTTCGGGCCCAACTTCGTCATCTCCTTCCAGGAAGACGTGGGCGATATCTTCGACCCGATCCGCGACCGGATCCGCTTTGCCAAAGGCAAGGTTCGCAAGATGGGCGCCGACTACCTGGCCTACTCGCTGATCGATGCCATTGTGGACGGCTATTTTGGCATCCTGGAGAAGATCGGCGAGCGGATCGAGGGGCTTGAGGACGAGTTGATCGAGCGTCCGACGGAGAGCCTGCTTCGGCAGATCCACACGCTCAAGCGGGAGATGATGTCGCTGCGCCGCTCGGTCTGGCCCCTGCGGGAACTGATCAGTGCCATGCAGCGGGACGAATCGCCGCTGATCTGCAGCCAGACCCGCATCTACCTGCGCGACGTGTACGACCACACGATCCAGATCATCGACGCCATCGAGGGCTTTCGCGATATCGTGGCCGGGATGCTCGACATCTACCTGTCGAGCATCAGCAATCGCACCAACGCCATCATGAAGGTGTTGACGATGATCGCGACGATCTTCATCCCGCTGACCTTCGTTGCGGGGGTCTATGGAATGAACTTTAAGAATATGCCGGAGATCGAGTCTCGCTGGGGGTATCCGGCGGTGCTGCTCCTGATGGCGGCGATTGCCGGAGTTATGATTATCTATTTCAGAAGAAGAAAATGGCTGTAGTCGCTATCCTGTTTCCGGACACGCCGGTCTTTGCCTGGGTCGTCCTGCCCCTGTTGATTTTCCTGGCCCGCATCACCGATGTCTCGGTGGGCACGGTCCGGCTGATCCTCGTTTCCCGGGGCTTCAAGTATCTGGCGCCGATCGCCGGGTTCTTCGAGGTGCTGATCTGGATCCTGGTCATCGGGCAGATCATGCAGAATCTCACGAACCCCGTCTGCTACATCGCCTACGCGGGCGGATTCGCCACGGGCAATTTCGTCGGTCTGCTGATCGCCGAGAAGCTCTCGCTGGGCATGGTGCTGATCCGGGTGATCACCCAGAGGCCCGCCGGCGATCTCCTCGAGCGGCTGCGGAGCCGGCAGTATGGGGTCACGGCGATGGATGGCCAGGGCGCCAACGGTCCCGTGCAGATCGTCTTTACGATCGTGCGCCGCCGAGAGGCCAGGGACGTGATCGAGCTGGTCAAGAGGTTCAACCCGCACGCGTTCTACTCCATCGAGGAGGTGGATTCCGTGGAGCGGGGGGTCTTTCCCATTCAGAGGCAGTGGCACGAGATCTCCTTCCTGAGGCTTCTAAGACCTTTCCGCAAGGGCAAATAGGGATAAAAGCCTGTTCATAGGCGATGGCCGCCTATACAATCCCGTGCATGAGAGCTGCTGAGAAAACCGGATCGAAGCTGCAGAGGCTGACCGAACTGCTCGCGGGCAAGGCCTACCTGCTGATCGCGATGCAGGACACGCCCGACCCCGACAGTCTGGCGGCGGCCGTGGCCCTGCGAAGGCTGGCCAGAGGCCTGGGGGCTCTCCAGTGCTCCATCGTGTGCGGGGGCACCGTCGGCCGCGGAGAGAACCGTGCGCTCGTCAAGTACCTGGGCCTGAACCTGCGATGTTACGTGGAGGTCGATTACAGCAAGTACGATCTCGTGGCGATGGTGGACACGCAGCCCGGGACGGGGAACAACTCCCTGCCCGAGGGGGTTCTGCCGGATATCGTGATCGATCATCATCCTATTCGCCGGCAGACCCGGGCGGTCCCGTTTACCGATGTCCGCAGCGGCTACGGCGCCACTTCGACGATCTTTGTCGAGTACCTGATCGAGGCGGGCATCACGCCGGACACGCCTCTGGCGACGGCCCTGCTCTACGGGATTCGCTCCGACACGCAGGACCTCGGGCGGGAATCCTCGCGATTCGATATCGAAGCCATTGAATTCCTGTACCCGTTCGCCAACAAGCGCATGCTCGGCGTGATCCAGCGGGGCAAGGTGCCGAGGGTGTACTACCAGATGCTGGCCAATGCCCTGCGGAACGCCCGCGTGCAGGGGCCCGCCATCATCACCGAGCTGGGGGATATCGACAATCCGGACATGATCGCGGAGGTGGCCGACCTGCTGCTCCGCGAGGACGAGACCACCTGGACCATGTGTACCGGCTACTGGAATGACAAGCTGCTGATCTCTCTTCGCACGTCGGAGGAGAGCAACCTGGCGGGCAAGGTGATGAAGCACATGGTCGCCCGCAAGGGGACCGGGGGTGGCCATCAAACGTACGCAGGCGGGCAGGTCCCCCTGATCAAGGGCACCAAGGCCGAACGCGAGGAGATCGAGACGGAGATCGAGGAGCGATTCCTTCAAGCCATCGGCGCCAACGGCAGTTCACCCACGCGACTGGTCAGGGCATGAAGCGAAAAAAATAGACAGGGCAGGATTGATTTGAACGCTGAAGGCCGGTACAATGGCGTGCGGGTGACGGGTGCAAAAAGACGAGATAATGGGCTCATGGAATCCCGTATCGTGAGCCGGACCTCATGAGGTCGAAGTGCTGCTCGCATCGAGCGTACGGTGCGACGGAGAGTAATGTGTATGGCTTCGCACGGGCCGAGGCAAGAAGTCGTGAAGGGGAAATACAATGGCAGAATTTAGACGAAGACTGGTTACGTTGGTTTCGGCATTGGCGATTCTGGTGGCTGTGGTAGTTCTGCCGGGCTGCAAGGATGAAGAGGCTCCGGCGCCGGCTGACCCGAACGCGACCACCGCACCGGCCACCAAGTAGGGCAGGCGGATAGAGCGCTTCAGGAAGACTGCAAGGGAGCCCGCATGTGGCGTCGTCTGCATGCGGACTCCCATTCCTGGCGGGCCGGATGAGCCTGGGTGGGACAGACAAGGGCATGGAGTCGCTGGGGGGCGATGGAAATGGCCGCGACGCAAATACAACGCACCGCTCTCAAGGGCGAGGTCGTCTATATTCGGGCATTCGACCTGGCGTATGACATGAAGCGCCAGCGAATCGCGACGATCCTCGGCCAGGAAGTCCAGGATTACCTCGTCGGTCCCAGCAAGCCGGGTCCGAAGCAGGGCTTTTTCTATCGGCCGCAGATGGTCACGCTGCCGCCGAGGATGTACCAGAGCTCTGTGGGACCGCTGGAAGTCTCAATCTCCGTCAAGATCTACAATGTCGGCGCCGTCAGCATCCAGGTTCGCACGCCCTTTGAGGTTTCGTCCATTGAGGATCTCGTCAAGTACTATGGGCTGAGCCTGGCGGGCAACAGCATCGAGATCGAGGTGATCCAGTTGGCCGAGCGGGTGCGCCAGGAGCTGGAGCCCTATCTTGTCCGGCCGGTGCCGACTCTGGAGCAGGGCGAAGACTACACGGTTTTCTGCATTTACCAGTTGCCTGCGGGGCAGGGCAACGTCGGCGAGCGAACCGAGGACTGGCTGGGGGAGAATCGCCGGGCGGTGGCGGCGCTGCTCACGCAGGAAAGCAATCCAAGCCGCCTGTCGGACCAAGAGGCGGCCGAATCCACCGAGCGGCATCTGACGTACTATGAGAGCGACCTGGTGGTTCCGGATTGGGACGCGGCGCTCGTCGTGGGCGAGAAGGACAGCCTCGAGGAGATCATCCACGTCATGGAGCTGGCCAACGTGCAGCTCGCCGAGCTGGCGGCCTACGACCGGGTGCTGGACGGGGCGCTGGAGGTGGCCTATCGCGATTTGTCGCGTCCCAGGCGGGTCGGCCGCGAGGTCAGCCGCAACCTCCGGGAGATCCGCGTCGATATGGCCCGTCTCAACGACGAGCTGCTCAACATCACCAAGTTCTTTGGCGACTGGCACCTGGCGAGGATCTATCAGAACCTCTTTAGCCGTTTTCACCTGAAGGACTGGAACGACACGATCAACGTCAAGCTCCGGACCTTGGCGGATCTCTATCAACTGCTTCACCAGGATTGGATCAACTACTGGATGGTGCTCCTGGAGACTACGATCGTTCTGCTGTTCATTCTCGACGTGATCCTGCTGCTGATGGGGCTATAGCGATTGACGATTTGCGATTGATGATTTACGACTTGAGTGTCGCGACACAAGCGGATTCCGAGAACTTGTCTGCAAATCGCAAATAGTAAATGGCAAATTGTAGATTCAAAGGGTTCTTATGGCATCGAATGCTGTAGGCCGGATTACATACGAGCATGTCAACTGCGCCGTGATTGTCGCTCATCCGGACGACGAGACCCTGTGGGCGGGGGGGACGCTCCTGATGCACCCCGACAGCCGCTGGACGATCGTGTCGCTCACCCGCAAGAGCGATCCGGACAGGGCCCCCAAGTTCCACAAGGTGATGGAGCAATACGGCGCCACGGGGGTCATGGGCGACCTCGACGACGGGCCCGAGCAGAAGCCCCTGCGGACGATCGACATCGAGGATGCGATCATGGATTTGCTTCCATCGAGCCGGTACGATCTGGTCCTCACCCACAGCCTCTGGGGCGAGTACACCCGGCACCGTCGGCACGAGGAGGTGGCCAAGGCCGTGATGGCCCTGCGGGACAGCCAGCGGGTCTCTACCGGCGACCTCTGGATGTTCGCCTACGAAGACGGCGGCGGCAAGTACCTGCCCCGTCCGGCGGCGAACTGCGACGTCACGATCCGCCTGCCCAAGGATATCTGGCAGCGCAAGTACGAGATCATCACCGGCGCGTACGGATTTGCCCCCGACAGCTTCGAGGCCAAGACCACGCCGAAAGAGGAGACCTTCTGGGTGGTCGGAAAGGGGAAATGATGTCCGGATCTTGATCGGCAAGCGCATGTCCTATCCGTCCTATAGGTCCCATGCGTCCCATCGTTCACAACTTCTGGGGGGAACCAAGGCATGAAAGTGTTGCTTCTGTACGACTATCCGCCGTCGCCGTCGGGCCTGGCGACGCAGGGCAGTCTGTTGCATCGGGGCCTGGCGGAGATGGGGATCGACGTGCACTCGGTCCACTTTGAATCGGCCCAAGAGAAGGAATGGTACTATCGCTGGTTCGAGCCCGATATCGTTCTGGGCGTCGGCTACTGGGGCCACGCGCCGCACCTGGTCCTGCACCCGCAACGCTACGGCGTCCAACCCGTTCCCTGGCTGGTGGCCGACGGCTACATGGCCAACTTCCGCGAGGTGCTCGACAGGCTCCGCCTGGTCCTGGCGACCTCGAAATGGGTCAAGAGCGTCTACGTCCGCGACGGGCTCTCGGGCGACAACATCGAGATCCTCCCGGTCGGCTGCGACACGGACCTGTTCATCCCGCGGGACAGGAATGACCCCAAGGTTGCCACGGTCCGCGAAGCCCTCGGCGTGGCGCCCGACCAAGTCATGATCCTGACGGTCGGGGGTGACGCCACCAGCAAGGGGGCCCAGGAGGTGATGCAGGCCCTGGCCCTGATCGACACCAAGGCCCCGGACTGGAAATACGTCTGCAAGGTCTGGCCGCAACCCCGTACGAAGCACCAGAACCACATCGACTTGCAACTCGCGGCCCAATTGGGCATTGAAAAGAACGTCGTCTACACGACGAACATCATCTCGCGAAATTTCATGCCGTACCTGCTGGCCGCCTGCGATATCTACGCGGCCCCGTCCCGGCTGGAAGGTTTCGGGATGATCCAGGTCGAGGCCAATTCCTGCGGCAAGCCGGTCATCGGCATCAAGGCGATGGGCTTGCTCGACACCATGGTGCATGGCGAAACCGCCTACCTGGCCCGGATCGCCCAGGAGGTTCGCGTGAAGGAGGCAATCGTCGGCGATGAGTCCGGCTACGAGTCGGGGCACCGCGTGGTCTTCAAGAACCCTCGCACCGTCGATTATCGCGCCAGCATTCACGATATCGCAGACTACCTGCTGGAGCTAATGCGAAATGCCGAGTTGCGTCGCAAGATGGGCGAAGCCGGCCGCAAGCGTGCCATCGAGAATTACAGCTTCCGCGTCATCGCCAGGCGATTCGTAGAGATCATCGGGGAGAGATTCGGACTGTCGTAGGAGAGCGCGAATCCTATTCGCCCCATTGGTCCTATGGGTCCCACTCGTTCGTCTTCGCCAAATCAAGGAGGAACGCCTATGGCTCACGAGGATCTCGAAATCGACCGGGCGAAAGCCGCCGCAGTGGAAGTCCTGCTACACAATCTCAAGGGGCCCTTCGAGGGCCTGCCGCGGACGGCGGGCTGGGCCTACCCCGAGCCGTATACGCGGGACATGATGATCTCCCTGCTCGGCGTGCTGGTCGCCGGCGACGACAGGCTCCTCCATGCCTGGCGCCGCGTCCTGGAGGTGCTGGCCGAGCATCAGACCCTGCACGGGCACATCCCCTCTCTGGTCCACGACTCGGAAGATCGCGGGGCCAGCGACACGACGCCCCTGTTCCTGATGGCGGCGGGTCTGTTCCGGCAGGCCACCGGCGAGGCGGATTTCCTGCACGAGGCGGTGGACCGGGCCCTCACGTGGATGCAGTATCAGAGCCCCGCCGACCGCGTGCTCGTAGCGCATCTTCCCACGAGCGACTGGCGCGATGAGCAGTGGGTCGTCGGCTACGGCCTGTTCGTCAACACGGTGTTCTATGCGGCGTTGCGGCTGCTGGATCAGCACGACCTCGCGGAGAGGCTGCGGGCCAATATGGAGCAGTTTGCCGTTGGCGCCGAGGACCAGCATCGCCACGTACACGAGGGACTGGTCCTGCCATATAAGCCCTACTATGCCATGTGGTCCTACAAGATCTTTCGCAGCGAGCGTTTCGACCTGCTGGGCAACAGTCTGGCGATCCTTTCCGGCATCGCCTCGCCCATTCGCGCCGCCTGCATCACCCGGTGGGTCGAGGGAGAGTGCGAAGCCCTCCGGCACAATGGCGATCTTGTGGGGATGCTGCCGCCCAACTTCTTCCCCTACGTCCGCGAGACCGACCCCGACTGGTATCCACGATACCAGATCTACAACCAGCCGGGTGAATACCATAACGGGGGCATCTGGCCGTTCGTGTGCGGCTTCTACATCGCCGCGCTGGTCGCCGCCGGCCGGCACCATCTCGCCCGGAGAAAGCTCGATGCCCTGACGGAGATGATGCGTTTCTCCCAGGATCCGGGCCTGGAGTTCGGCTTCAACGAATGGCACAAGGCCCAGGACGGCGCTCCCAGCGGCCAGGATTGGCAGACCTGGTCGGCCGCGATGTACCTCTACGCTGCCCACTGCGTCCAGACCCGCACCACGCCGTTCTTCGAGTCCATGCGGGCGGTCAAGCCCGTGGAGTGGGTGCGGTGAAACGCCCGAGTGGCGGCTCCGGGCGCCACGGGCAGGAACCCCAAACGCGACACGCCGCGTTTGGGAATCCTCCAACTACTTCGATCTGCTTCATATGATGAGTGGTGCTCGAGGACGTCGTTTGGAGTTCCGCGTTCACGCGGGTTAAAGCAGTCCGGCCAGCCTTTGAAATCGCGAGGTTATCGAAGAGGAGCCGGCTGCGCCGCAAGACTCTCGAACCCGCCTGAAGGTGGAACTCCGAATAGGTTGATCTCAGGAACCCCCATCACGAAACTAAGATGGATGGACTACACCGGCCGGACTCGCGAACAAAACATTGCATTCGTCGTCTTATCCCTTATCTTGGGATTTTGCACGAGCTGAAACTGCGGATTTCGCATGGGAATGGTGCATGATGAGATATCTGGTGGCTGTCCTCTCGCTGGCGATCCTTGTCGCCTTTCCCGGCTGCGTCAACGTCGAGCCGCCGGGGCAAGGCCGTGCGCCGGCGCCGGTGATCGCTGAACCGGTGGAGGAGCCGTTCGAGCCGAACGAATCGAGCGTCCAGGAGCCGGCGCCTGTCGAGACGACCGAGGTCTCGCCGGACGGTTCGGCTGACGAGGTGGAGACCCATGCGGATGCAGGCCCGATCGAGGTCAATTTGCCGCCGGTGCAGAATGAGGATACGCCCGACCCGAACGGTCCGGCGGTGGACGAGCCCAACGACGTTGAGGTGGCCCCCGAAATCGCGGAGGCGACGCAGACGCATCTGTCGCCTTCACTTGACACTTCGGACTTCCCACTTCGAACTTCTTTCCACGATCAATACGCCGAGATCCTGGCCACGTACGTCCGGGAGGATGGGCTGGTGGACTACGGCAGTCTCCGCCGTCGGCGGCTCGATCTCAAGGCCGTCCTGGCGACGCTCGATGAACTGGACCCGAACGTCTACGAAGGCTGGTCGGCACAGGCGAAGCTGGCCTTCTGGATCGATGCCTACAACCTCAAGATGCTTGATATCATCGCGAGGAACTACCCGATCGAGTCGTCCTGGTGGCTTCGGCTCACCTGGTCGCCGAGCGATATCCGCCACGTCGAGGGCATCTGGACCGACTACCGGTTCATCGTGATGGACGAGGAGTTCACGTTGGCGGAGGTCGAGCAGCGGTTCTTCCGCAAGACCTTCGACGATCCCCGCGTCTGGCTGGCTCTGACGTACGCCAGCCAGTCCAGTCCGCCGCTGCGGGCCCGGCCGTATGGCGCCGAAGGATCGGAAGAAGCCGGATCGGATTCTGAAGAGGACCCTATTGACCTCATTGACCCCATTGTCAGTGAGGTCAATAGGGTCCTCTTCACACCCCGCCTCGACCGCCACCTCGACGAGCAAGTCCGCCGGTTCCTGGCCAGTCCGCAGGGGCTCCAGATCGACCGCCGCAACAGGGTGGTCCGGCTGTCGGCCCTGTTCAAGCCGAGCTGGCGGGGCAAGGAGTTCGTCGGCCGGTACGGGACGGACAAGAAGTTCAAGGCCCACGACCCCGCCACGCGGGCGGTGCTCAGCTTCATCACGAACTACCTGTCCGTCGAGGACGTCGAATTCCTCGAAGTGGAGCACTACTCGCTGGAGTATCTGAACTTCGACTGGCGGCTCAACGACACCGACAAGGGGTATTGAAGATCGCCGAAGGGAGGAGAAGGGCGAAGGGGGTCCTATCCGTCCTATTTGTCCCATTCGTCCTATAGGACCTGTAGGACGCGGCTCACACGCACGAGCCAAACAAGGCTTTTTTTGTTGACGCGGCGGCCCGGGGCCCTATGATGGCAGTCTCTTTTGCCTATGTGATGCTGATTTCACGGTTTGCTGGAAGGACCTTTGGAGATGGTACAGAAAATGAACTCGACGAACCCGAATTGCGATATGCACAGCTATTTGTTCACCAGTGAATCGGTGACCACGGGCCATCCCGACAAGGTCGCGGATCGCATCTCGGACGCCGTCCTCGACGCGATGCTCGCCCAGGACCCGCTCAGCCGCGTGGCCTGCGAGACGCTGGTCAAGAACGACACCGTCGTTGTCGCCGGCGAAATCACCTCCAACGCCGTGGTGAACATCGCCCAGGTGGCCCGGGACACGATCCAGAAGATCGGCTACGATGACCCCGACTTGGGCTTCCACTACGACCATTGCGGTGTCCTGGTGGCGGTCACCCGCCAGAGCCCGGATATCTCCCAGGGCGTCACCGAAGGCCAGGGCCTGCACAAAGAGATGGGCGCCGGCGACCAGGGCCTGATGTTCGGCTATGCCTGCCGGGACACGCCCGAGCTGATGCCCATGCCGATCCTGCTGGCCCACAAGCTGACGACGCGCCTCGAGAAGATGCGCCAGTCGAAGAAGCTCCCCTGGCTCCGACCCGACGGCAAGAGCCAGGTCACCGTCGAATACGAGAACGGCAAGCCCAAACGCATTCACACCGTTCTGGTCTCCACGCAGCACGCGCCGGACATCAAGCACCGCGACCTGCGCAACCAGATCATCGAGCAGGTCATCCTGCCCGTGATGCCCGCCAAGCTGCTCGACAAGGCCACGAAGTTCCACGTCAATCCGACCGGCCGGTTCGTGCTCGGGGGCCCGAAGGCCGACTGCGGCCTGACCGGTCGCAAGATCATCGTGGACACCTACGGCGGTCGCGGCCGCCACGGCGGCGGCGCCTTCAGCGGCAAGGACCCCTCCAAGGTCGATCGCACCGCCTGCTACATGGCCCGCTACGTCGCCAAGAACATCGTCGCCGCCGGCCTGGCCGACGCCTGCGAGGTCCAGGTCTCCTACGCCATCGGCGTGGCCGACCCGATCTCCGTCCTGGTCAACACCGAGGGCACCGCCAAGATCAGCGAGACCAAAATCAGCGAGATCGTCTGCAAACTGTTCCCGCTGACGCCCAAGGGCATGATCGACCACCTGAACCTGCGCCGGCCGGTCTTCGAAGAAACCGCCTTTGGCGGTCACTTCGGCCGAAGCCTGCCCAACTTCACCTGGGAAAAGACCGACATGGTCGACGCCCTGCGAAAGGCCGCAGGTCTGTAGGGCAAATCACGATTCGCCCTCTTCTGTTCCTTCGAATGAAAAGAAAAGCCCGGCTTCGGCCGGGCTTTTTTCGTTGGCGGAGCGTTCGCGAGAGGCGGGGCTTGCACGGACGAACGCAGACCGGTACGGACAGACCCGCACGCGCAGCGGCGCTGCGGCCCCGGACGACATCCGTGAGGGTCGGTGACAGTCCGTGTCCGTCCGTACACAGGCACAAGCGATACTGTTTTCTCTGTTATCGAGGCTGGTAGGTGACCACCAGCTTCGCCGCAGAGCTGGCATGGCCATCATAGGCCCAGATCTTGCGGTCGCTGCCCGAGTAGGCCCCCGGCCAGAGAACGATGACCATCGCATTGTCCGACTCCCAGCCGGGCCGGTCTACGACCTCCTGAACGATGTTGGCGATGTCGGGACTGTCATACCACGTACTCGCCGTCCAGGGGGCGTTGGCGCTCCAGACCCAGGGCACGAAGACGTCGGTCTTGGTCAGTTGGGAGATCTTTCGCCAACTGAAATCCTCCGGGTTGTCGGCCGCTTCTGCCCACAGGCCGGCTTCGAGTTGGCCGGTCAGGCCGCTTGTGCTCGAGCAGATCTTCAATGTCGCGCTCTTGATCAGCGCGCCCTGGGGGACCTGAATGTTGCGGAATCGCAGGCCGGTGGCATACTGGCCGACCACCAGGGTGGATTCATTCACCGACTGCTGCATGCCCCACGCCGCGCAGTGCGCGTCATCCATGGGGTCCGTCACCTGGTACTCCAGCGTGATCTCGCGGACAATCGCGATGCTCACGGTGGCGGTGTTGGACCGGCCGCCGAAGGGGCTGGCTCCGCCGTCATCGGCGTAGAACGTAAAGCTGTCATCGCCGATCCAATCCGAGTTGGGTCTGTAGACGACCTTATCGGCCGGGTAGGTCAGCTTCGCAGGGACAGCCAGGATCGGTGCGCCGCCCACGGTTTCCAGCCGTCCGTGTTTCGGGAGGGACGCGATGGTGTAACTGATGGCGCCGGGCGGATTCGGCCGGCCGTCGTCTGTGGCCTTGAGCGTGATGGTCACGGCCATGTTGATTCCACCGGCTGCCTGAAGGTCGCCGGCCATCGGCGGGCCCGCCTGGATCGATTTCAGTGTGAAGGCTCCTGCCCCGGAGATCCGTTTGACCACCAGCAAGGCTTTCGTGTCGGCCGTCGCTGTGTATTGGAGCGACTCATCCTCGCCCGCGTTTGGGGCCGTGCTCGACCGCAGGAGCACGGGCGTGCCCGTGTCGCTGGGGACCATGCTGTATAGATACAGATCGAAATCCGCATCGGCCGGAACGTCCAGCGACAGATCGACTTCCACATCGGCCTTGAAACTCACCGTTCGGGCCCAGACGCGTCTTGCCGTCGCACTTCCACCGAGTTCTTCGCTAACGCCGGCGCCCGGGGTATAGGTCTGGCTGACGGCCTCCACGGCCGCGTCCGGATTGATCAGGCCGTATCCTTCGTAGGCGTCTTTGCCCACGGGGAATGCATTCGGGCCGCCCTCGGCGCGGTTGAGGATGGGATTGAGGTTCTTGTTCACACCCTCTCGCATGGCGTTGGCCTCGCCGGCCGTGGCGCAGAGCAGCATCTTGACGAGCTTCGGCTGGTCGGGCGATTCGAAGTTCCATGGAGCGCCTTGCTTCTCCATGGCCTCAATGACGAGGGCCGCACAACCCGCCACGAAGGGCGCCGCGAACGAGGTCCCGGACATGTTGGCGTAATCGTCGGGCACCTCGTCCATTCCATAGCCATCGGCGGTGCTGCTGTCTACCGACATGATCGAGGTGCACAGGGACGAGCCGCCGGGTGCGATGACGTCCGGCTTGTAGTCCTCGCCGGCATTCGTACGCGGGCTGAAGAAACCATAGGTGGAGTAGTTCGTGAGGAGATTCAGGTCGCTGCTGGCGCCGACCGTGATGGCCATGGCGGCGCGGGGTGGGTCGGCCATCTTCCTGTCGGCCTCGTAGCTGCTGGCGGCGCTGTTTCCGGCGGCGGCGACCACCACGACGCCGTTGTTGACGACGGAGTTGACCTTGTTCCGCAGTGAGGTATTCTCGGCCGGGTATCCCTCGTCGTCATAGAGTCCATGGCTGATGTTGATGATCTTGATGCGTTTGTCGATGCGATGCGAGACCAGATCGTCCAGTGCGGCTTTGAACGTATCGTCTTCCGTATGGCCATTTCTGTCGAAGACCTTGGCGGCCGCCCACTTGCACCCGGGCGCCACGCCGCGGAACTTGTTGAAGCCGTCGCCGACCGCGGGATAGGAGGATACCGTGGCGTTGATCACGACGCCGTCGAGATAGGACAGGTTGCGGTAGTAGCCCAGCAGGATGACGAAGACGTCCGTATTCGATGCGTAGAATGTGTTCGCCAATGACAGCGGGGGACCGCCTGTTCTGTAGTCGCCCACGCTGTCCATGCCCACGCCTTCGGTGCCGAATGTCCAGCGAATGAAATCCAACCCAGCGTCACCGCCTGTCCAGGAGGCCTTGGCGGTCACAGTGACGGTGCCCGCGGGCAGGCAGATCGGATCGACGATGTGTACCGGATAGGGGTAGGCGTCTGACAAGGTGTATCGAAGTTCGCCCGTTTCCGCGCCGCCCGCCTGGCCGGTGCCGACGGCGACGCCCACGACCGCACTGTCATGCCCGTAGAAATCGACCGGGGAGGACTCGTTGTCGTCCGTGAAGTCCTTCCAGTAGATGCAACGTCCCTTCAAGTCCGCATGGACGCCGTCCACGCCGTCGCCAATGAAACCGATCGTCGTGTTGGCGCTGCCGCTGAGGCCGGTGGGGTGCCCGGCAAACCCCGCCTTCCAGATCGGGCGGACGCGGGCGGTCTGGGTCGCCATATCCATGTACGGCTGGAGCGAGTATGTCGGCTCGACCTGGACCAGCGTCTCGCCCATCGCCTCCGGGAGCAAATCGAGACTGCCGGCCGGAATGATGCCGTTCCAGCCGTAGGAGATCGCCTTGTAGATATAGGTGATCTGGCCGCCCAGGCTCAGGAAGGCGTCGATCTGTCCCTGGGTTACGGGCTCGCTGAAGATCAGTTCGACCTTGACCGCCGCCTCCTCGGCGATGGACAGCCCGCCCGTGCCGCTCGTAGTTTGCTCCAGCGCGTCGTTGATGCGATTGCCGTCCAGGTCCGTCGGGTAGGCCTGACTGATGATGGGGGCCACCGACGGCGCCGGTGGCGGCGTCGGTGTCCCGATGGGATCTGCGGCGCCGGCGAGCGACGCCCACGCCAGGAGAATGAGGGACAGGCCGATCGTTGTGGCCGCGCCATGTCCCTTGCGGCCGATGCCGGGGGAATGCTTGCGAGAAGTGTTCAGACGGGGTCTCTGTTGAAATGATTGTGCGGTCATCTCCCTTCCTTTCAGAACTGCGTACGTACGGAGTCTCGTTCAACCTTCGCAGGGATCACCCACCGCACAATGACCGGCGCGGGACATCAGGCCAATCTCGCTGCAAAACGCACCTGAGTCATCATCAAAGAATAGTCATACACATCCAACCTTGATAACCCATTATACTGTCCGATAAACGAAAAGCAAGCTAAAATCCCGTTTTCCACAGGGATATTTTCGGGAGGTGACAGGCGCAGATGGAATGTGGATATGGATAATCTTGGCCCCTCTGGTTTCGAGGCTGTTGTCTGGGTAAGGCGATTGACAATCGCAGGCGCGATCGTGGCCAAGGGACGCAGGAACCGGCCGGCGGAGTGCAGGTCGCCCTTGCGGCGGGCGCTTCACAGCTTTTCGCGCATCCGTGCTGATTTGGCCTTTTTTTGGGTGTGGGTTTCTGATAGACTCTGCCGATGTTAAAACAGGGGAGGTTTGAAGTGTGAAGTTTGAAGTGTGAAGTGCCTGGGCAAGGCAGGGCTCTTGCTCCTTCCGACTTGAAACTTGACAGTTCAAACTCCTGTTCTTGCTTTCACGGAAAGGATGCCATGAGGTTGGAGGATAGTGGGGCCCGGACGCCGGTCGGGGGCCTTGTGACCGATCCCGGGGCCCTATCGGGCCGGGTGGCAGGGACGCCGTATGCGTTGCCCCTCCTGCGCATCAGCGCCACCCACCGGATGGCAGGGGCGACGCATGCGTCGCCCGTACAGGTCGATATTATGAGCCGTTTGAAACTCGCAGGCGCGCGATACCATTTCATCGGGGCCGGCGGCGTCGGGATGAGCGGCCTGGCGCGCCTGCTGCTCGGCAAGAAGGCAATTGTCACCGGCTCGGACCAGAACAGCGGGGCGGCCGTCTCCCGGCTCAACGCCATGGGGGCGCGGATCCACGCCGGCCACAGCGCCGACAACCTGGACCCCGCCACCGAGGTGGTCGTCGTCTCGGCCGCGATCGGGGAGGGCAATCCCGAACTGCAGAGGGCCCGACGGCAAGGCTGTCGGATCTTCAAGTACGCCCAGTTCCTCGGCGAGCTGATGGACCACTTCCAGGGAATCGCGATCAGCGGCACGCACGGCAAGAGCACCACGACCGGCTGGCTGGTCACCTGCCTCCAGCAGATCGGCCTGGCGCCCAACTTCGTCGTCGGGGCCGACATCGTGCCGTGTACGGGCGACGCATGCGTCGCCCCTACCTCCTCCGGCTGCGGGGACAGCGACCTGTTCGTCGTCGAGGCCTGCGAGTTCGACCGCAGCTTCCACAACTTCAAGCCCGCCGTCGCGTGCATTCTGAACATCGAACGGGACCACCTGGACTGCTACAAGGACGAGGACGACATCATCGAGTCGTTCCGCCGGTTCGCGCAGGGGACCCGCCCGGACGGCGTGATCGTCGCCAACGGCGAGGACCCGAACGTCGCCAAGCTCCTTCGATTGATGAAGGATGATGGATCATCAATCATCCATCATCGATCCGTCGTCACTTTCGGTCTTGACCCGCACTGCACCATCTCGGCGGCGAACGTTCGGGACGAGGGCGGCTTCTACCATTTCGATGTCTTGCGCGAGGGACGGCCTCTGGGCTCGACGCGGATCTCGCTGCCGGGCCTGCACAACGTCCGCAACGCCTTGGCGGTGATCGCGATGGCGATCAGTATCGGCGTCGAGCCGGAGGAGATTCTCCCGGTCCTCGACGGCTTCCAGGGCATGGACCGCCGGCTCATGCTCAAGGCGCGGATCGGGTGTCTCGGCTTGCGGGAAGGATCGGAAACAGCCGAATCCGGGAGGCCTCCAGCATGGGACATGACGGAGGACCTCATTGACCGGATTGACCCCATTGTCAACGAGGTCAATGCGGTCAATAAGGTCCCCCGGCACACTTGGCGTCACACTAATCCCGCGGCCTCGGCATCCGCGAATCCGCCGCGGGCGGGCTCTCCGCCGGCGGCGCGGACCACGCACGACGAGATCGTCGTCCTCGACGACTACGCCCATCACCCGACGGAGATCCGGGCGAGCCTGCAAGCCATCCGCCAGCGATACCAGCCCAAGCGGCTCTGGTGCGTCTTCCAGGCCCACCAGTACAGCCGGACCCATCTCCTGCTGGATGAATTCGCGCAGAGCTTCGCCCAGGCCGACAAGGTGATCATTCCGGAAATCTACTTCGCCCGGGACTCGCAGGCCAGTTGCGACGCGGTCAACGCGAAGATCCTGGCCGAGCGAATCCGTGCCTGCGGGGCCGATGCACAGCATATTGCGACGTTCGACGCGGTGTGCGATACTCTGGAGCAAAATGTTGACGCCGGCGACGTGGTCGTGACCATGGGGGCCGGCGATGTCTGGAAGGTGTCTGATGAGTACATTCAGCGGCTACGAAGAAATCGTTGAACCGAATCACCCGCTGGCTCCGCACACGTGGTATCGGCTGGGCGGGCCGGCGGATTACTTCATCCGGCCGAGGAACGCCAGGGAGCTCAAGGAGATCGTCCATCGGTGCAACGAGAACCGTGTGCCGATCTACATCATGGGCTTCGGGTCCAACCTGCTGGTGAGCGACGAAGGCGTCCGCGGCGCGGTGATCAAGCTCGAGGGCGAGGAGTTCGGGCGGACCGAGTTCCAGGGCGAGGAAGTCACCGCGTGGGCGGGGGCCGAGCTGAGCAAGCTGGTCTTGGACTGCGTGGAGAAGGGCCTCTCGGGCGTCGAAGCCCTCACGGGGATCCCCGGCTCGATCGGCGGGGCCGTGCGGATGAACGCCGGCGGCCAGTTCGGCGATATCGGCTCGGCGGTCGAGGCCGTCACCCTGATGGACACCCACGGCAATACGTTCGAGAAGCGAAAGCCCGAGCTGATCTTCGACTACCGCTGCGTGAACATCCGGGCCCGGTTCATCCTGAGCGCCCAGCTCAAGCTGACGCCCGCCGACCCCGAGAAGATCATGCGGACGGTCAAGGAGGGCTGGATCTACAAGAAGAGCAGCCAGCCCCTGAACACCCGCAATTGCGGCTGCGTGTTCAAGAATCCGCCCGGCGCGTCGGCCGGGGCGTTGATCGACCGGGCGGGACTCAAGGGCCATCAGATCGGCGGGGCCGTGGTCAGCGACAAGCACGCGAATTTCATCGTCGCCCGGGACGGCTGCACCAGCCGCGACGTGTTGCAGTTGATCGAAGTGATCCGCAGCCGCGTCCGCGAGCAGTTCGAGGTCGATCTCGAACTGGAGCTGGAGGTCTGGCAGTGATGAAGACCAACCTCTCTGAAATCAACAATCAAACATCAAACATCACACGTCTCAATGGCGGCGACAGGTTGCACAGGCAAGAGAAAATGAGAGTTGCCGTTCTTCGCGGCGGGGTCGGGCGCGAGCGCGAGGTGAGCCTGGAGAGCGGGCGATGCGTCGCCGAGGCCCTTCAGCAGGGCGGCGTGGAGGTGGTGACGTCGGACATCCGTCCCGACGACACGCAGATCCTGGACCGCAAGGACATCGACGTGTTCTTCCTGGCCTTGCACGGGGAGTTCGGCGAGGACGGGCAGCTTCAGCAGGTCTTCGAGGATCGCGGCCTGGTGTACACCGGATGTGGCCCCGAGGCCAGCCGGCTGGCGTTCGACAAGATCGCCAGCAAGCGGCTCTTTGCGGCCGCGGGCGTAGCTGTGCCGGCTGTCGTAGAGTTCGGTCAAGGCGCCGATCCGGCCGGACTCGACGAGCAGTTGAAGCCGTTCGGCGAACGCTTCGTGGTCAAGCCGATCCGGCAGGGCAGCAGCGTGGGCGTGTACGTGGTTAAGAGCCGCACCGAGGCGGTCGCGGCCGCCCTCAAGGTGCGCGAGGAGTTTGGCGATTGCATGGTCGAGTCTTTCGTCACGGGGCGGGAAGTCACGGTCGGCGTTCTCGACCGGCAGACGCTGCCCATCATCGAGATCCGCAGCAAGACCGGCTTCTACGATTTTCATGCAAAATACATCGACGACCGGACGGAGTACCTGTTCGATACGATCGAGGACGAGCGTCTGCGAGCCCGAATCGCCGAGTCGGCGATGGCGTGTTTTGACGCCGTGGGATGTCGCGACTTTGCCCGGGTGGACTTCATCGTGACCGAGGACGGGACGCCGTACGCTCTGGAGATCAATACGATCCCGGGCTTCACCACGCATTCGCTGCTGCCCAAGGCGGCGGCGAAGGTCGGCATCCCGATGAGCGAGCTGTGCGTCCGGATTGTCCGGACGACGGCGCTGCAGCGCAAGGGCACGAGGCCGGTGGGATAGGAGGGACCGCATTGACCGTATTGACCTCATTGACAATGGGGTCAATCGGGTCAATCCGGTCAACCATCAACCATCACAAATGATAAGAGGGTTTCTTACGTGGCCAGGAAGGCGCAGAAGTTCAGTCTGAAAGAGCGGATCGGCTCGTGGAAGAGCAATCGGCGGGCCCGCGAGAAGAGAATAAAGGCTATCCGCAACTGGCCCTGGGTCACCATCGTCAAGGTGGCGGCGGTGATCTGTTTTCTGGCGGCCTCCGGGGCGTTCCTGCGGTTCGCCGAGGGCTACGTTCAGTCCGCGGCCCCCACGCAGGAGGGCAGCCTGATCCTGGTCGATGTGCCGGACTGGGTCAAGTGGGACCTCCAGAACCTCGTGGCCCAGGTCGCCGGCGGGACCCGGTTCCCCCTGACCGAGGATACCGCCGAGGTGCTCGCCCGCAACCTGTCCGCCATGTCCTGGCTGCACGACATCCACGTTCGCGTGACTCACGACTCCGTGCTGGTCCGCGCCCAGTGGCGCAAACCCGTCATCCGGATCGAGATCCGCGAGACGTCCTCGAACATCTACATCGACGAGAACCTGGTCGTGATCGACTACATGCCGATGCCGCACCTGCCGATCGTGAAGGCGGCGGGAGTGTCGCAGAACATCGTTCCGCTGCCCGGGCAGAAGTTCGACCAGGGGGACGTTTCCGCGGCGGTGCAACTGGCCTTGCTCCTGAATCAGACGGATGCCGCCTACGCGCCGAAAACCCCGCTGCTGGAGCAGATCGCCAGCATCGACGTGAGCAACTACAAGGGCCGCAACGACGCCCAGAAGGAACACATCGTTCTGAACACCAAGGATCGGGCGCAGATCATCTGGGGCGCGGAGATCGGTGAATATGTCAAATTCGGTGAGGCCAGCGACGAGGAGAAGCTCGCCTCGCTGTACGGGTACTACAAAGAGTCCGGCTCGTTCGCCGAGGCGAAGTATATCAATCTGCGTTATCCACAGGGCAGAGTCTACCTGCCCATCGACAAGTACCGCTGAGCCCGGCACCGGCAATGCTCGTCATTCCCGCTCGGCCACGAAGGTGTTGAGTGCCACGGGCAGGTCCTGGTAGCGGTAGGGGATCTGGAATTCCTCGCACAGGCTCTTGAGCCGATCCAAGGCCGTCTCGCTCAATTCGCCCTGGAAGCTGGAGTCGCCGCGGCAGTGGAAGATCCGGCATCCGGCGAAGCGGTGCTCGTGGATCGTACACCGGTTGTCCTGCTGATAGGGACATCGGCCGCCGGGCATCGGCTCCAGCCGGCTCGCGTTCAGCCTCGCGGCCAGATAGATCAACTCCGGCGGCGTGACGAAAAGACGATGATCGTAGGCGGGAAAATCGCAGCAGGCCCCGCAGGCGTTGCACCGCCCGACCTGGCCCGGCTCCCGCTTTAACTGCTCTCCAATCCAATCGTACAGGGCCGCTACTTCTTCGACGAGTCGGCGGTGTCCTTCGGATTTTCCCACCATCGTGCGTTCTTTCTGATCCTCTCGATTTCCTCGTACGTGTAGAGCCGGCCACGATTAATCCCGGGGCACCGCACGCCAGCCTGGTTCCATTCGTTCAGGCCCATCAGGTTCTCCGACCAGAACGGCCACGTCCGGCACTGCCCCGGCCGGACGGAGTAGATCCGGCACTGCTTCACGCCATCGATCCTCTGCAGGAAGATGCAGTCCTTACTGGGGTTGTCCTCGATGATGGACATCCGCAGACCTACCTGGCGCATATACTTGCGGCGCAGCTCGTCCGGCGTGAGGTTCAGATGGGCGGCGATCAACTCGACCTCCGGCTTGGCCACCCAGATATAGCCTTCGCCCGGCCCCGAGCAGCACCGCCCGCACACCCGGCACTCGAAGTGCAACCCCGCCGCATACCACTTTGTCGAAACCCGTTCTTTGATCGCAATACCTCTGGGGCGCCATTTTGACGCAGAAACTCTATCTTTTGAACATACGGCCTTTTTTCGTCCGGTGTTCTCAGCAGGCGGCCCCGCGCAAAGACGCGTGAGGCCGCCGTGCAGAGTCCGTGCTTGTCCGTGTCGGTCCGTGTTACCACTTGAGCACAGCGCCCGTGTCGGCGCTGGTGGCCATGGCGGCGTACTTCGAAAGATATCCGTGCTTGATCCTCGGCTCGGGCGGCTTCCAGGTCTTCTTGCGGGCGGCCAGATCCTTGGCCGTGAGCTGGACCTTGATCTTGTTCTTGGGGATGTCGATCTCGACGATGTCGCCGTTCTGGAGCATGGCGATGGGCCCGCCG